>Ga0068714_10002442_pt1 | contig 24020 bp, 27 predicted proteins | sample MTBNYHSulfiMetaG_FD_62988 | JGI IMG/M metagenome (GOLD analysis project Ga0068714, IMG submission 62988) | Enrichment culture microbial communities from rom New York Harbor, USA that are MTBE-degrading - MTBE-NYH (New York Harbor Sulfidogenic)... | ecosystem: Environmental > Aquatic > Marine >... | reverse complement strand
CAGCGACCACCTGGCACTGGGGATGTCCGGGATGGGATAGAGGCTGTAAGCCACCGCCTCGGGGATGTCGCTGTCTTTAAACCTTTCCAGGACGGCACTTAAAACCTCACTTACCTTGGCATTCATTTGTCATCCTCCTTTCGATTATCGGGTTGATTGAGATCTATTTCGGATTGGAATTTATCGCTGCATTCCGGACAAATTCCGTGCGATACCGGCAGGACAGCATCGCCCGGCTTCGCGCCCATGGATTTTCCGCACCAGGCGCATACGATTTTGATGGGCATGTTGAACCTCCTTAAAAATGAAACACCCCGGCAGCCGGTCAGAAAAAGACCGGCGACCAGGGTTTCGGGTTTGGGATTAAAGATTTACCAGTCCTGGCAGGCGCTGATGTACTGGCAGTCTGCGCACATCCAGCTTTTAGAAGGGATAAAGATCCTGGCATCGATACCGGCCAGCACGGCATTGGCTAATTTGGCGAACTTTCGGCGGTGGGCTGCGGTTCTGATGGTGTAATGCTGTTCGAACTTGGGCTCTTTCAGTTTTCGCATAACATCAAACCGGCAATACACATCGGCGGTGGGGAAAACGTATTTATTGGCTGCCAAAAGGTATGCGTAAGATGTCAATTGAAGATCCTGATCCACCGTTTCCTGGGCATAGGGCTGCTTGGCGGTCTTGTTGTCAACGGCGATAAGATACCCCTTGGCATCCTTTAAGAGTAAATCGATGATGCCGGTTACCATCATGTCCATGGGCTGTCCGTCTTCGTTAAACAGCCTTGCGGTCATCGGGAGCTCGATTCCGGCGACTTCAAATCCTGTTAGATCGATGTTCTCGTAGAATGCCTTCAACAGAGCTTTGCCCATCTGAATGGCGGACTTACGGTCCGGCGTCTCTTTTTTATAGAGAATCGGGATCTTCTTTTGCGCCAGATCCGCGCAAAGATGGGTCTCAAATACCTTCTGGATTGTCTCAAGAGGCGCCATGACGCCATTATCCTTCAATCCCCGGTAAAAACGTTCGATGCCCGAATGGATCGCGGAACCAAACGGCAGGGCGATGGATACATGCTCATGGGGTCTTTGCTGGACATACTGAAACAGGTACTTTAAAGAGCACGTAAGATAAGTGAAAATCTGGCTGTAGGAAATGTGAAGCTCGGACTGGAACTCTGCTAAAGCCTCTTTTCTGCTCATGAGGGTCTCCTTTCTTTGGTATGAAAAAGGGAAGGCCGCTTGACCTTCCCCCTCCTGGGTTAAATGAGTTGAATGAATTAGTGGCTGCGGAGCCAGTCGATAAGGCTGGATGCGTCGGCGCGGGTGATGTGATCCAGCACGGAGCCGTAGGTTTTCCGGCAGTGCTCGTTTAGTGCCCGCTTGTCCATTCCGGCTTCCTTCATGAGATCCATGATGAATTTGTACTGCTTGCCGGTGATGCGATTTCCGCCGCTTCCCTGACCGTTGGGAGCGGGCTGGTTGGCGGGTGCGTCGGCCTGATTGTTGCCGGTAGGTTTATCTGGAGTCGGTTTTGGTTGATCCGGCTCAGGTCTGGGGGGCGGAGTCTGCTTCTCGGCGTTCGGCGAGACGCTTCCCCTGATGCCAATCCCCATGTCCTCAATGTCCTGGGTGAAAAGCTCGGACAGCCCGGCTACCCGGAGCGTGGCGTCGATGTGGCTGGATTTTTCAGCCATCTTAAAACTCTTGTTGATGTCGCCGCTATCCTGGGCGATTCGCCGGGCGCCGGTGCCTTCGGCTGCCACAAATCCGTGTGCTGTGTGAAGCTCGCATTTAAGGATGATGACCTTAAGATCCTCACCTCGAAGCGCAGCGGTTTCATATTCAGAGAGGTTCGGGAACCTGGGGATCAGCCCCAGCATACCGCAGATCTTTTCGGCTCCCGGCTTCCATAAAGAGGGCTTGCTCCAGTGCCGGGGGTCGATGCATTCATCGGCGCGACCTTCCCTGGCAAGTCGGCATTTGTCCTTGCCGACCACATGGATCTGGCCAAAGTCGATCCCGGCCACAAGATTGGATTGAATCCATCTTAAAAGCGCCTTGCGGTTGTCTTCGCGGCGCTCCAGGTCCTTTGAGAAACGCTCGACCGGCGAGTCAAGGGGCGACCGTGGCAAGGTCATGGGAAAGGTTGCTGCTTCATCCTGGCTGACTTCGGCAGGCAGAATGATTTCGGCGGTGTTGATTCTTTTGGTTTCTTGATTCTGATTTAACATGGTGATTCCTCCTTTTGATTTAAATGGGGTTTAGAAACACGAAAAGCCCGGCAAGCGACATGCTCACCGGGCTCTCTTTGGGTGAAAAAGGTTTAATGCATGAACACAGCGCCGCACACCCTGCAGCTTGGCTCGTTAACAAGCAGGGGATACAAGCGCGACAGGTGTTGCGGGGTTGTTTGGACCTTGCGGAGAATTTCCAGGTGATTAAACTGAACCAACCATCTTTCCAGACAATTCGGGCAGTAAAATTCGTCCCAGACATACCCGGAATTCTCATGATCTTTTACAACCACATGAAAAAGAATGCTCATTGAACCTCACCTCCCTTCACTGAACCTTGGCTTCGGTTGAAAGCGCATCCTGTGCATTTGGAGCGGTCTCGGCACCCCTCACAGACCTTTTTCGGGTCCAGGACTTTGGGTAAAAACTCGAACACAAACTCAATCCCCTTGGTCATGGGAACCCCCAGCGCCCACGAGATCCGGCGAAGGGTGCGGGATGATTCAAGGGATAATTCCGGCGTGTAAGCCATGGCATTTCACCTCCTTTCGGGCATAAAAAAACCACTTGCCAAAAACGGCAAATGGCCTTCGGTTTGCTGATGGTAATTTCTGTGATTTATTTGAGCTTGTCGTAAATCCGCTTGATGACGCCGTTATCGGCAAAGCTGTAATAATTGTCGTCGAACAGGGACACGATCAGATGTTCGTGTACTTGGATGTCCAGCAGGCTTGCAGCTTTAATAATTTTCTCAGTTACAGCCATGTCTTCCGGCGAGGGCTGGACGTCCGAGCTTGGGTGATTATGCGCCAATATCAATGCCGCAGAATTTGCTAAAATCGCTGCCTTGAGCACCTCCCGAGGTGCCACCTGGGCAGAAAAAAGCGCTCCGGTCGATACGATGTTCAGGCCGATAATCTCGTTTTTGGCGCTTAACATCAAAATGCAAAACTGTTCCCGGTCCGAGTTTCCATGTTCCTCGATGAGCTTGCAGATAAGGGGATGGGCCTGGGCGGAATTGGACAGGCAGCGCCGGTTAAAAGTGACGCTGCGGTCTTTGACAAGCGCCACCCTGAACGTTGAGATGAACTTGCGGGGTGGGACGCCGTTTCCCGGCCCCTGGAAAAGATTTTCCTGAATCATGTTGCTGGATCTTGCTTTAAGCATATCAAACCTCCTTTCTCAAAACACGAAAAGCAGCCCGCCTCGAAAGACAGACCGCTTCTATGCTTTGGTTTAAATGGATTATTGGAATCTCACATTGACGGCCTATATTAATTCGCCAGGGATACCCCCAATCCTTCAAACAAAGGGTCCAACAGGCAATTATTCCGTCGGATTCTGCTGTTGACATTCACATTTTGAGGAATGGGAGACAGGATGGATGCCAAAATTTCAGGTGGGCCGAAAATGACCATTCGACCACGATCCGGCAGCTGCGGGTTAAAGATATGTGGCGAAACGCTTTTTCTGGTAAGTTGGCATTCGGTGGGACTTGGGAGGGAATTTCGAGGGATTACTGGTCGGGTTTACATCCGTTTTCTGGCTTTGATGAGGTCAATCCGTCTTTCATGGTTCTGGTGATCTTACCCATCAACTGGTCATGCCTTTCCAGTATAGACGCTGGCGGGGAAAGGCTCTGCATGGCCGCTTCAGCTATGAACGAAAGAAACCCGATCTCAATTCCAGACGTTTCACCGGACCTCGGCATGTCCAGCACCACCCATGTTAAAAGAGACCGTAAATTTTTCTTTTTCATAAACTCAAGGGCAAGGGCGGCAAAGGCCATCCCGGTTTGACAATCCTTGGTAGAATCCCCAGTAGGCTCAACCGACCAGAAATGGTTTCTATCCATCCCTTTGGTCCGCTTTTTCACAAACGGAAGTTTTTTAATTTCTTGCCCTAAATCGACTGCTGATGATATGGTTTTTTTAGCCATAAAACATACCTCCTTCGAATAAATGTTTGTGGTTAGGACCTGGCAGGTATGAACGTACTTGTCGGGTCTGATTCTTTTAGAATTGCGTTAAATTTCCGGTGTCACCCCCTCTCGAAACAAAAAAGACCACCTGCCGGTAAAGGCAAATGGTCTCCTGGTAAATGATGAAAATTGTCTGATTCAGCCCTGCGGTCGGGGATGCTCTGATTTCATCGCTGCAAAATGAGGGGTAGCGGTAGTAAAATAAATATCGTAGAACCCCATTGCAGCAGCATCCCATTCATGTAGACCCCTCAACTGGCAGATAGATCCATCAACAAAGTCGAACCATCAATTGGGAATGAATTGGGGATGGTTATCTGGTTGAACTTGGTGCTGGTTTATGAGTGGGACTGGATAAATGGTTGACTACACTATACAATTTTACTATGCTATTGAAAAATTGTCCTTAAGTTGATATGGAACAATTTTTATTTTTTATGATCTACGACACTGGTCTCTGAAATGACACTGAAAGCGAAATTGATAACGAAAGGAAATAAATGGCTGAGATCGAATCTGGAAATGTTGAGCTGTATATCAGACAGCTTCTGTCTGAAGAGCTGGATAGTGAAGAGACTATAGAGAAACCGACCTCGGAGAATATTTTAGATGATGAAAATTTTAAATTAATTGAGAAAATGCTGAATGAAAATAAAGAGATAAATGGATGAACATTCTGTTGTTGACGAGAGGGTAAGACAAGTTCAGCGGGTCTTCAGAGAAATTTCTTTTCCAGCTTCAACAATTTGGGACAACATTTCATCCAACATCGCAGACTTTTCAGGTATGCTCAAAGCTTTTATACCAGAGTGGGTGATTTCATATGTTTCAATACCCATTCGATAAAAAGTTTCGAATTCATCAATCCAATCGGAAGACCATACAACAACTCCCTGGATGACATATTGGCCTTTAAGCGGCAGAGTGATGTAAATTTTAGTGCCCGGTTCAATTTTCTTTTTTGAAATGATACCGATACCATTTATGCTGATGTCTCTCATAATGCCCGGAAAGGAATCTATCCCTATGTATACTGTTACATTTACGACCGCTTCGTAGCGCGGATCTTTCCTTCGATCATTGGTATTTATTTCTTTATTCAGCACGATATCATCCTGATTTATTCCTTATCAGAATTATATTCAGGGAAATATTTTTCAGCGCATTCCGGACAGATGGCGTGGGTAAATTTGACGTCGATAAATCGATTGATATAATTTTCCACCTGTTCCCAATAGCTATTGTCCTTCCTTATTTTTTTACAATGGCTACAAATAGGAATGATTTGTCGCAATGTCACCAGTTCGGTAATATCCTCAAGAACAACCAAGGCCGATGATTTATCATCCTGTGAGAATGGAGATGCTGTGACCAGCAGGTGTACCTGTTCCGCCTTTTGATTTCTCAGCAATCGCATTTTATAGCGCTGGCGATACGTCTTTTCCCCTTTTAAGGCGGCAGCAACCGAATTTCTGACAACACAGTCTGGACAAAATTCGGTTTTTCCGCATTCATGATCGGATTCTACCGCGTTCACGCATTGCAATAAATCTCCGCACAGTTTAACTGCAGAAAAAACGGATTTTTCACCAATAAAAGTTTTAACGGCTTCTTTGTTTGCATCGAGTATCCGCAATTCAGAATCAATTATAAAAATCGAAATAGGTAGAGAATCAAAAATGCCTCTTAAATATCCGGTATCATTTAGGTTCATGTACTAACTCCTGATGTGTTTATTTGAACCAAACTTATTGATTTTCCGTATCATATATTTTGTATTCAGGGTATAATTTTGCGGCACATTCCGGGCAGATGCTGTGACTGAACTGGGCCAAAGAGTGTTCCTGAATGTATCTCTCAATACTCTTCCAGTACCCCTTGTCGTCCCGGATGTTTTTACATTGGCTGCATATCGGCAATAGACCATGCAGGGTCTTGACTTCCGATAAGGCCTGCTGAAGTTCCTGTATGACCCTATCCCGTTCCTTTTCCGCAGCCATACGCCTTTCAATCTCCTGCTGCGCCAAGGAAAGTTCCCTTTTGATTTCAGCCACCTGTTTCAGGATCGCAAGAATCGGACGGTTTTCGATCTCGATTCCCTTTTTGCTGCTTTGCCAATGCAGGTAAACATAGAGAAACGGCAGGGCAAAAACCGAAACAACCAAACGGCTGATTAGGGTTCCTTTCATGATGCTTAAATATGCGGGACTTCCTGCAAAGGCACCCGTCGCAAATAAAATCACATCCAGCCACATCACCCCCAAGAGGGTTAAAAATGCCCGCAACCACAGCTTCATTTTAAAAGCGGGCTTACCGAAATACTCCCAGGAAATCGCTAAAAAAATAAGGTCCAGCAGGGTCGCAACCACGGAAGCGGTATTGATGCGCAGACTGGGAAGCGGCACATAATGGATGGCGGCGGTACCAATCAGCCCTGTCTGAAAATGCAAAACCGCTGCTATAATCGGCACCATGGCGGATACGCCGGCCACTGTGGAAATGGCGATACGGGTAGCCCGGGGGCCGTCAAAAACATAGACTACAAATACACCCAAGAGCAATGACGTATAAAATACAGCTGATCCCACCACGAAAGTAATGCCGGCCACCTCGACTTTTACTCCGGCATCCGTCACCCAAGACATGATGGCGGTGAGCCCGCCGATAAGGGCGTAAAAATGAACCGTTCCAAATCGGTGACGCAGGGAATGCGCCCATAGAACCAGAAGATACACGACCATCGCTTCAAGAATAAGAATGACAACTTCGTTTATCATTTTAACGTATCGCCCCTTTGCACTCAAAGATAGCATTAGCGTTAAACAAATATTCGACGCTTTGCAGGCTGGTACCTATTTCCATAGAAAGCATGTCCGAAATTGAATGCAGCGTCACGATGGCGTTTTTATCGGAATCTTTGGGGCTGGCGTCCCTGATTCGTGCCAGCATCCCTGCATTTAAAATTTTAATCGTTTCATAGTGGCCGCAAAGCTTTTTTAGCTCCAAATCCGGTCTTTGATTGCGCCTGTATGCAAAATATTCTCCTAATAGATACATGGATGTTGCCCTGACAATCGTTTCTTCCACCGTTGCAAACGGGAGGTGGAAACGCGCCATCGGCTTAAATAGTGTCATCATGGGGCATCCGCTGGTTGCCATAATAAGCCCCAGAAGCGATGAAAGTCCCACCATCAGTGCGGTTTTTTTCTGATAGCTCCTTTCGGGGGTGATGCACCTGACCAAACATTTTTCATAAGAAATTTTATCCTTAAATGTTTCGACAATGTTGACAATATTTATCGCTATAGGGCAATAGGGTTGTTTTTCCTTTTTCAGCGTGCAGCAGAGGCATTGACAATGCTCCAATCGCGCCCAAGAAGGATGGTCCGCTATCTTTGGCACCGCCATTGTCATAGTTTTTGAGTCAATATCAATGACAAGTTCCTTCTTGTTTTTTTTATCAAACCAGAACTGATAGAGAATTCTATAGTTACCGTTTTCCATAAGTTCAGCAACCTCTTCACAGCGCGATCTGCGTCTTAATTTATTACGGCCCCACCCATTCATCTTCGGTGAATTGGATATTGTTTTCATCACAACATTTCGCCTTTAGGGGATAAACACAGCCTGCTTTTGTTAAAAGCAAATTGGAGCTTTCGCCGTCTTCCGGAAACACAGCGGTTCCAACCATAATATCTCCCCATCTATGAGCCTGAGACAGTCTTAAAATCCGTTCTTTGACGGCATCAGCTCCTTTTCTGTCTGTTTGCGGCAGGATGATATGATATCTTCGCGACGATAGGTCAATGACTTTATCGTATAATCGTAAATTTTTCTTTAGAATATGAAAAGACAACGTTTTACCCGGTAACAACTTGCTCAATCCACGAGGTGCGGAATGGCTCAGCTCCACCACCAGCACAGCAAATTGAAAATTAAACCGCTTGGACCGGCTGATCTCTTCATCGATGAACGTTAATTCAACCTTATATTTACTTTTTTTTCTTAAGTTTTTGAACCAAAGCATGGCTTTCCTCGGCAGAAAAGAAGCGTTTTATTGGATCTAATTTTTTTAGTATCATATCGAGAGGTCTTTAACAGCGTTTAAAAGTTCGCTTATTTTAATTGGTTTGCCGAAACAATCTTTCTCACAAACTCAGACCGTTCAGGAGTTTCGATAATGTCTTTATCTATATCAACCAAAATAGTTTCTATCTCAATTCCCATTCGGTGATATATGCTTTTATCCTCATAGTGGAGATGTGTCCATCTCACAATTCCATGAATGCAATAATCGTCAACATATTTGACGGCAATACGAACCTGGGCTCCTGGATAAATCAATTTTTCAGCAACAACCCCAATTCCGCCTTCACTGATGTTGATCAGTTCTCCTGGTATTTCCTGATTGTTAAAAGAAATTGTCACTCCAAGTTTTGTTTGATAACGTGGATGTCGCCTCCGCTCGGTTTCGTTCATTTTCCAAATCCTTTTTGGCTTAGAAAAAGGTTAATTTTTATTTCCATCCAATATGGTTCGGATCTTTTGAGACAGACTTTTTACATTAAATGGCTTTTGGATAAATCCGCTGCAGCCCCGTGCCATAATGGCTCTTGCCTGGCCGTCAAGACTATACCCGCTTGAAAGCAGCACCTTGGCATCCTTGTTCATGTTTATAATGGCATCAAATACCTCACCGCCCCCCATGTCGGGCATGATCATATCAAGAATAACCAAATTTATTTTATCCCAATTTTTACTATATAGTTGGACTGCCTCGGTGCCGCTTTTTGCTGTAAAAACCGTATATCCCATCCTCTTAAGAATTTCGACAATCGTTTCCAGGATTATTCCCTCATCATCAACCAACAAAATTGTTTCCCGCCCCATTGTGAGAATGGCAGGCGTCTCTACATGTTTTTCAATTGGCAGGTCTGAAGCCGGCAAATAAATGTTAAATGTTGTACCTTGATTTTTTTGTGATTCAACATCAATGTAACCGCCGTGTCCCTTAATGATGCCATAAGATGAAGCCAACCCCAACCCGGTGCCTTTTCCCATGGTCTTGGTCGTGAAAAACGGCTCAAATAATCGTTTTTGTATTTTTTCATCAATCCCCGTGCCGGTATCGATAACCTGCAAAAAAACATATTTACCCGGCATGGGGCGATAGGGCTTGTTTGTAATTTCCGTATGGGAAAGATTTTTTGTTTTCAGGATCAGACTCCCACCAAAAGGCATTGCGTCAGCCGCATTTATATATAAATTTAAAAGTACCTGTTCAATTTGTCCACGGTCTGCATTTACTCCCGGCAAATCATTTGCAAGTTCAAGTTGGAAACGTATTTCTTTTTTTGCCTGCCCAAAGACCTCCGAGGTTTCAATAATTAGTTCATTCAGACTGATGGGCTTGACTTCATATCTTCCTTTTCTGCTATAACCCAAAAGTTGACTTGTAATTTCAGATCCGCTTTGAATCTGTTGTTCGATATTCTTAAGCATTTTGAAATTGGAGTGACCGGAATCCAGTCCCAATAGCATCAAAGACACGTTACCCTGGATAGCCATCAGCAGATTATTAAAATTATGCGCAACTCCTGATGCAATCGTACCTATGGCCTCCATTTTTTGAGCATACAACATATGGTCTTCAAGCTGTTTGATTTTAGTGATATCACGAGCCGTAATGACCACCCCATTAGCTAAGTCTTTTTCTTCAAAAAAGGGGTAATAGCAGATGTCTAAATAACGTTTCCCCGCACCGGGAAGATCCTGCCAGCATTGAACCTGAATCTCTTCACCCATCAGGCATCGGTCAATTAGGTTTTTTACTTGAACATCAAAAGCTTGTTGTCCGGCTATCTCCGACATCGAATGTCCGATGACTTCATGCCGGCTTTTGTTATAGTCTTTAAGATAGGCTTCATTTACCGCCTGGCAGATATAATTTTTATCGATAAACAGAATCTGTTCTTTGACGGCGGAAACAATTTGGCTGTATTTTTGCAGCTCTTTTTCTGCCCCCTTACGCTCACTGATTTCATGTTGAAGCTGCCGATTCGCATTGGTAAGTTCTGCCGAACGTTTCTCCAAATCCTTTAAATGTTCCTTAATGCTTGAATGAAGAATGGCATTTTCCAGGGCAAACCCAATTTCGCCAATCAGTATGGAAAGGGTTTGTTCATCATTTGAATCAAAAACCATTTGGCTTTCTTTTTTGGATAGGTTTAAAACTCCCATTAATTTATTTTTTATTAAAATCGGCATGGATATAAACGAAGGTGATGTGAATTCGAAGTAGTTTGGCTTTTGGGTTCTGGGGTCGGTTTCAATATCCTGAACAACCAACGGCTTTTTGTCTGACAATACATACCGTGCCATGGATGTGGCCGCTTTAATGTATGCATTTTTCGCAGTGCTGGTTTCCGCTCCTTTATATGCGGCAATTCGAAACCGCCTTTCTTCCATTTCAATGACAAATATAGACCCAATCTGAGCCTGCGATACGATCATCGCCTTATCAAGAAGAAGTTTGAGCATTTCATCAATATCTAAACTTTTGCTGACAGATTCGGTCAGTTCTTTAATGGTCAGCAGCTCAAAAGCCCTGCGATTTAGCTCGGCGGTTGTTTTTTCAAATTTTTCCATGAGCTGATTAAAAGAAACTGCTATCGCATGCAGCTCATAGGTATCCTGCAGAACATCCATAGAACCGCCGCCCCCGTCCGCAGCCATTTTTATAGAAGAAACCATACCGACGATTTTATCGAAGATCTGGTGAATAAGAAATAAGCTGGCAAGGACCAGGAGCAGAATTAGGGATATAATCGTTATATGCGATAAACCCAAGTTTATCTGGATGTTGGAAAAAATATATAGGGCGGCCAGAAAGGGAATAACAAAAATCAATGATTCAATAATAACGAGTTTATGTTTTAGCCCGAACTCCTTTATTCCTGTTTTTTCATTAAATAATACCGGCATATGTTATCCTTATCAAACGGTCTCTATAAATTTTCCTCCCTGTTGTTTTATTTGAGAAAGGATTTCCTCAACCAATTGTGAACGTTTTAAAAACCCAATGGCCTTTATGTCCGGAACAATAATCCTATCAGCCTCGATGCCCATACGGTACTGGCTTTTACCATCATTATAAACTTGGGATGACCAGACGACCGTGCCCTGAATTACATATTTGCCCTTAAGGTTCAGTGATAAATATACCTCGGTTCCAGGTAGAATTGATTTTTCTGAAATGACACCGATACCGCCCTCTCCGATATCGATCAGAGTGGCAGGCACTTTACGATCGGCTGTAAGGAGCGTAGCTTCAACCTTAGTCTCAAAACGTGGATGTCGCCTTCGTTCAGCGGTATTCATCAATCATCCTTTTGATTCAGAAGGTAAAGAACTGGTTTGACGCAAAAGCGTTTTAACAGCATTCAGAATTTCACTGGCCTTAAATGGTTTGGCAAATACCTTAACAGCGCCAAAGGCCTCGGCTATAGACAATTCTATTTCCGGTCCCACGTATTGATTGCCGGATATGGCGATTATTTTTACATCCGGATAATCTTTTTTAAGATCAATGATGAAATCATGGCCGCTCATTTCGGGCATGACAATATCGGTTATGATCAGATCGGCCGGGTTTTCTCTGAAAAGCTGCAAGCCATCTTTGCCACTGGAAGCCAGCATGACCTCATAACCGGCTTTTTTAAAGATCTTTGATAGCAGGTTGCGGATCGATGGCTCGTCATCAATCACCAGGATGCGTTTTGGGGGTAACGGTTCTAATGGTGCTTCTTGAACGGTAGCGGTTTCTTTTTTGTCTGGTAAAGGACCAGCCTCATTTGTTTCATATTTTTGCGCGGCAGTTTTAGCATCATTACCGCCGACCTTCTTTTTGGTTTGCTTATTGTCATCAAACTTTTCCATCATGAACTCCTTTCAAAATTACTTGCGTTCTTTGCCGTCATGCCTGTTTTTCAAAAACAAACTTTTTATCTTGGACGACTGTTTTACAGGCATCCACCACGGCTGGATCGTAAAGGCATCCACGGTTTTTTAATATTTCTCCCATGGCCACATCCATGCCCAGAGCTGGTCGATACGGACGATGGGAGGACATGGCTTCGACCACATCGGCAACCGCTAAAATTTTGGCTTCCATCAGAATATTTTCAGCTTTAAGTTTCTGAGGATAACCGGAGCCGTCTTCCCGTTCATGATGCTGATATATCATCTGAGCGATAGGCCAGCGAAATTCGATTCCCTTTAAAATATCATAGCCCACCTGGGGATGTCCCTTGATTAGGGCAAATTCATTGTCATTCAGGCGACCGGGTTTGCTGAGTATTTCAGATGGAACAGAAATCTTCCCTAAATCGTGGATGATCCCAGCCATGCGAATCCCTTTTATTTGATCTGTTGAAAATTCCATCTCCTTAGCGATTGCACAGGCAAAATCCGCAACCCTGCGCTGATGTCCTGCCGTATAAGGGTCTCTCGATTCTACGGTCTGCGCAACAACCTGAACGATCCCATCAAGAGTCTCTTCAAGCTTTGCCGTACGTGCAGCCACCATTTGTTCTAAGTGCTCCCGATAGAGACGGCTTTCAGCCTCCAGTTTTTGCCTGCGAAGAGCGCTGGAAACATTAATAATCACCTCGCTGGGCTTAAAAGGCTTTAGAATATACCCGTAGGCTCCAATCTCAAGGGCTGTTTCGGCAATCTGCGGATCTTCCAATCCGCTTACCATGATAACGGCAGTCTCAGGATACTGAGTGATGATATGTTTAATAAGATCAATGCCGGATTCGCCCGGAAGACGGATATCACAAAGGACCAGATCAAACAGCTCTTCCTCCATGAGGATGCGCGCTTCCTCAGCATTAGCTACCAGTGTACACTCCCGCTGGATTTTATCCATAATACGCTTCAGAATACGGAGAACCGATTCATCGTCGTCAATGATAAGGATTTTTCTTACATTTCTTTCCGGTTCCATATAATTTCCTTTCATCGTCAGAATATTTTGATAAAGACGAATATGGTGCCCCTGTATGGGATATTGAAGCACTTGCTAAAAGTTTTTACTTTTGTTGTACTTCCGTTAAATCAAGCACTTCCCTGACCTTACGACCCAGTGCATTAGGAGTAAAGGGTTTGCCGATAAATGCCTTTCCGGTATCCAGCACACCATGATGGACTATCGTATTGTCGGTATAACCGGACATAAAAAGCACCTTCATTTCAGGCCGGGATGATTTGAGAATTTCTTCTACGTCTCGGCTGCTGATTCCGGTCATAACGACATCCGTCAGCATAAGATGTATGGTGCCCTGATGCTCCCCTGAGATCCTAACGGCCTCTTCACCATTTGAGGCAATCAGAATCTTATAGCCATATCCCCTAAGGACTCTAACTGCAAAATTACGAACCATTTCATCATCTTCCACAACCAAAATGGTTTCCGCGCCCGTGGGGGTATCGCTTTGTTTTGCCATCTTTATGGCTTCTGGTGCCGTTTTTTCAACCCGTGGCAGATAGACCTTAAAGGTGGTCCCTTTACCGGGCTCGCTGTAAACCCAGATGTTACCGTTGCTTTGCTTAACAATGCCGTAAACCGTGGAAAGCCCCAGCCCGGTTCCTTTCTCTTTTTCCTTGGTTGTAAAAAAAGGCTCAAATATTTTGGCTTGAATTTCACGAGACATGCCAATGCCGGTGTCACTTACGCTCAACATCACATAAGGCCCGGCTTTAACAGCTATATGGGTACGGGCATACTCCTCATCAAGATCCACATTCCCCGTCTCAATGCTGATCTTTCCACCCCCTGATATGGCATCCCTGGCATTTACCACAAGGTTCATGATCACCTGTTCGATCTGGCTCGGGTCAGCCTCTACCTGACCCAAATCTGAGGTAAGGACGGTACGCAGTTCAATGTCTTCTCGAATCATGCGGTGGAGCATCTTTTCCATATCCCGAACGGTGTTATTAAGATTTATAACCTTGGGTTGCAGGACCTGCTTGCGGCTAAAAGCCAGCAATTGTCGGGTTAAAGTGGCGCCACGTTCACCGGCAGATATGATCTCTTCAATCCCCGACCGCAAAGGATTATCTTTCGGGAGATCCGTAAGAATGAATTCCGCATTTCCAATCACTGCTGTTAGGAGGTTGTTAAAATCATGGGCAACTCCCCCCGACAGCCTGCCGATAGCTTCAAGTTTCTGAAACTGTTGGAGCTGCTGTTCCAGGCTCTTTCTTTCGGAAATATCCCTGGCAATGCCCAACACCAACTTCTGTCCTTTAATTGAAATTGGAAAGGTCCGAATTTCTATAAAGACCTGCTTCCCATCCTTTTGTTTAAGGATGAGTTCAACCGGCCCTGTAGAAAGACCCTGAACGCTCTTTTGTAAAAGTTCAGCTGCCTTCTGAAGTCCTTCAGGATCAAGCAATTCCATTTCTATAAAACTCTTTCCAATAAGTTCTTCTTTACTGTAGCCGACCAATTTCTCCGCAGCCCTGTTGCCATCGATAAGTCTGCCTTCAAGATTATGAAGGTAATAGGCATCAGGGGCGAATTCAAACAGAGTCTTGAATCGTTCCTCGCTCTCTTTTAGCGCATCAATAAGCTTTTTTCTTTCGGTTACCTCGGTAACAAAACCCACATTGCAGGAAACCCCGTCAATCATAGTTTGTGTGGTGTTAAACTCTGCATAAAAGATGGTTCCGTCTTTTCTAAGACATGGGATATCCTGCGCCAATACCTTGCCGTGTTTCGCTTGGACCTCGAACTCTGAAATAACACGGTCAAGATCATTGGGGGGATGAATATCCTTAACCCCCATCTTTTTAAGCTCATCTTGCGTATAGCCGAGCATTTGACATATCGCCGGATTCGCATACCTAAATTCTTTGCTCTCGGTTTCTGCGATTAAAATGCCTTCAGCAGTGCCCTCAAACACGGCTCTATGCCGTGCCTCCGAATAGCTTAACTCTTTAACCATTTTGCTTCGCTTTTCTTCTTGCTCAATATTGTAAAGACCAAAGGCAATGTCATCTCCAACCTCCTGGAACAATGACTGTTCTTCCTGATCCAGAGCAAATGTTTGAGGGATCGAGGCAGTAAGCGTTCCGTAGACCCTTCCATTACATTCGAGTTTTACGCAGAAAGCGGAATTTCCTTTGTAAACGGATGATAAGGGACAGCCCGGACAATCAATGGAGGTATCCGCTGTTATCACAACCTCTTTTTGGGCCATGGCTCTTTGGACGCATTGGGGCAATTGACCCTGTTCCCGCAATTCCTTTAATTGATTAAGCTTTTCCCCTAAACCGGACTGGGCCGAATATAAAGACCTTTCGAATGCGTCCGTGAGCATAATCCAGGCACTGTTATAACCACGGGTTGAAACCAAATTATCGCAAGCCCCTTGAATCAAACGATCGCGATCCTTCTCCTTGGTAATAAGCTGATTGACATTTCTAATGGCTTTGATGATGGCGTTTAGATGTTTTTCCCGCTCCTGGGCATGTTTCTGCTGTGTAATGTCCATTGAAAGAATGAAAATGCCTTCGGATACCGGCTGGATACTAATGTAAAACCAGGACTTAGCGCCATCAGGATAAGTAAACTCATTTTCTATGAAACTATGGCTGCGGTCATCCATACAGCGTTGCAAAGCAGCAAACATCTTTGTCGAGGTGATATCAGGATAGACATCCATGATTTTATGGCCAAGGAGTTCTTCCTTTGCTCGGCGGCTTTGTTTGATGACTTCGTTGTTGACATAAAGGTATCGCCAGTCAAAACCAATAATTTGGCAGCCTTCCAGCATAAAATCCAACGTGTTTCGCAGACGCTCTTCGGATTTTTTCAGTTTTTCTCCGGTTTGTAAGCGTGCTACCGCATTACCTATAATAGAAGCAGTTGTTTCCAGAAACTGCCGGCTGAATTCCGGTATCTGATCAAAATTAAATGAAGCTACATTCAGGCAACCGATAACCCGTGCCAGATAGCGGAGGGGCAGTACGGCCATGGCACGCAGCCCTTCTTTTTCTTCCGGTGCTGTCAGGGGTACTTCCAGGGAGCCATAGAACAGGTATACGGGCTTTCCCTCCATAACCAGTTTGGTATTAAGAGAATCGGCGTTATAATGCGATACGGCTTCTACAAACGACGGTGTCAGCCCCTGGTGACATTTGAGATCAAGCGCTCCGCTTGTTTCATCCACCAGATAGATTCCACCTGCCTCCAGTCCAGATGCTGAAAGCACTGTCTTAAGACCAAGGTTTAATCCTTCGGATATAGAGGAAATGGCGTTTAATTCCAAAGCCAGATCTTTTTGAGCCTGCTGGAGCCCTTCCAGACATTTACGTTCGGTTACATCCCGAGCCACCGAATAAAGCTTTTTGCCATGTCCATCCTCTATAATTAAATTGCTTCTAATTTCAGCATATACCCGTCTGCCGTTCCTGGTGATAAAGGCATAGACATGGGCGCCAATCTCCTCTCCGGCACAAACCATCAGGGTGTCTGAAATGGCTCTTTCCAAATCTTCGGGCGCGAGCAGATTCAGATCCGGAAACCTTTTACCCTGCAACTCTTCCGGGCGGTAACCCAAAATGCGTTCAACCGATGGGGAAATGTCAATGATTGTAAAATCGGAATCCATGGCATAGATGATATCAGATGCCTTTTCAAAATGGGTGCGGTAACGACGTTCGCTCTTTTCCAACTCTCGGGTCTTTACATGAACCTGTTTTTTAAGCAGGATCGAAAAGATTGCAAACACGCAGAAAAGACCCACTGCGATGATCAGACCAATAATCAATTTTTTAGGGATATAGGGGACCACCCTGGGGCTGAACCATTTATCCAAGGTCTGATGATAAAAGGAATTTTGATCATTTTTCAGTTTCTTCAGATGTCGGTCGATGGCGACGATTCGAGCAGTATCGGTATTTTGTGTAAAGGCGAACCGCAATTCTATGGGAGCCAAAACTATGGCTGCTTTTCGAACCGGGTACTTGTTTGCATTAACATCTCCAAAAAGCCGACTGATAATCCCTGCATCCGCAGCTCGACTTTCAATCGCCCTAAATACTTCACTATAATCGTCGCAAAGGATAAACTTACATGGAATGTTAAATAGCTTAAAGCGTTTATAGGAGATATCCTCTTTCATTGCTGCAAGTTTTTTCCCGGCAAGCTCTTGAATGTCGTCAAGCTTCAGCGACTTGTGGGTGTATATTTGAGCCCAGTTTGAGATGACTGTCTCCTGATTGAAACGGTAAATCTGCGCCCGCTCTTCAGAATAACCCACATCCACGAGCAGATCGATCTCGCCGCTTTTAAGATGCTCCAGGCATTGCTGCCAGGTGGCGAAAACATACTTGAGGTGCCATCCCTCTTTTTGGGCGATATGTTCCAGCAAATCGATCCAGATGCCGGCTGGTTTTCCTTGCGCATCCACATATACCTTAGGTTCATTCCTATATATGCCGACCTTTATGGCCGCTGATCCTTGGGCTGGAAGCGGAAATAGATATTGAAAAGCAAGTATAAAAAAAATGATCGCAACCCATTTTTTCATGAGATCCTCAGCTGATTTTATATCCTTATTTTTGCGCCCTTCTTTTTCACGGGCTTAATCTCAACTGCCATATTCAATAAGGCGGCGACATTTTGGAGCAATGTCTCCATAAAAATCGGTTTTGGAAGGTAACCATCGGCTCCCAATTTCATGATTCTGTCCCTGTTTTCGGGGCTATCGTAACCGGTGATAGCCAAAATCTTTATATGGGAAGTGTCTGGATCATCTTTGATTCGTTTGCAGACCTCAAAACCGTCCATTTGGGGCATAATAAGATCCAGAACAATCAAGTCCGGCTTAAATGACATGACTTTGATTCCGGCTTCAAATCCGTTGCCGGCAACCTCGGTAAGAAACCCGTGATGGGCGAGCATGGCTGTCAGCACTTTTTGGGTTTTCGGGTCATCATCCACAAGCAGGATCTTTTTCTTTTCCGGCTCATATTTACCAAATGGGTATATTTTTTTTCGCTTCATGAAAGCTTTAAGATCGGATTGATGAATTCTGAAATGACCGCCGGGCGTCAGAGATGATTTCAAATCACCTGATTTCACATACTTCCAAAGGGTTACCCTGCTCAGAGAACAAACCCTGGCAGCTTGAGGTATACTCAATATCTCTTTATCCATCCAACCTGCCAAATTTTTCCCCTTAAAGTGTATTAACAATAAAAACAAAATAAACAATATTGACATATATTGTTATTTGTGATATGTCAAGAAAAAATAGGAATATTTATTAGTTATGAACAAATGACCTCCGGCAGAGGTACCCTTGCATGAAAATGGCTATTTAAGATTTAGAATTCGATGAACACCCTAAAATTGGAGGAAACAGATGACAAAGGCAGAATTGGTTGAAAAAATTGCAACGGACGCAAAAATCGCTAAAGCTGCAGCAGGAGCCGCTCTGGAGTCTTTTATCTATAATGTCACCAAGGTGTTAAAGAAAAAAATGGTAAGGTAACCCTGGTTGGCTTCGGCATCTTTTCAAAAGGCCGCCGTAAAGTCCGGAAGGGTCGCAACCCTCAAACAGGTGCTACGATTAAAATCAAAGCACCCAATAATTTTAGGTTTAAAGCCAGTAAAAAGCTCAAAGCTGCCGTTTGAAACAATCGGGGCGGTTTATTTGAATTGAATAAGCCGCCCATTTTGATTATTACGCTCAAGATCGCTTCTTGTAGCTTATGTCTGAATTGCTTAGCCTTAGCATCCCGCGCTAAGGCTCTTCTTGGTATCGGATTGCTTGGGCTGAAAAAGATTCTATTTTTTTGACTTCTTGGCAATTAAAAATAGGTGAGAAAATATGGCTTGGTGGAATATAAAAGATTTTTATGAATATTTTATGATACGCATTTTATTTCGTAAAAATTTTCGACAATTTAAGGTTCTTTACGCACAAGCGATTGATTTGAATTGGGTTAAGTTTCGTAAAATCGAGAATTTTGATGAAGGCAATATTGATTATTGTGTTGCTCGTGATGATTTTGAAGCGATGATTTCATTAAGAGATGGAGAAGTGTCTTTAATAAAACCAATTACAGATGAAACTTTTCAGGACTTCATCCAATTGGAATATTGGATAATACAGAGGAATAACAATGAAGAAATTAAACAATGCTTTCAGGAAGTCAAGGCAATACGTAATGAACTGAACACAAGCGCTTTTGCTGAAATAGAGCCCAAAATACTTAAATTGATAAAAGACAAATGCAAAAACGAACATTCGATTAAAATTTCAGGTCGTTCTCCAAGGATAGCCGTTCTTCTAATAATTCCAGATGCCATTCTATCAATAATTCATTTAAGCGAATATCATATTGTTAGAGGAACGCTAAATGTGCTTGGCAGAGATATTCTGAAAATTGGGGATTATTCAATCGACCAGCTGGGAAAAATTGGATTTTATCGCCCGCATCAAGTTGAAGAAGAAAAGGAAAGGTTAAGGGCGCAGATTAGATAAAAATGCTGGTTGATATCTTGCAGGTTATTCTTAATTGTTATCTGAACTCAACTCAATCCTCCGGCACACTAACATATCTTTCAAGAGCTTCACTCCAATATACCGGGAAAATTAGTTTCGCTAATATAAAATTGACCCCCTGAAGGGTAAAACGACAACGCAAAATTGACCCCCTTGAGCGGACCTCTGGTATAGAGGGTTGAGAGGTATCAATCCTATGACTGGAGGTAGAAAGGAGAATGCTCAAGGTGGAACAGTACAGCTACATTCGGACAGCGTATCGGGTTTATGGAAAAAAGATAAAACAGATTGCCAGGGAGACCGGGCATTCCAAAAACACAATTAAAAAGGTACTGCGGGAAGAATACAGCGGATACAGGCCAAGAGTTGAACAGCCGTATCCAGCTTTAGGGCCCTATCTTGCCATCATCGACCAATGGCTGGAAGATGATAAACAACGGCCCAAAAAGCAGCGTCATACTGCAGTTCGGGTTTTTAACCGTCTCAAACAGGAGCACGATTTTCGAGGTGCGGAGACGACTGTCCGGCGGTATGTCCGTGAAGCCAAATTGAGGCTGGGTGTTGGTGCTCCGCAGGTATTTATTCCGTCAGATCCGCAGGCCGGTATTGAAGCCGAAGTTGATTGGGGGCGATGCCTTGCGATTTTAGGAGGCATCGAGACATGTCTGAAGCTTTTTTGCATGCGGTCCAAATTCTCCGGCAAGCATTTTGTTCGCTGTTATCCCTGCGAGCGGCAGCAGGCATTGTTTGACGGCCATATACGCGGGTTCACATTTTTCGGTGGTGTTTTTCCGGTCCTGATCTATGACAATTTAACCACCGCGGTGCAAAAGATTTTGTGCGGCAAGGATCGGGTACTTCAGGAATCGTATGACAAGTTCCGTGGCTACCACAATTTTGTTCCCCGCTTTTGCAACCGGGGTCAAGGACATGAAAAAGGCGGTGTTGAGGGCCTAGTCGGTTATGCCCGGCGTAATTACATGGTTCCTGTTCCGGCCGCCGATTCATTAGAAGATCTGAACAGGATGCTTTTGGAGGAATGTCTTGCCTATGGCAGCCATCGAATCGCCGGCAGAGAAAAGACGGTCAATGAGCTTTATGAAGAAGAAAGAGGGTATCTCTTATCCCTGCCGGACATTCCGTTCAGCAACATCGAGACCGCCGGTGCTAAAGTGGATAAATACGCTACGGTTGTGGTGGACAAGAATCGGTACTCGGTGCCGTCATCCTATGCCTATTTCAAGGTCAACGTTGTTTTGCATGTCGATTGTGTCGAGGTATTTTACGGAAGCAAAAAGATAGCATCCCATGATCGACTGTACGGCAATAATAAATGGAGCCTGTTGCCGGAACACTATCTTGAGCTCATTGCCCAGCGGCCTCAGGCATTTGAATCGGCCCGCGTTATAAGACAATGGCGTCCGAACTGGCCATCTTGCCTGGAACGGCTTCTTGAAAAATTCTGCCAAAAGCAGGGGCACACCAAAGGCATCAAGGACTTCATATCGGTTTTGATGCTTTACAAAGACCATACTGCCGGCGATATCGAGTCGGCGGTGGAGACGGCCCTATCATCGGGTGCAGGGTCCAGTGAGGCCGTCGAATATATTTTGATCCATAAAGAGAGCGACGATGAGCCATCCTTTTCAGCCCTGGGCAACTGGCAGACCCTGCCGCCCCCGGATGTGTCTGTTTACGGACAGATCGGAGGTGCCCTATGAATGCGGGGATGAAAGCGCTCTTAATTGAGAATCTTAAAAAATTAAAGCTCTCCACGATGATCCGCAACCTGGAGGGTTTGATCCGCCAGGCCAAGCAGGAGAAGCTGAGTTATGAGGAATTTCTTTTAAATTTAAGCGAGGCTGAAGTCCAGGCCCGGCAGGAGAATGGTCGTAAAAGAAGACTGCGAGAAGCCAAATTTCCTATTTTAAAGCCGATGGAGACCTTCCAGTTCGATGCAGCGCCGGAACTGGATGTTCGCCTCATGAAGGAACTGTCAGATTGTGATTATGTTAAAAAAAAGCGCAACATCATTTTTGTAGGCAAAAGCGGCACCGGCAAAACGCACCTGGCTACCGCTTTAGGCATGGAAGCCTGCAAAAATGGAATCAGGACACGTTTTGTCACCGGCTGCGGTATTGCCAATGAACTCATTGAAGCCAGGGATGAAAAGGTTTTAGGACGAGCGGTCAAACGCTATGCCGGTTACGGACTGCTCATCATTGACGAACTAGGATATGTTCCTTTTTCCAAGGAAGGCGCCCAGCTGATTTTTCAAATATTGGCGGAACGTCATGAAAGAAAACCGGTCATCATCACCACCAATATGGGGTTTGGAGATTGGACCCAGATATTTGGCGACCCCAGCATGACAGCGGCACTGCTGGATCGTGTAACGCATAAGGCTCATGTGATCAACTGCAGCTGGGATAGCTATCGGCTGAAGGAAACATTAAAAAGGAGCCCCAAGTGAAAGATATCACCATCTACAATACCTTGAAGAGCAGACTGGAAACAGTCAGTTTTGAGTTTACACCAGAAAATACCACCTGGTTCGATGACGTTGAGAATTACGAAATTTACAGGATCGCGGATGCATTTGGCGGACTTTTGATCCAGGAAACCGGATATACTTATCCGATTTTAATTGGCGATGTCTCCCGATCCGATATCGGGAATAATCAACAAAAGGCATTGGGGTTGTTGCGTCAACAAAGTTAATCGCAATACATCGAAGCTCAGGATGGGAGGAGCCTACGGTCGCTACGCTCCCTCCGGCGCCTCCCATCCCGGGTTAACCATATAATTTTACGGCATTTGGCAAAGTTATGCTTAAATCACGAGGGGGTCAAAATTGGGTTGTCGCAAGGGGTCATTTTTCGGTTGACATTTCGAGAAAATCTTAGTTGGATGATACCAGGAGTTTTTACAAGCAGATTCGAAGGTGATTACTCGGGACCCTTCAACATTCATCACCGTTTCAATATTTCCGAAAATCGTTTTTACTTTGTCACCGATTTCCATATTCATCCCTCCTTTCTGTTTCCGATTGGATTTTGACCGGGCGATAAAAAAAGCTGCAGGTCCAGCAGGATGTTCAACTATAATCTACCCTGTCCTTTAGCTCTTTCCCAGCTTTGAAAAACGGCAGTTTCTTTGGCTTGACTATTGTAGTTTCTCCGGTCTTGGGATTTCTTCCGGTGTATCCTTCATATTTCTTGACGTAGAATGAACACAGCCCTCGGACTTCAACCCTCTCATCTTTGGCAAGGGCGTCAGCCATCTCGCTGAAGAAGATTTCAACCACCTTGGCGGCTTCAGCCTTCGTCAGATTTTCCTGATTTTTCAGGGCTTCTATCAGTTCAAGTTTGTTCAATTTTTCCTCCCATCCGTGGTTATAGCGCTTCTTAAGGATACATTGACATGCCATTTCATTTTAATCAAGTCAATTCAATAGGTTTTCACATCTATTCAAAAACCAGAAAATAAACAATTTTGTTGATATGCTTAAATAAGGCGATGGATATGGGGAATGATGGGGTTAGAAAATATATAGTCAAAAATCACCGTCCGAACCGTCCACATCGTCCAAATGTGGAACTGTGTCTTTTGTTAGAGCTCACCTTTTTGGGTTTTTTCTCGCTTTTTCAGGGTGTTTTCAGAAAATTGCCACAAGCTGGAGAATGTAAAGAGACAAGGTGATGGTTGGGGTTTGAGTCACTTTGTGTTGAATTCTAATTTAATTAAATATATCAATATTTTATATTACTATTAGATGTTTAACAAGAATGGGAGGTTAAGAACTACCCCTCTCCAGAATGGGATTTTGTCAGAAGATCCTGAGGGTGGCCTTTGCACACACTTTTCATTCGATGCAGATCATTGTTCCTGCGAACTTAATTTCGGCTCTTCACACTTTGTGGTGGCCACAAAAATGAAAAGAGGTCTGGTAGAATCCTGGTAGAATTTTTTCATTTTTATTAAATTTAATGAATTTATTGAAGTTATTGAAGGTTCGTTAAATGTTTGATAACATGCTGAATTTAGAAGGGAAGCCATTGATATCGGCTACTTACGATTTTGGTGAAGTGGAATCTTCGACTCCCGCCGCCTCCACCATTTACAAAAGACAAGCCCGTCCACTAACCGCGCCCGGTTGCTGGACGGGTTTTCTTTTTTTTAGAATTATCAGTGACTTACGTCGCTTTTTGAGCTT
>Ga0068714_10002441_pt1 | contig 24039 bp, 17 predicted proteins | sample MTBNYHSulfiMetaG_FD_62988 | JGI IMG/M metagenome (GOLD analysis project Ga0068714, IMG submission 62988) | Enrichment culture microbial communities from rom New York Harbor, USA that are MTBE-degrading - MTBE-NYH (New York Harbor Sulfidogenic)... | ecosystem: Environmental > Aquatic > Marine >... | reverse complement strand
GACCCGGTCGCCTGGCCGGATCTCGAGCCGGTCGAGCAGCGCCCTCGCGCACGCCGAAGCGCGACGGTCGAGCTCCGAGTACGTGAAACGACGACCCGTCGCCACCTCCACCAGCGCGGTCCGCCCGGGTGAGATCCTCGCCCGCTCCCCGAGCACGTCACCGTGGAGCATGTCCACCACCTCCCAACCAGCTGTCAGCTCTCAGCCGTCAGCTCTCAGCTCCCCCACCCACCCAGAACGCCAAAGTGACTCCGACTCTCTCTCCTTGCTTTGCTCTCGGCTTACACGTCGGTGCGCTGTGGCGGGATTCTCACCGTGGACACCGCACAACTCAGATCTTCGCAATGAAAGACACGCCTCAGCTCATTTGTCATCCCGAACGCGGACCCGAGCGTCAGCGAGGGGGAGCGGAGGGATCTGCCCCAGCGGAGGGAGCACCTTCGTTGAGGCAGATCCCTTCCCTCGCGTTCGCTCGGGACAGGCTCTGCTTCGCTCCTCGGGATGACAAGTCGTTTGGGTGCTAAACCTTGCGCCTTTGCGCCTTCGCGCCTTTGCGTTTCCTCCCTCTCGAGCCCCCGCGGGGTCGAGGTTGTTGGGTCGCGGGCTGAGGCCCGCGCCGCGCCTTTGCGTTCTCCTCTTCACTCAGCCCCCCTCGTTCGCCAGGGCCTGCAGCAGCGCCTCGACGAACTCCACCGGGCACTCCCGTTGCGGCACGTGGCCGCAGCCCGGGACCCGGTGGAGCCGCGCCTCCGGCAGCTCGGCCTGCATCCTGCGGGCGTAGTCGACGGTCATGAGGCCGTCGGCGTCGCCCCACAGCAGCTCCACCGGCGTCGTGACCTCCCCGAGCTTCCCGTCGAGGAGGTACTTCGACATGGTGTCGGCGGTCTGGGCGAACCTCGCCAGCGGGCCCACCCGCGCCTGGCGGACCACGTCGTCGAGGACGAAGTCGGGCACCATCGGGGTCTTCGGCCCGGTCAACGCCGCCATGGTCCGGCGCGCTTCCTCGCGGCTGGTGGGAAGAACGTTGACCCCGGTGCTCTCCCCCTGGATCGGCCCGCCGTTGACGGCCACCACCCGCGCCACCCGCTCCGGGGTCCGGTGCGCCACCAGGAAGGCCACCCACGCCCCGAGCGAATTGCCCACCACCGTCGGTCGCTCGCCGGCGCAGCGGGCGTCGAGGACCGCCTCCACACCAGCGAGCACGGTCCCCATGTCGATGGGTCCTCCCCCGGGCGCGCTGTCCCCGTGACCGGCGAGGTCGGGGATCACCAACCGGAAGCGCCCGACCAGGGCGGGCGCCACCCGCGCCCAGGTGCCGGCCTGGTCGCCGGCGCCGTGGAGCAGCACCAGGGTCGGACCGGACCCCCCCTCGAAGACCGCGACCGGTCCGGCCGGCCCGGAGACCGTGGCCCTCTCGAGACCGGTCTTCGCGAGGGCCCGCCGGCTGACCCACGCGTCGACCTCGAGCGGCCGCTTCCACAGCACCACCCCCCCGACCGCAAGGGCCACCAGGAACAGCACCACCAGCCCGAGGACGACGCGAATCGCGATCTTGGCCATTCCCCCTCCCCCCTACCAGCTCTCAGCTTTCAGCTTTCAGCCTCCCCCACCCTCCCGGAGAGCCCAGGGTGTGGGCGGCGGAGCTGAACGCTGACCGCTGAACACTGACAGCTCCTCACCCCACCCCCGCGCAGCGGCCCATCCGGAACGCGGCCCCGGCCTGGTTGTAGCCCACGCCGGAACCGACGAACATGACGAGGTTCCCCGGGTGGACCTTGCCCTGGACCACGGCATCGTGGAATGCCATGCCGACGCAGGCGGACCCGGTGTACCCCCACTTCTCCATCACCGTGTGCGCCCGCTCGGCCGGCAGGCCCAGCTCCCCCATCACCAGCTCGATGGAGGGCTTGCGCACCTGGGTGAAGACCGCCAGGTCCACCTCCGCGAGGGGGAACCCGCCCCGCTCCGCGAGCTGGCGCGCGACCCGCGGCCACCCCTCGTGGTTGACCTCCGGCGGGTAGCGCTCGAGCATCCGCACCGTGGTCCGCCCCTCCCGCACCGCCGCCTCGGTGGCCGGCTCCGCGGTGCCGCCGGCGTAGATACCCCAGTGGCGGGCGTAGGCGCCGTCGGCGATGAACGCCGACGAGAGGAAGCCCGGCTCGTCGGCCGGCTCGAGCACCGCCGCCCCGGCGCCGTCGCCGTAGAAGAAGATCATCGGGTCGGACGGGTCCGCCAGGCGGTGCATCAGGTACACCCCGACCACCAGCACCGTGCGCAGGGCGGGGTTGGTGGCGATCAGGCCGGAGGCGGTGGCCAGCCCGGTGGGGAACGAGGCGCAAGCACACCCGATGTCGAAGGTGCCGGCGTTTGACGCCCCCAGCTTGTGCTGCAGCACCACCGAGGTGGCCGGGGTGGTGAAGTCCGGTGAGTCGGTGCCGAGGAGAATCAGGTCCACCTCCTCCGGCCGCCGGCCCGCCCGCTCGAGGGCCTCCCGCGCCGCCGGCAGGGCAACGTCGGAGGTGGCCCAGTCGTCCGGGGCCCAGAAGCGGGTCCGGATCGCGGAGCTCTCCTCCATCTTGTCGACAAAACCGGGAATGTGCGCGAAGCGCTCGCGGAGGACGTCGTTGGAGACCTCGTTCGGGGGCACGAACGCCCCGGTGGACACGATGGTCGCGTGACGGGCCATGGTCCCTCCTCAGGTCCCGACCACCAGGCCGCCGTCCACCGACAGGACGGCGCCGGTGACGAAGGTCGCCGCGTCGGAAGCCAGCCAGAGGTAGGCGTTGGCGATGTCTTCGACGTGGCCCATGCGACCCAGGGGGGTGTGGGCCACCATCCCCTCGAGCACCTTCTCCGGCATGGAGGCCAGGATCTCGGTGGCGATGAACCCGGGCGCCACCGCGTTGACCCGGATCTTGAACTTGCCCAGCTCGCGGGCCCAGGTCCGGGTCATGCCGATGACGCCGGCCTTGGTGGCCACGTAGTTGGTCTGGCCGAAGTTGCCGTAGAGGCCCACCACCGAGCTGGCGTTGAGCACGGCGCCGCCACCCGCGCGGATCAGGTGGGGGACGGCGGCGCGGGTGCAGTTGAACACCCCCCGCAGGTTGACCGAGATGACCTGGTCGAAGGCGGCGTCGGTCATGGTGGCGGCCACCTGACCGTCCTTGACCTTGACGAGCTGGGCGTCGCGCACGATGCCGGCGTTGTTGACCAGCACGTCGAGCCGACCCCAGCTCTCGACCACCGCGAGGGTGGCGGCTTCCACCGCGGCCGGGTCGGCGACGTCGACCCGGTCGAAGCGGGCCCTCCCCCCCGCCCGTTCCAGCTCGGCCACCAGCTCGGGGCCTTTCTCCGCGCTCACGTCCCACGCCGCCACACTCGCCCCCTCGCGGGCGAACGCTGTAGCGGTGGCGCGGCCGATGCCGGCGGCGGCGCCGGTGACGACGACGACTTTACCCTTGAGCCCTGTGTCGATCATGCGATCTCCTCGCTGCCGTGGCGACCGGAGGTCCCGAAGGACCTCCGGCGTCGTTGCATCAGCATTCAGCCGTCAGCTCTCAGCTTCCAGCTGCCCCCGCCCCCCCGGAGCGATCCCGGGTGGGTGGCGGAGCTGCAAGCCGACCGCTGTCAGCTGACAGCTCCTAGAAGTGATACCTCACGCCGAGCTGCACCTCGAGCGGCTCGAAAGAGGCGCGGTAGGTGCCGAAGTTGGGGTTCGGGACGTACGGCGCCGCCGGGTTGGCCAGGGTCGGGCCGGAGAGGTACTGGTTGTTGTCGATGGAGTCGACCACGTAATTGGTGGTGTCGAGGACGTTGAAACCCTCCACGATGAGCTCGAGCTCCTGGTCCTCCCCGATCCGGAAGGACTTGGCCAGACGCAGGTTCAGGACCTTGTAGTCGGGGCCGTCCTGGTCGTTGCGGTCGACCCCGGCGGCGCGGTCCGAGAAGCGGCCGTCGCCGTTGTAGTCGTAGCCCAGCAGCCGGGTCCACGGCTGGCCCGAGCCGTACTCGTAGATCGGCGCCAGCATGATGCCCCACGGCAGGCGGAAGACGCCGGAGAGCACCACCCGCCACTCCTCGTCGCCGCGGGCGCGGCCCCACTCTGCCTCGATGTCGGCCGGGTCGGAGGGGTAGGCGTTCAGCGCCGGGGAGAAGTCGTCGGAGATGTTCTTCTTGTCGCCGTAGGTGACCGAGGCGGTGAGGATGTGGCCGCCCCGCAGGGTGCCGTTGAGGCTGGCCATCAGCGCGGTGTACTCGGAACGTCCCTCGTTGGTGTACATGTTGACCTGGGTCCAGGCCGGGTTGGGGCGAACCGGGTTGGAGTTGCCGCCCCAGTTGACGTCCCTGACGACGATCTCGTTGTCCCCCTCGGCGTACAGCGCCTCGACGTCGAGGTAGAGTCCGGAGTCGCCCAGCCGCTGGGTGAAGCCGAGGCTGGCCTGGATCGCCTCCGGCGTCTCCAGACTGGCCTCGAGCACGGTGCTGTTGGGGGCCAGCAGCACGCCGGTGGTCTGCGGGCTCGCAGGGTCCAATGCCGGGAACGGGCACAGGTCGAGGGGAATCCCGTAGACGATGCAGAGCCAGGTGCCGTTGAGGCGGGTGTAGAGCGGCCGACCGGTGGTCCCGTTCTGCTGCAGCTCGGTGAACGCGGGCACCAGCAGGGAGCGGCCGGAGAACTGGCCGACCCCGCCCCGCAGCACGCTCTCACCCCGGCCCGACAGGTCCCACACGAACCCGAGCCGCGGCTGGATGTTGTCGCTGTCGGCGCTGCGCTCACCCGGGGAGTTGGGGTGGGTGAAGTCGGGGTTGTTGCCGTCGGTGTCGTAGTCGTAGCGCACGCCGAGGTTGAAGGTCAGGTTGGAGCTCACGCTCCAGTCGTCCTGGACGTAGAGGCCCAGCAGCGTGGTGTCGATGGTCGTGTCCGCCGACCCGACCCCGTAGTCGTAGCGGTACGGCAGCGCGAACGGTCCCTGGTTGAAGTCGGTGGCCCAGAACAGCAGGCCGCGCGGGAACACCGGGAAGTTCCACCGCTCGCTGATGAACTGGAGCGAGGCGCCGAGCTTGAGGTCGTGGGTCGAACGGTCGCCGCCCAGGAGCAGGTGGAGGGTGTCGCGCAGCTCGTAGTAGTCCCCCTCCATGGTCTGGTCGCCGGTGATGTTGGCGCCGGTCTGGAGGGTGGTGCCGTAGGTGAAGTACTCCGAGACGGCGTCGGAGTTGTTGGGCTCGTCGAACTTCTTGGCCCCGGCCACCAGACGGAGCTCGTTGAGCACGGAGTCGGACGCCACCCACGAGTGGCTGCCGGTGAAGTTCCAGTTGTCGCGGTTCAGGTCCATGCCGCAGGACTCGTCGCACACGCCGCCGGCGCGGAAGTTGTCCTCCCGGTAGTAGTCGTAGACCAGCCTGGCGCCGAGGGCGTGATCAGAGCTCGGGCGGTGGGTGAGGCTGACCAGGGACAGCAGCTGCTCGAACGGGTGGTCGAGGTCCCGTCTCTGGTCGGCGTAGACGCCGCCGGGGATGAACGGCGAGATGTTGTCCTCGTCGATGTACTCGAACGACGCGAAGTAGTGGGTGGCGTCCCGAGTGATCGGCCCGCCGATCGTGAAGCCGGCCTGGTAGCGGGAGTAGTCCTGCTCGCCGGTCTCCAGCTCCCCCTCCGACCGCAGGCTGTCAGCCCGGTAGAAGCCGAAGGCCGACCCGTGGACCTCGTTGGTGCCGGACTTGGTGACCACCGACAGCGCGCCGCCCGCGGAGTTGCCGATCTCCACGTCGAAGCGGTTGTTGATGACCCGGAACTCCCGCACCGCGTCCTGGCTGAAGCGGGCGCGGGCGAGACCGAGGGTCTGGTCGGTGAAGTCGACCCCGTCCACCATGATCGTCGCCTGGCTGGCGTTGCCGGCCGAGCCCACCACCGGCGCGCCGGTGATGAAGCGGAATCCGCCGCGCTCGCGCTCGACGCCGGGGGCGATGAAGGCGAGCTTCTGGAAGTCACGGTTGGGGGTCGGCAGGTCCTGGATCTGCTCGGGGGTGATGTTGGTGGAGGCGTCCGACTTGAACACGTCGACGATCGGCGCCTCGGCGGTGACGGTGATGGTCTCCGACACCTCGACCCGCATGGTCATCACCAGCCGGGCCGTCTGGCCGACCCGCAGGACCAGGTCGCCCTGGGTGACGGTTGCGAACCCGTCGAGGGTCGCGGTCACCTCGTAGGCGCCCGGGGGCAGGGCCGGGAAGCTCGCGGCCCCCTGGCCGCCTGCCACCGCCACCCGTTGCAGGCCCGTGTCCAGGTTGACGACCTTCACCGTCACCCCCGGCAGCGGCTGGTCCGCCGAGTCCTGGACGAACACCTCGACGACGGCGGTGTCCACCTGCGCCGCCGCCGGCGCGGCAAGGAGCACCGCCACCAGCGCGGCCACGCCGGACCACGCCCACCACGCTCCGATCCTCGATCCCCTCATGTGTTCCTCCCTGAGCCCTTCCCGGCTCTGATTGCCGGCCGCCCCGCGCCGGTGGTCGCCGGCCGCGGCAGCACGCCGTACCGCAGGATGCGAATGAACTCGTCCACCGCCTGGTGGCTGTCCATGCCGAGGTGCATCGGCACCCCGAAGCACCTCTCGACGCCGAAGTAATAGAAGAACCAGCGGGTGGCGACCATGACCCCGACCAAGGGGTCGACCTCCCCCAGCTCCCCGCCCGTCCGCTTGCGCTCGAGCGCCGGCCCGTAGGCGGCCGCGAAGCGGTCGGCCATGGTCTCGTAGAAGCGACGGATGTGCGTCCCGCCGAACTCGATGACGTCCACGTAGATGAGCCGGATGGACTCGGTGTTGTCGGCCACCACCGCCTCGATGGCGGCGGCCAACCGCTCCAGGTCGGCGGGGAAGTCGGCGGCACGAAAGACGCGGTTGAGCTCGAGGCCGGGGTCGAGCAGCCGCTCCCAGTAGGCGTCGAGGAGCTGCTGGAAGATCGCCTCCTTGCCGCCGAAGTGGTGGTAGAGATTGCCAACCGACATCCCCGAGGCGTCGGCGATCTGGCGCATGGCGGTGGCGCCGTACCCCTGCCTGGAGAACAGCGTGAGCGCGGCGTCGAGGACCTGGGTCACCGCCGCCTCTGACCGCTTCGCCTGTCGCCCGGTGGATGCCACCCCACCCCCAAAAAGAAACCGAACGCTCGTTAAGTAACCTAACGCCCGACCGGCGCCGTGTCAAGGGGTCCCGACCCGTTCCGGCTACCTCGAGGGGTCCTCCCAGCCAGTCTGGGCGTGTGGACCACCCCAGCAACCACTTCCCCAACTTGGACCTGGACCTGGACGTGGTCCTGGTCGTCGAGGGTGCGCGTCGAGCGTGGTGTGAGTTGAACCACGAAGACGCGAAGAGCGCGAAGAAGGCACAGCCCCGCCTCGGCTTCGCGTACTTCGCGTCTTCGCGGTTCAGACTCCTTCACCCCTGGGCGGTCGACTGCGGCGTCGACGCTCCCAAGCTCAGGTCACCGAGGTGAAGAACGCGCTCAGCATCGCCGAGGGGCTGTGCTTCGGGTACGGGTACGGGTACGGGTACGGGTACGGGTACGGGAAGAGACGTCACTCTCGGCCCGGCGTCACCGCCCGTACACCCCGACGCCGTACGAGCAGGGCTCGGCGGCGCAGTCGGCCATCCCCACCTCGAGCCGGAACTTCCCCGAGCCGGTGACCACCACCTCCACCACCGGGTAGTCGTCCACCTCGACGTCGGTGGCGATGATCTCCCCCTCGAGGGTCGAGATGCGCAGGTCGAGGTCGCTGCAGTCCTCGTCGCAGACCCCGATCAGGGCGTACTCGTTGCCCCTGTCCAGCTCCACGGTGAGCGTGTCCCCCTGACCGTGGTAGAGCTCACCCAGGTAAAGCTTGTGGGTGGCCGTGTAGCCCTCCTCCTCGAGGAACGCCCCCACCGTCTTGAGCTGGATCCGGCACTGGGCCTCCCAGGGGTCACCCGCCGAGACCGCTCCAGCAACAGCCACCGCGCACGCGACGATCGCCACGCTCTTCCAGTTCATGCAGACCTCCACGCCTTCCTCTGTGTCATACGACGCCACTCGGAACTCGGTGACGTCGCATCCACCGCCGGGGACCATCCCCCCTCGTCTCTCCCTTCGGTCGGCCAATCCAACCGAGATCGATGCCCGGTCAACCTCCCACCCTCGGCGTTTCTTCCCGTGACCTCGGTCGCGCTCCTCGCCGGACCGCTCCTCTTCCGCACGCTGGCCCTTTGCGTTGCTCTTGGCTCAGAAGTCGGTGCGTTGTCGCGAGATTATCGCTGGAGACCTCGCCCAACTCTCACGTTCGCAGTGAAATGCGCGCCTCAGCTGCGCTGTCATCCCGAACGCGGAGCCGAAGGGACCGCGGAGGGATCTGCCCCAGCGGAGGGAGCACCTTCGTTGAGGCAGATCCCTTCCCTCGCATGCGCTCGGGACAGGCCGTCGCCATGCTCCTCGGGATGACACGTCATGTGTGTGCTCCCCTTTGAAATCGTCTTCTTGCGTCTTGGCGTCTCGTGGCGTCTTCGCGTTCTCCCCTTCGACCGCCGGGCATCGCCGAACCCTTGGGTTACGGGCGGCGCCCGCGCCGGGCCTCAGCGTTCCTTCCCTCTCATGAGCGCTGCCAGCCTGCAGGCCCTCGAGCTGTCGCGGCCCGAGCACGATCTCCTCACTGCCGTGGTTGGCGGTGAGCCGCTGGGAGAGGCGCTGGCCGGCGTGGCCGCCCGCATCCGCTCCGCCCACCGCCAGAAGGCGGTCCTTGGCTGGTTTCGGACCTGGGTGGAGCCGGCTTCTTCAGCCGGGCGGTGGTGGAGCCTCTCAGCTGACGAGGTCCCGACCCGTACCCGAGAGGACCGGCGGGAAGACTTCGATCGCCGCAGCGACTTCGACGCGGGCGGGACGCCCGCGCCACCATTCAGCGGAGTCGGTGGTGGCGTGGCCGCAGCGACCTCGACGCGGGCGGGACGCCCGCGCCGCCAGTGACTCACGAGCACGCGAGAACCTGTCGAACCGAGCGTCTTCCCTGGATCGCCACGACGCCCACCCTACCGGATGGACCACGGCAGCCGGTCGAGGTCGACGTTGCCGCCCGAGATGACGACCCCGACCTCCAGGCCCGCGAAAACCTCCCGGTGAGCCAGGACGACGGCGAGGGGGACCGCACCGGACGGCTCTACCACGAGCTTCATCCGCTCCCAGGTCAGGCGCATCGCGACGATGATCTCCTCCTCGGTCGCGGTGAGGACGCTCACCCCGCGTTCGCGCAGGATCGCGAAGGGCAGCTCCCCCAGGGTGGTGCGCAGCCCGTCGGCCACGGTCTGTGGGTTGCCGGCGGGCACGATCCGGCCGAGCTCGAGGGAACGGCGGGCGTCGTCCGCCGCCGCCGGCTCGGCCCCCACCACCCGCGTCCGCGTCGACACCCCGGCCACGACCAGGGCGGTGCCGGACAGCAGTCCTCCGCCGCCGACCGGGGCGATCACGAGGTCGAGGTCGGGGACCTCCTCGAGGAGCTCGAGGGCCGCGGTGCCCTGGCCGGCGACGACGCTGGGGTTCTCGTAGGGGTGAATGAAGGCGGCGCCGGTGGCCGCCACCACCTCCGCCAGGGCGCTCTCACGCCCGGCCTGGGTCGGCTCGCAATCGGTGACGACGCCACCATAGCCCTCCACCGCCCGCCGCTTGACCGGGGGAGCGCTCGCCGGCATCACGATGTACGCGGGCACGCCCCGCAGTTTGGCGGCCCGCGCGAGGGCCGCGGCGTGGTTGCCGGACGAGTGGGTAGCGACCCCCCGCCGAGCCTCCTCGTCGGTCAAGGAGAGCACCGCGTTGGTCGCACCGCGGGCCTTGAAGGCGCCGACCATCTGCAGGTTCTCGCACTTGAAGTGGAGCCGGGCGCCGGCGAGGCGGTCGAGCCCCGAGCAGGTGACCACCGGGGTGCGGTGCACGTACGGCCGGATGCGCTCGGCCGCCGCGAGGATGTCGGAGATCGCCGGCGATTTCATATCCCTTCCCAGCTCTCAGCTCTCAGCTCTCGACTTCCCCCGCCCGTCCCGGCGAAGGGGGTGGAAGGGGCGGGGGAGCTGACAGCTGACAGCTGACCGCTTCTCACTCCCCCTGCCCGCGGCTGCGGGTGAGGTGCACCCTCATACCCCGCTCGAGCCCCAGCACCTGTGCCGCCGATCCGCGGTTGACCGCCAGCTCGAGCAGGTCGGACGAGCCCACCAGGGCGACCGCCTCCCCCTCCTCGGCGTCGCCGAACGTCTCGACTCTACGCAACCGCCGCCCCGCCTCGAGGCGGACCGCGGGGGTCTCGCCCAGCGCGGAGGGCGGCAGGTTGGTGACCACGTTGCCGAAGCGGTCGACCCACAGGACGGTGGTCACCCACCCCACCGAGGTCGACACCGGCTCGGGGAGCGGGCACGGCTCGAGGGCCTCGGGGGCCACCGGCTCACCGAGCGCGTCGAGCGGCTCGCCGCGGGCGAGGGCGGCCGCCGCCGGTGCGAACAGGTCACGGCCGTGGAACGTGGGGGAAGGAGATGGAAGCCCCATCCGCGCCGGGTCCAACGCAACGGCCTCGTCGGGGACTCCCACGGCCCTCGCCAACCCGTTGTCCGGCGCGACGACGAACCGCTCGCCGAAGCGAGCTGCCACCGCCCGGCGGCGGGTCCCCACCCCCGGGTCGACCACCGCCAGGACGACGCACCGCTCGGGCAGGTGGGGCCACGCCGACCGAACCAGGAACGACCCCGCCCAGACGTCCCCGAACGGCACCTGGTGGGTGAGGTCGAAGCGCGCCGCCGCCGGCGCCTCCCGCACGAGCACCGCGTGGAGGACCCCCGCGTAGTGGTCGTCCGAGCCGAAGTCGGAGAGCAGCGCGAGCGGCCTCACACCCGGTGCAGCCTGACCTTGCCCGGGTGCACGAAGTCCTGGTCGCGCAGCCGCTCGGCAAGCGTGAAGACCCCGGCCACCGAACCCACGTAGCATCCCTTGCCCTTCAGGGTGTAGTGGTGGGCGGGGGAGTACAGCTCGATGCCGCGGGCGGACTCGTCGCTCTTCTCCTCCACCTCGTAGCCCTCGAGGCGGACCCCGGGCGGCAGGTCCTCCTCCACGACGCGCCGCAGGGTCGCTCCGGCTTCGCGACTGAAGCACCGGTAGTCGAAGTCGAGCTCGGCGTAGTCCACCTCGACCATGGTCCCGGGCTCGAGCCCCACCGCCGCGGTCGCCTTCACCGCCTCGACGACCCCCTCGGCCAGCTCGCGGGGGAGGACGAAGTGGGACCCCAGGTGCACGCGGTCCCGCAGTGCGTCCAGCAACGACTCGAGCTCGAACCGCACGGTGGCGCTGCACCACAGCGGCCGGGCGTCGCCGACGGCGGCCCGGTAGCCCTTCACGAAGCCCAGCGCTCGCTCGCTCGGCCCGTTCAGCTCCAGCTCGACGTACACGTCCACGCTCATCACCACCTCCGCGCCTCAGAGGAAGAGAAAGGTCACCAGGACGAACACCGGGATCAGGATCGGGATCGAGTAGCGCACCATGTAGCCGAAGAAGCTCGGCATCTCGATCCCCGCCTCCTCGGCGATCGACTTGACCATGAAGTTGGGGGCGTTGCCGATGTAGGTGTTGGCGCCCATGTACACCGCGCCCAGCGAGATGGCGGCGAGGTAGAGCTCCTTCTCCGCGATCAGCGCCGCCACCGCCTCCCGCTCCGGCATGCCGGCAAAGTAGCGACCCAGCGCGCTGTTTAAGAACGTCAGGTAGGTGGGGGCGTTGTCCAGGAACGACGACAGGATGCCGGTGAACCAGAAGAAGTGGTAGGGCTCCCGGGCGCTCCTCACGAGCGCCGCGAGGGCGCCGTGCTCGCCGGCGCGGAGGATGGCCAGGGCCGGCACGATGGTCATGAAAATGCCGGCGAAGAGGTACGCCACCTCCTGGATCGGGAACCAGGAAAACCCGTTGTCCTCCCGAATCTGCTTCCGCGTCGTGGCGAGCGAGAGCAGCCCCATGCCGACCAGGAGGGCGTCCCGGATCAGGTTCTGGATCCCCTGGTGAACGCCCAGGACGTTGACGTCCCCGGGGTACCAGGTCCCGGACAGGAGCACCCCGCCCAGGATGCCGCCGAGGAAGACCAGATTGTGCAACCCCTCGATCCGCAGCGGCTGGCGGTCCCCCTCCGGTGGCCGTCGCGCCGCCTCGGTCTCCCGCCGCCACAGCACCGAGTCCACCACCAGGTAGAGGGCGAGCAAAATGCCTGCCACCAGCACCGTTTCCTTGAACAGGCGGAAGGTCCAGAAGAACGGGACCCCGTGGAGGAAGCCGAGGAACAGCGGTGGGTCCCCCAAGGGGGTGAGGGAGCCGCCGATGTTGGCGACCAGGAAGATGAAGAAGACGATCGTGTGCACACGGTACCGCCGCCGAGCGTTGGCTCGCAGCAGGGGCCGGATCAGCACCATGGCCGCCCCGGTGGTGCCGACCCACGAGGCGATCAACGTGCCGATGAGGAGCAGGATGCCGTTGAGCCAGGGGGTGCCCGTGAAGGAGCCGCGGATCAGGATCCCCCCGGACACCGTGAACAGCGCCCACAGCAGGATGATGAACGGAATGTAGTCGACAATGTAGATGTGGAGGATCTCGTGCACCGCCACGTGGCCGTGGGCGACGAGAAAAGGCACCGCGAAGAGCAGCGCCCAGAACAGCGAGACCTTGGGGAAGTGGTGGTGCCAGAACTCCGGCGCCACCAACGGGAAGATCGCGATCGACAGCAGGATCCCGGCGAACGGGAGCGCCGACCACAGCGGCAGGGTCGCACCCAGCTCCTCCCCGCCGCCACCGTGGCCGCCCCCCTCAGCCGCCCCCAACACCGGCGACGCCGCTCCCACCAGCACTAGCGCCACCACCGTCACGAGCAGGGTCCGGCAGGCTACCCTTCGCATGAGCCCCCTCCGCGTCGCGCAGGCCGAGGGTAGCACGGAAGGAGCTGTCAGCAATCAGCTCTCGGCCCTCAGCTCCCCCTCGCCCGCCAACTCACGCACCGGGGGGGCGGGAAAAGCTGACCGCCGAACGCTGACAGCTGATCGCTCCCCAGGTCGGAGTAACATGGGAAGCCCGAGGAGGCCTTCATGGAGACGACCCAGCTCTTTCTCGCCGGCGAGTGGCAGGACGCGGGGGACCGCCTGGAAGTCCGCTCCCCCTTCGACGCACGGCTGGTTGCAGAGGTCGCCCGGGGCGGTCCGGCGGAGCTGGAGGCGGCGGCCGAGGCCGCGGAGCTCGCGGCGACCGCCCTCGCCGGCCTCGAGCCCGCGGCCCGGGCCGCGATCCTCGACCGCGCCACGCGCCTGATCCTCGAACGCCGCGAGGAGCTTGCGCAATCCGTCTCGGAGCAGGCCGGCAAGCCCATCACGCTGGCCCGGATCGAGGCGGATCGCTGCGCGGACACCTTCGCCGAGGCCGCCCACGTTGCCCGCCACCCCGAGGTGGTGGCCCGGGAGCTGTCCGGCTACTCCTCGGGCGCGGGCCGACTGGCGCTGGTGCGGCGGGTCCCGGTCGGGCCGGTGCTGGCGATCACCCCGTTCAACTTCCCCCTCAACCTCGTCGCCCACAAGCTGGCGCCGGCGATTGCGGCGGGCTGCCCGGTGGTCCTGAAGCCGGCAAGCCAGACGCCCGGCCCCGCCCTGCTGCTGGCCCGCATCCTGGCTGACTCGGGGCTCCCAGCCGGTGCGCTGTCGGTGATCCCCTCCCGGGGTCGCGACGCCGAGACCCTGGCCGGCGACAAGCGGTTCCGGCTGGTGACCTTCACCGGCTCCGGGGAGGTCGGCTGGAACCTGAAGCAGCTCGGCTGGCAGCGGCGGGTGACCCTGGAGCTCGGCGGCAACGCGGCCGTCGTGGTGGACGAGGACGTTCTCGACCTCGAGGCCGTGGCCCGCCGAATCGCCTCCGCCGCATTCGGGTATGCCGGCCAGTCCTGCATCGCGGTCCAGCGCATCCTCGCCCACGAACGGATCTACGTCGGCCTGCGGCGGGCCCTCCAGGACGCGACTGCCGCGGTGGCCACGGGGGACCCCTCCCGCGAGGACGTGGTCTGCGGCCCCCTGGTCGACGCCGCCAATGCCGACCGGGTCACGGAGTGGATCGCGAGGGCCCGCGAGGCCAAAGGCCGGCTCCTGTGCGGGGGCGAGCGCGAGGGAAACGTCATCCGCCCCGCCCTGCTCGAGGAGGTCCCCGGCGACGAGCCGCTCGTGGCGGACGAGGTCTTCGGCCCGGTGGCCGTGCTGGACCCGTTCGAGGACTTCGCCCAGGCCCTGAACATGGTCAACGACTCCCGCTACGGCCTGCAGGCGGGGATCTTCACGCGCGACACCGCCAAGGTGCAGGAGGCCTGGGCCCGTCTCGAGGTCGGCGGTGTGATCCACGACGACGTTCCCACGTGGCGCACCGACCCCATGCCCTACGGCGGCGTCAAAGCGTCGGGGGTGGGCCGCGAGGGCCCCCTGTGGACGTATCGGGAAATGACGGAGGAACGGCTCCTGGTCCTCCGGAGGTAGAGGAGACCCCATAGCGCCAGGGGCCACGAGCGCGCTCGCGCCGTTCCTCCGTCATCCCGAGGAGCGAAGTGACGAGGGATCTCCCGCAGCATCGGAGCGCGCCACGCGCGACTGTCGGTCCTCCGGCGCTGAGCAGGCTGCGCAGTCGCCACCGCGATCCGCGCTCACCCCGATCCCGGTCCTGCTCCTGCCGTCAGCCGCCGGCCGCCCGATTCCGGATGACGGGCGGCGGGCCGCGGGCTGCAGGCGGCGGGCGTCGGGTCACGGGGAGCGGGGTCGTCGCGCTCCCGGTCCCGATCCCGCTCCCCGCCGCCGGCCGCCCGATCCCGGATGACGGGCGACGGGCCGCAGGCGGCGGGACCCGGGTGACGGGAAGCAGGGTCGGGGTCGTCGCACTCCCCACCCCGATCCTCCTTCCCGCTGCCGGCTGCCGCTGCCCCTGACGCTGCTCACCGTCGCTGGTCACCGCCACGTGCCGGCTCCGCAGGGGGGGATCCCTCCGCGGCCCGTCGCTGACGCTCGGGGCCGCGTTCGGGATGACATGGGTGGGGCACGGCAACGTTCTCGGCGCATCCTGCCCGCCCGCGCGCTCGGTCCCTCGAAGCTCGACTCACCTGTGAAGAAACTCGCCCCCCAGGGCGTCTACCCCACCCGCCCCCTGACCGCGCGGGGCGCCTCCGCCCGCACCGGCCCCGTGACCACCAGGGCGAAGTCCTGGGGGCCGAGGTTGACAGCGCGGGGAGTCACGGTCACCGTCCACCGGCCGGGGCTCGCCTCGGGCCGCCACACCACCTCGAGGTTGTTGAGCCGGTCCGGCTCCCCCCCGGCCACCGACGCGCCGGAGAAGAACACGTTGCCGCGGAAGGTCCCGTCGGGACCCGAGACCACCAGGTCCAGGTCGTTGACCAGGTTGACGGCGGCCGCCGACGTTGACGGCGGGTCGGTCCAGGCGAGCACCACCTTCAGCGGGCCCGCCGACTCCACCTCCAGCGAGAGCATCACCGGCGGGTCGTCGACGCGCTCGAAGCCCGAGCGGTGATCGTCAACCACCAGCCGGTGGGACGAGTCGGCAAACGCCAGGGCCCGCTCCAGCATCACCAGCCCCCAGCCCTGGTCCCGTGAGGGCACCCGCTCGACGCCGCTGCAGCCGAGGTCCGCGAGGTCCACCGCGGCGGCGACCAGAGTCGCCTTGACCAGGGCCGCCGACGGTGAGAAGCCGTGCTCGGGGTCCGCGACTCGACCCGGGTAGAACCCGTCCTCGTAGTACTGGCGGACCAGGGCCGCAAGGCCCGCTGCCGTCGGCGCGGCCATCGAGGTCCCCGAGGACGTCCTCACGTCGCAGTTGCCGGTGCCCGCGTGGCCATCGCTCCTGGCCGACACCACCCCCTGCCCCGGCACTACCACGTCCGGCTTCAGCCGCCCGTCGCGGGTCGGCCCGCGGGACGAGAAGCTGGCGACGCAGGGCGGCTCCACGCTCCCGTGCACGGTCGCCCCCACCCCGACCACGTTCTTGCCGGTGGCCGGAGAGCCCACCGTGCCCCAACCAGGTCCCTCGTTCCCGGCCGCGAAGAAGACCAGGAAGTCCTTGTGATTCCAGCAGAAGCGGTCAACGTCCGCGGTTCTCTCGGTGTAGCGCCCGTAGGGGGTGAGCTCCTCCTCATCCCCCCAGGAGTTGGAGTGGATGCGAGCACCCTGGAGGTAGGCCTGCTCGAACACCGGCTCGAGGGGTCTGGTCGGGCACCCGAGCCCGGGGAGGTCGGCACAGTCGTCGACCGCGAAGCCGCCGTCCTGGATCACCAGTCGCGCCGCCGGGGCCATTCCGTCGAATCCGTCGTGGACGCCGAGCAACCCCGCGTCGCCGGCCGCGCTGCCCGCCACGTGGGTCCCGTGCCCCTGGTCGTCCCAGTCCCAGCTCGAGGGGTACGGCCAGTCTTCGGCCCAGTGGAAGTCCACCGCCAGGACCTTGCGCTGCTGGAGGTCCACGTTGGCGCCATCGCGGCCGTTGAGGGCCGGCAGGCCGTGGGCCTGGTCCCAGAAGTAGCAGCTGTCCACGTCGACCCCGGTGTCCATGAGGCCGATCACCTGGCCCTCGCCACGGAGGCCGCGGTCGAACACGGGGGTCCCTCCCGGCACCCCCCCCTGGCAGCGCCAGGCCGAGGCGGCGTTGCGCAGCCGCACCGGCGGCTGCACCTCGGCGAACACCAGGCCGGAGAGCCCGCGAAGGTGGTCGCGAACCGCGTCCAGGCCAGTCGGGCAGATACCGAGGCCGACTTCCACCCCGCGCGGGGTCGCCTGCACCCACCTCACCGCGGCGCCGGCCGCGGACAGCCGGGTTGCGACCGCCATCGCGTCGGAACCCGGTGCGAGACCGAGGACCACCGGCAACCCGCCCGACCGTGCCGCCGCCTGGGCCGGGGTGGCGGCCTCGAGCTCCGGCGCCACCGCCTGGTCGGGGCCCCAGGCCAGCTCCGCGACCACCCCCGGGAGCCCCTCGACCGCCGGCGCGGCGCCGGCCACCAGCAGTCCCCCACCCGGAATCCAGGCCAGGACCGGCACCCCGCGGCGCTCGAGCTCGGCGGCGGCGACCGCAACCGCACCCCCCCGCACGAGCAGCAGACGCGGCGACTCGCCCGCCGCGGCCGGCCCCGTGGGGCTCGCCCGGCCGTCGAGCCGAAGGCCGGTGGTCGACCTCTCCCCCTCCGGGAGGCCTGCCCCCGCGGCTGCCAGCAGCAGGGCGAGCAGGAGCGCGACGCCGGTGACTCGCATCACACGCATGATAGCCGCTCACAGACGGCCCCCGGCGTCTCCACCGTATAATGTGAGCCGCCCCCACCTGGGGCTTTTGAGCGCACTGCCGTGGCCAACCCCGACCACCTCGCCCGCCTCGAGGACGCCAGCTGGAACGACTGGCGGGCCGCGAACCCCGGCATCGCCCCCGACCTGATCGACGCCGACCTCGCCAACCGCGACCTCAGGGGGCTCAACCTCACCAAGGCCCACCTCCGCGGCGCGAACCTGGCCGGCGCCCGGCTCGACGGCGCCGACCTGAGCCGGGCCATGGTCGAGGCGGTGACGCTGACCAACGCGGTCTTCGCGGGCGCAACGCTCGACTACGTCCGGTTCGACTTCCTCGACCTCACCGACCTCGACCTCACCCGGGCGTCGCTGCGCAGTGCCGGCTTCCGCGGCGCCAACCTCACCCGCGCCAACCTCCGCGGCGCCGACCTCTCCCAGGCCCAGATGGAGAGCGCGGTGTTCGACAACGCCGACCTCTCCGGCGCCACCCTCAAGGGAGCCTCCCTGCGCGGCGCCCGCTTCACCGGCGCGACCATGCGCGGCATCGACGCGGAGGCGGCGATCCTGGAGGGGGTCGAGCTGATCGAGCTGCCGATGGAGGGGGCGAGCTTCGCCGGCGCCCAGGCGGACAACGCCCAGCTCCGCGGCAGCCGCCTCAACCGCGCCAACTTCAGAGGGACGGTGCTGCGGGGCGCCAATCTCCACGGCGCGACCCTGATCGAGGCCGTCCTCGACAACGCCCAGTGCGAGGGGGCGAGCTTCTCGGGGGTGGACCTGGAGCGGGCCAGTCTGGTCCGCACCAACCTCTCCGGCGCCGACCTCCGCAACGCCAGCCTGCTGCACGCGGTCCTCGACGGCTGCGTCCTCGCCCAGGCCCAGCTCGCCGAGCTCGACTTCCGCAGCCCGACCCTCGGTCGCCTGTCGTTCGGCTCGGCCGACCTGCGCAAGGCGGTCTTCAGCCGCTGCGAGCTGCGCTCCTGCGACTTCCGGCAGGCCAACCTGGAGCAGGCCGACTTCCGCAGCGCCACCCTCGAGGGGGCGCAGTTCGAGGACGCGAAGCTCGCCGACGCCGCGTTCCGCCACGCCAATCTCAAGCAGGCCAACCTCGAGGGGGCGGACGCCTCGGGGGCGGATCTTTCCGGGACCAACCTGATCCTCGCCCGCGCCAGGGGGTGCCGGCTGGTGGGGGCGGACCTGCGATTTGCCGACGCCGTCGGAATCGACCTCGACCGGGCCGACCTGCGCTGGTCCGACCTGCGCAACGCCGACCTGACCAAGGCCAGCCTCACCCACACCCGCCTCTGGGGGGCACGGGTCAAGCGGACCAGGCTCCCCGCCAACATGGCCCACTGGCTGCTGGTCCTGCGCATCGGACAGCTGTTCCAGGGCGCTCGCAAGAGCGCCGAAAAGATGCGAGCCGCGCGGGAGCAGCGTCGGATTCGCGAGGTGGCCGAACTGGTCCGCAGCCGCGAAGCCTCGCGCAAGCGGCGCGCCCCGTGAACCGGCGCCTGCAGGGCCTCGCGCTCACCCTGCTGGCCGTGGCGACGTCAGCCGGCGCCCAGGAGGGGCCACTCGACGGCCGGCCGATCGTCCGCATCGTCGTCATTCGGCACGACCTGTTCGACACCGAGCAGCCCCCCACCGACTCCTGGCCCTATCGCTGGGCCAACGCCATCCACATCGTCACCAAGGACGGCTTCGTCCGCCGGATGCTGCTGTTCGAGGAGGGGGACCTCTACTTCGAGCGGGACGCGGCGGAGAGCGCCCGCATCCTGCGCGCCACCGACTTCCTGAACCCGGTGGACATCACCGCCCGGGAGGTGGAGGGGGGGGTCGAGGTCACGGTCGAAACACGGGACCAGTGGACCCTGGAGGTGGGCGCCCAGGCGGGGGTGGCCGGCAAGCGCTCCGACTACGGGTTGAACTTCACCGAGACCAACTTCCTCGGCTGGGGGCGGGAGATCAGCGTCGAGTACAGCTCGGACCCCGAGCGCAGCGCGTGGACCTACTCGCTCTACGACCCGAACATCCTCGGCACCCGCTGGCGGGCCCGGGTCAAGCACGAGGAGTCGAGCCACGGCGGCGGCGACCTGATCCGCGTCCAGTACCCCTTCTACTCCCTCGCCACCCCCCGCAGCTCGGGCCTGGAGCTCCTCCAGGAAACCGACCGCGACTACCTCTACTCCGAGTCCGAGATCCGGGTCTACGGCCAGCACGAGGTGGACAGCCTGCGCCTGTGGGGGGGGCTGCGCCTGCCGGTCGACGGCGACGTCACCCGGCGCCTCATCGCCGGCTGGACCAGCCGCAAGGACGCCTTCTCCGACTGGATCCTGGACGACCCGACCGGGGAGGTCGACGTCCCCGAGCCGCCCGATCGCACGGTGAGCGGGCCGACCTTCGGCTACCAGCGGCGGGCCGACCGCTACCGGGTGGTGACCGGCTTCCGCGCCTGGTCCAAGCAGGAGGACGTGGCGCTGGGCCCCGACTACGACCTCGGCCTGACCGTGTCGCTGCCCGAGCTCGGCGGCGACGTCGATCGGCTCCTGTTCGACGGCACTCTCTCCACGGCCCTGGAGGCGGGTCCCTGGCTGTTGGTCGGGAACAGCTGGTTCGAGGGGCGGCTCGACCAGGGGGACATGCGCAACTGGGTGGTGGGCTTCCAGGCGATCGCGACACAGCTCGGCCCCCGCGGCCTGCAGGCCCGGCTCATGGTCGAGTCCAGCTACGAGCTCGACCGGGAGCGGCAGCTCGCCCTCGGCGCCGACACCGGGCTGCGGGGCTGGGACCCGGACTACTTCGACGGCACCGGTCGGGCGGTGGCCAACCTCCAGTGGAGGCACCTGATCAAGGAGGACATCCTGCACCTGTTCTCCCTCGGCTTCGTGGTCTTCGCCGACGCCGGCACCACCTGGGGCGCCCGGGTCGGCCCCGGCGCCGACCGCGTGCACGCCAACGTCGGCGTCGGCCTGCTCGCCGACCTGACCCACATCGGCCTGGCCCGCCTCCTGCGGATCGAGGTTGGCTTCCCGGACGACGGCACCGGCTACACCCTGACGGTCACCACGACGCCGCTGTTTTGAGTGTCATCCCGCGAACCCGCAGGGATCGCGGAGGGGTCTTCCACGGCTGGCGAAAACCCCTTCCCTCGCGTTCGCTCGGCACCGGCTCTGCTCCGCTCCTCGGGATGCAACTTCTTCTTGGAGAGCTCATCTCCACTTGCAGTGCTACAGCCTCGAGATCCTCCGGTTTGGGCGGACCCTGGCTGCCGCATCATCAACTCGTCATTGCGAGGGCGCGCAGCGCCCGAAGCAATCTCCCACGGCAAGGAGCGCTTCCTCCCCGCAGGGGCTTCCGCCACGGGTCCTCCGGACTCTCGCTGCGATGGCTTGGTCGCCTCGCTCCTTCTCATGAAGCGCTCCTCGCTCCGTCATCGCGAGGAGCGGAGCGACGACGCGATCCCCAGGGCGAGGGAACCCCGTGGGGGATTGCTTCGCCCCGTTCAGGGGCTCGCAATGACGGTCTGTGGGATGCGCAGGGACGCTCGCAAGGACGGGTAGGGGAAACGCGCTCGGCGAGCTCGTTGGGTTGCGGGCGGAGGTCACCGGGACGCCCAAGGTCTACCTGCTCGACAACGGGCTGCGCAACGCGCTCGTCGGCGGCTTCCTCCCGGAGGGCCGCAGAACCGACCGCGGTCCGCTCTGGGAGAACGGGGTCTTCACCGAGCTCCTGAAGAACCTGGACCTCCTCGACGAGGTTCGCTACTGGCGGTCCAAGAACGGCGCCGAGGTCGACTTCGTGGTCCGCCGCGGGGGACGCCTGCTCGCGGTCGAGGTCAAGGCGGGCAGCATGTCCCGGCCCCGGCTGTCTCGGGCCGCCCGGAGCTTCATCGAGGCCTATCGGCCGGAGCTGCTGGCGGTGGTGAACGGCTCCCTCCAGCTCGACACCGAGGTCGACGGCGTACCGGTGGCGTACGTCAGACCGTGGGAGCTGCCCTCGCTCTTCAGACCCAGCTGAACGGCACCCCAACGATCCGCTCGTCCAGCAGGCGGGGCGCGGAGTCGTTGTTCACCACCACCCCCAGGCGGCAGCCTTGCTCGGCCACGAAGTCCCGCAACGACCTGAGCTCGCGCCGCCCGACGACGGAGCCGTATTTGACCTCGACGGGGATGACGCCGAGCTCCCCTTCCAAGACCAAGTCCACCTCTGCGCCGGCCGAGGTGCGGTAGAAGTACGGGTCGAAGCCCACGCCAAGAGCGTTCAGCTGACGGAGGATCTCCTCGATGACCATGCCCTCCCACGAGGGACCCATCTGGGGGTGGACCCGCAGGGCGTCGAGGTCGGGGATGCGCAGCAGGTGGTGGAGCAGCCCGGTGTCCCGCAGGTAACCCTTCGGGTGCTTGACGACGCGCCTGGCCGCGTCACGGTCGAACGGCGGCAGCCGCCGCCAGAGAAACGTCCCGTGGGCGATCTCGAAGTAGTCCCGCGCGGTCGGCTGCGACACCCCGAGGGAGCGAGCGACCTCCGAGTAGTTGAGCATCCTGCCGGAGAGTCCGCCCAGCAGGCCCAGGAACAGTCGGAATCGGTTGCGGTCGAGTCCCGGGAACAACCGGGCCACGTCCCGCTCGAGGTAGGTGCGGACGTACTGCTCCTGCCAACGCCTGCGAAAGCGGTCGGTTCCCCGCAGCCACGGCTCGGGGTAGCCCCCCCAGAACCAGTACTCGTGAGCGTCACGGACGTCGCCCCGGGGCCTCAAGGCATCGACCACGTCGGCCGCCGTCGTCGTGCGGTCGCAGAGCAGTTTGGCGAGGGACGGACCGTCGTGAGGACGCACCTCCGACCACGAGAACGGCGCCATCTCGACCAGCGCGATGCGCCCGGCCAGGCTCTCCGAAATCGACCGCATCAGGTAGGGCGAGCTGGAACCGGTGATCACGAACCGGCCGCGTTCATTCCGCCGCTCGTCAATCGCCACTCTGAGGGCCGGGAAGAGCTCCGGTAGCTCCTGGCACTCGTCGATCGCCACCCGCCGGGGGTTCAACCTCAGGAACAGGTCCGGATCGTGGGCGACCACCTGCAGGTCCGCCGCGCGCTCCAGGTCGTAACGCCGCCACCCCTCGGGCAGCGCCTGCAGCAGCGTGGTCTTCCCGCACTGCCGCGGGCCGATGAGGCCGACGCACGGGAACTCCTCCAGCAGCTCGAGCAGCAGCGGTTCGTACGCACGCCTCACATCATGCAGAATAAAAGATGAGGTTTCAGAATGCAAGGTCTTGGCGGGGTCACCCGTCGGCTGTGACAATCCGATGGGCTCCGGGCAGGCTCTCCGCACCCGACCCCAACCGGCTCACCCCCGCCCCATCGCCAAACGCCAGACCGCCTCCACGCGGCGGAACACGGCGCCCCATGTGAACGGCTCGAGAGCCCCTGGCAGCGCGGTCACGGGGTCCCCCAGCGGGCCGCGGGCGAGGGCCCGCTCCAGCGCTGCCGCCAGCCGGTCGACGAAGGCCGGCAGGCCGTCGGGGTCAGGGGTGTCGACCCCGGTCATGGGCGGCAGGTCGACCATCTCAAGTGTCTCTGCGAAATGCGGGGCAAGCTCGGACTCCACCCCCTCGAGGCGGGTGGCCACCAGACGGCAGCCGCAGGCGAGCGCCTCCACCAGCACCAGCGGCACCCCCTCGTAGAACGACGGCAGCACGCACACCGCCGCGCCCCGCATGGCATGGGCCAGCTCCGGCTGCGCCAGCTGACCGAGCCGCACGACCCCGTCGAGCGCCGCCATCCGCGCCTCCAGCGCGCCGGCCTCGGGCCCGCCGCCGCTGCCCGCCACCTCCAGAACCAGGTCGGGGAGCTTCCCCCGCAGCCGCTCGAACGCGTCGAGGAGCTGCGGCAGCCCCTTGGCGGCGCTGTACTTGCCGACGTAGAGCAGGCGAGGCGCCGACCGCGCGCGACGGCCCCGGGCATGAAACAGCTCGTTGCGGTACCCGGCCCCGACCACGTGGACCCGTTCGCGCGGGATCCCCAGGACTGCGGCCAGGCGCTCGGCGTGACCGGCATGGAGCACCACGAACCGATCGTTGCGCCGGCAGCCGGCCCGAACCTCTGCCGCCAGGTGCGGGCAGAGCTCCATCTGCCGGAAGCCGGTGGCGTGGCACTGGGTCACCACCGGCACCCACGGTGCCACGTCCTTGACCAACGCGCTCAGCAGCCAGACGTGGTGGGAGTGGATCACGTCTGGGGCGAAGCGCTCGACAGCGCCGGCAACGTGACGCCGCCACACCTCCCGGTAGCGCTCGAGCTGCAACGCGTCCATCGCCGCGAAGCGGGTCGAGCGGTACGGCATCACGTCGCTCATGCCGGGCACGGGGAAGTCGAGATCGCCGGCCCCGAAAGTCACCGCCTCGGGGGTCAGCCCGCCCACCCGAGGCAACGGCTCCCCCGCCGGGACCCCCACCATCACCCGTTGCTCCCAGCCCGCCTCGGCGGTCTGGCGCACGAGCGCGTCCAGGGTCACGCCGCTCCCGGTCAGGAAAGGGCGCTGCGACAGCAGGTGGAGGACGCGGGGCACAGCAACCGTCCGATCTTCGGAGGCGGGCCTCAGCTGCGGGCCGCGCCAGGCTTGCGGGCAACGACCATCATGATGTCGCGCAGGTTGAGGGGAACCTCGAAGTCGAGGTGGCCGCCGAGGGTCACCAGTCGCTGGATGCAC
>Ga0068714_10002440_pt1 | contig 24041 bp, 19 predicted proteins | sample MTBNYHSulfiMetaG_FD_62988 | JGI IMG/M metagenome (GOLD analysis project Ga0068714, IMG submission 62988) | Enrichment culture microbial communities from rom New York Harbor, USA that are MTBE-degrading - MTBE-NYH (New York Harbor Sulfidogenic)... | ecosystem: Environmental > Aquatic > Marine >... | reverse complement strand
TAAAAGTTGAAATTGACTCCGAGTGTCAGGAGGTCCTCATCGAAATCGGTTCCGGCAGGATCGCTGGGGGTGAAACGGTACTTGACCTGGTCGCGGCGGTAACCCCCTGAAAGACCGACGCGATCTGACGGATGGAATTCATCGTGCACGTAAAAGCCGTAATTCTCTTTTTCCAGCGTGAATATCCCTGTCGATGGTTCGCCCAGGAACAACAGGTCGTTCACGATGTCTTCTTCGGCCTTCACGTAATCAAAGCCGAAGGTCAGGTTGTTTTGAAATCCGAGAACCGGACGCTGAATCAGAAACTGGGGAGATGCGATTAGTGTACCTATCCTGGTGTTGCCCGTAAAACTTCCTCCTGAGAAAGAGCTGAAGGCAACGGACTCTCTTTTCCTGTATGAAAGGTCGATTTGAAAAGAGCTGTCATCGGTGAGGAAGACCTCCGGTTTCAGCTTCACGTAGTAGTCGTCGGTATCGGCAAAGTCCTCGGGGTGAAGTGTGGCCCTTCTGGGAATAAACGCTTCCAGTTCGCTCTGCCTCAGTGCACCGGGAAGTCCTGTTTCATCCTTATGATAACCGCCGCTCAAGCTGAGTTTCGCAAGTTCCCCCATGAGGTAACTGAAATTCGCGCCAAGGTCTTCGGCCCTCGTCCGGCTGTTGTCCCTGTATCCGTCGGACTTGTAGTATCTGGCCGAGAGATCGTAGGAGAAATCGCTGCGCGACCCGTTGACATAGCCGTTCCCCCGGTAGGTGTCGAAACTCCCCACCCCTGCGTCGGCCCCTGCACGAAAGCGCTCACCCTGCCTGGTAATGATATTGATCACCCCGCCGGCGGCATTGTCCCCGTAAAGTACGCTTCCTCTCGCGCCCCGGATGATTTCGATCCGCTCCACCCGATCCAGGGGGATGAGGGTCCAGTCCGTGCCGCTCAAATCGGCCTGATTGACGCGCCTTCCGTCCACAAGGACCAAGGTGTTGGACTGCGCCGTTTCGCCGAAACCCCGCAAATCCACACGGAAGGATCGCCCGTTTCCGGTAACATCGGTCACGTGCACCCCGCTGTGCATCCTGAGGAGGCCGGGTACGTCCCTGGCAGTGGAGTTGGAGATTATTTCTCTGCTTATGACGGATACATTGGCGGGCACGGTCGACACCTTCTCCTCATAGCGGGTGGCGGTCACGACGATTTCCTCAAGCGTGGGAGGTGCTTCCGGAAAGGTTGTCTTCTTTTGGGCAAAGCCCGTTTCCGCCGAGAAGAACACCAAAAGGGCCAGTGTTAAGCATGTCGATTTTTTCATGTCATCAAGTCTCCTTTCAAAAAAAATCCCCGGACCGATCCTGCATCGATCCGGGGATTTCCCTTTTTTATCCTCAAGATCCTGGCAAAGCCTTAGTCCGCGAAGGCTGTTCCACAGGGTCCGGGCAGGTCTTCTGACTCACTCGCCCCTTCAGCGGCCTTCCCATTCAAATGCGGTAGAACAGTGGCGCGCGGTGGCTGAAAGGGTTCCCTCTCGAAGAACAAGAGGGCGAGATTACAGCGGCGGGACCGTCTCCGAGTCTCACGGAGTTCCCTATTGTGCCCCTCAGGGCACCCGAACCTCTCGACGGGTATTTCTAGGAAAAAGCAGAGGGTGAAGTCAAGAGAAAACAGCCTGAGAAAAGAATTTATGGGTCACCACCCCGAGCGACCGTCTTAGCGGGCCTCGTCGTTCATTCCGGCTGGGGAAGGCTCTGTGCCCGGAGATCAAGCTTAGAAGGGCGAGGGCGGGAATCAAGTTCTTGAACAGAGGATAGCGTCGAGCTTGCCGCTGATGATCGCCTTATAGGCGAAGCCCATGACACCGACCCAGATGATTGCCGGGATTAGGCTGTGGAAGATCGCGTAAAGCGCACCGCTTCCCACGAAGGCCGGCACGAGCATGACAATTCCTATTCCTATTTTCCTGGGAAGATCCATTTTTCGCCTCCATCTGCACTCGAAAAATCGGTGAGAAGGACAAATATCACAAAGCCTCAAGAGGTTCAAGGGGGATCTCATACAGAAGGAGTGCAAGGAGGGAAAACAGTTGTTCGGAAGATGTCGACTCTGTAATCTGTTGACACTCCCCGGCCTGTTTCAGTATCTCTTCCCCTATGCAGAAATCCGGGTTTAGATTTAGAGAGACCGTCAGGAACTTCCTTCCTCTCAAGGAGTATCTGTTCATGCACAGGATTTCCCTTGGGGTCGGGTTGGCAGGCCTTCTGGCCGTCGACCTGCTCCAGCTCCTGATCCCTCTGATCATCAGGAAAGCGATCGACGCACTTACCGCGCGGACGGCCACCCCCGAAACTTTACTGCGATACGGTGCGATGATCATCGGGATTGCCTTTGTGATGGCGATCCTGCGTTACGTGTGGCGCCACTGCATATTCGGCATTTCACGAAAGATCGAAGAGGGCATCAGAAACCGCCTTTACAGCCATCTGCAGCTTTTGTCCCTTTCCTTTTACCGCAGGACCAAGACCGGCGATCTCATGGCAAGGGCGATCAACGACATCAACTCCATCCGCATGGCAACGGGAATGGGCCTGGTAGCTCTGACAGACGGGATTGTGCTGGGAGTATCGGCAGTCGGATTCATGCTTTACATCAGCCCCCTTCTGACCATCATTTCCATAATCCCCGCTCCTATTCTCATTTATTTCACGAGAATCCTTACCCGCCGAATGTCGACGGGATACGAGAGAGTCCAGGCAACATTCTCGGATCTCACAGAGAAGGTTCGAGAGGCCTTTGCCGGTATTCGCGTGATCAAGGCTTATACGAAAGAGCAGTGGGCATACGGCAAAGTGAAACAGGAGGGGGATAAATATATCTCGGAAAACATGCACCTTGCCAAGACGATCGGGCTCTTTTCTCCGATGATGATGATTTTTTCAAGCCTCGGCATGGCCATTCTGATTTTCGTGGGCGGCCGGCTGACCATCACGGGCCGGATCACCACGGGAGACTTCGTCGCCTTCATCAGTTACCTGGGCCTCCTAACGTGGCCCATGATGGCCATCGGCTGGGTAACCAATTTGATCCAGCGGGGGTCGGCCTCGATGCGAAGGCTCAACCGGATCTTCGCTGAAGTGCCGGAAATCAGGGACAGTGATTCCCCCCGCCATGTCCGGGAAATAAAGGGACAGATAGAGATGAGGGCGCTGACGCTCACTCATCCCGGCGGGGAGAGGGCCGCCATCCGGGATATTCACTTAATCATCGAGGCGGGCAGCACAGTGGCCTTTGTCGGCAAAGTCGGTTCAGGCAAAACGACCCTTCTCCATGTCATTCCCCGGCTGTACGAGGCCCCAAGGGGAACCGTTTTTATCGACGGCATTGACATCCAGGAAATTCCTCTGAAGGTGCTCCGAAAAAGCATCGGCTACGTCACACAGGAGGTGTTCATTTTTTCGGACACGATCAGGAACAATGTCATTTTCGGCAGGGAGGGCATCGCGGAGAAGGAGGTCATCGAAGCGCTCAAAACAGCCCAGATGTGGGACGAGGTCACCGCACTCGGCCGGGGGATCGACAGCCTGCTCGGGGAGCGGGGCATAACACTGTCGGGCGGGCAGAGGCAGCGGTTGAGTATTGCGCGAGCCATCCTGGGCAATCCCGCCATCCTCATTCTGGACGACGCGTTGTCCATGGTCGATACTCGCACGGAAGAGAGGATCCTGAACGGCATCCTGGCCTCCAGAGAAAGCAGGACCAATCTGCTTGTTTCTCACCGGGTTCCAACTGTCAGCCGGGCGGATACGATCGTGGTTTTCGACGACGGGAAGGTGGTGGAGACAGGGAACCACGAAGCGCTGATGACTGAGGGCCGGGAGTACCGAAGGTTGTATGAAAGACAGGTCCTGGCACAGGAACTGGAATAGAGAATAGGGGCTCAATGCGCACGGCACGCGGCGCAAGGCGAATTGAATGATGGGAGAACGCGTTTTCGCCGGGTAAAGGCCAGGCGTTGAGCCTTGCACCGTTCTCCTGAGATCCAAATTGCTTCGAAGACGAGGTTTGATCGGTTTTGTACGGCGAATACGGATACATGGAAGAGGGAAAACTCGGGAAGCCTTATGATTACAGGCTACTGGGAAGATTGATTCATTATGCTTTCCCTTACAGGAATACCATCCTGGCAGCCCTTTTCCTGACCACGCTGATTACCCTTCTAGACCTGGCGCTCCCTTACCTGTCCAAAATCGCCATAGACCGCTACATCCTCGGGGCCTGGTACAGGGTGGATTTGCGCCTGATGAGCCGGGACGTCGAGGGTGATCTTTCGCGAACCCTGGGTCCGAATCTCAAGAGAACCGAGGATGGATCGTTCGGTTTCGTGGCCCAGGAGGATTTGAAGACCCTCGATCCCCAGTCTGTGCATGATTTGAAAAGCAGGAAAATCCTCTCTGAAGAGGCATACTACCGGATCCCTCCCGAATCCGCGGAAGGACTGAAAGACAGGATGCCCGAGGATTCCTTTCGGGCCGAAGACAATTCCATTGTTCTTAGAGCAGACTCTCTGAACCGACTGGATGTGGAGACGATTGCAAGAGCACGGGCTGAAGATTTGCGCGGCCTGGGCCTGGTGGCCCTTGTTCTGCTTGTTTTCCTTTTCTTTTCCTTTTGGCTCAGCTACGGGGAGTACTATCTCATGGAGCTGATCGGTCAAAGGATCATGCAGGACATCCGGCTGGAGCTTTTTGAGAAAGTGCAATATCAAGCCGTAAGCTTCTTTGACAAACATCCCGTGGGGCGGCTCGTCACAAGGGTCACGAACGACATCGAAAATCTGAACGAAATGTTCAAGTCCGTGATGACTACGGTTTTCAAAGACATTTTCATTCTCGGCGGTATTTTTGTTGTGCTGCTCTACCTGAACTGGAAACTCGCGCTCATCTGCTTCGCTCTCCTTCCCTTCATTTTCGGTCTCACCCTGCTGTTCAGCTTTCTTGCCAGGGAGGCCTTCCGCGAGTTGAGAGCCAAGGTTGCAAAAATCAACGTCTTTTTGCAGGAACGGATCACCGGCATGCGCATCATCCAGCTTTTCGCCACCGAGGAATTTCAGGAGCGAAACTTTGCCCGAATCAATCATGAAAATTACCTTGCCGGCATGAAGCAGATTCGTGTGTTCGCCGTTTTCATGCCCGTCATGGACCTTTTCTCCTCCTTTGCGGTGGCCCTTCTGATCTGGTATGGCGGCGGAAAAGTTATCGGCGAACAGCTCTCCCTCGGGTCGCTGGTGGCATTTATCAGCTACATGCAAATGTTCTTCAGGCCCATCCGGGACATCGCGGAGAAGTACAACATCATGCAATCCGCCATGGCTTCCACGGAGCGGATTATTGAGTTCATCGACCACAGAGAAGATATCCCGGAGCCGGAAGAGCCCGTGAAGCCGGGTGAGGTGCGCGGAGAAATCCGGTTCGCCGGAGTCCACTTTGCATACGAGAAGGACCACCCCGTTCTGCAGGACGTTTCTTTCGATGTCAGACCCGGCGAAATGGTCGCCATAGTGGGCGCTACGGGCGCGGGCAAGAGCACCGTTGTCAACCTCATCGAGCGCTTCCATGATCCCCTGAAAGGACAGGTGCTCCTCGACGGAATCGACCTCCGCCGGTGGTCGAAAAAGGACCTTCGATCGCAGATCGGTCTGGTCATGCAGGACGTTTTTGTCTTTTCCGGGACGATCAGGGACAATATCCTTCTGGGGGAAAACGGCAGAATCCCGGAGAGCCTTGAAAAGGCGATCATGAACGCGAACGCCCACACTTTCATCGAAAAACTTCCCAGGGGCGTTCAACAGGAACTCGGTGAGGAGGGGGCGAATCTTTCCGCGGGGGAGCGGCAATTGCTTTCCTTTGCACGGGCCCTTGCCTACGATCCCAGGGTGCTGATCCTGGATGAAGCCACTTCGAGCGTGGACCCTGAAACGGAACGCCTCATACAGGAGGCGATTCTTACAATGGCCAGGAAGCGGACAACACTTGTAGTGGCGCACAGGCTTTCTACCATACGAAGCGCGGACCGCATTCTGGTCATGCACCGGGGACGGATCCGCGAACAGGGCACGCACGACGAACTGATGGCTTTGGGAGGCATCTACTATAAGCTGAGCCGGTTCAGAGAAACATAGCCGCTTTTTCACTCAAAAAGAGACATTTTCGACAATAGAAATTTCATATAGGGCGTGATAGTCTTTAAGAATTACCCGGTCGAGGGGTGCCTTGCGAGCCTCATTCAGACTTTTCAACAGAGAAAATCTTTTCGCCGCAGCCTTTATAGTGATTCTGCTGACACTGCTGTGGCTGGTGTTCACCGTCCTCGAACCCTTTTGGGCGGATTTCATGTGGGCGCTTGTACTGGCCCTGACCCTCTACCCCGTCTTCAGTCGCCTGAAAAACCTGCTCAGAGGCAGAGGCGGGGTCGCAGCGCTCATCCTGACCGTCTTCGTTTTCATCTCCCTCGTGCTTCCCGGTTCCTTTATCCTGATAAATCTCGGGCAGGAAGCCAAGGAGGCTTATCGTGCGCTTACCAGGATCGCCTTCCAGGAAAAAGGACTTCTGCTCGCCCAGAAGATCCGCGATTCAGGCCTCCATCCTTATCTCGAGCGATGGGGCATCCAGCCTGAACAGACGGAGGCACTTATATGGAGCGGCATCTCCTCGGGGCTGAGGGACGTGCCCAAAATAATAGGGGAAAAGGTTTCGGCGGTTTTCAAGAACCTGGCCATCTTCGGCATACATTTGGTTTTTGTGATGGTGGCTCTTTTCTTCTTTTTTCGGGATGGACCGAGATATGCGCGCTTCATAGTCGGACTTCTGCCTCTCGAGAGCCCCTATCAGGAGAGAGCTGTGGGTGCATTCTCGAAAACCGTTACAGCGGTCGTTCGAGGCCTGTTGGTCACGGCCCTTATCCAGGGGATCCTCGCCGGAGCGGGATTCACGGTAATGGGCCTGCCGGTTCCCATCCTGCTCGGCCTGCTGACAGCCATAAACTCTTTCATCCCCTTTCTCGGAGCCGCATCGGTGTGGATTCCCGCTTCCATCTGGTTGATTGTCCAGGACGAGACGCTCAAGGGAGTCGGGCTGGGTCTTTACGGTCTTCTGATAATCAGCACGGTGGACAATTTCATAAAGCCCATGATCATCGGCGAAAGCACCAAGATTCCGGTCTTTCTCCTCTTTTTCACGATCCTCGGAGGTCTTAAGGTTTACGGCGTCCTGGGCATTTTTCTGGGACCGATTATCCTTTCCCTGGGGATGGCATTTCTCACTATATACCGGGAGATATACCTCTCCGCTCCGGCTTCGAAGACGGAGCATGATGTTCCGCCGGCCGAGCATTCAAGTATGGCGAGATCCTCACGCTGAGGGGATGCTCGATGCACCCGTCCAGGCAGACTTGAGTCGATTTGGCTTTGACACGGACGGATTGATGTCCTATACTTCCTCCGCCCCTAAGGGAGGGCGTTTTGAGTCGGAAACGAAAAGGGATGAAAGGAGAAAGAGAGTATGGGAAAGAAGTCGATGTGGTGCTTGGTTTTGGTCTTTTCGCTCCTCGTCTTTTTCACTGTTTCAGGGGCGGCGGCGGAAGAGAAGGTTTACATCAACGGGATTGACGCCAACTTTCCGCCTTTTGCGTTCGTGGACAAGAACGGCAATCCCGACGGCTTCGACGTAAAGGCCCTGGACTGGATAGCCAAGGACCAGGGCTTTAAGGTGAAGCATCAGCCCATGGATTGGGACGGCATTATACCCAGCCTCAATGCCAAGAAGATCGACATCATCGCGTCAGGCATGAGCATTACTGAGAAGAGAAAAGAGCAGGTGAATTTCAGCATACCCTACTGGAAGATCCAGCAGGTGCTCGTGGCGCCCAAGGACTCAAAGATGACGGTGGACGAAATCCTGGACAAGGGCAACAAAGTAGGCGTCCAGAGGGGGACCACGGAGGCCAAGTGGATCGAGGAAAACCTGATCAAGAAGGGCAAGAAGAATTTCAACCTCGTTTACTATGATTCGGCTCCGCTGGCGGTCGAGGATGTTGTGAACGGCAGGATAGTGGCGGCCGCTATGGACGATGCCCCGGCCAGGGACGCGGTGAAAAAGAAACCGGTCAGGATAGCGGGAAGATTCGGCATGGCGGATGAGGATTTCGGCTACGCCGTGCGGAAGGCGGACACCGAACTCCTGCAGAAAATCGATGCGGGGCTCAAGAAACTGATGGATTCTCCTTACTGGGAGGAGTTGAAAACGAAATATGATCTCAAGTGACGTGAAGACGAGTTTTTTTGATTGAACTCAGAAGGCATCAGGGCGCGCCTGATGCCTTCTGAGTTTTTGTTCTGTTACTGCGTTCCTTTTCCTGTATTCTTCTTTACGAAATGACCGAATACCTGATCGCCATACAGGATGCCCTGCCCTATCTTCTCAGAGGAGCCTTGGTCACCATCGCCTTGGTTTTGTGCGCACTGATCCTCGGGTTGATTCTCGGGGTTTTGCTTGCCGTCGGGCAGGTTTACGGAAACAAGGCTGTTCGTGCCCTTGTCGGCGTTTACGTGTGGTTCTTTCGCGGAGTGCCCCTGCTGGTTCTCCTTTTCCTCTTTTACTTCGGGCTCTTCAGCCTCCTCGAAATCAACATTTCAGCCTTCACGGCGGCGGTGATAGTCCTTGGCCTGATCAGCGCGGCGTACCAGTCGCAGATATTCAGGGCAGGCATCCTTTCCTTGCCCGAGGGCCAGTTCAAGGCGGCGAGAGCGCTAGGAATGAGCGACACCCGGGCGGTCCTGTTCGTGATTCTTCCCCAGGCATTAAGGCTTTCCATTCCGGGCTGGTCCAACGAGTATTCCATTGTACTGAAAGATTCGGCGGTGGCCTATGCGCTTGGGGTTGCAGAAGTCATGGCGAGAGCCCACTTCGTTGCCTCCCGAACATACCAGCACCTCCCCCTGTACTTCACGGCAGGGGTGATTTTCCTGGTTTTGACGTACCTGGGAACCAAAAGCCTCCGGCTTCTGGAGGAAAAGGTGAGGATCCCCGGTTATTCGAGATAGGAATCGATTTTCCATGGCTCAAAAAAAAGAAGTTCTGAGGGTTAAGAATCTCACAAAAAAATATGCCCAAAAGGAGGTGCTGAAAGACGCTTCTTTTTCAGTGGACCACGGAGAGATCAAGGTACTGATCGGCCCATCCGGGGCTGGCAAAAGCACCTTGCTCCAGTGCACCAACTTCCTGGTCATCCCGGACCGGGGGCGGATATGGCTCGAGGACCGGGAGATTCTGTACACGAAAAAAAAGGAGCTACACGAGTATCGGCAGAAAGTGGGAATGATTTTCCAGGACTTCAACCTTTTTGACCACCTCACCGCCCTGGGAAACGTGGAAATCGGTCTCGTGCGGGTCAAGAAGATGAACAAGCAAGAGGCCCGGGAAAGGGCAGTCGCAGAACTCGAGCGGGTAGGTCTCAGGGATCACGTTGCCAAGTACCCGGCCCAGCTCTCGGGCGGACAGAAGCAGCGCGTCTCCATTGCCAGAGCCCTTGCCATGGATCCCAGCGTGATGCTCCTCGACGAGCCCACCTCTGCACTGGATCCGGAGCTGATCTCTGAGGTCTTGGCCGTGATCAGGGCTCTCGGTGAGGAAGGAATGACGATGATCATCGCAACCCACCAGATCGGATTTGCGAGTGATCTTGCGAGCGAAATCATCTTCATGGAAGACGGGGCGATCGTGGAGGCAGGACCTCCGGCAAAGATACTCTCCCAGGCCGAATGCGCAAGGACGAGGGAGTTCTGTGCGAAGCTCACCTCGCTCTATTAGACAATGGATGAACTGATTTTCATAGAACAGGAAGTGCTGCCGGCACTGATGAGAGGCCTAAGGGTCAGCCTCCTCCTTATCGTTCCCTCCGCGGCCTGCGGCCTGGTGATCGGGTTTCTTGCCGGAGCGCTCAGAGTCTACGGAAATCGCTGGATCAAGGCTCTCACCAGCGGCTACGTGATCATCTTCCGCGGCTTCCCGCTGGTGGTTCAGCTTTTCATCTGGTATTTCGGCCTTCCTCATATAGGGATTTACTTGAGCCCTTACGCGGCTTCGGTGATCGGGTTTGCTCTCTGCAGCGGGGCCTACCATTCCGAATACGTAAGGGGGGCCTTCCTTTCCATCAAGAGAGGGCAAAGGCTGGCGGCTCAGGCGATAGGTTTTTCAACTTTCGGGATGATCATGCACATAATTCTTCCCCAAGCGTTCCGACGTGCGTTGCCCGGGTGCGGCAACGAACTCATCTACCTGATCAAGTATTCTTCTCTTGCTTACATGATCACCTGCATCGAACTGACAGGAGAGGGAAAGGTCATAGCGTCCGAAACCTTCAAATACACGGAGATCTTCTTCATCGTGGGGCTCGTTTACCTCCTCCTTACCTCCGTGGCCGGGTTTCTTCTGCACCGGCTCGAGAACAGCCTTCGCCTTCCCGGGTTCAATCACTACAGGTTGTAAGAAGAAGAATACAGAAGACAGAAGACAGGAGACAGCCGTCTTAGCCCTTCGACGAGCTCAGGGCTACGCCGGGTCAAGAAAGACAGGAGAAACAAGAAAGCAATAGTGAGTACAGCCTTGCCGAGCAATGGCTATGGGTGCCGGCGGCAGGCAACGAGCAACCGGCGACCAACCTATTTCGCAATCATCGCTCTCATCATGTCCGCGGCGTTCTGGGCGTGGTCAGCGGTGGACCCGATGGTTTCCACGAGGCGGATCAGGTGGTATATCTGAATCGCGTCATTTACTGTGGAAAATATCTTGTGTTTCAGCTCCCTCTCGACAAAATCCGCTTCGTGCTCATGCTGCCTTATATCCCGGATAATGGACTTGATTTCCTCCCTCTTCTTTTCATACCTCCTCTTGAAATATTGGGAGGCAAGCTCCACCATGGGGGAGAGCTTTTCAATAGCCGGGATGACGGTTTCGACGAGGTAGATCAAGTCATCTGCCACTTCCTCCTCGACCCCTTCAGGCCTGTAGGAAAGCCAATAAAGCGCCTCTTCCACCGCATCGATGACGTTGTCCTGTTCTTTCAAGTACATGAAAAAGGCGAATTTCTCAACAGGCATCCATATTCCTCGAGGCATGTGGCCACGGATGTTGCGCTTGATCGCGTCGGCTTCCGATTCGATTTGCGCGACCATGTCCGTGAGGTTGTCGAAATCCTCGCATTTCCTGTCTATGTGGCAGGCTATGGCCTTATAGAACATCTTTGTGCATTCGCTCACCTTGTCTGCGTGTTTCTTGAGGTTCTCAAAAGGGGACCTGTAAAAAAGATACATGAATGTGCTGCGCATAGGCCATCTCCCTTCAAAGCAAGAGTTTGACGAGAACTCCATAGAAAATCATGGAGAGAATGACGGTGAAAGGCAGCGTGATCAACCATGAGGAAGCGATATTCCTGATAACCCTCAGGTCAAGCACGCCCATCCCTCTCATGAAGCCCACCCCCACTACCGCGCCCACGAGCACGTGAGTCGTGGAGACGGGCATCCCCAGCCGGGAACAAACAAGAATGGTGGTAGCCGCCCCGAACTCGGCGCAAAAACCTCTGACGGGCGTAATTTCGGTGATGTTCTTCCCGATCGTAGCCATGACCCGTGCTCCGAACAAGAAAAAGCCCATCCCGATAGCCATCCCGCCGAGGCCGAGCATCCAGATGGGGACCTCCACCTCCGGCGCCACGGTCTTCGTCTTCACAACGGCGTAGATTGCAGCCATGGGGCCGACTGCATTGGCCACGTCATTGGAGCCGTGGGCAAAGGCAACATAGCATGCGGTCATGACCTGCAGGAAGCCGAAGACGCACTCCACCTTTTCTTCTTCATCTCCTCTAATCCAGCGACATCCCTCCCCGCCGAGGCGGGAGAGGACGACCTTTCCCGCCAATCCGGCCAAGACCGCCAACGGCAGGATTACGAGGAGAGAGTGGTAGAAACTCAGATTGAAGGCCTTCAATCCCTTGGAGACCAAGGAGAGCAGGATCACGGCAAAGACTAGCGACAATATCCAGGGTGCGTAAGCCTGTGTTGTCGAGTAAGGAAGACGGGCGTTCAGTATCTTTTTCTGTATGAAGAAATAGATAGCACAGCTGCAGATTGCGCCTGCGACGGGTGAGATCACCCAGCTCAGCACGATGGCAAGGACTTTGCCCCAGGAAACCGCGTGGATTCCGACGGCCATCATCCCGAAGCCCACCACGGCTCCTACTATGGAATGGGTCGTGGACACGGGCAGGCCGAAATGTGTCGCGAGGTGCACCCAGATGCCTGCGGCAAGAAGGGCGGCGAACATACCCAAGAGAAGTTTTTCCGGCGATCCCGCCAGGAGGGACGGATCAACCATGCCTTTTCGGATCGTGTCGGCCACGTGGCCCCCGGCAAGCATGGCTCCGGAGAGATTAAAAATGACGGAAGCGATGACAGCTTGCCTCATGGTCAGGGCACCCGACCCCACAGAGGTGCCCATGGCATTGGCTAAGTCGTTGGCGCCTATGTTGGCCGCCATGTAGAAGCCGAGCGCCGCGGCAAAGACCAGAATAGCGATATCCGCTCCTGAAGACAAAACCAAATTCATGACTCAAGTCTTAAGGCTCTGAACCCCCTATGTCCAGGGCGGAAGCCGAGAAAGTCTGTTTACAAACTTTTGGATTCATATCGAACGTAACGCCGATTTTATAAACTCCGAATCCTTTTCTAGCAAAGTCTTTCCACACTATCAATCAATAAGAAGGCAGGCAAAACCAAGCCTCCGAACTTGTAGATAATTCAGTTGAATTTTGATATTTGGATCCCGGACTGTGCCTACTCGCAAGTTGAGGGGGAGAAATCGTTTTTGCAGGAAGACTTGGATGAGATAAGGCTCTTGTTTGCGTGCACCCACAACTCTGCGCGAAGCCGGCTCGCGGAAGCATTCCTGAACGACCTGGGCAAAGATCGCTTTTGCGCCGAGAGTGCCGGGCTGGAGCCGCGCTAAATCAATCCTCTGGTTGTGGAGGTAATGAAGGAGATCGGTTACGATCTGAGCGGAAGGAAAGGGAATAGCATCTTCCGGTTCTTCAAGGAGGGAAGGCTTTATGATTTCGTGATCTACGTTCCATCTCTTTTCCGTGGCAAATTTGACCATGCCTCATGAGGTTTGGTAGAATGCAATTCCTATGCTTTCCTTGACTTTTGATGTGACCTTTGGGTGGGGAATACCTTAGATTCCCCTTTAGGGAGTGAGGGGGAATCGAGACATGTGCAGGAGGTGAGATCATGAAGATCCACGAGTTTATGACCAAGAAGATTGAATTCATCGATTCCAACAAATCGGTTTACGATGCCGTGGAGCAGATGGTGGACCGGAGAATTCGTTCCGTTGTCGTGAGGTTTGCTGGAAAAGAGACTGATTACGGAGTCCTGACATCCAGAGACATCGTTTTCAGGGTGCTGGCCAAGGGAATTAACCCGAAAAAAATCAAGGTGGCTGAGATCGCTTCGAAACCTATCGCCTGCATCGACAAGGACACGGATTTTGAGGACGCCGCTACCACCATGGAAAAAGCCAACATAGCGAGGCTTTTTGTTTGCGATCAGGGAAAAGTCATCGGCCTGATCTCCTTGCTTGATGTGATGGCCGCCGAACTCGTGTTGAAAGCGAGAGGAAACCATGATATTTGATCGAATCCTGTCACACGGCAAGAAAGAGCGAGAGGTCGTAGAGGACATAAAGAGCCACATCCATCTTCTCTGTTTTGCGTGCGATACCTTCCGAAAGTCTCTTGAAAAGGGTGACAGGAACCTCATGTGGGAAGTCATCGAGCTTGAGCGCGAAGCAGACTCAGTGAGGCGGGAAGTGATATCCCACATCTATGAGGGCGCCTTTCTTCCCTACCTGCGTCCCGATCTGTGCAAGTTCGTTGAAATCGTGGACGAAGTCTTTGACCTCCTGAAGGAGACGGCGTTTTACTGCGTGGAGAACGAAGTCCCGGAGCCCCTCAGGGATGAAAGCATCAGGGTAGCCCTTTTGAATTTCAGAATGTGCGAGATGCTCGTGATTTCTTTCGAGGCCATGCTGAAGGGGGAGGATCTTCGCGAAAAAATACTTGCCGTCAGGATTTTCGAAAAGAAGATCGACGACATCAAGCTCAGCCTGGTTAAAGACGTGGAGCATGTGCCGATCGAGAACTTCTGGGCGGGGAAGGCGCTGTCCGATTTCCTCACCGGGCTCACGATGATCAGCGACATCATCGAAGACGCCAGCGATCACCTGCAAATTATCAATGTCAGTACGCGATGAATATGAAGCGTTTTTTCCGCTGCGAACGGGCTGAAAAATGTGGAAGATCCTGAGCGGGGTGTTCCTGGGTTGGAGCCTGGGCGCCAATGACTCGGCCAACATTTTCGGCACCGGGGTCACGACGGGGATCGTCCGCTATCGGACCGCCATATGGCTCACCGCCGCTTTCGTTATGCTGGGTGCTCTCGTAGAAGGCCCGAAGTGCATGAAGGTCATGGGTGAACTCTCCAGAATCCTGCCCATGGAAGCCTTTTACTGTGCCCTGGCTGCCGCCCTAACCATGACCGCCCTGACTTTTCTCGCCATTCCCGCATCCACCTCGCAAGCGATCATCGGGGCCGTAATCGGCGCAGGAGTTCTCTCCGGTTCCGCAGATTTTTCCAAACTCTACAAGGTCGTGGCATGCTGGGTCTTCACGCCCATCTGCGGGATTGCAGCGGGCTACCTGCTGCACCAGGCACTAGGATACGCGATTGATCGAACCGTCAAGAGCTTCACCCGTCGGAACCTCCTGTACTCCGCCGGGATTCTCGTTGCAGGTTGCTATGGAGCGTACACGCTTGGTTCCAACAACGTGGCGAACGTGACCGGTGTGTATGTTGGGTCGGGGACAATGACACCCGAAATGGCTGCCCTGATCGGTGGGCTGAGCATCGCAACCGGGGTCCTGACATACAGCAGGCGGGTGATGATGACGATCGGGAAGGGCATCGTTCCCCTGGATCCCTTTTCCGCCCTGGTGGTCGTGCTTGCCGAAGCGCTCACTCTTCACTTTTTCACTCAAATCGGAGTTCCCGTGTCGTCCTCTCAAGCCGTGGTCGGTGCCCTGGTCGGCGTAGGTTTCGTGGGGGACGTGCAAACCGTGAGTTTCAAGATGCTGAAAAGGATCAGCATCGGGTGGATCATGACGCCGGTAGCCGGGGGGGTACTTGCCTATTTCCTCATCAAGCTCTTAACCTAGGAGGCCGCCATGGTGAGAATGAGCCGCATATGGAAGCTTTACTTCATCTATACGATTCTGCTGGTCGCCGGGATGACTCTAGTAGGATTCTTGCTGGAGGACCGGCTCAGGGGCAAACTCTTCGAACATCTCCGGGAGGACGTCACGACCCTGGGAGAGGTGATGGCCAAAATCGTTCCCGACACGGAGGATCCGGCCGATCTCCGCAAGTTCTGCGAAACCTTCGCGGGAATAGCAGGAGTTCGCCTGACGGTCATGAGAGGGGAAGACGGCAAGGTCCTGGGGGAGTCCCACGAGATGGAGATCATCGGCGAGAGCCGTATCGACAGGCCGGAGGTGGAGGATGCACTCAAAGGGGAGAGAGGCTTTGCAGTGCGCCACAGCGATACCGTCGAAGCCGACATGCTCTATGCCGCGCTTGTCCTGAAGGACAAGAACAAGATCATCCGCCTGGGAATGCCCATGACCAAGATCAAAGTATTTCAGAACCAGGTAATGATCCTTTTTTCCCTCGCCCTTTTCATGGCGCCGGTAATGGCCATGATTATTTCCTACCTGGTAGCCAAGTACAAGATTTACGTCGATGACAAGTATGCGAGTGGCGCATTGCCCCGGCATCATTAAACAGCCGGTCACAGCGCCTCCGCGCCAAGGTCGATGTCCGCACGCTTGCGTCCGTCAGTATGAAATGAAACTGGGTAAGTAGGTTGCGATCTGAGGGAAAAACATGAGAAGGATGGTCAGGAGAATGAGTCCTCCCAGGAAAGGAAAAATTCCTCTGAAGATGACATGCAGGGGGATCTCCGGGGCGATTCCCTTGATCACGAACACGTTAACGCCCACCGGGGGCGTGATGACTCCCATCTCCGCCACCAGCACGATGATGACGCCGAACCATATTGGGTCGAAGCCGAGCTTCATGACCAGGGGGAAAAAGATTGGAATGGTTACGACCACTAGGGCCATGGAATCCATGAAGAATCCGCCCAGGAAGTAAACGAAAATGATCACGCCCATGATGGCCATGTGAGGCAAGGGAAGCGCCTCAATCCAATCGGCGAGCAGGAAGGGGATGGTGGATACGGCCATGAAATGCCCGAAGAGGGTGGCGCCGGTTATGATGAAAAGCACCATGCAGGATGTGCGCAAGCCTTCCCTGCATGCATCCAAGAACCCGGACCAGGAGATTTGACGCCTCCCCACACCGATGAGCAAAGCGCCGCCTGCCCCGATCGCGCCGGCCTGGGTGGGGCTGAACCAGCCGAGAAACAATCCGCCTATGGTCATGATAAAGAGAATGACCGCCTCGACGATCCCGGTGAAGGCCCGGAGCCTTTTCCCCCAGGCGACTCGCTCCCCTGGAGGGCCGAGTTCCGGGTGGCGAATACACAGGTACCCCACGGTCATGACGAAGAAGAGGGTGAGCATCGCACCGGGCAACACCCCGGAGATAAAGAGTTTGCCTATTGAACCTTCGGTCATGATGCCGTAAACGATGAAGATGGTGCTGGGAGGGATGAGGATCCCCAGGGTCCCGGCCGCGGCGACGGTGCCCGTGGCCAGCTTGTCGTCGTAGCCGTATTTCTTCATCTCGGGCAGGGTGATTTGGCCCATGGTGGCTGCGGTGGCCGCCGTCGATCCGCAGATGGCGGCAAATCCGGAGCAGGCAAGCACGGTGGCGATGGTCAAGCCTCCCCGGAGGTGGCCGACCCAAGCGTATGCAGTGTTGAAAAGCCTGCGGCTTATACCGGAAGCGTAGGCGAAGTTTCCCATTAGGATGAACATCGGGATAACCGAGAGAGGGTAGGAGGAGAAGGTCTCGAAAATGTCCTGAGCGAGGAGGCCCAGGGCGGGGTCGAAGCCCACAAGGTAGGCAAAGCCCCCAAAACCCACCAGGGCCATGGCAAAAGCCACAGGAAACCTGATGACAAAGAGCAAGAGAAGGATGCCGATTCCGACAATGCCGGCGGTCGCAGGGTTCATTTTTCTTTCATCCTGAAGGCAGCTTTCACGAGTTCAACAAGGAAGACCAGACACACCGGAATCGATGCAACGGCCACTCCGTACGCGAAGGGATACAACGGAATGCGTGCGGTTGCGCTAACCTCGCCTCCCGTATGCATGTAATGGCCGTACACGCTCAGCCTCCAGACGATGAAGGAAAACAGGAGCAAACCCAGGAGATTCACGATGACGTCGGCCGCCGCCTGAGCCCGGCTCGGGAGCAGGATGACAAAGAACTCCACAGTAACATGCCTTCCAAGTATCAGTCCGGAGGCCGTGCCGAACGCAACCGCAACGACCTGAGCGAGCATGACGATATCGATGGAACCGAAGACGGGACGGAGAAAGAGCTTGGCGCCCATGACATCCACGCATGTGATGACCATCATGGTGAGAAGGGCGACGGCACCCACCCATTCGAGCCACCCGATTGCGGCTCGATTCACCGAGTCGACCGTTGAAAAAACGTTCCTCTTATCTTCAGCCATGGTTCCTTGAGGTTTTCTTGGAACAATGATCTATCGCCTGTCCCGGTCCCGCCAGCCGGGACAGGCGTGGTCTGGAGGTCAGGCAAGAACACCGCAGGGGTGCAAGGCCGGACAGGTTATCGCCCCAATCCGCGCGCCCTGCAGCAGTTACGCTACCCTTAAGGCCGCATCTCTTTGGGCCCGGTCGGGGACTTGATTTTGAGCTCGATTTGTTTCGCTGTCCAGTAGCTGATTTTCTCCTCGAGGTACTTGATCCATCCCCGGACTTCCGCCTCGGCAAACCCTGAGCCGGCCATTTTCTTGACATAGCCCTCGATCACCGGCTTGGTCGCTTCTTTCCATCTGGCAGCCTGCTCCGGAGTCAGATCGATGAATTCCACCTTCTGCTCAAGGGCAAAATCCATGCCCTCGAAATCGATGAGGTTCCACATGAGGGCGCATCTTTCCTTGTATTCACCCACCAGCCGGTCAAAAATCTCCTTCAGTTCCGGTGTCAGTTTCTTGTAGCTGTTCTTGTTCATGATCACGTAGAACGGATAGACGTTGCCAACCTGCCAGCTCGAAGTCGTGAACTTGGCCACTTCGGCGAAACGAAAAGTTTTAAGGGTCTCGAAAGGTGTGTTGACACCGTCCACGACGCCCTTTGACATGGCATCGTAAACTTCCATCACAGGTGTGGGGGCGGGCGTGGCGCCCAGTGCCTTGATGGTGTCTCCGATGCTGCCGGGAGCGCGGATCGTCATGCCCTTTAAGTCTTCCAGGGTGCGCACCGGTTTTTTCGTGATTAGGACATTGGGCGTGCTGGTGTGCATCCAGAGAACCTCAACATCCTTCCATTCCTTGGGCTTGAACTTGTTGTAGAAGTCGTTGGCAACCTGGTTGGCGACCCAGCCGCTGGGATACCCCAAGGGCAAGCCTACAGCCTCCGTCACAGGCATCCGGCCGGGAGTGTACTCCACGTGAGAGAGGCCGATATCGGCAATACCGGTTATTACCCCCTGGTACATAGCCGGCGCCTTGAGCAAGGAACCTCCCGCGAAGAACTGCCCTTTTACCTTGCCTCCGGTTCGCTGTTCGAGATCCGCCAGGAACTCTTCACATATCTTGGAATGCCTTGCGGGGGGAGGAAAGTAGTTCGCAAATTTGAGCTCTATGACCTGAGCCTCGGCATCGGTTTGGAAAGGAATGAGTGTAAAGGTGAAAAGCAAACAAAAGAGTCCTGCCGCCAACATTCGCTTCCTGTTTCTCATTGCCAAATACCTCCTTCTTTCCTTGAGTTTTTTGCCGGGTTAAACAACCTCCCTGTCATATCCTCAGGTAGCCCAGGTTGTTCGAAACATCGTCACAGGTTTTAGCGACTAAGCCGATCAGGTGATCCAGTTTCTCTTGTCCGTGGTTTTGTCCGATGGTCACCGCGATGCCCAAAGCTGCGATGACCTTGCGGGAATAATCTCTGACGGGGGCGGCGATTCCGACGACTCCCTCCATCGCCTCCTGGTGCTCGACGACATGTCCCTGTCTGCGGATTCTTTCCAGCCTAATGCTGAAAGCGTCTTCATCGGTTAGGGAGAAAGGCGTGTGTGCCTGCAGGGGATATTGCTTCAGGATTCTTCTCACCTCTTTGGAGTCGAGATGGGCCATCAAAACCATGCCCAGCATGCCATAATGAAGGGGTCTTCTCCACCCGATGTCGGAGGAAATGCGGATCATCCCTTTTCCCTCCCTCTTGTCCACGTAAACCAACTCGTCGTCGATCATCGTGCCGAGGAGCACGGTCGCTCCCGTTTCGTTCTGCAGCCGGGTCATCGGGTAGGCCGCCGCGTTGCGAAGAGAGAGGGAGGAAAAGACAATGCCGCCCAATTCGAAGAGCCGCATGCCCAGTTGATATTGCTTGGTGACGGGGTCCTGGCGAAGGAAACCCCTGTCCGCGAGATTCGAGATCAGGCGTTTCGCGGTGGTCTTGTTCAGACCGGTTTTCCTGGCCACGTCGGAAAGATTCATTTCCCTGTTCTGAAAGGAAAAGCAATCGAGAATATTCAAGGCTCTATCCACGGCCTGGACCCGGTATTGACGGTTTCTTTTCTTTGGCACGTCCATGCAGTTTCATTTCCCAGAGAGGTACTGAAGAAGCAGTTCGATGTCAAGGGAAAACGGGACAAGGCACGGCACGCTACCGAGGCCGGTGCTTCTGCCGTCTCTCATCCTTTTGGGCGAGTTCAGCGAGGCCGCCCCTGCCGAACTTGTTGATCTTGACCCCTCCGGAGAGGCGAGGGAATTCATGGAAGATGCACATCTCATCAGGGAGCTTGTAAGGCGCGATCCTGTCCTTGAGAAAATCCCTGATTTCCGAGAGGGTCAAGGTTTCATTGGCTACGGGTATAACACAAGCGCAGATACTCTCGCCGAGCACGGGATTCGGTGTAGCTACGACGCAGACCTGATCCACTTTCGGGTGTTCCAGCATGTGGGATTCGAGCTCGTAAGGGTAGAGCTTGAATCCTCCGCGGTTGATGAGATCCTTTGTTCGTCCGTAGATCTTCACGTAACCGTCCTTTTCTCTTGACACGAGGTCTCCCATGAAAAGCCACCCGTCCACAATTTGCTTTGCCGTCTCCTCGGGGTTCTTCCAGTACCCCTTCATCACGTGCCATCCTGAAAGAGTCAATTCGCCTATCTCTCCGTCAGGGAGTTCTTTTCGTGATTCGGACTCCGCTATCCTGATTCGCGTGCCGGATATGGGCAGGCCGACATACTTCTCCCGGACCTCCAGCGGCGAGGGGTAAGGGTTGATAATCCCCAGTCCAGGGCCCACTTCGGATGCGCCCCAGAAAGACGTGAGATAAACTCCCATCTCTTTTTCCACCCTAGTGATCAACCCTTCAGGGGCTATTTGGCCTGCGATCAGGCCGGCCCTCAGGGAGCTCAGATCGTACTTGCTCCTCTCGGGGTGGCCCAGCTCGATAATGTAGTGGGCGGGCGCACCGGGCTGGAGTGTGATTTTTTCTTTCTCAATGAGTTCGAAAGCGCTGCGCGCGTCGAACTTCTCCATGAGCACCACAGTGGAAACGAGGAGGAAAGGCTGTATCAGGACCGCTCCGCAACCATAGGAATGACACATGGGCAAAAATCCGATGAAAACATCTTCGGAGACTCCATTGACGCCAAGGGAGTACTGCCACCCCGCTTTGACGACCTGTGTCTGGGTTATCATGGCGCCTTTGGGTTTTCCTGTGGTCCCGGACGTGTAAATGAGCATGGAAAGGTCTTCCGCAACATTCAAAGAGGGAGGAGAGAAATCTCCGTGAGGGGGCTCTTTGACAAGTGCATCGAATGAGTGAACTCCTTCACCTTCTGCATCGCCGACTACGAAAATGGAGATAAGGTCGGGCACTTCAGGTTTTATTTCCTGGATTGAGGAGAGATAGTCATGTCCCTCCCACTCCCTGAAGATGAAGACGGCTCTCGATTCAGAGTTCTTCAGAATGAACTCCGCTTCCGAACGCCGATAGGTGGGATTGACCCAAGCCACGACGGCCCCGATCTTTTGGAGAGCGTAGAAGGCTATCACGAACTCGAGGGAATTCTTCATGTAGATGGCGACCCTGTCCCCTTTTCGAAAGCCGAGTCCGTAAAGGTTCATGGCAAGGGTAGTTGCCATTGCATTTAATTCCCTGTATGTTTTCCTTCGGGTTCCGTCCACCACCGCGGTCTTGTCAGGGGCAAGGGTAGCGGCTCTTTCCAGAACCTGGGCAACGGAGAGGGAGTTCAGAAGTTCCATACAGCCTCCATGTGTTTCACAATATGAAAACCCGAAGTTCTTTCAGGTTAGATGAAATTGGATGGCATGTCAAAAGAAAAAGAGCCAATATGGCTATCCCATGTTCCTCCCGCATGCCTCTGTTTCCCCTTGACACGGCTGAGTGACAAATGGTAGAGGTGATAATGAAAATCATTTTCATTATATGAAACTTCATCGGGAGCAAAAGCGATCTTGCAGACCATCCCTCCCGCTTGTTCTGGTCGCCTCCGGATGGGGCTTTCTCGGTGCAGCCCCTCTGGAAGCAGGGTCGGCGATCGGGCAAGTGCCCGTTTTAGACTTTTTCGCTTAAGCCGACCGTTGATGTGGCAGGTCGAGGATGTTATTTTGTCAATTAACACTGCGTAAAGACAAATTGAGAAGGAGGATAAGTCATGGCCCGGGAAGTCATTAAATCCGACTGTATACTTTGCATCAACAGTTGCGGCATCGAAGCAACTGTCGAAGACGGCAAATTGGTCAAAGTCCGAGGGATGAAGGAACATCCCATCAGCGAGGGGGTTCTTTGCCCCAGGGGCGCTGCGCTTCCCGAATGGGTGTATTCACCCGACAGGCTTCAGTACCCGATGAAGAAGGCCGACGGGGGTTGGAAGAGGATCTCCTGGGAGGAAGCCCTGGACACGACCGCGGAGAAGCTCCAGGAGATCAAGGACAAGTACGGCGCCAGGGCCCTTGCAGTCTACACAGGCTCGCTGGGAACGGAAAACATCGAATTGGCGGCTTTTGCCCAGCGTTTTCGAGGCGTTTACGGGACACCGAACCTCCTGTCGGTCGAGGGCAACTGCTTTCGTTCCCGCATCATGGCGCGCCAGATGACTTTCGGCGGCTACCCGATCGAGGAACCCTGGAATTCCAAGTGCATCCTGGTCTTCGGCACAAACATGGACAACTCCAAGGTCACCCTGGCTGCCAAGGTTTATAAGGCCATAGACGAAGGCACATTAAAGCAGGTCATTGTGGTCGATCCCAAGCGCATACCTCTGGCGGACAAGGGAATCCACATAAAGATCCGACCGGGAACGGACACGGCCCTGTGTCTCGGGATGCTTAACGTGATCATCTCGGAAGGGCTCGAGGACAAGGAATTCGTAGAGCAATACACACTAGGCTTCGACAAGCTGAGAGAACATGTCAAACAGTACCCGCCTGAGAAGGTGTCTGAGATCACTTGGGTTCCCGCAGAGGATATCAGAAAGATCGCCCGCATCTTCTCTACGACGAAGCCTGCCTCGATCGTACCGGGGACCTGCTCCATTGACCAGCACATCAACGGTTTCCAGGGAAACCGAATCCACTCCATCATGCAGGCGGTGACCGGAAACGTGGATATCCCCGGCGGATGGGTCTCGATTCCTTTTATCCGCCTGGGGGACCTCAGGGTCACGGAGATCAGCGATCCCATAGGCACCAGAGAGCATCCACTTTTCAGGCGATTCTGGGGACGGACATCTCCCTACGGGCAGCAGATGCTCTTCGCAGACGCAGTCCTCAAGGGGGAACCCTATCCCATCAAGGGCATGGTCTGCACGGGCGGAAACCCGGCGATGACTCTTCCCGACTCGGCGCGGATCAGGGAGGCGATAAAGGCCCTGGATTTCGTGATGGTGGCGGAGCTGTTCATGACTGACACCGCCAAGCTTGCCGACATCGTTGTTCCGGCCTGTTCATTCCTTGAAAAGGGCGGTGTCGGATACGTCTACGGCGTCACGAACTGCATCCCTTACGCCATGGTGCGAAAGCAGGTGATCAAGCCCCTGGGCGAGAGCTGGCCGGATTGGAAGATATGGACTGAGCTGGGGAAGAGAATGGGATATGGCGAGTTCTTCCCGTGGAACAAGGAAGAAGAGGTCATCGATTTCTTCCTTGCCCCAAGCGGCTTGACAAGGGAACAGCTCACCAAAGAACATCCGGAGGGCGCTTACTACGCCGAGAAGAAATACATTCAGGGGAAATACAGGACCCCATCAGGAAGGATCGAACTCTACTCGGAGACGCTCGCTGAAAACGGCTACGACCCGATTCCCCATCATGTGGAGCCGAGCAAGAGCCCCATCAGCACTCCTGAGCTCCATAAGAAGTATCCCGTGATCCTGACCACCGGCAGCCGGATTCCCGAATACACCCATACCCAGTTCAGGGTCAGGGGCGTGCCGTCTCTGAAGGAAAGCGCGCCGGAGCCTCTCGGGGAAATCAATCCCGAGACCGCAAAACAGTACGGCATCTCGGACGGCGAAATGATGACGGTCGAAACGGTCAAGGGAAAGATCAACATCAAGGCCAAGACGACAAAAGACTTGTTGCCCGGCATACTCAGCATACCGCACGGATGGGCGAATGCGAACGCGAATGAGTTGACCGAGCTCGAACCCCGGGATCCGGTCACGGGCTACACGGAAATGAAGTCCCTGCTCTGCAGGATATACAAGGC
>Ga0068714_10002439_pt1 | contig 24054 bp, 23 predicted proteins | sample MTBNYHSulfiMetaG_FD_62988 | JGI IMG/M metagenome (GOLD analysis project Ga0068714, IMG submission 62988) | Enrichment culture microbial communities from rom New York Harbor, USA that are MTBE-degrading - MTBE-NYH (New York Harbor Sulfidogenic)... | ecosystem: Environmental > Aquatic > Marine >... | reverse complement strand
CGAAGAGCGGCTTTTCTTCAAGAGTTAATTCTTTAAAATGGGGAAATTCTGGTACATCCCTCCATAATTCATCCATAAATGATTAAACTCCTTCCTCCATTATCGAGTCAAATGATGGACCATTGTGCAGACCTCTTTTAGATTAAAGGGTTTATAGATAAAACCATAGACCCCTGCATCAATGGCCTCTTTGAGGAAGGGATCCCCCCTTTCTGAAACGGTTAGAAGGATTCTGGGTCGGTGGGATTTATGAATGTCGAGCAATAGCCCTTTTTCCTTAACCCCGGGGCTATCTATATTTAAGATGATAATATTGAAATATTCCTCAAAAAGATGAGGGTTAACCTGATAACCGCTATCTAATGTAATAACCTGGTGACCCTCTCTCTCAAGACATTCCCTTAAATAACCCCGGGTTGCGAGATCGTGATCGACGATACATATTTTACCCGCCATGGTTATTCCCTTAAAATTGGTTTGATTGATTATTGATGAGAAGGGAATATTAGCGTTTCTGTTCAAGCCGATTTTCTAAGATCACTTTATCCACGATTTCACCGCAAAAGATGCATCTCCATCCGAAAAATTCTTCACAGATGCCATAGAATTTTTCGAAAACCATTGTTCCACCACAACGATAACACTTCATTTTAAACCTCCAGATTTTAAATCTTTACAGTATTTGTCAGCAATTTTTATACCAAAAATTGGTGGTTTCGTAAAAGTCGTCATTCCCGTGAAAACTGGGAATCCAGAGAAATGCTAAGTATCTAAAAAGACTGGATTCCTGCTTGCGTGGAATGACAGAAAATGGCCTTTCCGGACCTTTTAAGAGACCACAAAAATCATTTTTTTGTAAAATATCGATAGGTTAGCTGTTTTTATTCAAAGGAAAATTAGGAGGGATATTAAAATAGACAGAAAATTTGTCTGATTTTAAACAGTTTATTTTTTAATTTAAAGTTGATTAATTAAAATATATTTATATTTCAATATGTTGTGTGTATGTCTATTTTTGGGCAATCTTGTATCAATTTTGTTCTTTTTCCAACCCATAACGCTTCATCTTCCCATAAAGGGTGGATCGATTAATATTTAATTTTTTCGATGTCTTTTGTTTATTCCAATTAGTTTCTTTTAAAGTTTTTAGAATAATGTCCTTTTCATAATCTTGAAGGGTGATAAATTCTTTTGTCGATATTGGCCTTTGGAGAAGGGAGTGAGGGAGGTCTTTCGGAAGTATTATATCCTGCTTGGCGATGGTGATTGCATGGTCAATTACATTCTCTAATTCCCGGACATTTCCTGGCCAAGAATGTTTAAGAAAGCTCTCCATAACCTCTGGAGAAAAACTGGTGACTTCTTTTCTCCTTTCACGGTTGAATTTTTGTAGGAAATGAGATGACAGAAAGGGAATGTCATCTTTTCTCTCACGAAGGGGTGGAATGAAAATGGGAATGACATTGAGTCGATAATAAAGGTCCTCTCGGAAGGCACCTTTCTTCATCTCCTCCATCAGATTTTTATTGGTCGCCGCGATTACCCGGACGTCCACCTTCAAAGTCTCCTCTCCGCCGACTCTCTCAAATCGGTGATCCTGCAGGACTCGAAGAAGGAGGATCTGGGTGGGAGGTGAAACTTCACCGATCTCATCGAGGAAAATCGTTCCTCCGTTTGCCATTTCAAATCGGCCAATCTTTCGGCGGATGGCCCCGGTGAAAGACCCCTTCTCATGACCGAAGAGTTCGCTTTCTAAAATGTTCTGGGAATAGGCCGAACAATTGGCGACGACAAAGGGTTTGTTTTTTCGAAGGCTGTTGAAATGAATTGCCCTGGCGATCAATTCTTTTCCTGTACCGCTTTCTCCCTGGATCAGGACAGTGGAATCCGTGTTCGCAATGTCCGAGATCAGCTCAAAGATCTCTTGCATCCGTTTATTTTTCCCAAGGATATTCCCGAAGCTGTATCGTTTCTCCAAGGCCTGCGTGAGGAGGATATTCTTATCCTTTTCCTTCTTCAGTTCATCATGGAGATCTTTAATCCGGAGCATCACTTTCACCTTGGCCAGCAATTCCTCATTAATAAAAGGTTTGGTGAGGTAATCATCCGCTCCGAGGTTGAGGCTGTTGATTTTATCCTGAAGGCCGGTTCGAACGGTGAGAATGATGATGGGGATAAATTTCAATTTTTCATCCTCTTTGATCTTAAGGCAGATATCCCTTCCATCCGCATCACCCAGCAAGATATCGAGGAGGATGAGGTCCGCAGGCGTTTCCAATTCTGGAATCTTTGGGCCTTCCATCTCTAAGATCCTCATCGCCTCATCCCCGGAGAGGGCGGGGAGGACCTGATAACCCTCCGATTCCAGGAGAGCAGTGATCATCTCCACAGTATCCTTCTCGTCATCGACGACCAATATTTTTTTAGCCTTCTTTTCTTCCATGTTTACTAAATATAATGGCTGGTCCGGTTGCACACAATATCGCTGAAAGGGCATCGAAAGTCAATCATAATCTAACATCATGTCTAACATCATAATCTATTACTTGCCGTAATGCCTCACTGAAGCGTGGGTGAAATCCCCTGTAGGAATGCCTCCGAAAATCTTATCAAGCGGATGATCTGGAATGATGGTTGGCAGAGGGAACCTCCCCTATCACAGCACAGCCCTTGAATTTTTCAGGGCATTCTTGGCGTCAAGGGACAAGCTGAGGTTTCCGCTATAAGATTTTCTCCGGCATCCCTACCCGATTCCGGTAAGTTTCCATGGGGGAATGAGGCATTACTACTTGCTCTTTTCGTTTTTAGAAAATTGACAAAAGATTTGTAAAATATTAGATTCATTTTTGAAAGAGAGGCAGGGATGGGATATCCGTTCTTTAAGGTACATCAAGGCACCTTGATGAAGGGACATTTGCAGGCTCTTTTTGTTGGAGCGATAGGGTTGTTATGTTTTGCCTTTATTCTTTCAGCCTGTTCTAATGAAAAATCCAAAAAGCCAGCTTCCGTTTCTTTCCCCGTGGCCGTGGGCACGGCGATTCAGAAAACGGTTCCTGTACAGATCCGTGCCATTGGAAATGGTCAGGCTTATTCTACGGTGGCAGTCAAGTCCAAAGTGGGGGGAGAGGTGATCCGGGTCCATTTCAAGGAAGGTCAGGATGTCAAAAAGGGGGAACCTCTCTTCACCATTGATCCTCGCCCCTTCGAAGCGGCTTTAAAGGAGACAGAAGCCAGACTTGAAAAAGATTTGGCCCAGGTGCAGCAGGCCAAGGCCAACCTCGAAAGAGACTTGGTCCGGGCAAAAAATGCTGAAGAGGAAGCTCGCCGTTATGAATTCTTAATTCAAAAAGGCGTGGTCGCCCGGCAACAGTATGAGAAGTTGCGTGCCGATGCAGACGCTCTCGAAGCAACGGTCCTTGCGGACCGGGCTGCCATTGATAATGCTGAAGCGGCGGTGCGAGCAGACAGGGCGGCGATAGAGAACGCAAGAATTCAGCTCGGCTATTGCTTCATCCGCTCACCCATGGATGGTCGGACGGGGAGTGTTCTCATCCAACAAGGGAACCTCATTAAAGCTGAGGATATTCATTTAGTCGTCATCCATCAAGTCATCCCGATTTATGTAGCCTTCTCTATTCCGGAACAATATCTCTCGAAGATCAAGAAATATATGGCTTCTGGAGAACTCCAAGTTGAAGCTCTCGCCCCCATGAATGAGGAGCGTCATGAAAAGGGGGTCATTACTTTTATAGATAATGCCGTCGATAGCAATACGGGTACCATCCGGCTCAAAGGAACCTTTGCCAACCATGAGAAGAAGCTCTGGCCAGGACAATATATCGATGTCGTCTTGACACTCACCACAGAACCCAATGCGATTGTGGTTCCATCCCAAGCCATCCAAACCGGGCAGGAAGGCCAATACGTTTTTGTGGTCAAGCCTGATTTCACTGTAGAATCCAGGCCCGTAGTTGTAGGTCAAACCGTGAACGATGAAATGGTTGTCCAAAAGGGACTCCATGTAGACGAAAAGGTGGTGACGGATGGACAGCTCCGACTCTACCCCGGAGCTCGGGTAGAAGTCAAAATTTCTGATTCAGACACAACCAATAAGAAAAAAGCACCATGAACATCCCAGAGCTTTTTATCCGACGTCCCGTCATGACCACCCTCGTCATGCTGGGTATTCTTTTATTCGGTGTCCTCGGGTACCGTCTTCTGCCGGTGAGTGATCTTCCCACGGTTGACTTCCCTACCATTCTGGTCATCGCCGAACTCCCCGGAGCCAGCCCGGAGACGATGGCTTCCGCGGTGGCGACTCCTCTCGAGCGGCAATTTTCACAGATCGCCGGGCTGGATTCCATGAATTCAACAAACACTCAGGGATCCACCCGGATCACATTACGATTTGTGCTGGATCGGAATATTGATGCAGCAGCTCAGGACGTTCAGGCCATGATCGGAAAGGCCGCACGTCGGCTCCCGCCCGACATGCCCAATCCTCCTTCCTATCAGAAGGTCAACCCCGCGGACTTTCCCATTCTCTTTCTGGCTTTAAGTTCACCCACTCTTCCTCTTTCAGCTGTTCACGAATACGCCGATACCTTTGTGGCTCAACGAATCTCCATGGTGAGTGGCGTGGCACAGGTTCAGGTCTATGGAGCTCAGAAATATGCCGTTCGCGCTCAACTGAACCCAAAGGCCCTTGCGGCGCGCTCCATCGGAATCGACGAAGTGGCCAATGCAATCCAGAATGGAAATGTAAACCTACCCACGGGAACCTTATACGGAACCCACCAAGCCTTTACCATAGAGGCGAGCGGAAAACTCCAGAGTGCCGAGGCTTATCGCCCCCTTATCGTCGCCTACAGAAATGGTTCACCGGTGCGGCTCGCTGAGCTGGGAAGGGTGATCGACAGCGTCGAAAATGACAAGATCGCAAGCTGGTATAACAATGTCCGTAATATCGGCTTGGCCATTTACCGCCAACCTGGAACAAATACCGTTCAGGTGGTTGACTCCATTAGGGAGTTGCTCCCCAACTTTCGTGCTCAGATGCCTGGTTCAGTGAATTTAGATATTCTTTACGACCGCTCTTTATCGATTCGTGAATCGGTCGATGACGTCAAGTTCACCCTCTTTCTGGCTCTCTGTCTGGTTGTCCTGGTCATCTTCCTCTTCCTACGAAATCTCTCCGCCACCATCATTCCCAGCCTGGCACTTCCTATGTCGATCATCGGTACCTTCTCGGTGATGTACCTTCTGGATTATAGCCTGGACAATCTTTCTCTGATGGCCTTGACCCTTTCGGTAGGCTTCGTGGTCGATGATGCGATTGTGATGCTCGAAAATATCGTGCGTCACATGGAGATGGGGGAAAGGCCTTTTCAAGCAGCACTTCATGGGTCGAGAGAGATTGGCTTCACGATTGTCTCCATGACGCTTTCGCTCGTCGCCGTCTTTATACCCGTTCTTTTTATGGGGGGTATCGTTGGCCGATTGCTTCATGAATTTGCCGTAACGATTGGTGTGGCGATTCTGGTTTCAGGTTTTGTTTCCTTAAGTCTGACCCCCATGCTCTGCAGCCGGTTTCTTAGGCCGCCAGGGGAAAAAAAACAGAGTCGTCTTTATGCCATCTCAGAACATTTTTTCGAAGGGATGCTTCGTATCTACCGGTTCAGTCTGAGATTCGTGCTGAACCACCGCTTTGCCACCATTGTGACTTCCGTTCTGGTTCTCGTTGCCACGGTCGTTCTTTTTATGACCTTCTCGTATGGACTCCTTCCGAGTGAGGACATTGGCCAGATCTTTGGCATCACCGAAGCGGCACAAGGAATTTCGTTCGAATCGATGAAAAAACATCAGCTCGCTGTGATGGAGATCGTTCGCCAGGATCCCAATGTACGTTCCTTCTCTGCCACGGCTGGAGCAGGAGGCCCGTCACCAACCAGCAATTTGGGCCGCATCTTTATTACCTTAAAACCACAGTCTGAACGCAAGCTGAATGCGGATGAGGTGATTCAGGAATTGCGTCCAAAGTTGGAAAAGATTTCAGGAATCCGGGTCTTCCTTCAAAACCCTCCTCCCATTCGACTCGAAGGGCAGCTGACAAAGGCCCAGTATCAATTTACCCTACAGAGTACGGAATTCAAGGAACTTTATGAGTATGCTCCTAAACTCGAAGCAAAGATGCGAGAAATACCGGGCCTGCAAGATGTAACCAGCGATCTGCAAATCAAGAGTCCTCAGGTCAATATCGAAATCGATCGGGATAAGGCTTCAGCTCTTCGGGTGACAGCGAAACAGATCGAAGAGTCTCTCTACAGCGCTTATGGAGCGAGGGAGGTCTCGACCATCTACACTCCTATCAACCAGTACCAGGTCATCATCGAACTGGAACCTCAATATCAGATGGACCCTTCTGCCCTTTCCATGCTCTACATTCGCTCATCCACCGGCCAATTGGTCCCTCTCAATACAGTGACCAATCTGAGTCGTAGCCTGGGGCCTCTTTCTGTAAACCACCTAGGCCAACTCCCATCGGTGACCATCTCTTTTAATATCAAACCAGGCGTTTCCCTGGGCGATGCGGTAACAGCTGTTGAAAAAGTAGCAAAGGTCACGATCCCCAAAGCCATCAGCACTGGTTTCCAAGGAACTGCCCAGACTTTCCAACAATCGATGAAAGGGATGGGTCTTCTATTGATCATGGCAATCGTGGTGATTTACATCGTCCTCGGCATTCTATACGAAAGTTTCATCCATCCCCTGACCATTCTTTCAGGCCTTCCGTCTGCCGGGTTTGGGGCTTTAGTGACCCTGCTGATTTTTAAAGCCCTGAAAGTCCCCAATATGGACTTAAACCTCTATTCGATGGTGGGAATCATTATGTTGATTGGAATTGTTAAGAAGAACGCCATCATGATGATCGACTTTGCGTTGGACGCGCAGAGAAATCAGGGAAAAAATCCTTTTGATGCCATCTATGATGGATGCCTCATCCGGTTCCGTCCCATCATGATGACCACGATGGCAGCGATCATGGGTACCCTTCCCATTGCCATTGGTTTTGGCGCTGGCGCAGATTCGCGGCGTCCCCTTGGACTCGCTGTGGTGGGCGGCTTGTTCTTTTCACAGGTTATCACTCTCTATCTCACTCCTGTTATTTATATCTACTTGGAGGCAGCCCGGAATAGGGTGAAGCGGTGGAGACATAAATAAGGGATTTAGGATACCCTATCCATATTAGCTGGTTTCGCACGGCAGGGTCTTTTCGGTAAGTTTTTTCTTCTTGGCTGGCGTCAATTCCTCTTTTACCTCCCAGTCCTTTTTGGCAAAAGAGTCCTGTCCCTTGATGAGAAGCCAATCTTTCCCCGCTCCTCTCCCCTTCATCAAGATGAGAGAGAAACTCCCTTTTAATTTTTTCCCATTTAAGGTGAAGCTGAGCCTTCCCTTATTCAGTGCAATCTCCGGATCACCTTCCGGTTGAAACTCACCGGAATCCCAGATGATCACTGCTCCGGCTCCATAAAATCCTTGAGGAATAATCCCTTCGAACTCCCCATATTCAATGGGATGATCCTCTACCATGACCGCGAGCCTTTTTTCGGCGGGATTCATGGAAGGCCCCTTAGGAATGGCCCATGATTTAAGGACCCCTGCGATCTCCAACCGGAAATCATAATGGAGACGCGTAGCATGGTGTTCATGGGTGATGAATTTCATGATCTTCCTCTTTTTCTTTTATACCTTAGATTGAAAAAAAATTCTATCCTTACCTTTTGAGTAATGCGTCCCTGAAGCGGAGGTGCCATTCCCTGCCGGCAGGCAGGGAAATCCAATGGTCCTTTCGGGAAAAAGTAAATGAAACCAATTTTTTCACACCCGAGGAATTGCCCTTTTAAAATTTTATTCAATTGTGACATGGATTGTTTTATGATACGCTATTTTCACATCAAGGTATGGAAAAACTCTCCTCTCAACCATCGGGATATACGCTGAGAATTGAAAGTGAAAAAAGCGGGGAGGTCCTCCTCTCCATTTCCGGAAGGATTTCCCTTGAAAACTTGAAACCTTTCCAGTCCGATTTGGAGAACCTCTATCAGGAACTCTCTCCCTCACAATTGAGCGTGGACTTATCCGGAATAAAATACCTGGATAGTGCAGGAGCCCTGGTCCTTTTACAGTTCGAAAACCAGATGAAGGTGAGATCGATCCCCTTTCAATTAATCCATATAACCGATGAGGTAAAAGGGATCATGGATCTTCTTGATCCATCCATCCTCACCGCAACACCGCTTCCTCCTCTGGAGCGATCCGATAATCTACTGGAACAGATTGGGGAGGCGAGCGTCCGGTTCCTCAATGACTTTTTCCAGGTGATCGCCTTTGTGGGAGATCTCCTTCTTTCTTTAATCTATTCATTCCTCCATCCACGTTCGATGCGGTGGGGTGATGTCTTCTTTTATATGAAAAGGGCAGGGGTGGATGGGCTTCCTATCGTAGGATTGATCAGTTTTCTTCTGGGACTTATCATTGCCTTCATGTCTTCTCTCCAATTGAAACAGTTTGGGGCCAATATCTTTATTGCTTCCCTGGTAAGCATTGCGATGGTCAGAGAACTCGGCCCAATTATGACAGCCATTATTGTAGCTGGCCGGTCAGGGTCGGCTTTTGCTGCAGAGATCGGGACCATGATGGTTAATGAGGAGGTAGATGCATTAACGGTCATGGGATTTGATCCGACCAGATTTCTTACGGTCCCGAAGGTTCTGGCGACAATGATCGTTGTTCCCCTGCTCACGCTCTATTCTAGTCTTTTTGGCATCTTTGGTGGTTTGATGGTTGGAGTGATCGGGCTCGATCTAACCGTCTATACCTATATTCAGGAAACCCTAAAGAGCATCCGGTTGTTCGATCTGACCTCCAGCCTTATCAAATCGGTGGTCTTTGCCATGCTGATCTCGAGCATCGGTTGCCTGAGGGGGTTTCAGGTGAAGGGAGGAGCTGAAGGAGTGGGACTCTCTACCACTTCAGCCGTGGTCTCCGGACTCTTCCTCATCATTGTTGCGGATTCGGCTTTTGCCGTCATTTTTTATTATATTTGATGAGAGATAGAACCCCCATGATTGTGGTTGAAGAGCTCACGGCAGGTTATGGTGAGAGCATCGTTTTTGAAAAGGTGAGCTTTCAGGTCTTTCAGGGAGAGATCTTTGTCATCCTGGGAGGCAGTGGCTGTGGAAAGTCAACCCTTTTGAAACAGATGATAGGACTCCATCAACCTTTTTCCGGCAGAGTCCTGATTCATGGGATGGATATTACCGCAGCGGATGATAAAGCGTTGAGGAATGTGAGGATGGGAATAGGGGTCCTTTTTCAATCGTCTGCTCTCTTCGGCTCCATGACCCTATTTGATAATGTGGCTCTCCCTCTTATAGAATATACCGATCTTTCTATGAAAACGATTGAGCAGATTGTCAAAATGAAACTTGCGATGGTTGACCTTTCCGGTTACGAGAATCATCTGCCCTCCGAGCTATCAGGGGGGATGAAGAAAAGGGCAGGGATTGCAAGGGCGATGGCCCTTGACCCAGCCATACTTTTTTTCGATGAGCCTGCAGCCGGGTTGGACCCGATCACCTTGGCAGAGCTCGATCTCTTGATCAAGAAGATCAATGTAGGGATGGGTACCACCATGGTGGTCGTGACCCATGAACTCCAGTCCATCTTCAATATCGGCCACCGGGTGATCATGATCGATAAGAAGACGAGGGGGATCATTGCCGAAGGGGATCCGAAAGAGCTCAAGGAGCACTCCAGTGATCCCCGGGTCATCCATTTTTTTAACAGGCTTCCTGGGTGAAAACAGAGGGGAAAGGATGGCAAGAAAGACTTCTAAATTCTTGATCGGCTTGTTTGTGACATTAGGGATTCTTATTGGAGTGAGTGTGATGGTCTGGGTGGGTGCCTCCAAATATTTCCAGAAAGGTGCGACCTATGTAACTTATTTCGATGAGTCCGTTCAGGGGCTTCAAGTGGATTCGAGCGTCAAATATCTTGGAGTCGAAGTGGGAAGAGTGGGGAAGATACAGTTGGCGCCCGATGATCGGTTGATTGAGGTGGCGATGAAGATTGACATGAAGGGGGATTTAGAGCGGGATACGGTTGCGGAGCTCAAAGCCGTTGGGATTACCGGCATTGTCTTCGTTGAACTTAATCGGAAAGAGCCGGGAGAACCTGACCTCTCCCCTAAGATCAGTTTTAAATCAGAATATCCAGTCATCCCATCTCGCCCTTCAGAGATAAAAAAACTTCTCACTGCTGTAAGTGATATTGTTGAGAAGGTAAGACAGATTGACACGAAAGGGATCTCCGATCAGATCAAGTCCGCGACCAAGGAGATCGAGACCTTTATCAGCGGAATCAAGCTGGATAAGATTATGGCAAGAGCCGAATCGACATTGGCTCATTTGGACCATATCACAGCAAGGGTGGATGATGCCCTGGCTACAGGAAAGCTTGAGGAAGTTCTCGTCGAAGTGAAAAAGACACTTGTGGATGCACAAAACCTGATTGCCGAAATCAATCAGGAGGTTCACTCAATCAACCTTCCTAAAACCGTAGAGAGCACAGCAGGCAATCTGGACAGTACGATCACCAAGATTAACCGCTCTGTGGATAGTGTGGTGAGGAGGGCCTATGCCATCGAAAATGATTTGAAGGCAACCAGCGAAAACCTGAAGCGGTCATCGGAGAACCTCGATCGGCTCATCGAGAGGATCAATGACAACCCTTCCGACCTTCTCTTCGGTCAGCCCCCTCCTCCAAGAAGAAAAAGATAAGGAGCATTGGAGGATAAGGATGGAAAAATATTTTGCCCTCGTTTTGCTACTCTTTGCCTTTGGTTGTTCCCTGGGAGGGAAACCAGCCTATTCGGTGAAGCATTATATTCTGGAATACCCTTCCCCTCAGGTGGAAGGGATTCAGAGATTCAATGAATTGATCAAGGTGGAACGATTTTCTGTATCGCCGGCTTTTAACAGCACAGCTATCGTCTATCGGGAAAACCCCTTTGGCCGCGATGCTTATCATTACGAACGTTGGAGGGTAAATCCGGGGGATATGGTCACCGACCTGATCATTCGTGACTTAAGGAATTCAGGCCTCTTTCGGGCGATCTTCTCATACCAGGATGCGGAAGAAACACGCTTTCTTCTGGAAGGGCAGGTGGAGGAATTCCTTGAGATGGAAGAGAAGGAGAGTTGGAAAGCTATGCTCGGTGTCCACATCACCTTTCTCGACCTGACGAAGAAAGAGCTTGCGGAGAAAGTGGTTTTTCAACGAAGTTATCGGTTTGTTGAACTTTTTACCGAGAAGACTCCGGAGGGTCTTGCAGGCGGAATGAGCAAGGCGATGGAAAGGTTTTCAAGACAGTTGATCCGAGACCTGGAGCGGGCCATGAAAGACGGGAGAAGGTGATTTTTGGGGATTCTTCCTTAAAACCATCACGACATTGAACTGCAAATTTTAAAAAACCTCTGCGATGGATCAAATTCTTAAGCCTCCTCGTTTATAGAAGTGCACTTTGTAATCTATTTCCCTTCGGTCTCTTCTTAAAGAAGGATAACACCCTCTATCCTGGATCTACCGGTATGTTCAACATTTTCTTCTTCAGGGCGATCAGAATTCCGGCAAAGATGAAGATTCCTCCAAGGATCTTTAGAACCGTCAGTTTCTCTCCTAGGATGAAATAGGCGAGGAAGGTTGACCCAATAGGTTCCCCTAAAATCGTGATCGCCACCATGGATGCCGGAAGGTATTTCAAGGCCCAGTTGAAGGTCGTATGGCCGATCAATTGGGGGACAAGAGCCAAAAGAAACATAAAGAGATAGGTCGTCGTTGTATATCCAAAGAAGGGTTTTTGAAAAAGGAGGGAGAAAAGGACCAGGGCCAATGCAGCCGTTGAATAGACGGGGAAGATGTAGAAAAGAAGAGCCTGATTTCGTCTCATCTTCCTTCCGACAAGAAAATATCCTGAAGCGGTCATGGCACCGATGAGAGCCAGTCCATCTCCCAGCAGAGCCTCTTTCGACAGGGTCATATCTCCATAACTGATCAACCCGCTTCCGAGAACCGAGAAGAGAATCCCCAGGATTAAATTAAATCCGAGAGGTTCTTTTAAAAAGATCCTGGCTCCCAATCCGACAAAAATGGGATGGGTGGTGACCAGGACCACCGAACTGGCGACAGAAGTGAATTTGAGGGAGGTAATCCATGAAGCAAAATGGAGGCTCAGAAAAAAACCGGAAAGCATCAGCCATCCCATCTCCTTCCTATTCCAACTTCGCCAGGTCTTCTGGTGACTGGCAAAAGGGAGAAGGAGAAGAGAGGCGAAAATCATTCGATAAGTGGCGATGATGAGTGAAGGCGCCTCGCAGAGCTTAATGAAAATTGAAGCTGTTGAGACGGCGATCATTCCTATGGGAAGGAAGATAAGAAGACGAATCATCATGTGATCAACCTTATCTCAATTGGTCCTCCTCTTCAAGGCTTTTAATTAAGAAGGCAACATTGAAAGAAACCGGATACTTCTATCATCACTGACCGTCGATCCCTTTTATTGAAATAGGTCGTCGTATCGATAAGATAGGCCGGGCGTGCGTTTCAGGAAGCGATCGAAACAGATGAACAGGTTTCCAAAGCCTTAGAAGGCGGTCGATTGATGGTATGGGAAACCTTCCTCGTCAAGGGAAAAAGGCCTTGTATGGGCTTTGAACCTGCGGTGCCAATCATTTAAAGGTATCCGCTCTCAAGCTTTGTCGGCCTGTCCATCTATTTTAAAAAGTGATCGACGGTCAGCTATCATCAGAATTGACAGATTTTTAAAAAGATGATATTTTTTGCGTTGTACTTAAAAGACTAAGAGGAAAGGAGGTGTTCCGAGAATTTAGAGTCAGGGTGGATGAATTATGAGTAAAGAATAGTCGATTAGAAAAGGAGGTCCCCTATGTGGAAGAAATTATGTCCTATTCTCATCTTCGTCTTGATTGTCACGATTGCCATTTCTTTTGCCCAAGAGAAAAAAGCAAAGAAAGTTTTTAGGATCGGCGTCACCCAGATCGTTTCCCATCCAGCCTTAGATGCCGATGCGAAAGGGTTTGAAAAGGCCCTTGCGGATGCAGGATTTAAAGAAGGGGTCAACGTTACCTACGATCGTCAGAATGCTCAGGGAGACATGGCCAATGCTCAAACCATTGCTCAGAAATTCCTCGATGCAAAAGTGGATATGATCCACAGCATTGCCACTCCGACTTCTCAGGCCGTTGTAAAGACGATCAGAAATATTCCTGTTGTATTTTCCTCCGTCACGGACCCTGTGGATGCAGGCTTAGTTCCCAAAACAAGCCCTCCCGGGACAAAATCCGGAACGAATGTGACAGGGGTTAGCGATCGCTGGCCCGTCTCTCTCCAATTTGATATGTATACCAAATTCGTCCCCAAGGCAAAAAAATGGGGAACCATTTACAATGCAGGGGATGCAAACTCCTTGGTTCACATCAAAGAGATGAGAGAAGCAGCTAAAAAATTGAGGGTCGAATTGATCGAGGCCACGATCTCCACCAGTGCAGAGACCATGCAAGCCGCCCAATCCCTTGCTGGTAAAGTTCAGGCGATTAACATCACCTCTGACAATACAGCGGTCTCCGCCTTCGAAGCGATTGTAAAGGTTTGCAATGAGAAAAAAATCCCTCTATTTGCCGGGGATGTGGATAGTGTGCCGAGAGGGGCCATTGCCGCCTATGGATTGGATTACTTTCTGATCGGTCTATCCGCAGGCAAGAAAGCCGCCCAGGTTCTGAAAGGCAAAAAACCTGGGGATGTTCCCTGGGGACCGGCAGAAAAGTTCAGCTTGGTCATCAGCGAAAAGGCAGCGAAGGAACAAGGAGTCATTATTCCCTCTGACCTTATGAAAAAAGCAGACAAAGTCATCAAAGAATAAAAAAAAGGTTCTTGGTTGGAAGTCAAAGGCTAAATCGTTATACCTTTAGCCTTATGCCTCTGACCTCATACCTTATACTTTCAACCTGAATTCCATGGACATTATCTTTGGTATTTTCCAAATCTCCTTAGAGCAAGGGTTGGCCTATGCCCTGGTGGCCCTTGGAATTGTTGTCAGTTTCCGGATCTTGGCCTTCCCGGATTTGACGGTGGATGGAAGTTTTGTTCTGGGTGGAGCGGTGGTGGCTCGAATGATCGTCTTGGGCTATCAACCTTTAGTAGGGGTCATGGTAGCCATCCTCATCGGATTTGCTGCAGGGTGCGCCACGGGATTGCTCAACACCCGACTCAAGATCAATAGCCTCCTGGCTGGCATCCTCATCATGACCGTCCTTTACTCCGTCAATCTGAGGGTGATGGGGCGTTCCAATACCCCTCTCCTCAACTCTGTCACCCTTCTCACTCCATTTGAGCAAATGGAGATGAGATGGTTGTCTATTGTTCTCTTCTTCGGCTTGGTGGTATTTGCCTGCAAGTTTCTCACCGACCTTTTTCTTCACACCCAAGTAGGATTGGCCATGAGGGCAACCGGGGACAATGAGCAGATGATCCGGACGTTGGGCGTTAACACAGACAACATGACCGTTTTGGGACTGGGCATCTCCAATGCCTTAGTCGCTCTTTCGGGAGCGCTGGTGGCTCAACACCAGGGATTTGCAGACATCGGTATGGGCATCGGGATGATTGTGGCTGGACTGGCTGCGATTATTATCGGAGAGACGATGCTCCGTGCAAAGTCGGTTGGAATGCATACCCTTGCCGCCATCTTCGGCTCTTTCCTTTACCGCTTAATGATTACCATCGGCCTCTGGCTGGGCCTGGCACCTACCGATCTCAAGATGGCCACGGGAGTCATGGTCATCCTTGCTCTGGGCTTCCCTGCCCTCAAGAAGGGAAAAGAAGAGAAGCTCCATCTCCGAGGAATATGAGAACAGTGAACAGGAATCAGTAGGCAGTTAAAAGATTTGTTTATTAAATTTGAAAAAGTTTTTATGGAAAAGATGGTGACCATTCAAAAACTGCGAAAAATATTCAATCGAAATACCATTGATGAAAAGATAGCTATGGATGGGATTGACCTTGAAGTGAGGAAGGGAGAGTTCATTACCGTGATTGGGTCAAATGGGGCAGGCAAAACCACGCTTCTCAATTTGATCGCGGGCACGTATTTCCCTGATGAAGGAAGAATCTTTATCAATAACACTGAGGTCACCTTTCTACCGGAGTATCGAAGGGCGAAATACTTAGGAAGGATTTTTCAAAATCCATTGATGGGAACCGCCTCCTCCATGACCATTGAGGAGAATCTTTCCATGGCTGAGCTTCGTGGAAGAAGAAGAGGACTCTCCTGGGGAGTGACGAGGAGGCAGAAAGAGCGATATCAGAAGCTTCTGAAGACCTTAGCATTGGGTTTGGAGGACCGCCTCTCCGACCGCGTCAGCTTGCTCTCCGGTGGACAGCGCCAGTGCCTCACCTTGATGATGGCGACCCTCTCTCTTCCCAAACTTTTGCTTTTGGATGAGCATACCGCTTCTCTCGACCCCAAAACGGCAGAGAAGGTGATTGAATTGACCAATCGAATCGTTCGGGAGAACGAGCTCACCACGATCATGGTGACTCATAATATGAAACAGGCGATCAATCTCGGAGACCGAATGATCATGCTGCATGAGGGGAAAATTCAATTTGATATTCAAGGGGAGGAGAAGAAACGTTTGACCGTGGAGGAGGTGGTCAAGCGTTTCGGTGAAAAGTTAGAGGATGAAACCTTACTCTGTAAGCCTGTGGTTGATTAGTCCATGAATTGAACCTGAAGGAAAATCTAAGGGAAAAATAGGCCTATGATGGTCTGGGCATCGTTTTCTTTCGACAGCGAGATAAACCAAGGGAGGAATGAACATGGATATCTTCGAACTCATGAGTAAAGGGGGTCATGAACAAGTCATTTTCAACTATGATAAGGAGACGGGAATGAAATCGATCATCGCCATCCACGACTCCACACTGGGCCAGACCTTTGGTGGAGTGAGGATGGTCCATTACGCTTCTATGGAAGATGCTCTCCGAGATGCCCTACGGTTGTCCAGGGCCATGACCTATAAATGCGCAGCCGCGGATGAGGATAAAGGCGGTTCAAAGGCGGTCATCTGGGGCGATCCCGAAAAGGACAAAAGCGAGGCTTATCTGAGAGCTTTTGCAAGGTTCGTTGAAATGTTAAAGGGGCGATTCATCACCGGAGTTGATCTCAACCTTGACTTAACAGATGCCTCAATGATTGGAAGGGAAACCCAATATATTCTGGCGAGGTCCAAAGAGGAAGGAAGTTCTGGAAGCTCTGGGGTGACTACAGCTTTCGGGATCTTTGCTGGACTGAAGGCCTGTGCAAAATTCCTCTGGGGAGATGAGAGCCTGAAGGGCAAAAGAATTGCCGTGCAGGGGCTGGGTGCGGTAGGGGAACCCCTCTTGGGCCATCTGATCCATGCTGGGATGGAGGTGATTGCGACAGATGTAAGCGAGAGGACCCTTCAACGGCTCCAGAAGCAGTATGGGTTGAAGACCGTCCAACCTCATCTCATCTATGAAGTCGAATGTGATATCTTCTCTCCTTGTGCCATAGGTGGCATTTTGAATGATCAGACCGTTCCCAAGCTAAAGTGTAAATTGGTGGCCGGCTGCGCCAACAATCAATTGGAGGACGAAGAGAGACATGGAAAGATGCTCCAGGACCGTGGAATCCTCTATGCGCCGGATTTTATTATCAACGCGGGTGGGGTCATTCAAGCGATCGATGAACTTCAGGGCTATAAACCTGAGCGGGTGAGCTTGAAGACAGAGCGAATCTATAACCGTCTCCTTCACATCTTTGAGATGGCCAGGAAGGAGAAGATTCTTCCCATGGAGGCCGCCATTCGCTACGCAGAGTCTCGTATCCGGGAGATCCATAAGATCAAGCGCCTCTATGTGCCAAGATAGGAAATTGACTCCTTACTAAACTGGCTTCGTGACCTTAACCCAAAGACTATTTTCCTGTTCATTCCTGCTGCAGGCAGGAGTAACGAGTAGTAGGATATTCATATGCTAAAAGAGATCCATCTTAAGATAACCGATGCTTATCGTCGTCGATTTCCTGAATTGAGTTTTGGAATCGGGACGATCCAGACCTGCACTTATTTTGAGAAGAGTGAGCCATTCAAACTTTACAAGAGGGAACTCCTCCGTAAGATGAAGAGGAGAGCGAACCTTGCCCGACTTGAAGAACGAATCCATCGTTACGATCAATTTTTCAAAGAATGGGGATATCCCTGTCCTCTTCCGGGCCATTTAAAGCGAACCGTTGAAATGGGATTTCCAATTAATAACCTTTATATCGATACTCATATCATTGCAGAAATGTATTATGGAATTTTAATGGCGATTCAAGATCTGGAGCAATTCCGCGGGGAATGGAAACTGGATCTCGCTCAGGAAGGAGAGACCTTTCAGGGGGTCTCAGGGAAAATGATCCGCTGTAAAGAAGATGAAATCGTTCTCCGTGATGGAGAAGGGCTGGTCTGTTCCCTTTTTCAGGGTCCGGATTTTCGGACAAGGGTTGAAACATCGAGCGAAAATATAGTCGTCTATGTCTTTACAGCACCAGGGATTCAGGAGGAACAAGTCTCCAATGGATTGCAGTTAGCTCTGGAGATCCTTGAAAAATTCGGTCACGGGAAAGATCCATGGTGGAAAATCTTCAGACCGTAGCTAAATGCTGATTACGGAGTCTTTAGATTAGGATTTTAAACTCCGCAGTCCGCAATATAGAAAGGGGTTAAGGATGCCTATTGTTCAGATTAGTATGATTGCAGGAAGGACGCCGGAGAAAAAAGAACAACTCATTAAAAAAGTGACGGATGCCATTGTGGAGGCCCTTCAGATTCCGGCTGATAAGGTTCGAATTATCCTCAATGAAGTTCCCAAAGAAAATATAGGGTATGGAGGAGTTCCGCTGTCAAAAACAGACTCCTGATTAGAATGATGGAATGCTGAAATAATGGATTGCGGGGTTTTGTCCGCTATTCCACTTTTCCATTATTCCACTATCCCTATTTTCTCGCGGTCTTTTGGATACTTCTGCTGTTAACTGACAAACTCTTTCAGCCAAAGGAGTGGGAAGAGAAACCGTCCCGCAACTGGGGGGGGGGGATGATTGCCCTCTGAAGGAAGGTTTGATCACTCTCTTTTTTAGAAAGATGTTTAATCCCTTCTTTAAGACGCCGGATCAGGCTATAAGCCTCCTGTTTGGGAGTTGGGGCCAGAATGGGATGTCAGGGAAGTTTTTTCGGATGAGATCCAGTTCCTGTTGTGACGAAAGAGAATTGAAAGTCCATAACTTTTCATGAAAGGATTCTATAAAGAAATCATGGACATTTTGCCACGTCCTGTAGTTCCTCAGTTATAGATTAAATCGGAATGGTCTCCCCTCCGAAGCCTTGAAAAGCGGATTACCAGACGTAGGGGTATTGGCATGTAGTGCCGAAGGGATCATTTTAGAGGCATCTGCCCCTCTGCTCATCTTTTAAAGGTGCCGCTTCAAGTTTTCTCCGGAGAGACCACCCCGACTGTGAATAGAATCTTCAACCTTAAGGAGGTTGCCGCGCCCTGTTTAACCATTTGATTAAAGGGATAAAACCTGATCCTTTGACCCGCTAAACCTCTGTTCCGAATAGCAGAGAGCAAGACGAACTCAGGCCAAAGGCATGGATCGAAGGGTTGACAACCGAAGGTTCAATGATTATCTATTTAGCTAAATTTTATGAGAAGGGAGGTTTGTCTTTATGAAGGTGAGACCACTTCATGATCGAATCATTGTTCAGCAAATGGAGGAAGAGGAGAAGACAAAAGGAGGGATCATCATCCCTGATACGGCTAAGGAAAAACCATTTGAGGGAAAGGTGATCGCCGTCGGGACAGGAAAGGTCAACAAGGATGGGAAAAAGGTTCCCCCTGAGGTCAAAAAGGGCGATCGGATTCTCTATGCCAGATATGGAGGGACCGAGGTAAAGATTGATGAGGAGGAGTATCTCATCATGAAAGAGGATGATATCCTCGCTGTTATTGAATAGTGGATAATCAGAAAGGAGGAGGTGTTCATGGCAAAAGAATTGAAGTTTGACCAGGAAGCAAGGAATGCGGTTCTGGAAGGGGTTAATATTTTGGCCGATGTAGTAAAAGTCACGTTGGGACCCAAAGGTAGGAATGTCGTTCTGGAGAAGTCATTTGGCTCCCCTGTCGTTACCAAGGATGGTGTCACCGTTGCCAAAGAGATTGAGCTCGAAGATCATTTTCAGAATATGGGCGCCAAGATGGTAAAAGAGGTGGCCAGTAAAACCTCGGATACTGCCGGGGATGGAACCACCACCGCTACGCTTTTAGCACAAGCTATCTATCGCGAGGGATACAAAGTGGTGGCCGCCGGAGTCAACCCTATGGATGTGAAGCGGGGAATTGATCATGCTGTAGAAGAGGTCGTCAAAGAGTTAAAAAAACTCTCCAAGCCGGTCAAGGAGCAGAAAGAGATTTCACAGGTAGGAAGGATCTCTGCCAATAACGATCGGACCATTGGCGATATCATCGCCGAGGCGATGAATAAGGTTGGGAAAGAGGGTGTGATCACGGTCGAGGAAGCCAAATCGATAGAGACGACCCTCGATGTCGTTGAAGGGATGCAATTCGATCGAGGTTATATCTCTCCTTATTTCGTCACCGATCCAGAGAAGATGGAAGTTGTGCTCGATGACCCCTTTATTCTCCTTTATGAAAAGAAGCTCTCTAATATGAAGGAACTCCTTCCGATTCTGGAACAGATTGCCAGGGCAGGAAGCCCATTGCTCATCATTTCCGAAGATGTCGAAGGAGAGGCTTTGGCCACTTTGGTGGTCAATAAACTTCGTGGGACTTTCAAATGTGCGGCAGTCAAAGCCCCGGGTTTTGGGGATAGAAGAAAAGCGATGCTTGAAGATATTGCTGTCCTGACCGGTGGCAAGGCGATCATGGAGGATATAGGAATTAAGCTCGAAAAGATGAAACTGGAGGATCTGGGTAGAGCAAAGAAAGTGGTCATTGATAAAGACAACACCACGATTGTTGAGGGAGCAGGGAGCGCCTCTGCGATCGAAGGTCGGATCAAACAGATTCGTGTGCAGATTGAAGAGACGACTTCTGATTACGACAAAGAGAAACTTCAGGAACGATTGGCGAAACTTGTTGGAGGGGTTGCTGTCATTAAGGTGGGAGCAGCCACTGAGACAGAGATGAAAGAGAAAAAGGCGCGGGTGGAAGATGCGCTCAATGCCACGCGGGCTGCCGTAGAAGAAGGGATTGTTCCTGGCGGTGGGGTGGCTTATTTGAGATGTTTACCCGCCTTGAAGAAAATCAAACTGGAAGGCGATCGGCAGACAGGGGTCGATATTATTATTAAGGCTCTTGAAGAGCCCATCCGTCAGATTGTACAAAATGCTGGTCAGGAAGGCTCTGTGGTTGCAGAGAAGGTGAAACAGGAGAAAGGGGCTTTTGGATTCGATGCTGATAAGGAAGAGTATACGGATATGATCGAAGCTGGCATCATCGATCCAACCAAGGTAGTGAGATTTGCCCTGCAAAATGCTGCCAGTGTGGCTTCTCTGTTGATCACCACAGAGGCAGTCGTGGCTGAGAAACCCAAGAAAGAACAGGGTGCTGGCCCACCGATGCCACCAGCTTATTAATGAAAACCCTTCACCCTTGCCTATAGCAGGGGCGAGGGAATTAAAAATTTTCTTCTTTAGTTCCCTCGGGGTATGACAGGATTGATTCTTCATCTTTGACCTTACTAAAAGGGGTCAGCCGTCCAAGGGCTGACCCCTTTTGCATACTACAAGAATTTTACCTGTTTTGACAAAATTGCACTCTTGGCAGTAGGAATTTTCCACATTAAGAGGGAAGGGATGGGGATGAGGCTATCGATGTTTGGAGACAGCTTAAGGGGCCAGTTCATCTGTTATTGACGGATGTGGTGATGCCCGGGATGAGTGGTCGTGAGTTGGCTGAGCGTTCCAAACCTCTTTATCCAAAGATGAAGGTTCTCTATATGTCGGGTTACACCGACCATGCCATTGTCCATCATGGCGTTTTGGAAGAAGGAATAAATTACATCCAGAAGCCTTTTACAGTGCATGACCTGGCAAGGAAAGTGAGGGAGGTCCTGGATCAGTAAATTAGGTAAGCGTCTCGTCATAGATGGAGTTCGAACTTCTGCTCGATGACCCTTTTTCCCCATTGCGCCCCCTCAGCTTGTTTGGCAAGTTTAAAACCAAACTTCTCATAGAGATGGCGAGCTGGATGAAGGCCTTCAAAAGTCCAGAGATAGACCCGGCTGTAGGGCCTCTCTTTGCAGAAGGAGATGGCTTCCTCCATAAGCCGATTGCCAAAACCGCGGCCCCTTGTCACCGCCGAGAGGATGAACCACCGGAGGTGTGCCCCTTCGGTCATTGCCTTGATGCCATCGATCGCAATCCCCCCTTCAATCTGATTATTCCAAGAGAGGGTCCAAAAGCCATCCCGAGACTCATCATATCGACTGAGAAATTCTGATAGATCTGTGGCGACTCGGGCTTCAAAGAAGAGTCCGAATCCCCAGTTCTCATAGTAATAGGTCGCATGGAGTTCAGCCATTCGACCAATGACCCCAGGCTTATATCCTTTGCAAATGACTTCATCCATCATCACGGCTTCATCCTACTTTAGGCGAAGAGAATATATTTTAATGCAGCATCCAGCATAGGATAAGTGTGTTTTTGTGTCAACCAGGAAAGAGGTACTCCTTAAGATGAATAACAAATCTCTAAGTTTTGGATGGTTTTAAAATTTGGACACTACCCTTTGGCGGTTGACATGATATTTATACTCTTCAGTTCTTCCAACTCCAAGGCGAGGAATTCCCAGAGGTGGGTCAGTTCTTTCACTTGTTCTTTAACCTGTTTATGAGTTTGAACGGTTTCGTAAGTTTCTTGCTGGTTTAAGTAAAGATTGGGGTTAGAAAGTTTTTGGTTGAGTTGATCCAGTTTTTGGGTGGCCTCATGTAAGGATTTTTCAACTTCTTGGAACCTTTTTTCAAGACTGGAGAGTTGCCTTTTAAATTGGTCCATTTCCTGAGCCCTTTTTCGCCTCTCCTCTTTAGCCATGTATTTTGTCTTCTTTTTTTCAGCCTTTTCTTTTTCCTCAACCCTGACCTTAGCCTCGTTTTTTACTTCTTGCTTCGTTTCTTCCAATGGGATCTGCTGTTTTTTGTAAAGGTAATATTCATAGTTTCCAGAGTAGAGATGTGGAATTCCTTTATCAATGTCGATCACCTTATTGGCAATCTCGTTAATCAGGTGTCGGTCATGGGTGATAAGACAGATTGTCCCCTGAAATTGTTTCAAGGCCATTTCCAAAACATTTCGAGAGGGGATATCGAGATGGCTGGTGGGTTCATCGAAGAGAAGAAAATTAGCAGGCTTGAGGAGTATTTTTGCCAGGATTAATCGGCTCTTCTCCCCACCACTTAAAACAGAGACCTTCTTTTCAATTTCATCTCCGCTAAAGAGAAAGGTTCCCAGAATCGTCCGAAGCTCGGTCTGACTTTCATCCGTAGCCACCGAGAGGAGTTCTTCAAAGACTGTATTTTCAGGATGGAGAAGATCGAACTGGTGCTGGGCAAAATAGGCACGAGTCACATCCTTCCCTAAAACCACATCCCCTTCTTCAAAATCGAGAACACCGGCAAGGATTTTGAGTAGGGTTGATTTTCCCGCACCGTTAGGGCCCACCAGCGCCACTTTATCTCCCCGGTAGAGAGCGAGGTCAATTCCCCAATAGACCACGGTTTTGCCGTAACGTTTATGAAGGTTTTTCACCTCCACAACCTTATGGCCGCTTCGTGCAGGGGCAGGGAACCGGAATCGAATCTCTTTCTTTTTATCTGGAAGTTCAATGCGCTCTATTTTTTCGAGCATCTTGATTCGGCTCTGAACCTGGCTCGATTTGGTGTTTTTAGCCCGGAATCGCTCGATAAACCTTTCAGTCTGCTCAATTTTCCTCTGCTGAGTTTTATACGTGGCCTCAAGAATTTGTATTCGAGCCTCTTTTTCCTCTAAGTAAAGGTCATAGTCACCGTAATAGAGATCGATCTTTTGACCTTCAATCTCTGCAATCCGATCGATGAGATGATTGAGAAAAACTCGATCGTGTGAGACAATGATCATGGCACCAGGATAATTGGCCAGAAATTCCTCCAGCCAGATGAGGGATGCCAAGTCCAAGTGGTTGGTCGGCTCATCGAGAAGAAGAAGGTCAGGAGATTGGAGAAGAATTTTTGCCAGAGCAATTCGCATCAACCAGCCACCGCTCAATTCATCGGTGAACCGGTCAAAATCCCTTTCTTTAAATCCCAATCCTTGAAGGATGCGCTTTGCCTCGGCCTCCAAGCCGTATCCTCCGAGGAGGGTATATCGTTCCTGAAGTTTTCCGTATTCGTTTGCCAACCTTTCCTGTTTTTTTGGATCTTGAATGGATGAAAGTTCCTCTTCCAGAATTTTCATCTTATCCTGGAGGGACGTGATACTTGTCAAACTTTTTAAAACCTCATCCAAAACAGTGTTGCCCCTGAAAGAAATCACTTCCTGAGGGAGGTATCCCATCTTTACCCCTTTGGCGATGAGAATCTCTCCTTCGTCAGCCGATTCCTCTCCCAAGATCAATCTGAAGAGAGTTGTCTTCCCGGAGCCATTGGGGCCGATGAGTCCAAGCCGATCCCTCACCCCGATCTGTAGAGAGCAGTCTTTGAAGATGACCTTGCTTCCGAAATGCTTCTGAACGTGGTTGAGTGTGATCATGAATATTTTAAAGGGGAATTTCTTAAGACATCAGAGATGATTAAAGGGTTTAAGTATCGTACTTGTCAAAATTATAGCCTGCCTTCTTGTAGTCTTCCAGAGCACG
>Ga0068714_10002438_pt1 | contig 24060 bp, 15 predicted proteins | sample MTBNYHSulfiMetaG_FD_62988 | JGI IMG/M metagenome (GOLD analysis project Ga0068714, IMG submission 62988) | Enrichment culture microbial communities from rom New York Harbor, USA that are MTBE-degrading - MTBE-NYH (New York Harbor Sulfidogenic)... | ecosystem: Environmental > Aquatic > Marine >... | reverse complement strand
CTGGAGTTGCGCCGGCCCGAGACAAACGAATCCAGGCCGGTCTGGATGGCCGTACCCACGTTGGAGCCGGGTATGGGGATCAGGTCGGTGTCCAGGTAGTCCAGAAACAAGCTGAACGCCCCTCGGTCCAGGGTCAGCGGGCACTGCAGGAAGCTCGCACCGGCAAAGGCCACGAGCCCGATCCGGTCCCCCTGGAGCATGCCCAGCAGATCCGTGATCTCCCGCTTGGCCCGCTCCAGCCGGTTGGGCTTCACGTCCTCGGCGAGCATGCTGCGCGAGACATCCACGGCCACCAGAACGTCCACCCCCCGGCGTTCCACCTCCTGCCAGTGGAAGCCCCAGCGCGGGCTGAGCAGCGCCGCCAGGAGCAGGCTCACGGCGCCCAGCAGAAGCAGGAACTTCACGACCTGCCGCCGCCGGCTCGCCTCGGGCATGAGCCGGTTCCACAGTTCCGTGTCCGCGAACACGCTGAGCAGCTGATCCTTTTTCCGGAAGGCGTACACGGCCAGCAGGATCATGGCCGGCAGGATCCAGAGCAGGGTCAGGTATTCCAGGTTTCCAAACTTCATGAAGAGAAACCCTTTCGAGATCGTGTCAGGGGATTTTCCGAAAGCGGGTGTTCACCAGGACGAATTCCGCCAGGAGCAGCAACAGGCCCGGGATCGCGAATCGGTGAAACAGCTCTTCGTACTCCATGTACTCCTTCACCTTGGCCTCGGTCTTCTCCATCCGGTCGATCTGGTCGTAGATCGTCTCCAGACTGGCCGTGTCCGTGGCCCGGAAGTACTCGCCGCCCGTGATTCGGGCGATCTCCCGGAGGGTGGGCTCGTCCAGGTCCACCTGCTGGTACACGAAGTCCTGTCCGAAAAGGGTCTGGACCAGGAACGGGGATTTTCCTTCCACGCCCACTCCGATGGTGTAGACCTTGCACTGGGCGGCCTTGGCGATCTCCGCCGCCGTGATGGGGGAGATCTTGCCGGCGTTGTTCCGCCCGTCCGTGAGCAGGATGATCACCTTGCTCGCTGCCGGCACGTCCTTGATCCGCTTCACGCTGGTGGCCAGGGCGGACCCCACGGCCGTGGCGTCCCCTGCCATGCCGATCTCCAAGCGGTCCAGCAGCGAGAGCAGGAGCCCGTAGTCCATGGTGAGGGGGCATTGGGTGAAGGCCTCCGCACCGAAGATCACCATGCCGATCCGGTCGTCCTTTCGCCGTTCGATGAAGTCCCGGACCACCTTCTTCACCACGGCCAGCCGGTCCACCCGCTTGCCGCCCAGGTGGAAGTCCAGTGCCTGCATACTGCCCGAGGTGTCCAGGCACAGCACGATGTCCACGCCCTCGCTCCGGATCTCGGTTTCCTTCTCCCCGGCTTGAGGCCTGGCCAGGGCCGCGGTGAGGAGCAGGATGCCCGCTACCCGGAATACCACCAGGAGGTGGCGCGAAACGGCCGCCCGGGTGGCGTAGATGTCGTGGAACGGGGCCACGGCCGAGAACCGGACAGAGGCGCTGTTCCCCTTCTTCCCGTAACGGAACAGGACGGGGATGATCACCAGGCCCACCAGCAGAAACCAGGGGTCTTCGAATCGGAACATGGATCGGGTCTACCTCCGTGGCCTCAGGGTACCCCCTCCGGGGCGGGCAGGCGGGAATCCTCTTCCAGCCGGGCGGAGCGGTCCAGGAACGCGAGAAACCGCGCCCGCAGCGTTTCCGTCTCCTCCCCCCGCGGGTCCAGCCCGCAGTACTTGATCGGGTCGGTCTCCTCCAAGAAGGATCGAATCACCTTCTTGAGTTCCTCTCCCAGGACCCGGCCCCCGCGCAGGTGGGCCATGATCTCCTCCGAGGTCTGTTCCGCCGCCGCGATGCTGTACTTGCCTTCCAGAAATCGTCGGAAGATCAGGGACAGGGCGAACACGTACTCCCGGTACCGGCCCTCCTCCAGGATTCCGGTGGCCTCCACGTCCGCCAGTTCTTTGCGGGCTCGCTCGTCCGGGGGCAGCCGCCGGACCGTTTCTTCGCGCCTACGGCGGCGAAGCACGAACCAAGCGGCCAGCGCTCCGGCGGCCGCCAGGAAGCCGGCCGCGCCCAGGGCCCATGCCCACGGGAACTCCCGGGGAAAGCGGGCCGGGGGCTTCAGGTCCCGGATGTCCGTGGCCCGGGCTTCGGGGTCGAGGGTGGTTCGGATCTCCACGAAGATCCGGGGCGTTTCCACGGTGCCTTCCGTGCCGTCGGGTTCCGTGTAGGTGGCCCGGACCGCGGGAAGCAGGTAGGAGCCGGTGACGTCCGCCTGGAGCTTGAACCACTCCCGGCTCCACATGCGCCCGTCCTTCTGCAGGGGACCCTCGGTGCCCATGTCCAGGATCCGGAACCCCTGAATCATGGGCCCCACCTGAGGCAGGCTCACCGAGACGCCGGCAGCGGCGTCCAGCGTAATCTGCAGCAAGACCGGGTCCGACACGCCGGCTTGGGCGCGGTCCACCGCGGCGGTGAGTTCCACCGGGGGGCGTGTTTCCTCGGGCTCCGAGCCGTCCTTCCCCGGGGCCGACCCTCCGGGCCAGGAACAGGCCCACAGGCAGAGGAGAATCCCGCCGGTCGCCCAGGATGCCACGCGGCCCGCGGTCCGGCGGGACGGTTTCTTGTGACGGGTGTAGGTGGGGGGTGTGCGCCGCATTTGCCTTCTCGACTCCTTGTCCGTAATTGCGCCCATACGCCTTTCCCCGGCCGCACGGCAAGGGGAAGTCCGGAGGCGGTCCGCCGGCCACGGTGCGGTCCGGACCGTACCGGATCCCGCGGCGGAGGTGTCAGCGCACCGGCACCGAGGTCCCCTCCTCAGGGGCGGGCGCTTGGCTCTGGCCCAACACCTCGGGGAACAGCCGCACGTCGGAAACCTGCAGGGCCTGGTGGATGAGTTCCTGCGTGGCCTGTTCCACCCGCTGGCGGTACAGGTCCTGTTCCACCTGCTGCCGGACCTCTTCGAGCGCAGGCTCCCGGGGCGGCCGGCGGGCCTCCACCCGGATCAGGATCCCGGTGTCCCCGGCGGCCAGCGGCCCGGCGATCTCCCCTTCGCGAAGGGAAGAAAGGGCTTCCCAGAGCGCCCCGGGGTTCCCCATGCCGGTGGGGTCCATGCCTTCCTCGACCCACTCGTCGATGAGGCCTCCCTCCCCTGCGGAAGGGTGCACGGAGGCCTCCCGGGCCAGCTCCGGGAACGACCCGCCGCGGTCCAAGGCCGACCGGATCTCCGGCAGCCGGTCCAGGGGGGCCTGGACGACCCGGATCTTGTATGCCGGCTTCTGGCCAAAGCGGTCCCGGTTCGCCTCGAAGTGGCGTTCCACGTCCGGACCGGTCAACCGGACCTTCTCCTGAATCTCGCTTTCCAGCACCTTCTGCGCCAGCAGTTGCCGGAAGGTCCGGTCCGCGAGCTTTCGCACCTGGGGGTCTTTGTCCAGTTCCAGCTTCCGGGCCTTGCGCACCAGGAGTTCCTCGGCCACGTACTGCTCGAGAAAAGCCTTCTTTCGGCCCGGGTCTTGGAGCGGCTCCCGCACCCAGGGGGGCAGCGCGTCGATGGCCTCGTCCAGCTCCCGCAGGGGGATGGTTTCGTTGCCGATGCGGGCTACCACAAGGTCTCCCTTGACCTCGCCCCGGCCCACCGGGCCCGGGGGGCCGCTGCGGGCCTCCAGGGTGTACTGGGCCTGGGCGAACCGGCCCAGGCGCTCGAGGCAGGCCACGATCTTGGCGCCTGCCTCCGGGCCCACCTCGGACGCGGGATCCAGCATCTCCACCTGGAAAAGCCAGCTCAAGGCCTCCTCGTACCGGCCCTCTTCCATGAGGAGTTTCCCGATGGTGTACGCCAGGGTGGCCCGGCGGTCCGGGGGAAGGTCGGTTTCGGAGAGGTACAGGCGGTACTGTTCCACCGCCTGTCCCGGGAGCCCGGCCCCGAGGAGCTTTCCGCCCAGGTCCCTGCGCAGCTCGCCGGAGACCGGAGAGTCCCCGGGGGAGAAACCAAAACGGCGCGCGCCGGTGAGCCCCAGGTAGACCATGCCGGCGAGGATTCCCAGAAGCAATACCAGGCAGACGCAGACCAGGTGGAAGGTCCAGCGGACGTAAGGGGGCCGCCTGTCCGGCATTCCTGCGGAGCGGGCGGGGGCCTCGGGGGTTCGGGTCGTCATGACATGCCTTCCGTGTGACGGTTACGCCCGCCGCGGTCCGCTCTCGGCCATCGGCTTCGAAACGGACGGCGTGCGGTTGTGGGTTGGGCCACGGTTACCGGCGAATGGCGCGTTCCCGCCTGCGAAAAAAGGCGAGCAGCGGATCCACGTAGGAGACGTGCGTGGACAAGCCGACGTGGTCCAGATCCATGGACCGGAACATCCGGGTTCGCTCCTGGGAGGCCCGGTGCTGCCGCTCGGCATACTGCCGGCGCAGGTCCGGGTCCCGGGTGTCGATGAGCAGGGTTTCACCGGTCTCCGCGTCCTCCAGTTCCACGAACCCGACGTTGGGGAGTTCCTGTTCCCGGGGGTCGGAGATGGACAGGGCCACAAGGTCGTGGCGCTTGTTGGACAGGCGCAGGGGCTTCTCGTACCCCGAGGCGATGAAGTCGGAGATCAGGAAACAGATGCAGCGCTTGCGCATCACGTGTCCCAGGAAATCCAGCGCCTGCGCCAGGTCCGTCCCCTGTCCCGCCGGTTCGAAGGACAGGATTTCGCGGATCACTCGCCAGCCGTGCCCGCCCGCCTTTTTCGGCGGGACGAACGTCTCCACGCGGTCCGTAAAGAGGATCAGCCCCACCTTGTCGTTGTTCCGGATGGCGGTGTAGGCCAACAGGGCCGCCACTTCCGCGGCCACTTCCTTCTTCAACTTCGTTCGGGAGCCGAACTGGCCCGACGCACTGATGTCCACCAGGAGCATGACGATGAGTTCCCGCTCCTCGCGGTACAGCTTCACGAACGGCCGGTCCATCCGGGCGGTCACGTTCCAGTCGATGGACCGCACGTCGTCCCCGGGCTGGTATTCCCGCACCTCCTGGAACTCCATGCCCCGGCCCCGGAAGGCGCTCTCGTACTCGCCCGCCATGACGTCGTTCACCAGGTGCTTGGTCCGTATGTGGATCAGGTGGATCTTCTTGAGAACCTCTTCCGGAATCATGCCCGTTCCTTCGTCCCTTTCCCGGCCCGGGGCCGGGTTCGTTCCGGCACGTTCACGGCACCTCGATGTGCTCGAACAGCCGGGCCACCACGTCGTCCGGAGAGAGTTCCTCGGCCTCGGCCTCGTAGGACAGGAGCACGCGGTGGCGGAGCACGTCCGGCCCGATGGTCTTCACGTCCTGGGGCGTGACGTAGCCCCTGCCCTGAAGAAAAGCGTACGCCTTGGCCGCCTGGTTCAGGTAGATGGAGGCCCGGGGGGACGCTCCGTACTGGATCAGGTTGCCGATGTCCAGGCCGTACGCCTTGGGTTCCCGGGTGGCCAGCACGATGTCCACGATGTACCCCTGGATCTTCTCGTCCAGGTAGACGGTGTCCACCACCTCCCGGGCCCTGAGGATGTCCGCCGGGGACAGAACGGGCTTCACGTCCGGCTTGTGCCGCCGGGCCTGCTGCTCCATGATGGCCAGCTCCTCTTCCCGGTTGGGGTAGTGCACCACGAGCTTCAGCATGAACCGGTCCACCTGGGCCTCGGGCAACGGGTAGGTGCCTTCCTGTTCGATGGGGTTCTGCGTGGCCAGGACCATGAACGGGTCGTCCAGCCGGAAGGTTTGCTCTCCGATGGTGACCTGCTTTTCCTGCATGGCCTCCAGCAGGGCGCTCTGCACCTTGGCCGGCGCCCGGTTGATCTCGTCGGCCAGGATGATATTGCTGAAAAGCGGACCTTTCTTCACCACGAAATCCCCCTCCCGGGGCCGGTAGATCTGGGTTCCCACCAGGTCCGCGGGCAGGAGGTCCGGGGTGAACTGGATCCGCTGGAACCCGGTGTGGATCGTGCGGGCCAGGCACTTCACGGCCGTGGTCTTGGCCAGCCCGGGCACGCCTTCCACCAGGATGTGCCCGTCCGCCAGGACGCCGATCAGCAACCGCTCGATCATCTGTCGCTGCCCCACGATGACCTTCCCGATCTCGGAAAAGATATCCTGGATCATAGGCTGCAAGGCTTTGACCTGCTCGGTGATCTCTTGCACGTTGGCTTTCATCTCTCGTTCGTCCTCCTGTTTTTGTGCGTTCTGCGCGTGCGGGGCTCACGCCAGTCCGGCGGGTTTGAGCAGCCGCTTGAGCTTTCGATGCCAGGCGTCCATCTCCTCGCCGGAAAGGCGGAGATCGCCGTACCGAGCCTGTTCCAACCGGTCCCGGATCTCGTGGAATTCAGGAGTCTCCTGGGGGTGCGCCCGCCGGTGGATCTCCAGGGCGGTCTCCAAGAACCCGAGGGTGTCCCCGCGCACCCGGCACGCGTTCAGCGTTTCCCCCAGGGCGGTCAGATGGATGGAACCCTCAACCGCCTTGCCCCCTGCCGCGGAGGGGGGAACCCGGCCTCGCCGCTTGCGGTTGCGCGCGAGACGGATCGCGCAGCCGATGAGAAGGAGGAGGACCGTCAGGGCGGCGCCGGCCAGGAGCGTGCCGTGTGGAACCCCCTTCCACCGACCGCTGGCCACCCGAAGGGGCTCGGTGTTGATCACCTCTTCGAGCGGCTCTTCGGCTCCGGCCCGGAAGACCTCCAGCCGAAGGGGAAACCCTGGGACGAGGCCGGGTTCGGGTGCGGTCATCTCCATCCGGAAACGCACCACGTTTCCTTCCCCCTCGCGGAACGAGCGGGAGGAAACCGGCCCGGCCCGGAGTCCCTCGGGAAGGTCCGCACGGGGAGGCCGGACCGCCCAGTCCGCGGCGTCCCCATCCCACTGGGCCGTGACCGTGAGGTGAAAAGGCTTGGCGGGTGAAACGGGGTTGTCGCTCCAGCGAGCCTCGCACCGGGGGGCTGCCGGGACGGTGGATGGAAGCACAAGCCACGACAGCCATACGGCCATGGAAAGCGCGGTTCCGAAACGGGCAATCATGGCATCTCCCGAGGGGCCGGTGGGTCCGCACCGAACCGCACCGTCGAAGAAAATCCCGATGGATGCGCCGGTGCCACGGAGATTCCTAGGATTTGACTCGAAAGGGGCAAGATGGTTCCCCTGCAGGAAACCGAAGCTACCACATCCGTTCCCGCGTGTCGAAGGCGTGCAGGCACAGCGCGCCCCCGCTGCCGGGTGGGTTTCTTCTCGTCTTCCGGGGCCTTCAGAGGTTTCCCATCGGCCCTTGGCCGGCCCCGAGGCATGAAGCCACAGGGTCGGCACCGGGCTTCGTCGTTGTGCGGGCCGCGCCCGCGGGGGGGGCCCTCGTCCTCCGGGGACCTTCCAAAGACCTGAACCGGTCCCCGTCGTCCTGCGGGACCTCCGCCGCGGGCGCTTGCAGGCCCAACCGGATGTCGGACTTCACGGATAGAGCTTCGCAGGTGATCTGAACCGTCCCCCTGTCCTCAAGGACCCCTGCCAGGCGCCGGGGCGCGTGAGAAGGCGGCTCCATCCTGCGCGGATGCGCTGCGCCGCGGCTCTCACGCATCGGGTGGACGGCTTGAAGTCCGGCGAAAAATCGATTACAAATGTTATTTGGTTCGCGCGGCGTTCCGGCAATCCGAACACAACACAGCAGGAGGTGAGTGATGGGTAGCATGATCCTGGACGATAGGGACCAGCGGTTTGTTCTCAACGAAATGCTGGAGATCGAAAAACTCTGCGAGAGCAAGCCGTTTGCGGATTTCTCCGGGGACATGTTCGAGATGATCCTCAATGAGGCGAAGAAGTTCGCCGAGAACCGGGTGTTCCCCACGTTGGTGGAGGGGGACCGGGTGGGATGCCGGCTCGAAAACGGGCAGGTGCACGTGCCCCAGTGTTTTGCCGGACCGTACAAGATGTTCTGCGAGGGGGGGTGGAACGTCATGTCCTTTTCCCCGGAGGACGGGGGGCAGGGGCTGCCCATGGTCATGCGCACCGCGGCGCACGAGTGGTTCGGGCACAACTTCTCCTTCATGAGCTATCCCGGCACCGGGGAGGGCGCTGCCCACCTCATCGCCGTGTACGGGACCGAGGCGCAGAAGAGGAAATACATGGACAAGATGGTCACCGGAGAGTGGGGCGGTACCATGGTGCTCACCGAACCGGGCGCGGGCTCGGACGTGGGCAACCTCAGCACCAAGGCGATCCGGCAGCCGGACGGGACCTTCCGGCTTCAGGGGAGCAAGATCTTCATCACCGCCGGGGACCATGACCTGGTGGAGAACATCATCCATCCGGTCCTGGCCCGCATCGAGGGGGACCCGGCCGGCACCAAGGGGATCTCCATCTTCCTGGTGCCCAAGTACCGGGTGAACGAGGACGGCAGCCTGGGCGAGCGCAACGACTTCGAGATTGCCAAGATCGAGGAGAAGCTGGGGATCCACGGCAGCTCCACCTGCGCCATGAACTTCGGGGACAACGGCGCGTGCTACGCGGAGCTGCTGGGCGAGGAGCGGCAGGGCATGAAGATCATGTTCCAGATGATGAACGAGGCCCGCCTGGGGGTGGGGTTGCAAGGCGTTTCCGCGGCCGCCATCGCCTACCGGCACGCCGTCCGGTACGCCCGGGACCGTTTGCAAGGCTCCTCCCTCATGGATTTCAAGAACCCGGAGGCCCCGCGGGTTCCCATCATCCAACACGCCGACGTGCGCCGCATGCTCCTGTGGATGAAGGCGAACACGGAGAGTATGCGGGCCATGGCCTACTTCAGCGCCTACTGCTTCGACAAGGAGCGGATGGCCAAGAGCGACGAGGACCGTGAGAAATGGATCGGCTACGCCGAGGTGCTCACCCCCATCGTGAAGGCCTACTGTTCGGACGTGGCGTTCCGCGTTACCGAACTGGCCATGCAGGTCTACGGCGGCTACGGGTACTGTTCCGAGTACCCGGTGGAGCAGTTCATGCGGGACGAGAAGATCGCCTCCATCTACGAAGGGGCCAACGGGATCCAGGCCATGGACCTGGTGGGCCGCAAGCTGGGTATGAAGAAGGGCGGCTACTTCATGAGCCTGCTGGGCGAGATGAACACCGCCATCGCCGCGTACAAGGACGATCCGGCCGTGGCCGGCTTTGCCGCTGAGATGCAGGGGGCGGTCAACACCCTGGGGGAGGCGGCGATGTACTTTGCCAAGTGCGGCAAGGAGGGGAACTTCTTCGTGCCCCTGGCCCACGCGTACCCCTTTCTCATGATGATGGGAAAGGTGGTCTCCGGCTGGCTTCTGTTCTGGGGCGCCGGGGTGGCCTCCCGCAAGCTGGATGCCCTGTGCCAAGCGCAGGGGGTGGACCGGGCCGATCCGGCGGCGTGGGGCAAGCTCCTGAAGCAGAACGAGGACGCGGCCTTCTACGCGGGGAAGATCTCCGGGGCCAAGTTCTTCATGAAGAATGTCCTTCCCGAGGTGGACGCTGCGGTGAAGGCGATCAAGACGGGAGATCTGTCCGTGGTGGAGATCGCGGAGGAGAGCTTCGGGTCCTGATTGGGCGGGACGGTTTCCGGACCCTTGGGCGGACGCGGGCGGGGTTTCCCCGCCCGCGTCCTTTGTGGATGCCGCCCCGACGAAAGGGGCGTACCCCCCACACGGCGCATGCCGGTTGCCCACGGTGAAAAGCCGAAGGCTCATGGACTGCGGAGGAAGTCCCGCCACACCGCCGAAGGGGACCGCCGCTGCAGGACGGCCAGGACCCCGATCATCACGGGGTAGACCAGGAGAAACCCGGCCCCGATCACCAGCTCGTCCACCAGGCGGCTGTGTCCGGACGGGATCCCCTTTTTCCGGGAGAGCAAGGCGTCGAATGTGTTGGCCGAGAGGTTGGCCACGGTCATGACCCGCGCCACGGTTTCGATCTCTCGCCGCCGGCCCTCGCTGAAAAGCTCCCGCACCTGCCGTTCCAGGTCCGCCGGGACCGCGCCGAAGTCGCAGGACGCCAGCGCCTGCGCGTACGCCAGGGCCAACCCTCGTGCCGGGTCCTCATCCCGCCCGCTTTCCTCGCCGATGCCTTGGCGCCCTGCCTGACCGGCCCCCTCTGCCAAGGCCCACTGGCCGTGAACGAAATGACAGAACCGGCACTCGTTGGTGCGGGCTACGGCCACCATGATCTCCTCCCGGAACAGGGGGTCCATCCGTTTTCGGACCCACACCGAGAGGATCACGGGCAACCGGGGAACGAGTGCCGCCAGGTCTCGGATCAGTTCCCCCAGGCGGTAGGTCTTCTTTCGAAACCCCCCGAACGGGTTGGGTTCGTGTGAGGTGTTCCTGCGCGGCGACGTGCTTGCGGGGTCTTCGTTGTGCATGAGGTGACCTGTGGGGGTGCCCGTGGCCTACCAGAACTTGAGAGGCAGTCGGAACCCTGCGGTGATTACGTTGGCCGCGCGGAAGTTCTTGCCCGGGATCCAGGTCTGGTTCCGGTAGCCCCCGTAGACCTGCAGGGGGACCCCCAGGCGCAGCAGGCTCACCGTGACGATTCCGGTGAGGATGTTCTTGTAGCCGGGCTGCCAGATCTCCTCTTTGTCATCGTACTCCCACCAGTCGGACGCCCACCAGCCCGCTCCCTCCCATCTCGTCTGGCCGAAACGGGTGTGCGTGTACCGGAAGGTGAGGGTGAGCAGCGGCGGGAATTTCTCGGCCTTTTCCGCGTCCCGGCTGCTCAGCCAGGACGCCAGGGCCGGTCCCTTCCACGGCACCACATCCATTTGGAAGGCGACCCCGTAAAAGTTCCCCGGGTCGATGGTGTAGGTGCAGCCCGCCAGTTCGTCCTGTCCGATGAGCAGGATCCTGTGCTTGGTGCCCTTGGGGGTGTCGTACTCGTGCTTGAAGAAGAACTCGTAGAAGCCGTCCACCCCCAGGGTCAGGCGGTCGTCCAGACCGTGGACGACGTAGTCCGCGGACAGATGGAAGCCCAGCTCTCCCTGGAAGTGCAGGTTCCAGGTGGCCGTGCCCATGGAGACCACCTCTTCCGGGTCCGGCTCCGTGCCCGTGGGAACGGACCCATAAACGGTTAGGGCGCCCGCGAGCTTGTTTCTCCTGAACCAGGAAAACGGGTCCGTAAATCGGTACCGGCCCCCCAGGATGATGTCGGACACCACGAAGTAGTTGCCTTCCCAGTCCGTCACCTCGGGCTGGCCGAATCCGCTGGCAAAACCCCAAAAATCATCCACCGTGTCAAACCGGCGGCCGTACTGCGCGATGACGTCGCCGGGGGTCCACTCAAAGTTGGGTTTCACGGAACTCTTCACGAACACGGGGATGCCCACCACGGCTGTCAGGCTGTCCAGGATGCCGTACTGGATCACGTTGGCCCAGATCTGGGTGTCGGCCTGCACCTGGGGGGCCAGGGTGCCCAGCAGCTCGCCGGTGGTGGGCTCGTACCGCTGGTCCGGCTGGATGATGGGGCCCAGGTTTCCGTCGTTGTCCCACGCACCCGAGACCGTGGCCATGATGAAACTCGAGTCGAGGATGAAGGTGCCTTGAGGGAGGGTCTCCGTGAACCCGGCATGGGTGGTGGAGGCGAAAAGCAAGATCCACAGAAAACCGGCAAGCCCGGCGAGCTTCCGCATGGTCGCTTCCCCCTTTATTTTCCGATGAGCGTGCCGAAGTTCACTTCGCGGTACGGGGCCGAGGTGGCGGGAACGTCTCCCAGGGCGAACCACATCTTCAACTCGTCGGGCGCGTAGATGGCCGAGTTCATGCTGTTGCGCATGTCGTTCAGGACCGGGACCCGAAGGATCCGCTGCACCGCTTCCACGTCCAGGTCCCCGTAGGCGTCGGCGATCTCGTCCCCCAGCAGGTAGAACGTGCGCAGGGAACGGTAGTAATAGGTGGTCCAGTACCGCTGCTCCCTGAGGAGCCCGAGCAGATCGAAGTCCTCCTGGTTGGCCTGGAAGTGCATGGCCATGCGCAGGTCGTCCGGCCCCGTACTGGCCCAGGGCCGGCCCCAGGAGTCCAGGTTGCCCTGGCGCGGGGACGGGAAGGCCGGATTCACGGGCGTGTAGGTGAAGTAGCCCCCGTCGGGGTGATTCAGGATGTTCCGGTCACGTTCCACCGCCACCAGGCCGCCCTGTGCATCGGCCAGCAGGATGTTCCACCCGAAGCTCATCTTCTGGTTCTTCAGGTATTCCGCGGCGGCCGACGCGTTGCCGCTTGCCTGCATCATCTCCCGCATGAGAAACCCGATGGGTGTTCCACTGGTGAGCAGCTTCACGCGTCCCAGATCCAGGCACAGCTTTCCCAGCCCCCCCTCCTCTACCAGGTCCAGGCAGAGTGCCTTTTCCAGTACCTCCCAGGTCACCGGGTTGTCGTGCGTGTCCGACAGGCTGTACATGTAGGCGAGCCCGTCGCTGCTCATGCCGGAGGAGCCCCAGATCACGCCGGCGATCCCCACGGTGATGAAGGGCTTTCCGGGCGTTCCCTCTTTGTCGCGGGGCTTGTGCACGATGACGGCTCCACTTCGGTGTGCCGTGTCGTTGTCCAGACCTGTGAAGTGGTGCGCGGCCAGCACCTGCCCGTGGCTTGTGGCGCTGCCACGCAAGGCGAAGCTCAAGCTCGTGGGCTGAAGCCGCTCGTCCACGTCCCCCAGGTTGCGGATCTTGTGCAGCTCGTCGGGCAGGATCCCGTACTTCTCGGCGTACCCTTCCGTGGTGAAGGCTGTCCGTTCGTCCCGCATGACGTTCGCGTGAATGGGTGGGGGGTTGTTCGTGTAGTCCTTGTCGCCTGCCTGGATCTGCAGGGACTGCAGGGCGGCGGGCTCCAGGGGTGCGGGCGGTGTGAAGACGACCTCCATCCGGTCCGGTGTGAGGTCCGATACAGCCACCTCCACGCACGGGTCCCCGGCCAGGAACACCTGGCGGTTCAACTGGATCCGGACAAAGGCCGGGTCGATCCCATGCGGGTCTTCCCCGACCGCCTTGTCCTGCAGCAAGAACCGGATCCGTGCGTTCGTGGGGATCTCCGCAATCGATGCGAACGGGCTGGGAAGGAAGGGGTCCACGCGCCCCACCTCCACCCATTCCCCGTCTCGTTCCTGTTCAAAGGCCACGAAGACCAGGCTCGGTTCCTGCAGGTTCCGGATGGCGAAGATCACGGCCCGCATGCCGAACAGGGTGTCCAGGAAGGTGTTCAGGATCACCAACCGCTCGAAAGATACCCCCGAACCGTCCGCCACCCCTCGCATCTCGTCGATGTATTCCTGCAGAGGGTTCTCGCCGTTCCGGTTGATGTAGTCTTGCGCGGCGTCCGAGAACTCGAGGTCGAGCAGGTTGAGCCCGCTGTCCAGCAAGACCCTGTAGGCGAACTGGCCGTTGCCGTATTCCGCCTTCTCGTATTCTGTGAGGACCTCGGCGATGGTGTCCTGTTCCCGGTTCAGCCAAGGGATGAGGCCGGCGCTGAGGAACTTGGTGTAGAAGAAGCGGATCTCTCCGGCCAGGGCTTTTCCGTGTTGAACCCCTCGCTCGTAGGGGGTTCCCTCCACGGAGATGACTTGGAAGTAGGCAGGTTCCGGGGTTCCCTGCCCGCTACAGCCGGACCCCAGAAGCGAGATAATCATCACCGCCACGGTCGGCCAGGCCGTGGCCGAGGCGAGCCTGGACCGGCCGGTGTTTGTCCGCAGACTCGTGCTTCGGGGTCGAGGATCTCTCCGTTGATTCATGGAAACCTCCCGTGGGCCTTGGGTGCCTTTTGCGCTCGCTGCGCCGCCCCACGGCCATGGAAGCGGCCTGCTGGACAAGGCTCCGGTTTGACAGACGATCTGCGAGGGTTCCGCCGGTGGAAGGCAGGCAGGAAACGGAACCCGTCCCCGGGCCAGACGGTTGCGTGTCTTTGTTGCGCCCGCAGGGTCGGGCCGCACGAGGAAACGGGCGTGCGACGAAGTCCTTTGGGGCTTCACTGGGTTGGACCCGTTGGCGGATTGAAAGTTCACGGACGAGGTTTGCTTCGAGGCACACAAGGTTCACGAGGAGGCCCCCTCCAGAGCCTGGCGGGAGATGACGATGCGCTGCACCTCCGAGGTCCCCTCGTAGAGGGTGGTCACCCGCGCATCCCGATACAGCCGTTCCACCTTGTAGTGGCGGGTGTATCCGTATCCGCCGTGGATCTGCAGGGCGTGGTAGGCGGCACGGTTGGCGGCCTCCGACGCGAACAGCTTGGCCATGGAGGCCTCGCGGGTGAACGGCTGTCCTGCGTCCTTCCGGCGGGCGGCCTGCAGGGTGAGAAGCCCGGCGGCCTCCACCTCCACGGCCATATCGGCGATCATCCAGGAGACGGCCTGGAAGCCGGCGAGGAACCGGCCGAACTGCTTTCGGGTCCGGCTGTACCGGACCGCCTCGTCCAAGCAGGCCTGGCCGATCCCCGTGGCCTGGGACGCGATGCCGATCCGGCCCCCGTCCAAGGCGGCCATGGCCACCCGGAATCCGTCCCCCTCTTGCCCGATCCGGTGCGCTTCGGGCACGTGCACATCCTCCAGGAACAGGGATACGGTGTTGGACGCCTTCAGACCCATCTTCTCCTCTTCCGGGCCCACCTGGAGCCCGGGGGTCTTCCCCGGTAGGAGGAAGGCAGAAAGGCCCTTGTTCCCTCCGGCCGGCTGGGTTCTGGCCACGAGAATGATCGTTTCTGCATAGGCGCCGTTGGTGATGAACACCTTGCTTCCATTGATCCGGTATTCGTCTCCCGATCGTTCCGCCCGGGTTCGGATGCTTCCCGGATCCGAGCCCGCCTCCGGTTCGGTGAGCGCGAAGGCGCCGAGCCCGCGGCCCCCTGCCAGGGGAGGCAGCCACCGCCGTTTCTGCTCTTCCGTCCCGAACAGGAGGAGCGGCTCACAGGAGAGGTTGGATACGCTCATGGTCACCGCGGTGGACGCGCACGCGTGGGCGATCTCCTGAAGGGCCAGGGAGTAGCTCACGGCCCCCACTTCGGATCCCTCGTAACGCGACGGGATCATCATCCCCATGAACCCCAATTCGCCCATCTTCCGGAGCACGTCCAAGGGAAACCGGCCGTCCCGGTCCCATTCCGCGGCAAACGGCTCGATCCGGCTGCGGGTGAACTCCCGCACCATGAGCCGAATCATCTGCTGTTCTTCCGTTAGGCGCCAGGGCACGAGGCGGATCCTCCACGGGGTGGGCACGGGCAGGCGGGGGGGTGTGTGCGTGATTGTTTCATGGGGTGTAAAGGACCACGAGCAGTTCGGTCTTCACCGGGCCTGGATTGCTCAGCCTATGCGGGATGGTTGCATGAAAGTGCAGGCACTTTCCCGGGACGAGGCGGTGTCGGGTCTCCCCCACGGTGATGTCCACTTCTCCATCCAAGACGTAGACGAACTCCTCCCCCTCGTGGCGGTATTCGACCATCTCGTGGTCCCGGTGTGGGTCGATCGTTACGGCAAACGCCTTCAGGTGCATGTGCGGCGACCCGGGGGCCAGCGTCTTGTACGCGTAGGATCGGCGTCTCTTCTCCAGTCCGTCCAGGTGGGCTTGTGCACGGGTTTCCCGCTCCGCCTGGTTCAGCAACCCTCCGGCATCCAGCCCCAACGCGCTGGAGATCTGCAGGAGGGTTCCCACGGGGGGGATTTCCTTGTCCCCTTCGACCCGAACAATGGTTTCCGGGCTGAGGCCCGCCTTTCCGGCAAACGCCTCCACACTCATGCCGGACCGTTCCCTGAGCGCCTGGATCTTCGCACCCAGCCGAACCGGACCTTTTTTCGATGTTTTTCCCATCCCGTCCGTCCTGAAGGGGTGTGGATTCGACCTTCCGCCGGCCCTTTTCCCTGGTCTTCCTTCCGCCTTTGACATTGCGCTTCCCCCTTATATCACGGCCCCTTCCTATCTGACAACAAGGCGGGGAACCCGTAAGCAGGTCCACGAAAGGGTCGTGTGCAAGGTGTCGATGTGGGGTGAAACGGCCCCCCGTCGCGAACCGGGGCCCTTCCTGAGGCCGATGCAACAGTCTGTGAAACGTTTTCCACAAAAACGATGTTGACAATGTTTTATTACATGTTGTCTTATGCAACAAACTGGAAAAGCTTTTCCCGTCTCATTCTTGAATGAAGCACGGGAAAGATTGTCAAGCAGTTTGTGATAGATACTCAGCAAAACAATCACTGGTCTTGATAATCGATCATGGCTTCACGGGGGAAATCATGCTGAATGGAAACGATAAGAGAATATACAATCGTTATCTTTTCAGGATCCCGATCCAGATTGAGACCGAGGGAGCCTCCTGCTGGAGTTTCACCGAGGACCTGAGCATGGGGGGCCTCTTCTTCCACAGCTACAACCCGCCCGATTCCGGACAATGCCTGGATCTGCGCCTGGGGTGTCCGGGCGGACCCGCAGACATGGTCCTGCAGGGCCGGGTGGTCCATCGAAGAGAGAGAACCAAGGCCCGGATCCCCGGGGAGCCGATGCCGGGGCCCCCGGGGGCCGGGGTTTGCTTTGAAAACACCTCGCAGGAGGCAAGGAAATGGCTGGCTTCCCTGCTGCTCTCCCAGAACCCGGATACGCTGGAGGCCGGGGCTTTCCTGGAGAGGATCGATCTTTTCGGAAGGCAGCCCTGGCGCGAAGACGCCGAGGAGTTCCGGGCCCAGGGGTACCAGCCCATGGAAAACCCTGGTTCCATTGCCCGGATCTTCGAGACCCTCTGCAGCAAGATCTCCGAGATCCGGGTGAAGCGGCCCGGGAGCGGGGCATTGTACACCACCTATTTCGTCAGAATGGAAAACGGTTCCCGCACACCCGTCATCTATGCGGAACCCCTGATGCTCCGGGATCCGGAACGGTTGTCTTTCGGCAAGACCTCTCTGATCCTCTTCTTTTCGCTGGAAGGTTCCCATTACGCCTTCTCGTGCTTCGTTTCGCCCGAGGCATTGAAAACGGAGTGGAGCTTTCCCCTGCCGGCGCGCCTCCACGTGAAGAAGGAGTTCCGCCAGGCACGGTATGCCCTGGAGATGCGGTACCCCCTTACGGTGGAATTCCCGGACCCCGCGGATCCGGACCGTCACCGGGTGAAGAACGTGGTGGACCTGAGCTACCGGGGGCTGGCGTTCAAGAACTACCCCGGGGAAGAAGTCTACCGGACAGGGGTCTACCTCCCCGATGTGACGATCTGCGCGTTCGACCTGTACTGCCGGAAGACGGACGCCGTGGTGAAGCACGTCTCGCTGATGAGCCCGCCGGACGGCCAGATCTACCAGCGCGTCGGCTTGGAGTTCCCGGAAGAGGGGTTCGGCCGCCTGGAGGAAATCCCCCGGATCAAGCAAGGGGAGATGGAGCGGATCACCGGGGCTGCCCACGTGACGAAGCACCTCCAGGACCTCTCCCGGAGCCGGGTGAGGGTCCTGGCCGAGTCCGGCCGCTGCATCCTGTTCGCCAACGGGCTGCTGTCCGCCAAGAAACAGAACGGTAGTACCGGGCTCGCGGTCGCCGTCCCCCCCGTGGAAGCTCGAACGGCCTCCGGGGAGGTGTTCACCGAGGGGAGCGTCACGTGCCACTATTTATTTTACGGAATGTACCATTTCTTCAAAACGAAGACGAGGCGAGAAAATGGGGGTTTCCTCCTGGACGCGCCCGAGACCATCTACAAGGCGAAGCGCAGGCGGGCCCTGCGCATCCGGCCGGGAACGTTGCCGTTCCGCTTCGGGTTTCTCCACCCCATCCTGGGGAGGAAGTTCGTCTTTCCGGTGCGGGACCTATCTACTCGGGGCCTGTGTTTCGAGGGGGACTACCAGCAGAGCATCCTGTGGAAGGGTTTCTCCCTGCGGGGATGCGAGCTGTGCATGGGGGAAGAGCGGCTACCGGTGGGAACGGTGGAGATCCGATCCGTTTCTTCCCCGGTGAACGAAGACGGGCAGGTGGAGCCCCGGTGCGGGGTGGAGTTCATGGACCTGCCCCTTGGCACGGAACGGCGCATCTCCCTGCACATCCTGCGGGAGAACAATCCCAAGATCCGCACGCTCACGTCCGAGAAGATCGACAACCTCTGGAATCTCTTCTATGAATCCGGCTTCATCTACCCCTCCAAGGAAGCCTACATCAAGAAGATCAAAGCCGAGATCAACGAGACCTGGAAGAAACTCCTCTCCGAGGAAACCTCCTTCTACAAGAACCTGGTGTTCCGCGAGGGGGAGCAGGAGATGGGAACCGCATCGGCCGTGCAAGCCTACGAGAACACCTGGATGTTCCAGCACCTGGCCGCCACCGGACACCCCACGAAGCTGGTCCCCAAGTACGTGATGCTTGGGTTGGCCCAGTTCCTCATGGAGAACCAGGAGATCCAGTACCTGATTGCCTACTTCCGGCCGGACAACTCCTTTCCAACCAAGATTTTTTCCGGTTTTCTCGATGCCTACCCTTTGGAAGACCACATCCTTTTTACCCGCTACAGTTACCTCGCCCTGGACCTGGACGAAGCCGATCCCGTGGCGCCCCGGGCGGGCCTGCCCACGGCGGCCAGCGCGGGTGGAGGGTGTGTTGTGGAAGCGGCGTTGAGCGAGGACCGTGAAGTGGTGGAGAGCTACTTCCAAAAGGCTCTCCACCCGCTTCTGATCCGGTCGCGCAGCCTGTACCGGGACACGCTGCAGCTGCCGGAAACCTCCGCACGTTTTTTTGGCCGGGGGTTGCTCCGCGAACGGCATTGCCTCGTGGCCCGGGGAGCCGGGCAGCGGATCTCTGCGTTCGCCCTCCTGGAAAATGCATCCCCGGGCATCAACCTTTCCGGCCTACTCAACACCTTCTCCATCTGGTCGCTGCCCGGCGTGGTGGCCGGTAGCCCGGTGCGCCGGCAGTTGATCCGGGCCGCGGTGGACCGCTATCGCTCCTGGGGAGCGCGGACCGCCATCTGTCTCACGGACGAGGCGGACATCGCGGACTACCTGGCCGAAGGGTTCCGCAAGACCAAGGAGTATGTCTGCTTTTCCTTGAGCCGGCGCACCATCAAGAGCTACTACGATTACGTGCAGGAGCGGTTCGGCCGGTTCGAGCAACGAAGACTGCGGAGTCAGCCGGAATTCGAGGCATGAGAAACGGAGACGGTTCGTGGACCGGCTGGACGCTCTGATCATCGCAACCGATCTGTACCGGGAAATCCCCGGCGAGGGGGTCCGGGACCGGATCCGCCTGTCCGTGGACAGCCACCCGGCGACCCTGGAGTTCCTGTTCCAGTACTTTCGTTGGGGCAAGGATGCGTCCCGGGCCTTCGAATGGATGACGCGGGAACGGAATCAGAGGGTCCCCCTACCGCTGAACGGGCCTTTCCTCTATCAGTACCTTCGGAATCGGGGATTGACCGTGGAGGTGGTCCCCTTTTTCTCCATGCAGAAAGAGCGGCTCCTGGAATGCCTGGAGGACCGCCCCCGGGCTGTGGTGATCTCCACCACCTTCTTTCCTTTTGCCCCGCAGATCGAGGCGGTGGCCGCGTTTGTCAAGGAGCGTGCGCCGGAGACCCTTGTGATCGCCGGGGGCATCCAGGTTTGGAAGTCCTACCGGGTCCGGGAACTCATCGACCGGAACCAGATCACCCCGGACATCCTGGGTGCGGTCGTACGGGACCATTACCTGTGCGACGACACGCGTCCCTCTGCCCTGGACATCCTGGTGGTCAGCGACTGCGGGGAGTTCACCCTGAGCCGGTTGCTCCATCGGATCCGGGAGGGCCTGGACTATGGGGACCTGGAGAACATCGCCATCTTTCGGGAGGGCGCCTGGCAGCGGAACCCGGTCCGTGCGGAACCGAACCCGTTCATGGAAGAACCCATGGACTGGGGCCGCCTGCCCGCGGATCTGACACGGGATGAGATCCCTGTACATGCCGGGACCGGCTGTGCGTACCGGTGCGCGTTCTGCGATTTCTGTACCCTGCGTCCCCTGCGCAGGCGGCCCATGGAATCCCTGATACGGGAGATCCGATCGATTCCGCCTTCCAACGGCGTCCGGCATGTTTTCTTTACGGACGACAACCTGTTCGTTTCCAAGGGCCACGTGGAGCGGTTTTGCCGCAGCCTGGAGCGGGAGGGGCTGGACACGCGTTGGCGGGCCTTTGTCCGGGTCGACACGATCGACCCCGAAACCGCCGACATGCTTGCACGGTCCGGTTGCCGGGAGTGCCTCCTGGGCGTGGAATCCGGGGACGAGGAACTGCTCCGCCGCATGAACAAGAAGACAACGCCGCAGGATGTGCTCCGGGCCGTGGGTGCGTTGAACCGGGTGGGCATCAATACCCAGTCCACGTTTCTGGTGGGGTTTCCCGGGGAGACGGAGACGACCGTCCGGCACACGATCGATCTGCTCAACGCCTACCCCACCGGGGGGCCCGGCATCCATGTGTATTACCCCTTCTTCCTGCTGGTGACCCCGCTGGCGCCGGTGGCTTCGCCCGAATTGCGCGCCCGGTACGGCTTGAAGGGGTACCTGGATCGGTGGTCTCATGACACCATGCGTTCCGAGCAGGCCGCGGAGGCGGTGCTGGAGATCTGCGACCATGCGGACATGGCGTTGAGCCCGATCTACCACGGGGAGCGGATCGTGGACTGGATGTCCGTGGAGCAGCAGAAAAGGGTGATCTTTCTCCGTAACAGGCTCAACCGCATCCGGCGCGGGATCCTTCCCCGGGAAGCGGAAGAGCCTCTTTGGAACGATTTGGAGCAGATCTTTTCTTCGCTGGAACGTTTCTAGACCCGATGGAGTGACCGGCCCCTTCGTCGCAGACTGTTGGTAATCCACAAGCCGCGGGTTGCCACACGACAGGCAGAGGTGCAAGAGAAAGGAGCCGGTCATGGGAGAGTGAGACAGGCTGACAACCGGTCACTCCTTATGGTTTCCCACAGGCTCCTGAGGGAAAAGAAGCACGGACAAGCCGCAGGTATCCACCGACGGAGAATCTCCTCGTCCGTTCCCGCGCGGTTTTCTCGGGTGCCTCGCCCACAGCGTTCTGCGATGGATCGTCCGATTCGTCTTCAGGCACGGGTGAATCCCGACCTAAAGTGCCTTGGGAAAGCGACCGATAGAAGAAAGCGAGGGGGGGATGTCCCGATATCTGATGGAGGATCCGATCGAGGCCGAAAGGCTGGAGATCAAGACCAAGAAAGCGAACATCCTAAGGGAACTGGAACACGTCTCCCTGGAGCCGGGGATGCGTGTTCTGGACGCAGGATGCGGGACGGGTGCGGTCACCAGGATCCTGGCCGAGAAGGTCTTCCCTGGATGTGCGGTGGGACTGGATTTCAGTCCCCAGAGGCTGCGAATAGCAAGAAGGCTCGCCCGTCAGGAGAAGGTGGAGAATATCCGTTTTGTTTCCAGTGACCTGTTGGCCCCCGGGGTAAGAGCCGGATGGTTCGATGTCGCTTTCTCCCGTTGTTGTTTTCAGTACCTGCCCGGAGATCAAGGGCGGGCTGCGCTCCGGACGCTGAAGACCCTGGTTCGATCGGGCGGACAAGTGGTGGTTGCCGACCTGGACAACGTGTGCCTGTATCGGGTGCCCCACGACGAGGGGCGGGAAAAGGCGCTGGAACTCCTTCTGGGAAAAGTGGGTCCGATCGGTTTCGACTCCTTCGCCGGACGCAAGCTCTACGGGATGTTCCTGGAAGAGGGTTTTCGCAACATCCGTGTGAATCTCCTCCCCTACTATCTGATCGCGGGGAAAGCCGATCCCACCACCGTGCGGGTCTGGGAGATGAAGGTGCAAATCCTCAACAAATACTTCGAGGAGGTTTTCGGCTCGAGACAAGAGGCGGACGTGGCCGTTCGGCGGTTTATGGAGGATTTCCACAGGGAGGATGTGCTCCTGTACAACTCGATCTTCTTGGTGCAGGGCACCCGGTAGTTCAACGCGGGGCTCGATGAGTGTTCTCATGAAAGACGTGCCAGATTGCAGAAGGCCGGAGCTGTCGGCCATGGTCGTGAAATCCGCCCTTCTCTTTACGGAGGATCGACTTGGCAGAGGGGTGGCGGACGCATTTCTCGCGTCCCACGGAATCTCGCGGGAGTATCTCAAGGATCCCAACAACTGGGTCTCCTCCGCTTTCGCACACGAGCTTCTTGCGCTGCTGAAGGACCGGTTCGGTACGGAGAAGGTTTGCTGGGAGGCCGGCACCTACACGGTCAAACCGGAAAGCCTTGGCCGGGTCGTCTGGATTACGCTGAAATCGGTTGGGACCCCTTCTCTGGTTTTCAAACAGGTGGTCGAGTATTCCAAGACATACAACCGTGTGGGTTCCTTTCACATCCGTGGGATGAAGAAGAACCAACTTGTTCTCGAATACCGGGCTCGGGACGGGTTCAGGGAAGAAGATGCGCTATTCTGCCAGTACCGCATAGGCCAGTTTTCCGCGATTCCCACTCTCTGGGGCCTTCCCTTGGCCCAGTGCCGGAAGATCCGGTGCATGGCGGACGGAGACGACACCTGTACCTACGAGTTCACCTGGCAGAGCAGGCGATCCCGCCTGTACCCCCTGGCCGGGATGGCTGCAGGGGCCGCGGGTTTCCTGGTGTACTCCAAGGCCCTGTCTCCTCCCACGGACCTTTCCTTCTGGATCGTGAACGCGCTCTTTCTGGTTTGCGGCCTTACGGCGGGCACCATGCTGGGGTTCCGCAAGGCCTTGGGGATGAACCTGGAGATCAGCCGGGAACAGCAGGAGGCCTTGGAGACCTCCCTGGGAAACGTGTCGGACAAGTACGTGGAGCTGCAGGAATCCAACCGGGCGCTGGAAGAAGCGCACCGGGAGTTGACCTTGCACAAGGAGCACCTGGAGGAACTCGTCCGGGAACGAACCCGGGAACTGGAGCAGAGCCGGTCGGAACTGGAGGCCTCGTTGGAGAAGCTGCAGGAACTGGACCGGATGAAGATGCGCTTCTTCAGCAACGTGAGCCACGAACTGCGCACCCCGTTGACGCTCACCCTGAGTCCGGTGGAGGCCATGCTGCAGGGCGAGATGGGGCCGCTCAGCCCGGACCAACGGGACTACCTGCACAACGTGCACACCAACGCACTGCGGCTGCTCAAACTCATCAACAACCTTCTGGACCTGGCCAAGCTGGAAGACGGCAGGATGGCCTTGCAGTACGGAAGACACGACCTGCCCTCCTGTATCCGGGACGTCACGAACTCTTTTTCCGTGAGCGGGAAGAAGCGGGGGGTGGAGATGCATGTGCAGGGAGGCGACCCCCTCCCGGACGTGTATTTCGACAAGGAGAAGATGGAGAAGGTCCTGATCAACCTCGTGGGAAACGCCGTCAAGTACATGCCGTCCGGAGGACAGGTCCAGGTGGGCTGGGCGCTGGACGGGGGGGCGGTCCGGGTATCGGTCCGGGACACCGGTCCGGGCATCCCGGAGGGTGCGCTGGAGAGGATCTTCAACCGGTTCGAGCAGGCGGACGACCGTTCCAGCGGGAGGTTCGGCGGGACGGGGATCGGCCTGTCCCTGGTCAAGGAGATCGTGGAACTGCACGGGGGCCAGGTCTCCGCGGCGAACCACCCGGAAGGCGGCGCGGTCTTCTCCTTCACCCTCCCGCTGGAAGAACGGGACGTGCGGGCGGAGGACCCTCCGGACGGCGAGGAGGAGGGGTGGATCAAGTCCATGTTCCAAAAGGCCGATTATGTGGAGGAGGTGGACAGGGGGGAGGGGGTTGCCGCGGCCGGTGGGGCGCAGGAGGTGGAGGGCGCGCAGGACGACCCGGAGTCGGCGGCAAGACCGCTGGTTCTCGTGGTGGAAGACAACGCGGACATGCGCCGGTTCACCGCCCACAGCCTGGCGAAGCTCTTCCGGGTGGAGACCGCCGTGGACGGCAAGGACGGCTGGGAGCGGGTGCAGGCCCGGGTCCCGGACTTGGTGGTCTCGGACATCATGATGCCGAACTGGAACGGATACCAGCTGTGCGCCGCCGTGAAGAACGATCCGGACCTCCGGCACGTTCCCCTCCTCTTGCTCAGTTCCAAGAGCGAAGTGGAGATGAAGGTGGAAGGATTCGAGCAGGGGGCCGACGACTACGTCACCAAGCCGTACAACCCCCAGG
>Ga0068714_10002435_pt1 | contig 24074 bp, 23 predicted proteins | sample MTBNYHSulfiMetaG_FD_62988 | JGI IMG/M metagenome (GOLD analysis project Ga0068714, IMG submission 62988) | Enrichment culture microbial communities from rom New York Harbor, USA that are MTBE-degrading - MTBE-NYH (New York Harbor Sulfidogenic)... | ecosystem: Environmental > Aquatic > Marine >... | reverse complement strand
CATGGCGCAGCACTTCGAGAGCCGCTTCAAAGGTCTGGTTGGCTCTGCCTACAAACTCAAGGTAGCTTGCGAATCGCTGGGTTATCGGCGAACCCCAAACCTGGCGGCATGCCGCGAACTGCTGACCTGAGTTAAATCACCCCAGACTTTACACTATCAGGCCAGACCTGAGAGATGGCTTTGGCCTGACGAAGGCAAAAACCTCAGCCATTCTGTCCCATTCGGTTCATTCCATACAAAAAGACCATTTCCCTGCTGAAACGACAAAGATTATTCATGCCTCGTCGTAGTTAGCAGGCAGTGTTCTCAAAGGTGGGTGGGTGTCTTATTTATTATTTCGAAGGGCTCACTCAGGCAACATCAAACCATCGCCGCCTCAGCGCTGCGGGTTCGCCTCATCGTCTTGTTTCTCATCCTGATGTTGATTATAGAAATGCTCCACGAACGGCTTGCGGAAAGTTTGATGACAGGCCAGGCAGCTGTTCTGCAGCGTCGCGAAGGAAGCGATGACGGCCTGGCCGTCGCCGCTCTCGGCTGCCTGTTCCACGGCCTTGGCCGCATGGTGGGTCTGTTCGTCAAAACCTTTGAACCTGCCGGCGTCACTACCGGCGAAGGCGAGAACGCGAACCCTTTCCCCCATGGGCGGTTGCGGATGCTCGGCGATACGCAGTGCGTTCTCGGCAACCCTTCCCCACTCCTCGCGGGCAATGGCATCGGTTACCGCCTGCATGTTCTTGCCGATCTCCTGCATGATCCGGCGCAGCTCCATCGGTTCCGCCGTGGTATTGCCACCGGCCCGGGCCGGCATGCCGAGCGATGTCATCGTTGCCCCAAGGATGGCGGCAGCGAATATTTTTTTGTGTAATGATTTCTGGTGCATAAAAACTCCTCGTTTCGTGCTTCGGCAAGATGGCTTGTCGCCTCGAGCTAAAACTCAACGCTCAGTGTGATGGAGCTGTAGGCCTGGTTAGTGCGACACGGCGCTGGTGGAGCATGGCGAACACGAATCCGCTAGGCCACCTCTCGGTTCCATTTGCTGCCACCTACGGGAGGGCCACTTTCATGCGTGGCAGCCCGCGCCAGGCAATAACGAAGATCGTCGTCCACACCAGCGTTCGCACGCTCATTGCGATCACGGTGCGCAGCTCATAGGCCCCGTCGGTAAAGATGTGAATACCGAATGCGGCAAAGACCGCTGCCGTCGCACCGGCGATGACCAGGGCCAGCCACACCGCCCAGCGGCGTCGCAGCCATAGTCCGGCACCGGCGATGACATAGGCGAAGCCGGCGAGGAAGTTGAACCAGAGCACGAACGGCACATAGTTGCCCGCCGCGGTACGCGCGGCCCCGTCGCCGAACAGGACCGCGCCGCCCTCCTTGATGGTCAGCAGGCCGAAGCCAATCGCAATGAGGGACACTGCACTGATGAAAAACCGGTTCATGCTCTCGCTCCTGTCTGCCGGGTCATTCGAATCCCCGCCCTTCGCCGACCTCTTCGTGGGTCACGCCGTCGCGGATGTGGTAGATGCGCTTGAAGGTGGGGATGATCTTCTCGTCGTGGGTGACCACGATGATGGCGGTCTCGTATTTCCTGGCCATGTCGTTGAGGATGCGGATCACCGCCATCGCCCGTTCGGAATCCAGCGGCGCGGTGGGCTCGTCGGCCAGGATCACCGGCGGGCGATTGACCAGGCCACGGGCGATCGCCACCCGCTGCTGCTCGCCGCCGGAGAGCTGCGAGGGCATGGCCCGGGCGCGCTGCTGCACATCCAGCGCGGTGAGCAGGTCGAGCGCACGCTTGCGCGCCTCGCCGTTGGCCACGCCGGCCAGCATCGGCAGCAGCGCCACGTTGTCGGTGACGTCGAGAAACGGGATCAGGTAGGGTGCCTGGAACACGAAGCCGATCTTGTCGCGGCGCAGGGCGCGCAGGTCGGGCACTTTCCAGCCCTCGTCGTAGATCACTTCATCACCCAGCGTCATGCGACCGGCGGTGGGATTGATCACCGCACCCAGGCACTTGAGCAGGGTGCTCTTGCCCGAGCCGGAGGGTCCGATCAGCCCCACCACCTCGCCCGGCTCCACGTACATGTCGACGCCCTTGAGCGCATCGACGGCGGTGTCGCCGCTGCCGTAGCGCTTCTTCAGCCCTTCGATGCGAATGCCTTTGCTCACCATCATCAACCTCCGATCGCCTCGGCCGGATCGACCTTGAGCGCCATGCGGATGGCGATGACACTGGCGAGTGCACAGATCACCAGCACGGCGAAGAAGCCTGCGATGGAGTCCTGCGGTTGCAGCAACACGTACTTCGGAAACAACGGCGCGGCGAAGGTTGCGGTGATCTTGCCTACCGCGAAACCGATCAAACCGAGGGCCAGCGCCTGCTGCATGATCATCGCGGCGATGGTGCGGTTGCGGGTGCCGATGAGCTTCAGCACCGCGATCTCGCGGATCTTGTCCATGGTCAGGGTGTAGATGATGAAGGCGACGATGGCGGCACTGACGATGGCCAGGATGACCAGGAACATGCCGATCTGTTTGGACGAGGTGGCGATCAGCTTGCCGATGAGGATCTCTTCCATCTGCGCCCGGGTGTAGACCGTCAGGCGTTTCCAGCGCTGAATGGATGAGGCAACCTCATCCGGCACCGCCCCGGCCTTGAGGCGTACGAGCACCGCATTGACGTAGTTATTGGTCGATTGTGAGGCGATGATCGCATCCAGCAGTCCGGGCACGCCGGGGCGGTTGAAGGCCGGGTTGGCTTCGGTACGGCGGCGGCTTTGCCAGATGGCGTCGTTGTCCTTGAGGAACTGGGCCTCCTGGGCGTCCTTGAGGGGGATGAACACCATCGGGTCACCGCTGGAGGAGACCATGCGCCGGGTCAGGCCGACCACGGTGTACTGGTTGCGGCGGATCTGAAGTCGGTCGCCGAGCTGGAAGCCGGTGGCGATGTCGGCCACCGCCTCATAGTGGCCGCGGGTGATCTGGCGCCCCGCCACCAGATAGGGCGGCCAGCCCGGCGTCGCACCCGTGCCGCCGGGCACGATGCCCACCACCATGGAGCGCACGTCGCGCTCCCCCTTGCGCACCTGCGTGGTCAGGTAGGTTACGTTCACCGCGCTGGCCACGCCCGGCATGGCCAGAATAGCGCGGTAGAGATCGCCGTTGAGGCTGGAGGACTCCGCGTAGGGGCCGAGGGTGTCTTTCTGCACCACCCACATATCGGCGCCACTGTTGTCCAGCAGCGCCTTGCCGTCGTCCACCATGCCGCGGTAGACCCCGGCCATGGTAAGTGTCACGCCGATGAGCAGACCCAGGCCGAAGCCGGTGAAGACGAACTTGCCCCAGGCGTGGAGGATGTCGCGGCCAGCCAGGCTGATCACGGCACGACCCCGGGAATGCGCTCGACCACGTGGATTCGGCTGTGCGCACCGAGCGCCTTCTCGCTGTAGAGGACGATCCGCTCGCCGTCGTTGAGGCCATCGAGCACCTGCACATGGCCATCGAGGTCCGAGCGCCCGAGCGTGACGGGAATAAACTCCGGCTCGCCGTTGGTGATCTGCCAGACCCCCGTCTGGTTGCCCAGGCGCTGCACGGCGGCGTTGGGGATCACCGGCGCCGCTGCCAGCGCGGGCAGATCGATGGTGACCTCGGCAAGCTCACCGAGCGGCGGCAAGGGCGAAGGAATCTCGTCGAAGATCACCTTGGCCAGCGTCTCCTCGGTAACCGCATCCGCCATCAGTTCCACCCGCAGCACCCGCCCCTTCAGGCTCCGGCCATGACGCGAGCGCAGGACGATGGTTGCGGGCAGATCCGCGGCAAGTCCCGACGCGCTGACCTGATCGAAACGCACATTGATCCACAGGCTCTGCGGATCGATCAGTTCCACCACGGACTGGCCCGCGACGATCGTCGTGCCCGGATCGGCATCGCGCAGGATGACGACCCCGTCGACCGGCGCGACCAGACGCAGGTTGCTGCGCTGCGCGACCAGTGCATCCCTGTCGGAGCGGGCGCGGACCAGCTCTTCTTTCACGCCGGCAAGGGCGGCCTCTGCAATCGCCAGCTCCTGGCGTTTCGTGATCACGGCCTCCTCGCTGACCGAGCGGGCGGCGAACAGCTGCTCATAGCGCCGCGCCTGGCTTTGCGCGTAGGCGTGCCTTGCAGAGGCCTCGCGTATCGCCGCTTCGGCGCGCTTGAGCGCCGCCTCCTGGGAGCGGACCCGATCATCGAGATCGACCGGGTCCATCTCGCCGAGCACTTGCCCCGCCTTGGCGCGGTCCCCGACGTGGACGTCCAGCCGCTGGACACGCCCGGCAAAGGTGGGACCGATCTTGTAGGTGTAACGCGCCTCGACGGTACCAACACCGAACAGCGCCGGATGGATCGCACGCGACTCGACCCTGGCTTCCGTCACCGCCACCGGGGCCAGCGGACCGGAGCGCAGGGCGACATACACGAGCAATCCCAGGAGGGGAACGATGACCGCGATGAGCGCCAGGGTACGGCGTTGCAAAGGAAGATTCTTCATTTCCCGCTCCCGATGCCGCGCCGATAAATCGCAAAGACCCGCGGCGCATCCTGGCGCATGCGCTGCACGTCGCCCGCCAGCAGCGACTGCATGACCAGCCCCTGGATGGTGCCGATCAGCAGCGTGATGGCGGCATCCGTGTCGAGCGAGTCCGACAACTCGCCCGCCGCCTTGCCCTCCTCGATGAGGCGATGCAGACGCTCGCGATAGCGGCGGAGGAGCGTCTGTACCATGCGTTTGGGAGCAGTCGATTCAGCGCGCTGCAACTCGCCGAACAACATACGCGGCACGCCCGGGTGCTCCACCACGAAATCGACATGCGCCATGAACATGGCCTCGACCGCCGCCAGGGGGGACGAGGCGGAATGCGCCGCCTTGTCCAGCCGGGAGAGCAGGCGTTCGGCAACCCACTCCATCACCGCCTGCAGAATCGCATCCTTGGACGGGAAGTGTTTGAACAGGGCGCCCTGGGTGACACCCATATGCCTGGCGATCGCGCTCGTCGTGATCTCGCTCGGGTTTTGCTCTGCAGCGAGCTCCACCACCGCTTCGACCGTGACGGCACGGCGCTCTTCGGCAGGCAGGTGTTTCGGGTGCGTGGCCATGGCCGAACCTCTAAAGTAAGTAACCTATTACTATCTTAGAGAACCAATGCCACCTGTCAAGCCATCAAACCGGCCATTAACCATCCGGAGATGATGGGTAACGCCGGATATCCGCCTCTGCCGGCAGCGCGGCGCTGTCGTGCAGTGCGTCGGCAAAACGCATCGCATGCCAGGGGATGAGCAGCGAGCCCTTGGAACCGAAGCCGTTGAAAATGCCGAGCTGCGGCCACTTCGGATGCAGGCCGATGAAGGGTTGCTTGTCGAGGGTGTTGGGGCGCACGCCGGCGCGACGCTCGGTCACGCGATACGCCGGCACGGGGTCGAGCAGTTGCGGCAGGGCGTCGAGCAGTTCCTTCACCCCCGCCTCGGTGGGCTGCTCGTCGAGCCGTTCCCTGTCGTAGGTGGCACCGAGGCGGTAGTCGTTGCCGCCGCGGGGCATCAGCCATTTGCCGGCGTTGATCATCGCGTCGGGCAGGGCCGTGTCGATCTCGAGGCTGAGGATCTCGCCCTTGGCCGGCTGGAATGGCAGCCAGTCGAACCAGGGGTTGTGCTGCGCCTTGTAGCCCTCGCAGAAGATCACCCGACGGCAGGCGATGCCTTCGAAACGCACGCCCCCCTTTTCCGGAACCATCGCGTCGTACTCCACCGCCTGTTCCCGGTAGTGGCCGCCCGCGGACAGATGCTCCCGAATCCCCGCCATCAGGGCGTTGGTGTCGATGTAACCGGTCTGTTGCTGGATGAAGCCGCCCTCTGGGGCGACGAAGGGGGGCTGCAGGGCGGCGGCGGTGAGCGCCTCGCCGAGGTAGCCGCGGTAGGCGGGGTCTTCGCTGCGCTTGCGCCAGGCCTCCTGCTCGCGCGGGTGGCGAAACAGCCGCCACATCGGCTTTTCGAACAGCAGAGCACGGCCGAGGCGCCGCTCCAGCTCGCGGTAGCGCTCGCGGGCGAAGGGCAGGCACTCGTCCACCCCGGCGGTTTTGACCAGGCGCTGGCCGGTGACCGGGTTGAGCAGGCCGGCGGCGGCGGTGGAGGCGGCGCTGCGGTGGCCGTCGTCGAGCACCAGGATGCGCTCACCGCGCCCGAGCAGCTCCCAGGCGAGCAGGCTGCCGGCCAGCCCCTGGCCGACGATGAGGGTGTCGATATCGAAGGGTTGGTTCATGGGGAATGTTTACCACGATGAGCGCTAAAAAACGATGCCACAGAGGACACAGAGTGCACAGAGGATGCTCATCGCGGATAGTCCGCTCAGGGGTAAATCCTCTGTGATCTCTGTGTCCTCTGTGGCTGAAAAAGAGATGTTGTCACGTAGCTACCAGGGAATGGTGCTGCCGTCGAAACGGTAGAAGTGCCCGGTATCGCCAAGCTGGAAATTCTCCACCAGCTTGCGCATGCCGGTGACGCTGGTGCGGGTGGTAATCGTTGCGCCGGGGCCGCCCATGCGGGTCTGCACCCAGCCTGGGTGCAGCAGCAGCACACCGATGCCCTGCGGCTGCAGCGCCAGCGACAGCCCCTTCATCGCGGCGTTGAGCGCCGCCTTGCTGGAGCGGTAGGCGTAGTCGCCGGGGGAGCCGATCTCGGCGATGCTGCCCATGTGGCTGGTGATCGCCACCACCAGGCGCCGCTTGCTGCGCGCCACCTGTTTGCAGAAGGCGGCGCTGACCCGCATCGCCCCCAGGCAGTTGACGCGCAGGGTCTCTTCCCAGTTTGCGTAATCGACGGTATCGAGCCGCTCCTCCACGAACTTCTCGAAGTAGACCCCGGCGTTGTTGAGCAGGACATCGATCGCCTCTCCCTCCAGCTCTGCGGCCAGGGCGGCGATCTCCTCCCCACGAGTGACATCGAGGCGATGCACTGTGAGATTGCGGTAGGCCGACGCGAGCATCCGCAGGGCGTCGGCCTGTTCCGGGTGGCGGCAGGTGGCATAGACCCGCCAGCCCGCCCCGGCGTACTGCTCCGCCCACTCCAGGCCCAGTCCGCGATTGCTGCCGGTGATCAGAATCGATTCCATCCCCGATCTCCCATGATCTCATGCTGCATGATGCTCTCCTGATTTATAGCCGATGGGTAACTACTCGCCCCCTGTACGCACTTAAAGGCCCGGGCAGGGTATGGTGGTGCAGGGCCGTCAGCCGCAGGGAGGCGGCTGTCGAGCGTACAGGGACGTATTCACAGCGTGCCCGGCACCGCCATACCCTGTCTGGGCTTGGTTTGCGGGTGAGGCGAGCAGTTACGCCGATGGGCGCCTTCAGCGCCGCGGGCTACCTGCAGGCCTACCTCTCCTTCGCCCCGAGCAACGCCTCGACCACCTCGCACCAGGCCGCCGCGATGTTGCCGGGAAGGTAGCCGCCGCCACCCAGCGCCAGCAGTCTGCCCTCGCACTGTTGCGCAGCGATGCGGCCCACCCGTTCGGCCACCATCCTGTGCGTGGCCGCGCTGTATGCCAGGTGAGTGAGCGGGTCGTCGGCCAGGCTGTCGGCGCCGCACTGCAGGATGATGAATTCCGGCCGGGCCTGACGGATGAAAGCCTCGGCGGCCCCCCACAGCTCCGCCACCATGCGGTCATCCGCCCCGGGCGGCAGCGGGATATTGACCTTGCTCCCCTTCGCCACGCCGTCGCCGGTTTCGCTGGCGGCGCCGCTGCCGGGGTAGAGGTAGCGGCCATCCTCATGAAAATCGACGATAAAGAGCTCCGGATCGTCGGCAAAGGCGTAGTACACGCCGTCACCGTGATGGGCGTCGATATCGACATAGGCGATACGGTGCATACCGTGTTCGCGGCGCAGCGCCTCGATGGCGACGCCGCAGTCGTTGAACACGCAAAACCCGGCAGCGGCCCCCCGGCGGGCATGGTGCAGCCCGGCGACAGGCACGAAGGCATTGCGGCACTCGCCGTCCATGATCCGCTGCAGCGCATCGAGCACGCTGCCGACCACCGTCGAGGCCGCCTCGAACACCCCCTTGAAGGCGGGCGTATCGCCGAAATCGAGCAGACCCTCCCCGCTCGCGGACTGCCGTTTTACCCGCATCACGTAGTCGTGGGTGTGAAACCACTCGAGTTGCGCCTCGCTCGCCTGTTGCGGCGACTGGAGACAGACGCGCTGCTGCAGACCGCGGCGCTGCAGCTCATCGACAAACGCGCCGTAGCGCAGCGGCCCGAACGGGTGCCCCTCGCCAAACTGGTAGGCCGCCAGCGCCTCGCCGAGATAGAGACAGGTTTCCATAGAGTTCCAGCATAGGCGCAAGCGCAGGCCCCTACCATCGCCGGCAGTGGGCTGCCGCAATGGCGGCTTTGCCGGAAACTGTGCAGCGGTTCTCGGATTTTCCCCGCCGTTCACCATAGGTTAGCAAGGCGCAATGCCGCACTTTCCCTCGACGATAACGGTCTGAAGTTTTCTATGAACGCACCGAACAGGACAACCTATCGCTTTTCACACCGCATCAAGGGCGAAACAGGGCTGGCGCTGTTCGACAAACACTACCTGCAGGTGAGTGTGAAGAAACCCGGGCGATCGCGGACTTTCAGAATGGAGCTGGCGGTACTCAATCCGGAACCGCGGCATGTCGTGGACAACGCCCTCCACTGGCTTGCCGGCGCCGTCGTCGCCGGCCTCTCTGCGCTCTATTTTCTTTTCCTGCTGATCGGCGCCCCCGCGGTGGGCACCGCGGCGGCCTTCGCCGCAGCAATCGTGCTAAGCCTCGCTTTTGCCCTGCTCTATCTCTTCACCCGGGAGCGCAAGTGGGTGCTGGAGACCCGCACCGCACTCTATCCGCTGGTGGAGATCCCCTATCACAAACTGGATCAGGAGCCGGCACGGAGGTTCGTCGAAACCGTGCAGCGGGCGATCGAGCGCAACGTCGCCGAGAAGGGATACACCCATGAGGCCCTCTTTGCCGGCGAGATGCGCCTGTTGCGGCGCCTGGCAAAGAAGCGGGTGCTCAGCACCAACAACTACGACCGGGCCAAGAAACAGATGCTGGAGCAGGGAGGCATGGGGGTGACGTCCTGAAGAGCGGCCGTCGACCACTGACCGCTTCTTCCCTTCACCCCGTACTGAATTTCACCCCCGTTCCGCCCAGCCCGCAGTAGCCGCCCGGATTCTTCGCCAGATACTGCTGGTGATACGCCTCGGCATAGTAGAACGCCGGGGCAGGGATGATTTCGGTGGTGATCACCCCCTTGCCGGCTGCCGAGAGCATCGCCTGGTAATGCGCCTTGGTGGCCAGCGCCGCGTCCTGCTGCGCCTCGCTGTAGTAGTAGATCCCCGAACGGTACTGGGTACCGACATCGTTGCCCTGGCGCATTCCCTGGGTCGGGTCGTGCGCCTCCCAGAAGAGCTTCAGCAGTTTTTCGTAACCGATATAGGTCGAATCGAAGACCAGGCGCACCACCTCGCTGTGGCCGGTCCTCCCGCTGCAGACCTCATCGTAGGTCGGATTGGGGGTGTAGCCGCCGGCGTAGCCCACCATGGTGGAATAGACCCCGGGCAGCTCCCAGAACTTGCGCTCGGCGCCCCAGAAGCAGCCCATGCCGAACATCGCCATCTGCAATCCTTCCGGGAAGGGGGGCAGCAGGCGGTTCCCGCTCACATAGTGCAGCTCGGGGACCGGCATCTCCTCCTGGCGTCCGGGCAGGGCCTCCTCGGGCGAGGGAATCTCCAGCGTTTTTTGCGCACTCACATGCAATTCCTTGTATCTGCCAGCAATGGGGTGATGTACCAAATTTAGCAGAGGGGGCGTGGATTGACAGAGTGGGTGGTGCAGGTTTGAATGGTGGGGACCGGCGGTTGCCGGTCCCGCGGGGTGAACCGGCTTTATTTGGCCATACCTTCGCCGCCCATCCCTTCCGCCTCGGGTTCGGCATCCATCATTGGCGCCTCTTCCGCCATCGGCTTCTCGCCCATCGGCATCTCCCCGGACTTCGGCTCGCCTTCGGCCGCAGTCTCCATACCGGCATCCTCGGCCATGGCGTAGGTGAAAGACTTCTCGGCGATCACTTCACCGGCGCTATTGACGACCTGCGCCTTCCAGCCGCCGACCCACTCCGGCATCATGTTCTTGCTCGACCAGACACGCCAGCGCGGGCCGCCGACCTGGAAGCTGACCTCGGCCATCTGCTCATCGCCAAACATCCAGCGATGCATGATGGTCTCTCCCTCCATATTGCGCAGGTCGGTAAAGAACACCACGCTGTTAATCGTTGCCGGGACCGTAGTGAGGTCATCGACCGGTTCGCGATCCGCCACCGCGCTGGTGATGACGCTACGCGCCACCTGCCCCTCGGCGTATGCCATCGGCATTGCCAGGAACATGGCCAGGGAAACCAGCATCGCTGCCCATTTATTCTTCATTGATTATCTCCTTCGGATGTTACGGAACAGGCGCGAACAGGGACCTCCCTGCCCACATCACAACTATCATCGAAACATAGTCACACGCTTGCCATGACGCCAGTCACACTCCCGGAAAATTGCGTTCACGCCTCGCCGAGGATATGGCGCGCCGCCTCGGTAAGCGGGACCAGATCACCCTTGCCGACCTCGCTCGGCGCGGCGTAGCCCATGGCATGCAGGTAATCGCAGAGGATGCCGGCGCAGCCGTTGAAGAAGTTGGCCACTCGCTCCGCGCCGGTCTCCACGTCGATGCGCGCACGCAGTTCCGGGTTTTGCGTCGTCACCCCGGTCGGGCAGTTATCGGTGTTGCAGGCGCGGTAATACTCACAGCCCAGGGCGAACAGTGCGGCCGTGGCCAGGGCGCAGGCATCGGCACCGAGGGCAAGCACCTTCATGATGTCCGCCGGGGTGCGGATGCCGCCGGTGGCCAGCAGGGATACCGGGCGGGCACTGCCGGCGTTATGGGCATCGACCAGATCGCGCGCCAGCGGCAGCGCCATCGCCAGCGGCATGCCGAAATGGTCGCGAATGTGCAGCGGCGCAGCACCGGTGCCGCCGCCGAAGCCGTCGATGGTGATGAAGTCCGGCTGCAGCGAGAGCGCCGCCGTCATGTCCTGCTCGAGGTGGTTGGCGGCGAACTTGATCCCCACCGGTTTGCCGGGGAAGCGCTGGCGCAGCCAGGCGATGCGCGCGGCCAGTTCGTCGAGATCGCGGATGTCGGGAAAGCGCGCCGGCGAGCAGGCCGGGGCGCCGGGAGGGATGCCGCGCACTTCGGCGATCTCCGCCGTCACCTTTTTTCCCGGCAGCTCGCCGCCGAGCCCCGGCTTGGCGGACTGGCCGATCTTGATCTCGAAGGCGTCGGCCCTGGCCATCGCCTGCTCGTTCCAGCCGAAATAGCCGCTGGCCATCTCCAGCACATACCCCCCCGCCAGCTCCCGTTCCGCCGGCAGCATCCCCCCTTCGCCGGAGCCGATGAGGGTGCCGGCCATCGCCGCTCCCCGCGCCAGTGCCATCTTCGCCTCCCTGGAGAGGGCGCCGAACGACATGTGGGAGACATAGGCAGGCAGGGCGAGCCGCAGCGGCTGGCGGGCGCCGCGGCCGATGGTGACGCTGGTGCTGACCGCCTCGTCATCGAGCCGCGGCATTCTCGCCAGTTGCGCGGCGCGCAGGTGAAAATGGCTCAGGTCGGGGAGCGGCCCCGGGGCGGACACTTCCGCGCCCATCGCCCCGACCTCCGGAGCCATCCCCCTGGCCAGGCGGCGGATCTCCTTCTTGCCGCGGGCATCGTTGGCCCAGCGGCGCCAGCGCCCCTGGTAGCCGCTGAAACTGGCCGGCGGCAGGGGCGGCACGGCCGCGGCATCCACTTCGACACGGCCGGCGCTGAGGCGCACCGGATAGGTGGCGATCCGATCATTGGGGTTGTAGGGGGAGATACCGGTGGCGAGATCGAAATTCCAGCCGTGCAGCGGGCAGATGGCCTCGCCGTTTTCCATGCGCCCGAGGGAAAGCTGACCCTCGTGGTGGGGACAGCGATCGTCCAGGGCGTACACCTCGTCGCGATAGCGGAACAGGGCGATGGGCCGCCCGTTCACCCAGCTCTCGAACCCCCGCCCTTCCGTCAGTTCGTCGACACTGCACACCGCCTGCCAATCACTCATCCCCGCTCCCCTGCGCCATGAGCATAACGGCCCTCAGGAAGGGCCGGACAGGGAAAGTCTAGCGCAACGGTGTATCGAGCAAGGCGTTGAGCGCTCCCCTTTCCCCTTGAACCTCGCACAAAATCATAACGCAGGGTCCCCTCTCCCTTAGGGCTGTCTGGTCACATTTTATTATGGCGACCAATGACGATTCCGAATGGAATGAACGCTGTTTGGTCCACCTTTCGGAAAAACGGAGGGTCCCCTCTCCCTTAGGGAGAGGGACAGGGAGAGGGGATCTTTGAACCTTGCACCGCTCCTGCGCATTCATGCGCCCGCGGCATACGTCCATCCATGGACATAAACCTTGAACTTTGAACCTTGAACCTTGAACGTCGAGCTACCCCTCCCGGCACCAGATCCGTTCGCCGTTGCGAAACACCTCCCTCACCCGGTGGTAGGGGATGTTATGCACCGCCCCCTCCTCATCGACCAAGGTGAAACGGAAATGGTCGTCCGGAGGAAAACCCAGGCGGGCGAAGGGCACGCGGAGGATCTCACCGCTGGTACGGTCGTAGTAGCCGATGACAAAATCCGCGGCGGCGAACTCCGCATCCCAGCGTATGCGGCTCAACAGCTCGTGCACGGGGATCATGCGCTCTCCCCACTGCGCTTTTCGATCGCGATACGCCAGCGGTCGGCGGCAAGCTCGCGGGTTGTAAACGACAGGGGAAGAAAGCGGCGAATGACCTCGATGTTGGTCGGTGTGTGCCGATCGGGGGCCACGGTGAGGAAGGCCCCGCCACCGGCCAGGGCCAGCGGCAGCAGCAGCTGATCGGCAAGGAAGGGTCCCACCGGCACCTCTGCGGCAAGGTAACGCTTTACCTGCTGCACCACCCGTTCGGCCACCGTTTCAGCAGGCAGTCCGCGCTGGCCGATGCCGGTGAAGAGCTCGCTGCAATGCTCGCTCTCCACCGTTACCTGCAGGGTGTTGCCCGCGGAGTGCGCCCGCTGTTCATATTGCACCTCGAGTGTGTCCGGCTCGAGTCCCAGGGCGCCCGCCACCGTCAGCAATTCGCGCTGCGCGATATGCCCGGGAAGGCGCGACACGCTCGCCACCGCCCGAAGCCGCCGGACAGCGCCGCGCTGTTCAAGAAACAGCGGCTGCAGGCTCTGCAGCGGGTGGATAGTGGCCCTCACCTCCCCGCCGCCGACTGGATAGTAGCCGGGACGCACCAGCTGCATCTCGACCCTCGCCCCCATCCGCGACAGCAGCGGCAGGAATGCCTGCTGCATGAATTCATAACTTGGCGCCAACGGGTTGTGGGTACCGCCGCGCAGCACCAGGCGGGAGGGTGCGTCGGCCTGCAGCAGCGGCAGCAGCAGGGTCTGCAACACCAGCATGGTGCTGCCGGCACTGCCGATATCGAACAGGTAATCGCCAGCGGCGATGCCGGCAGGGGAAAAGCTCAACTCCGTGGAGCCCAACTCAGCGCCCTGCACCTCGGCCCTGCCGACCTCGGCCGCCGAGCGCACTGCCGCCAGGTGCTGCCGCTGCAGGCCAGGCTTGCGCCGCCGCAACCGGATATCGACGATTCGAAATGGGCGCTGCAGACAGAGCGAGAGGCTGAGTGCGGTGCGCAGGATCTGCCCGCCGCCCTCGCCCATCGAGCCGTCTATCAGCAGCAGTCCCCTCGCATCGCGTGTTTGCGCCTGCACCCCATCAATCCGGTTTGTGCGGCGGTTCGCAGGTGAAGACTGGCAGATTCGGGTCCGGCATCACACCTCCATGCATGCTATCGCTGCAGTATAGCCACCCTTGGCCCGCACCTGCGGCAGGCGTTTCTGCTAGTGTGTATGCGCGGGGCACGAGCCCTTGCCCGGGTTCGAGGAGTTTGCGATGAAGGAACCGACGCCGAAAAAAACGCTGCAGGTGACCTGCTACAGCGGCCATCGCGCTGATGAATACCCGCAGCGCTTCTCCTTTGGCGGGAGGGAGATCGCGGTCGAGGAGGTACTGGACCGCTGGCTCGACCCCGCTCACCGCTACTTCAAGCTGCGCGGCAGTGACGGCGGGATCTACATCCTGCGCCACGATCAGGCCGCCGACGAGTGGGAGCTAATCCTCTACGACAGCGGCCAGCGCGACGACACACGGCTCTCATCCACCTGAGTGCCGCGGCGGATGTTGCGCTTGAAGCCGACCCCGTCTCATCTAGAGTTAGTCATAGGCCTGAGTGTTCACCGCCCTCCAGGTTTCATACCCGGTACAACCCACGGAGGTGTGCCGCCATGTCCACAGAGAACGACCCCATCATCGGCAACTGGTACCAGCACCAGGACAAGGGGCAGCGTTTCCAGGTAGTCGCCCTCGATGAAAAAAACGCCACCGTCGAGCTGCAGCACTTCGATGGTGACCTCGAAGAGGTGGAGCTGGAACTCTGGTACACCCTCGATATTGATATCTGCGACGAGCCGGAGAACTGGAGCGGGCCGATCGATATCGGCGAGCTGGACGACTACGGTACCGGCATCACCGACACCACCGCGGAGCAGTGGGACGAGCCGCTGGAGGAGACGGACGACTGAACACCCCTTTGCCGCGGCACAGGCGGTGATACAATCGGCGCACCATCAGTTACCGCCCCCACTCCGGAGCACACCCCTGGCCACCATCCTCTATTACGTACACGACCCGATGTGCAGCTGGTGCTGGGCATTGCGCCCACAGTGGCAGCGCCTGCTGGCGCAGCTGCCGCAGCCGATCAGGGTGATCAAACTGCTCGGAGGACTGGCAGCGGACAGCGACGAGCCGATGCCGGAGGAGATGCGCGAGCGACTGCAGGCCACCTGGCGGCGCATCGAGCAGAGCGTGCCCGGCACCCGGTTCAATTTCGACTTCTGGCGCAACACCATCCCGCGCCGCTCAACCTGGCCTGCCTGCCGCGCCGTGCTCGCGGCACGGGCACAGGGTGAGGGGTGCGATGAGGCGATGCTCGAGGCGATCCAGCGCGCCTATTACCAGCAGGCACGCAACCCGTCGGATGGGGACACCTTGATCGCACTGGCCGGGGAGATCGGCCTCGATGTCGAGGCATTCGCCCTGGCGCTCACGGCCCCCGCGACCCAGGCGCAACTGTCGCAGGAGATGGCACAGGCCGCGACGCTTGGCGTCGACAGCTTCCCCGGCCTGGTCCTCGCCATCAATGGCTCACGCTGGCCGGTGAGTGTCGACTACAACAGCGCCGGGAACATGCTCGCCACCATCGAGTGGCTGCTGGAGGAGAGCGCAGAATAGCGCTGCGCCCGGAACAGACACCGTAGCGAAACCTGGCTGCCGCAACGGGGGCGTGTGACAATTCACCCTCTGCGCCAGCACCAGGACCAAGACCAAGACCAAGACCAAGACCACACTGCCATGCATCCACCGCTGCTCTATATCCACGGCTTCGCCAGCTCCTCCCACTCCGGCAAGGCGCAGGTGCTGCGCCGCCATTTCGATAAGCTCTACGCCCCCTCTCTCAGCCACATCCCCACCCTGGCGATGGAGACCCTGGAGGAGTTCATCCGCGCGCTGCCCGCCCCCCCGCTGCTCATCGGCAGCTCGCTCGGCGGTTACTACGCGCTCTACCTGTCGCAGCGTTACGACCTGCCGGCGGTGCTGATCAACCCGCTGGTACGGATCACTCGCTCCCTCGAACAGGTGCAGGGGATGAACCGCCACTACTTCGACGGCTCGCAATTCGAATTCACCGCCGGGCACCTCGAAGCGCTGCGGCACTACGCCTGCCCGGATCCCCGCGGCGAACGGCTGCTGCTAATGGCGCAGCTCGGCGACGAGGTCATCGACCAGCGCGCCAACCTCGACTTACTTCCCGGCGCACAGCGCGAGGTGGAACAGAGCGGCAGCCACGCCTATGAAAATTTCGAGTCGAAGATGGGGCTGATACGGCGCTTTGCCCGGGATTTCTGTTAGGACATCCGGACTGTTGTTTCACCACGAAGCACACGAAGAGCACGAAGTTTTTCAGATCTCTAAGCATTACCCCGGTATCATCGCCGGAAGGACTCGGCTTCTACTTTGCCACGGCACCAGGCAAATAGTTCCATCACGGCGCGACCGCTGATTTCTCCACTCAACAGAATCAATCTTAAGCCATTCTTCGTGCTCTTCGTGCGCTTCGTGGTAAGTCTTTAAACGTGTTCCAGGATGGTGCGATAGACCCCGCGCAGCGCCGCCACCGCCTCGGCGCGGCCGCTGAGGCCGTGCGCCTCCGCCAGCGCCTTCCAGTCGCGGCGCTGCAGCACCTTTTCGATCAGCAGGGCGCGCTGCGTCGCCGTCAGCCCGCTCTCTGCGGCAAGCGCCTGCGGCGCCAGGCGCCACAGGGCGAGCAGGCAGACCTCGAAGCCGCGCAGCGTCCCGGCGAAGGAGCGCACATCCTGCCAGTCCCGTTCGCCCAGCGGGGGTGATGCCAAGGGCAGCAGCCGAAACAGCGCCGCGGCCAGGGCTGCATCGAGATCAGCCAGCGGCTCGGCGAGCAGCAGCGGCAACTGTTCGGCCAGGCGCACCTGCAACGCCGCGAACAGCGCAGCGCCTGCCGGGGAGAGCGGCTGCATCACCATCACCGAATGGGTGCCGCTGGAGGCCTCGCGGCTCAGCCCGACCCGCACCGGCAACTGCCCGCAACGGTGCCAGAATCCGAGCAGCTCTTCGGTAGCGCCGAAGCTCGCGCCGAGGTAGTCCACTCCCGCCTGTTTCGCCTGCTCCTCGATGTGCCGCATCAGCAACCGCCCTAGCCCACGCCCCTGCAGCGCGGGGTGCACGGCGATGCGTATTATCCGCTCGGCCTGCAGCAGCGGCGCCTCGGCAAAGCCGGCATGCACCGCCAGGGTCTGGGGCAGCAGGTGGCCGTGGGCGCGCCGCCGCCCCTCGTAGATCGCCTGCGCCAGCTGCGGCGGCAATCCTCCCTCGCGCGCCACCAGTGCGGTGGCCGCCACATGGCCGCCGTGGCGCAGCACGCAGACCCGTACATTGGGGCCGTCCAGCAGGTGGCGCAGGTCGTTGGGACTGGTGCGGTAGTGAGCCAGCACCAGCAGGCCGAACAGCTCGTTGAGACTGCGCGCGTCGTCGAGCAGCAGGTCGCGATCGAGCTGCTCGTACCGGCAGTTGCCGGGAGCGGCAGCGGCCACTGCGGCATCCGCCGCAGGCTCCGCATCCAGCAGCAGGGCGCGGAAGGAGAAGCGCTCCAGCGGATCGCCCTCCGCCCAGCGCACCGGCTGCTGCAGCCGCAGCGCGTGCCAGCCGGGGGTGCGCTCATCCAGCACCCGCTGAAAACGCAGGGCAAAGCCGCGGCCTGTCCCTTCGTAGCCATGGATGGTGCTGGCGAAGACGATACGCGCGTAATGCGCCAGCATCCGCTCCAGCATCGGGGTGGGTATGGCCGCCGCCTCATCCACCAGCAGCAGCTCACCCTCCGGCAGATTCCCCAGCAGTGCGTCGGGCGGAACGAAATCGATACGCCGCCCCTGCCACTGCACACCGCCGCGGGAGAGCTCGGCGCCGGGCAGGCGCTGCGCGGCGTGGGCAAAAAGCTGCTCGAGCGCGGCAAGCCGGGGGGCGGTGACCAGGATCCGTCTGCTCCCCGCAAGCAGCAGGCGGGCGGCGGCGATCCCGAGGGCTGCACTCTTGCCCCGCCCCCGGTCGGAGGTCATGACCAGCGGGCGGCGGCGATGGCCGTGCGCCACCCGATCGATCGCCTCGACCGCGGCGTGCTGCCCGGCGGTCATGCCATCCTCGCCAAGCGGCTGTCGCCACGCTTCGCCATGACCGGGCGCGCAAGCGGGAAGCGCCTCGTCCTGCCGCAGCACGGTGATCCCCTCGCAGGCGAGCAGCGCGGTCGAGAGGTGTTGCAGGAAACGGCCGCTGATCGCGCCCGCTTCGCAGGGGGTGACTGCCAGGCGGGCATGCTCCGGGTCGGCATAGTCGCGCCACTGCTGCGGTTCCGGGGCAAGCAGCAGGAACAGCCCGCCGGCACGCAATGCGCCGACCACGGCACCGAAGGTCTCGGCATCGAAACCGGCATAGGCATCGAGCACCAGCGCATCGAGTTCCTGCCCGAGTTGACGGCGAGACTCTTCCTGCGGCAAGGCTGCTATGCCGGCGGGTAGCGTGTCGCCGAGCCACAACAGCCGCGGCAGGGAGAAGCTCGGCAATAGCGCCTGCACCAACGACACTCCCCAGGCATGCTCGCCGCAGAGCGCCACCGCGGCACGATGGCCGTTTCGCGCGGCGTCGGCCTGAATCGTGTGCAGCAGACTCGCATACGCTGCCGGATGTGTTGCTGATGATGAAGACATGATGAGCCTACCGTTGAACACCTGCGCGCAGGTTATCACCCGCCAGAGGCGAGCGAAATGCCCCCTACCGGCCCACCCCCAACGAGCGGGTAAAGACCCTATGAGTGCGCTCTTGACATTCAACTACACTGCAAAAAAAGCAGCAGAATCAGGAAAGCATTGCAACGATGTCTACCATCGACAATGACCTTGATACCACGCTCGACTACCGGAGAGCGGAATTCACCGCGATCGAGACAGAGCGGCGTTTCCGCCAATGGTTCCACAAGGGCGCGGTTTCGCAAACGCGGTTGACCCTGCTCATCGCGCTGATGGTACTCGTCGCCTATATCCTCAGCGACTTCCTCATGCTGCAGGCCAGCGGCGCATTCTTCTATTCGCTGCAGATCCGCAGCATGATCTTCGCTGCCGGCCTGCTGACCATCGGCTTCATCACCCTCAACCAGAATCCGGCACTGTTCGACCGGGTCATCTTCCTGTTCCAGGCGCTGGCTATCGGCCTGTTGCTGCTCATGCTCGGCCGGATCCTCCCCGACATGGTCGCCACCTCGCTGTCGATAGTGCTGCTGGTGATCGCCATGTACCTGTTCATTCCCAACCGTGTCATTACCGCCAGTATCCTGTCGCTGTCGCTCTCTGTCGGTTTCCTCGGCATTACCATGACCGCTTACGAGATCGACCGGCTGTTACTGTTGCAACTGGGCATGTTTCTGCTCGGCGCCAACCTCATCGGCGCCACATTCTGCGGCCGTTTCCATCTGGTCAAGCGGCAGGAGTTTCTCGAGCTGATGCGGGAGCGCTCAGCACGCAAGACGCTGCAGGAGGAGATCGCAAAGCGGCAGAAGCTCGAAAAACAGTTGCTGCACCAGACACGCATCGACGAGCTGACCGGCACCGCCAACCGGCGCTATTTCATGGAACTGGGCGCCGAGGAGATCGATCGCAGCAAACGCTACGGACGAAACATGTCGCTGCTGATGATCGACCTGGATCACTTCAAGCAGATCAACGATCGCTTTGGCCACAGCGTCGGCGATGAGGCGCTGATGCGCTTCAGCGAGTTGTGCTGCAGCACCCTGCGCACCTCCGACATCTTCGGCCGCCTCGGCGGCGAGGAGTTTGCCATCATCCTTCCCGAAGAGTCACTGCAGGAGGCGGCGAAGACCGCCGAGCGGCTGCGCAAACGTATCGAGGATACCTTCGCCACGACACCCTACCGGCTGACCGTCAGCATCGGCGTCTGCGAGCTCGGCCCCGGCGACAGCAACATCGGCGACCTGCTCAGCCGCGCCGATAGCATGATGTACAAGGCCAAGGACCTCGGACGCAACCGGGTCATCTCGCTGCTGCCAATGCCAGGGTAGCGGCCATCGCCGCACCGGCCGCAGGATGCACAATAACCGCACCGCGGACTGTTTGATGATATCTTTCCAGGATAGGCACCCGGCGGCACGGGTGTTCCCAACCGAACCGGAAAGACAAACCTGCATCGTCACGCCCCATGCCACTGATACGCCACCTCATCCTGTCGGTTCTGCTGTGCCTGTCGCTACTGGGCAACAGTGCCGCTGCCGTCCAGCCGGTGACGCTGCAACTCAAGTGGTACCACCAGTTCCAGTTCGCCGGCTATTACGCCGCGCTGGAAAAGGGGTTTTATCGGGAGGCCGGACTCGACGTCACCATCCTCGAAGGGAGTCCCGAGCGCGACCCTATCGAGGCGGTACTCGCCGGGGAGGCCGATTTCGGTATCGGTGCCTCGGAGCTGCTGCTGGCCTATGCCGAAGGCCAGCCGGTGGTCGCGCTGGCGGCGATCTTTCAGCACTCGCCACTGATCCTGCTGGCCCGGGAGGGGCCTGAGCTCCACACCTTCCACGACCTGGTGGGCAAAAGCATCGAGATCGTGCCCCACGAATATGAGCTGTTCGCCCTGCTGCAGGCGATGGGTTACGGTCCGGCCGATTTCATCCTCAAACCCCGCAAGGGCGCGCTCGATGACCTGATCGGCGGCAGGGTCGCCGCGGTATCCGCCTACTCCACCGATGAGCCCTACCTGCTGGCGAAGGCACAGATCCCCTATATCGCGATCAGCCCGCGCAGCGCCGGCGTCGACTTCTACGGCGACACCCTCTTCACCCGTGCCGGCCTGCTGGCGGAGTCGCCACAGACCGTACGCGCCTTCCGCGAGGCGAGCCTCAGGGGCTGGGCCTACGCCATGGCCCACCCGGAGGAGATCGCTGAGCTGATCCTGCGGCGCTACAAGCCGGAGCGGGAACGCGAGCACCTGTTGTACGAGGCGCGCACCATGCGCCACCTGATCCTGCCGGAACTGGTGGAGCTCGGCTACATGCACCCGGGGCGCTGGAAACACATCGCCGACACCTATGCACAACTCGCCCTGCTACCGGCGGATGTGCCGCTCGACGATTTTCTCTACCAGCCGCAACAGCAACCCGATCTCACCTGGTTCTACTGGTCCGGCGCCGGCGCCCTGCTGCTGGTGCTGCTCATCTCCGGCATCGCCATCTATATCCTGAACCTCAACGGCCGACTGCGCGAAAAGGAGGAGCGCTATCGCGCCCTGTTCGAGACCGCACCGGTGGCGATCCTGGTGTGGGACCGGCAGCGGCGCATCACCCAATGGAACCGGCAGGCAGAGCATACCTTCGGCTGGAGTGCCGGCGAGGCCATCGGCCGGGATTTCCTCGACTTCATGGTCCCCACGGACGAGGCGGCGCATGTGCTCTCCATCGCCGACACCATGTTCGGCGGCGCCACCACCACCGCATCGTTCAACTGGAACCTAACCAAATCGGGACGACGCATCCTCTGCGAGTGGCGTAACACTGTGCTGCACGACAGCAGCGGCGAGGTCACCGGCATGGTTGCCGAGGCCCTCGACATTACCGAAAAACACCGCATCGAGGAGGCGCTGCGCGACAGCGAGCGCCGCTACCGCCTGTTGGCGGAGAACGCGGTGGATGTCATCTGGACCATGGATCTCAACGGGCGCTTCACCTATGTCAGCCCTTCGGTTGAGCGGCTGCGCGGCTACAGCGTCGAAGAGGTCCTGCAACAGGACCTGCGCTCATCCCTGACGCCGGAAACGGCACACGAGGCCGAGGAGGGGCTGGCCCACCTGCATGCGACCGGCGAGGTGCTCAAACACCGCTGGGAGGTGGAACAGTACTGCAAGGACGGCTCCACCGTATGGACCGACGTGAACGTCAACGTGGTGCGCGACGCAGCGGGCAAACCGCAGGAGATCCTCGGCATCACCCGTGACGCCACGCAGCGCAAGAGGCTGGAGGAGCGGCTGCAGCAGATGGCCCACTTCGATATGCTCACCGGCCTGCCCAACCGGGCGCTCTTCTTCGATCGCCTGGAGAGTGCGCTCCATCTTGCCCGGCGCAACCACAGCACGGTCGCGCTGCTGTTTCTCGACCTGGACGGCTTCAAGGGGGCCAACGACACCTACGGTCACGATTTCGGCGATGCCATCCTGCGGGAGGTTGCCGCCCGGCTGCAGCAGAGCGTGCGGGAGTCCGACACCGTGGCGCGCATGGGGGGCGACGAATTCACCCTCATCCTCCACAGCATCGACTCGCCACAGGACGCCGCCCACGTCGCCGAGAAGGTAACCCGGGCTATCTCCGCACCCTTCTGCGAGGATGACAGGGAGTGGACGCTCAGCACCAGCATCGGGATCAGCCTCTACCCCAGGGATGGCGACACCCGGGAGAGCCTGCTCAACATGGCCGACAAGGCCATGTACGAGGTCAAGCACTCGGGCAAGAACAGCTATCGCTTCTACTCCTAGAGCATGACGCCGATCCTGCTGTAACCCACTGATCCGCAAGCCACAGTGGGCACCAGGATCAGCGGGGGGGGCTGTTTCCAACCTGCTCCCTACGCCCTTTCCCCGCTTTTTCCCCGGTTTTTCGCCCCGTTGAACAAAATAACCTTTCCTTGATCCGGATCAATGGACTCGTATCGGTTTATTACTATCTTCTAATCATCTGAATTTTTAATATTCCCCCGCAGACCTGACTGACCGCTTTACGGCCAGTTGAAACGACACTTGGAGGTAGTAAGCATGTGTATCAGAGCAGGTAGCAATGAGCTGGAATCAGTAAAAAATCTCATGGGCATGAGCCTGAGGGCGGTCGTCGCCGATGCCCTTCATACCGATATCGAGGCGATCCGGGAAGAGAGCCGCCTGGTCGAAGACCTGCACATGGGCGCCGGCGACGAGCAGGAACTGGAGGCGATGATCGCCGACATCTTCGACGGCCTGCATGTCGATGTGCACGAAACCCCGACCGTCGCCGCCCTGCTCGACAAGGTGGTGATGCAGGAGTTCCGCGGACTGGCGGTATAAGTTGCAAGTTGGGTAGGATGGGATGAATCCCATCGGACGCAAGTCGCAAAATAGTCCTTGTCACTTGTCACTTGCGACTACTCTTTACAACCGATCGGCTGGCCGAAAAAAAAAGCCGATTCGACGGTCTCCAGATAGACCTCCTCCAGGCGCATGGCCATGGCCGCCGCCGACCAGGCGGCGGCGTGCCGGCGCCCCTCCTGGCCCAGTTGGCGCTGCAGCGCCTTGTCGCCCAGCAGCCGTTCGAGCTCCGCGGCAAACTCCGCCACATCCTCTTCGACAATCAGCGCGCCGCGGCGGGCACTGAGGATATCGCGCGTGCCCATCTTCGCCGTGGAGACGACCGGCACCCCCAGGGCCATCGCCTCGAGCAACACCAGTCCCTGTGTCTCAGTGCGCGAGGCGAAGACGAAGGCATCCCCGGCACAATAGCAATCGAGCAATTCCTGTAACACCTGGATATTGCCGATAAGGCACAGGTTGTGCTCCAGCCCCAGCCTTCGCCCTGCTTCCCTCAGCTGCCCCGCTGCCGGCCCTTCGCCGGCGAGGATGAAGAGGATATCCGGGATGCGCCGCTTCACCCGCGCCACCACCTGCAGCAGGAAGCCGATATTCTTTTCGTGCACCAGCCGGCCGACGAACAGCAGGCAGGGACGTTCGGGATCGATACCGTAGCGCCGCTTGAAACGCGCTCCGTCGCCATCAGTGAAGCGGGTCAGGTCGACCCCGGTTGGATTGATATAGCACTCGGTACGCACGCCATACGCCTCCAGCACCTCGTTGAATGCCCTGGTCGGCACCACCACCGAGTCGACCTGGCTGCACTGCCGGCGCGTCAGGTGGCGCACCGACCAGCGCAGCAGGCTGCGCGGGACAAAGCGGATGTAGTAATCGAGATACTCCTCGAAATAGGTGTGGTAGGTGAGCACCGCCGGGATCTGCATCCGCCGGGCAAGACGCACCCCGGCATAGTGGGCCACAAAGGGAGTCTGGATATGAATGAGATCGGGTTGCAGTTCGCGCAGCCTCTGCTCCAGCGCCATGACCGCAGAAAAAGACATCATCAGGTCCTCCGGATCGACGTACACCGTTCGCGCGGGGACCCGCAGGATCCAGCTCTCCTCATCGCCCGCATCGCGCTGAGCACCATAGTCGGGGGCGATCAGCAAGACTTCGTGT
>Ga0068714_10002433_pt1 | contig 24077 bp, 22 predicted proteins | sample MTBNYHSulfiMetaG_FD_62988 | JGI IMG/M metagenome (GOLD analysis project Ga0068714, IMG submission 62988) | Enrichment culture microbial communities from rom New York Harbor, USA that are MTBE-degrading - MTBE-NYH (New York Harbor Sulfidogenic)... | ecosystem: Environmental > Aquatic > Marine >... | reverse complement strand
TCCAGGGTGGCAGACGCCCGCACCGTGGTTTTCATCCAGTGTGTGGGGTCCAGGAACGAAGAGAACCCCTACTGTTCAAAAGTCTGCTGCACGCACACCGTTCAAAGCGCTCTGGAACTGAAGCGCCGGAATCCTTCGGTCCATGTCGTGGTGCTGTACCGCGATATGCGAACCTATGGAAAACGGGAGGAGCTTTACCGGGCCGCACGAGAGGCAGGGGTTGTTTTTGTGCGGTATTCGAAAGAGCGAAAGCCTGTCGTGAGAGCCCACGGCGATGGGGTGAGCGTGGCGTTCAGGGATCCCATCCTGGACCGGGAATTGGAGGTGCACGCCGATATTCTTTGCCTGGCCTCAGCCATCGTATCGCGCAGGGATCATGCGCTTTCCCGATTCTTCAAGGTGCCGATGGATGGGGATGGATGGTTCCTGGAGGCTCATCAGAAGCTCAGGCCGGTGGATTTCGCCAACGACGGAGTTTTCCTGTGCGGCATGGCCCATTATCCCAAGCCTCTCGATGAAAGCATCGCGCAGGCGCAGGCCGCCGCCTCCAGGGCTTTGACCGTGTTGTCGATGGATTCAATCCAGGTGGGCGGTGTCGTTTCCGTCATTGATCCCGAACTTTGTTCCGGATGCATGGCATGCCTCGCGGTCTGTCCTTTCAATGCGATTTCGTTTCATGAAGAAACGAAGGTGGCAGAGGTGAACGAGGCCCTGTGCAAGGGCTGCGGCGCCTGTGCGGCCGCCTGCCCCTCCGAGGTTCCGGTGTTGATGGGATTCAACAATTCTGAAATTTATGCCCAGATACGCGGAGCGCTGGCCGCTTGAAGGTCGACCTGAATACTCGAACCACAAGGAGGCAACGGTGGAAGAAGAAGCATTTGAGCCCAAAATTATTGCATTCATGTGCAACTGGTGTACGTACGGAGCTGCGGACCTCGCCGGTGTAAGCCGACTTTCCTACCCGCCGAACATCCGACCGATTCGGGTCATGTGTTCGGCCACGGTATCCCCGCATCATATCTTGAGGGCGCTCCAGGACGGCGCCGACGGCGTGCTGGTGGGCGGGTGACACATCGGCGACTGCCATTACCTGTACGGTAATTACATGACCATAAAAAGGATGACGTTTCTCCAGGAATTGCTGGGATTGTTCGGACTTCAGGAGAGGGTGCACCTGGCATGGATTTCGTCGGCCGAAGCCCAGAGGTTCGTCGAGGTCGTGACGGAATTCACCGAAAAGATTAAATCGCTGGGGCCGAACCCTTTGCCGGGGTTTTGCGACGCCCCGAGAGCGGCTCTGGCGGGGTCTTATGAATTCCCTGGATGACTCCGGTGCTTCAGCGTACGGCAGGACAAATGCACCGTGCATCCTGTGATACGATCCAGCAGGATCGGGCCGACTGTTTCAAGGAGAATGGTTTATGATGGACAACATTAAATCCTGGCTTGAAGAGGGAACCATCGATGTTTTTTTAGGATACAAGGAGGTGGAGGGCCATCCGCTGCCCTGGTGTTTTACCCGGGAGAGGTTGGATGAAGTCGATGACCTGGTCTTAAGTCCCGCGCGGTATTCTCTGGAAAAGATTGCAAACCATTTGGCGGAGCGGGAACCGGGCATCCGGATCGGGATGCTGGCCCGCGATTGCAACCAGCGGGCGCTCAATGTGCTGTATGTCTGGAATCAACTGAAGCGTGAGCAGATTTTGACGGTTGATGTCAACTGCTGCCCGTCGCGGTTGAAAGACCATGCCGACTGCTCTTATCTCGAACCTTCCGAGGTGGGTCCGTATAAAAAAGAGGTGGGTATAGACAACCATCTCCGGCTGGAAGATGTGGAGAGCTACGAACCGGAAGAAGGGCTTTACCGGTGGATGTACGAATTCCAGAAATGCATCAAGTGTTATGGATGCAGGAATATCTGCCCGGTTTGTTTCTGCAAGGAATGCAGCCTGGATAACGAAGAACTCGTTCGAGCAGGCCCGTTGATTCCCGATGTCCCCATTTTCCATCTGGTCCGGGCGGTTCATATGGCGGGCCGCTGCGTAGACTGCGGCTTGTGTGAGGACGCCTGCCCCATGGACATCCCTCTGAGGCTGCTCTATCAGAAAGTAAGCCGGATCGTATTGAACCTGTTCGATTACAAGACCGGAACCAGCGCGGATCAACCTCCCTTGAGCATTCTCGGGGACCGTGTCACGCTGGAACCCAAACCGATTCAACCCGCGAGCGGGAAATAGGCGTAAAGGAGCCTGAAATGGAGTGCAAACTGGTGCCATCGGTCTGTTCCTATTGCGGAACGGGCTGCGGGGTTTTGTTCGAGGTGATTGACAACAAAATCGTCGGAACTCTGCCGATGAAGACGCATCCCGTTAATGAAGGGAAGCTGTGCATCAAGGGGTGGAATCTTCACGAACATGTCAGCAGCGTATTGCGGGTCAAGCAGCCTTTGGTCAAAACCTTCGGGCGGTTTATGAAGACGGATTGGGATGAAGCCATCCGGCTTACCGCGGACCGGTTCAAACAGATTATAGCCGAACACGGGCCGGACAGCATCGGAGTGCTGGTGTCGGCCAAGATGACCAATGAAGAGAATTATCTGGCTCAGAAGTTCGCCCGCGCGGTGATCGGAACCAACAATGTCGATCACTGCGCACGCCTCTGACACGCCTCGACGGTGGCAGGTCTTGCCGCCGCGTTCGGCAGTGGGGCCATGACCAATTCCGTTGCGGATATTGAGGATGCCGGCTGCATTTTTATCATCGGTTCCAATACCACGGCCTGTCATCCTCTGATCGCACGAAGGGTGATGCGTGCCAAGGAAAAAGGGGCGAAGCTGATCATCGCCGATCCGAGAAAAATCCAGTTGTCACGTTTCGCCGATCTCGCCGTAACGCATCGCCTTGGAAGTGACGTGGCTCTTTTGAACGGCATGATGCACATGATCATTAGGAATAAATGGCATGCCGGGGACTACATCGCGTCGCGCACCGAAGACTACGAGGTCCTGGAAAAAACCGTGGGTGCCTGCACCCCTGAAAAGGTAAGCGCCATAACCGGGGTCGAAGCGAAGGATCTCGAGGAAATGGCCCGGTTGTATGCAACCAATCCGCCGGGGAGCCTTCTGTACGCCATGGGGATTACGCAGCATACCACGGGCGTCGACAACGTAAAATCCTGCTGCAACCTGGCCATGCTTTGTGGCTACGTCGGGGTGCACGGTGGGGGTGTCAATCCGCTTAGAGGTCAGAACAATGTCCAGGGCGCGTGCGACATGGGAGGGCTCCCCAACGTCTACACCGGCTACCAGCCCGTGGCCGACGACGCGGTCCGGGAAAGGTTTTCAAATGCGTGGGGCAGGGATCTTCCGGCGACCCCCGGCCTGACGATTACGGACATGGTGCCCGCCATGCTGGAAGGAAAACTCAAGGGGCTGTATGTGATCGGTGAAAATCCGAAATTGAGTGATCCGGACTGGAACCATTTCAATCATGCGCTGAAAAAACTTGATTTTCTGGTGGTACAGGAACTGTTCCTGTCGGAAACCGCACAGGTGGCGGATGTTGTATTCGCCGGGGCGTCGGTGGCTGAAAAGGAAGGAACCTTCACCAACACCGAGCGGCGCTGCATGCGGATTCGGAAGGCGATCGAGCCGATCGGCCGAACCCTGCCGGACTGGGAGATCCTCTGCAGGCTCTCGGAGGCTATGGGGTACCCGATGGCCTACCATTCCCCGGAGGAAATATTCGACGAGATGACGGCCCTGACGCCGAAAAGCTATGCCGGTATGACCTACGAGCGGATCGGCCTCGACGGGCTGCAGTGGCCCTGCCCGGACAAGAGCCATCCCGGGACCCCCTTCCTTCACAAGGATCAGTTCACCCGTGGTAAAGGGAAATTTTTCGCTCTGGAGTACAAGGATCCCGCCGAGCTTCCAGACGAGGAATACCCCTATTTTTTGACGACAGGTCGAATGTTCGCGCATTTCCACACGGGTACCATGACACGGATTTCCCCCCATCTCGATGTCGAGCAGAAAAACGGTTATGTGGATATAAACCCGGCGGATGCGGAAAAAATCGACGTAAAGGACGGAGACGTCGTTATCCTGTCCTCCCGGAGAGGCGACATCGAAGCCCCGGCGCGCCTGACGCGTTCGGTGGCGCCGGGCACGCTGTTTCTGCCGATTCATTTCGGAGAGGTGCCCACCAACGTCCTGACGAATGCAGAGGCTTTCGATCCCCTGGCCAAGATCCCGGAGTTCAAGGTCGGCGCGGTGAAACTGGCCAAGCTGGAAATCTGAAAGGCTTACAGCGCGCTGGAAAGCCTCTCGATGAGGGTGGCACCGATTTTGATCCCGTCGAAAAAGTCCTTGAGCCGGATGTTTTCGTTCGGGGCGTGATTGTTCGAGTCGTGGGGGCTCAGCGGGAGCCAGACACTCGGGAGCCCCAGAACGCCGGTGAAAAGGTAGTCCGGGCCGCTTCCCCCCATGCTCGGGAAAATCACCGGCTCTTCGCCGGTGGCATCCCTGGCTGCAGCCGCGACCATCTTTATGTAAGGATGGTCCACAGGCGTCCTCGATGGCATGAGCCTGCCGAGTTCGACGATTTCTATGTCTTCGAAGCCCCCCGCGTCCAGGTGTTTGCGCAATTGTGCGAGAACGTCTTCAGGGCGCTGGTCCGGCACAAGTCTGAAATCGATTTTGGCGAAGGCCGTGGACGGCAGAACGGTTTTCGCGCCTTCTCCCGTGTAGCCGGCCTGGATGCCGGCAATGTTGCAGGTGGGAGAGAAGAACAGGTTCCGGTAATAGGCCTCATCACCACCGAGAAGGCTTTTCAGCTCCAATTGTTCCCGTACCTTGGACGCTTCCGACGGGACGGCGGCCGCTGCTGCCAGCTCCGCTCCGGAAGGCTGTCTCACGGCTTCGTTGAAGCCGGGAATCCGGACCCGGTCGTCCTCACCCTTTATGTGATTCAAGGCGCGCACCAGTTTCCACACCGGGCTTGGCACGGTGGCGGCTTTCATCGAATGAAGGTCCTGGTTGGCTTCCCTGGCACGAAGTTCAACATAAAGCATGCCCTTTACACCGCACAGAAGCGTCGGGCGACCCGATTCATGCCTGGGGGCGTCGCTCACCAGGCAGGCGTCCGCGCGGAGCAGGTCCCTGTGGGCCTCGATGAAAGGCCGGAGATTGGGGCTTGATATTTCCTCTTCCCCTTCGAAAAGAAACACGACGTTCGAAGACGCTTTTCCGCGAACATTCAGCAAGGCTTCAACGGCCTTCAGATGGGCAAAAAGCTGACCCTTGTCGTCTGCCGTGCCCCGGCCGTACAGGCGGCCTTCCCGGACTTCGGGTTCAAATGGCTCGGAATGCCAAAGCTCCAACGGCTCCGGCGGCTGCACATCGTAATGGCCGTAAATCAAAAGCGTCTTCGATGCCTCCGGGTTTCGCAGCTCCCCCAGGACGACCGGATGGCGTTCGGTCTGAAAGATTCGAGTCGATATTCCCACCTGTTCCATCATGCCGGCAAGCGTTTCCGAGCATTCGGTGATGCCCTGGTTTCTGGTACTGATGCTCGGTATCCGCAAAAGCGAAAAAAGCTCATCCAGGAAACGCGACTTGTTTTCCTCGATGAAGTTGTAAATATCTTTCATAAATGTCTCCTTCTCAGGCTTCAGGCGTATCTGTGGCATTCAACTTCATGACCAGGGGCGATTTCAATTTTCGGGGGCGGCTCTTCCCTGCATATTTTTTCGGCTTTTCTGCAGCGTGGGTGGAACCGGCATCCCGTGGGGAGGTCGATCGGACTTGGAATCTCTCCTGAAATCTCCGGGGCCGACCGCTTATGTTCGGGATCCGGTATCGGAACCGCCTGGAGAAGAACCTGGGTATAAGGATGGCGGGGGTTCTTGATCACCTCCTCGGTAGGGCCTATTTCAACGATTCGTCCCAGATACATGATGGCCGTGCGGTCGCATATGTACCGTATAAGCGAGAGGTCGTGGCTGATATAAAGGCTGGCAAGTCCCATGTCCACGGTCAGACGGCGAAGGAGCTTCAAGACGCCGGCTCTGATGGATACGTCCAGCATGGAGACCGGTTCGTCGGCGACAATGAACCGCGGTCTCAGCACCAGCGCCCTGGCGATGGCGACCCTCTGCCTCTGTCCTCCGCTCATTTCATGGGGGTAGCGTTCCAGGTAGTATTCGACCGGACGCAGCCCGGCGATGTCGAGCGCTTCGAACGTCCTTTCAAGCCGTTCCCGGCGGTCTCCGATTCCATGGATGGCCAGCGGTTCTTCGAGGGTCATGGACACGGTGTAACGAGGGTTCAAGGATTCGTAAGGGTCCTGAAAGATCATCTGGGCATCCTTGCGGAACTCCTTCAGCGCCGTGCCTTTGAGATGGGCGATGTTTTTGCCCTCGAAGAGGATTTCCCCGTTGGTGGGTTCATGAAGCCGCACCATCACCTTCGCTGTCGTGGTTTTTCCGCAGCCGCTTTCCCCTGCAAGCCCGATGGTTTCTCCCTGTTTCAACGAAAAGGAGACTCCGTCCACGGCGTGAACAAATTTCTCCTCGCCCCTGTTCAGCAGCGACGCCATGAAACCCCTGGAAAGAGGAAACAGTTTTGTAAGCCCGTTTATGTTGATAAGATCCTGTGAGTTGTTCATCATGCTTCGGTTTCCATCCTTTCCCAGGTGTTTCTGTCGGCCGAAAGCCCGCGCAGGTTTTCGGCTTCCGACACCCTGTGACAGGCGGCGAACTGATCCTCCCCCACCTGCACGAGCGGCGGAATCTCTTCGATGCATCGATCCAGAGAGAAAGGGCACCTGGGGTGAAACAGGCAGCCGGCCGGGGGATCGACCAGCTGCGGAGGAGCTCCGGGTATGGATATCAGCTCCTGCTTTTCGCCGACGATACTCGGGAAGGCATTTTTGAGCCCCATGGTGTACGGGTGAAAGGGACGTTTGAGAATCCCGGTGATGGATCCTATCTCCGCGATTTTGCCGGCATACATCACAGCGGCCCGGCTGCAGATTTCGGCGACGACGGATATATCGTGCGTGATCATCAGAATCGACGCATTCATTTTTTTCTGCAGCGATGCGATCCGGCGCAGGATCTGATCCTGGACGATCACATCCAGTGCGGTTGTGGGCTCGTCCGCGATGATCAGGCTGGGATTCAAGGCGAGGGACATGGCGATGATGGCCCTCTGGCGCATGCCTCCGCTGAATTGATGCGGATACGATTCAAGGCGCCTGTGATCGACCCCGACAAGATCGAACAATTCCCGTGCACGATTCATGGCCTCGGTTTTCGAGACATCCCGATGGGCCCTTATCGCTTCGATGATCTGTTCGCCTACCTTGTAGACGGGGTCAAGCGCGTTCATGGCACTCTGGGAGATCATCGATATTTCCTGCCAGCGAATCTTCCGGACCTGCTCTTCGGAAACAGCCGCAAGATCCCGGCCTTTGAACAGGATACGTCCCCCCGCGATCCGTCCGTTCGGTGGCAGAAGCCGGATGATGGATTTGGCGGCGGTGGTCTTACCGCACCCGGATTCTCCGAGCAGACCGAAGTTGACCCCGGGGGCAATGGAGAAGGAAATTCCGTCGACGGCACGGGCATCACCTGCGCGGGTTTTAAAATAGGTTTTGAGATCCGTAACTTCCAAAAGCGACATAATTGATTTCCCGTTCTAAAACCAGGCTTCCAGGGCTCCTTTTTACCTTGCCCTCAGCCGTGGATTCACGATTTCCTCGTACGCACGTCCGATGAAAAATCCCGACAAAACGAGCAGAACAATCGCCAGGCCCGGTGCGAGAACCCACCACCAGGCGACCATGATCGCCTGTGCGACGTAACACATGAAGATGATTTTACCCCAGCTCATCAAAAGCGGGTCGCCGTAGCCCAGGAAGCTGACACTGGCTTCGGTGAGAATGGCCCAGCCCATGGACAGCGCCCCGTAAACGAAAGAGAGGGGGAGGACGTTCGGCATGATGTGGCGGTAGATGATCCTGAAATTGCCGGCCCCTGACACTCTTGCGGCTTCGATGAAGGCCCGCTCCTTGATCGTCAGAACCTGTGCACGGACCACACGGGCGGTGCTGCGCCAGGTGATCAGAACGATGGCGAGAATGATGTTGAAAATGCCGGGATCCAGCAGGGCCACGAGGATCACCGCGAAAGGCAGGAAGGGAATCCCGTAGACAATATCGGTGATCCGCATCAGGATGTCGTCCACCTTGCCCCCGAAATACCCCGCGATAAGGCCGACGTTTGTTCCGATGATCACCACCATGATAGCGCATAGAACTCCGACGCCTACCGCCACCCGGCTACCGATGATCACCTGACTCAGAATGTCGCGGCCCATGCGGTCGGTTCCGAATGGAAAATCGAGCGACGGCGGCTGCATCCTCGCCATCGTCCCGTCCGGGTTCATCAGGGTCTCCATGGGATCGTGAGGCGCGATGTACGGGGCGAACACGGCAAGCGCAATGAAGAACAAAAGGATGACAAGGCCTGCCATACCGAGTTTGTTCTGTTTGAAGATGGCGAACTGATCGGCCGCAGATCTCCCTATACGCCTGGCCCAGCGAAAGCGGCGGACCCTGGCCGCGCCGGCAGGTGCGTTTATTGCTGTAGATTGATTTTGCATTGGACTCACAGGATAACTCCCAAAAAATACCGAGGTACTCGTTTTGGTTTTTATCGATAGGTTACCCGGGGATCAAGGTACCCATACAGGATGTCGGTGATAAAATTCAGGCTGACAACCAGTACCCCTAGCACGAAGAAACTCGCCTGGGCCATGGGGTAGTCATGGCGCTGTATGGCCAGGACCATTTCCCTTCCCATTCCAGGCCAGCGGAAGACCGTTTCAATCAACACCTGGCCGCCTACCGCGAAACCGATCATCAAGGTTAGAACCGTTATGACGGGGAGCATCGCGTTGCGCATCGCGTGGCGGAACATGACCGTTCTTTCCTTGAGGCCTTTGGCCCTGGCCATCTCGACGAAATCTTCGGTCATCACTTCAAGCATGGAGTTGCGCATGATGAGCATCGGAGTGGCCATGTAAAAGATCGCTGCGACGATGGACGGCAGGATCAGGTGGTGCAGGAAGTCCAGGTTGAAATACTTCGCTGCGAAGGACGTGAATTCCTGACCGGGCGTGTGCATTCCTCCGATGGGAAACCACCCGAGCGTGTAGGAGAAAACCAGAAGGGCCATCAGGCTCGTCCAGAACTCTGGCGCCGATTTAAACGTGAGCCCGGTGATCAGACCGGCTATCTCAAATTTTGTGCCCCGTTTCCAGGCCATGATCGTTCCGCTGACCACCCCCATCACAAAGGCCATCAAGATGGAAATACCCATGAGAAGGACCGTGCTTATCAGCCGTTCTCCCATGATTTTTGCGACCGGGGCCCGGTAATAGAACGACCGGCCGAACTCCCCCTGCAAAATGTTTTTCATATAGATGAGGTACTGGTAGGACAGCGGCTGATCAAGGCCGAATTGTTTCAGCACCATCTCCTGGGATTCGACCGGAAGCGCCGCGTCCAGATACATGGTCAGGGGGTCTCCAGGGAGGAGACGGAACATGAAAAACAGAATCGTGGTGAGCACGAACAAGGTGATCACCAGCTGAATCAACCTTCGGATTATATAGGCTTTCATCGGCAAACCATTCAGGATCGGGTCGGATGCGCAGGGGGCTTCCGGTCGATCCACACTTGACGGCGTCGTAACACGTCCAACGGCTGCGTTACGCTTCATCCTTCGTCGCTGCAGCGTACGGTAGGTACGCCTCACTCCTCAGGATTCGTCCCGCTATGCGGGAAACGTTTTACATAGCCGTCTCCTTTGTGAGTTTTACGAACTCATCAAACTTGAAATAAAGATGCGCACATGAGGCGGCCGCCGCGAAGGCCGCGGCCGCCGGAGGTGCGCATGTCGGTAGGTTATTTATTTCTTTTCAGGAACCGGATCGCCTTTTCTCAAAACATCATCGTCGGTCTTTCCTTCGGGGTAATAAATCGCCCCATCGGAATCCCATGCGTAGCCGGCATTCTCGAGTTCCTGCCGGGCCTTTTCCATGGAGAAATCGAATTCTTCGACGTTGGGGTTGTGATAAAATTCATTCGGCGGCGTGATAATCGAATGGGTGACCTCGCCGTATCCTTCAAGGAGCCTTTCGACGATCATTTTCTTGGGGATCGCATAGGCCATGGCCCTTCTAACGGCAACATCATCAAAAGGCTTACGCCTCATGTTGTAGTTGATGTGGTAGTAGCCATGATCCCTGACCTTGATCACCTTGGCGTGATCCGTTCTTTCAAGCTGCTCAACCTGAATCGGTTCGATCCACCAGCCGCCGAAATCGGCTTCGCCTGTTTCGACTCCCGCGGCCATGCCCTGCACGTTGGCGTAAGGAATCTTAATGACGGCATCGATATTCGGGGGATTGAAGTAACCATCGAACTTGCTCATCTTGATTTCTTCGTTCCGGCGCCAGTAATCGAGCTTGAAGGGTCCGCTTCCAATCGGGCTCTCGTTTCCGTATTCAAGCGGATTTTCTATTTTTTCCCAGACATGCTTGGGGAATAAGAAAACCTGGCCCAGGCAGTTGGCTACGAAGGGGGCAAAGGGTTCCTTGAGTTTGAACCGAACGGTGGTGTCATCGACGATCTCCACTTTCTCGATCGGCTTGACGATCGCCATGAAGTAGCCGGACTTCGCGGTGGTCGGGAATTCGAAGGAGAATTTTACGTCTTCGACGGTCACCGGTTCGCCGTCGTGGAATTTCATTCCCGAGCGGATTTTGACGTCGATCGTGGTGTCGTCTACCTGGCTGATGCTTTCAGCGGCCCAGTTGACCGGCCTGCCGTCAACGCCGACTCTGACAAGGCGGTCGTAGATCAACCTGAAGGTCTGAAAATCATGGGTGGCCACGGAAGCGAGCGGGTTCATGGTTGACACATCGCTCGGATACCCCCAGCGAAGAACTTTGCGGTCGGTTTTGGGTTTGACGTTCATCAGGTTCCAGAAAGCCTGGAGTCCTTCGCCCATCATCGGGGTCCAGTTTTCCCAGTCTCTGGCATTGTAGGGCTGCAGCTGGTTGCGGCAGGCAATCGGGCTGTGGGGCTGGTCCTTGGCAGCGATCTCCTGGCATTTCCAGACGGCTTCACGGCGCTTTTCAGGGTCGATGATCCTTCTCTGCATTTCAGCCCACTTGTCATAGTCGGGATTCTGGTATCCGTTTATATTGTATTGGCCGATATGAACATTGCTTGAATGAAGCACCGAGTAGCAGAAATGGTCCGGGTCGATTCGTTCCGCCCGCCCGGCCCAGTTCAAGGTAAAGGCGTCGAAGTTTTTCTGTTTTATGCCTTCCTGTGCGAGCCTGGACCATTCAAGCGGGGTCACTTTTACATCGAAGCCCAGTTTTTTCCAATTGGTCGCGATCATCAGCCCGAATTCATACCGGATGGGGTCGTACTCGGCTGTGGTTACGTACAGTTCAATCTGGCGGATTTTTCGCTCGGCCGGCGGATCGGCCGCATAAGCGGGCACCGCTGCGGCGAAAACAATGCACACCGCTGCAAATAACATGAGGCAATGCATGGCGGTATGAAAACCACCGGCTGTGAAATACTTCTTAAATCCTGTCATAAATTTCACCCTCCCTGTTATAAATTGAGAACAAACGGGCATGACCTCCTCTCACAAAAACCGGAATTCCCGGACAGCTGTAAAAACCGCCTATCCAGACATTTGAGAAATGCAGGATTCTGAATAACATCTTTGGAAGGGAGGATTTGCCATGGTTTAACCATTCCGACAATACCAACACCCACACGGCGTATCAATAAATGAATTCTGACTCTTTGTCAAGAATTTGAAACGTTCCCTGGATCCGCACCCGCGCCTTGCTTTTCTTCGAATGCGCTGCGGAGCTGCCCGCAGGCGGCCAGGATATCCCTCCCTTTGCTCTTGCGGAGGACCGCGGTGTAGTTGTGATCCATCAGCACCTGCTGGAACGCGAAAATTTTGTCGGCCGGCGGAGGCCCCATCGGCGAAGCCGGGTGGGCGTTGAGTGCGATCAAATTTATTTTCGCACGTATTCCGGATAGGAGGTTACACAACCGTACCGCGTCATGGCGGCTGTCGTTGATTCCGTTTATCAATATGTATTCGAACGTGATCATCCTTCTGTTCGGCAGAGGAAAGGATCTACAGGCTGCGAGGAGTTCAGCCAGGGGATGACGTTCGTTCACCGGCATAAGACGACTTCGCGTTTCATTGTCGGCTGCGTTCAGGGACACCGCCAGATTGACCGACAGCTCCCGACCCAACCGGATGATGCCGGGGACAAGCCCGCACGTGGAAAGCGTAACCCGTCTGTGGGAAAAATCGAGACCGTCGGCCGAAATGATCGTTTTCACCGCCCGCGTTACAGCTTCGTAGTTTGCAAGCGGTTCGCCCATGCCCATGAAAACGATGTTCGTGAGCCGGGAGGGATCTTTCAGCGTTCGGCGCACTTCGATCACCTGATCTATGATTTCCGCCGCCCTCAGGTTCCGAACCAGCCCCTGGCTGCCGGTCATGCAGAACCTGCAGCCCATGGCGCAGCCTACTTGTGAGGAGATGCACAGGGTCAGGTGATCTCTCTCCGGGATAAGCACGGTCTCGATGGTTTGCCCGTCGTGGAGTTCGAACAGGTATTTGCGCGTTGTATCCTCGGAGGTGAGCATCGAGCGAAGGCTGAGATTCGTTAGAAAGGCGGATTGCTCAAGAGTCCGCCTGGCGGCACGGGAAAGGGTGTACATGCTGTCAAAGTCCGCCGCAAGCTTCTTAAACATCCACTCCCGGATCTGCCTGCCGCGGTACCGTTCCATCCCGAGGGATTCAACCCAGTCTTCCGTCTCGGGAGCGTCGAGGCTCTTGATGTCGCATTTGGTTTTTGTATTCATCGTCTCGACCGTTATTCCAACAGGGGAATGTTGATGGCATCGTAAAAAGTCAAAAAAGCCTTGTCTTATGTCGTCTAACGTCATTTCCCGACACAAAGGTTCGCCGTGGAATCCAGTTATTCCAGGTAGTTGCAACAAACCTGGACCCCGTTCTTCAACGGGGTGACGACTTCTTACGGGGCCATCAATGTTGATGAAACCGTAAAACGTAGCATCGTCGTTTTGACTTCCAACGATGCCATCGATGTTCACGTCGATCGGTTTTTTCGGCTTCCGGAGGTCATGGTGCGCAGCTCGGCAAGTTCCCAGACATAATCGTAAATATGCAGCCCCTTGCTGGCGGCGATGATTTCTCCATCCTGGACGCCGATTTCGCCGGCCATGTATTCCTTCATCAGCTGGAGGGCACCGAGGTTGGCCGGGAAGCCGTTCCAGAGATCCCACGACCTGAAATAAAGAATGAAATGGAGTCTTCCCCCGGAAATTCTGGTGTCCACGAGACGCAGGCAGGGTGGGTCGTCGAGACCCGTGTCGGTGGGCTTTCCGACTTCCATGCAGGCCTGGTTGGTTCCGGCTCCGTGCTCCCGGTACATGTGAATAACGTCCTGTATCTGTTTCTCCAGGCGTTCGCCGTATGTGTAATCTTCTCCGGGCTGTTTGACCGATGTCATCAGATAGGGAAGGTAGCTCTCCAGATAGCCTTCGGCGACAGGGTTGGGAATTCCAAGGGCCGGTGGGATGTCCGGCAGGAGCGGCCTTGTACCCGGATGGGTGATATGCACGGTCAGGTGGTCGAATTCCAGGCGTTTCTGGCCCTTGTAACTGCCGTGGTCGATCGTGTATTCCCGACCCTCTTCCAATATCGAGTAGACGCACTGAAACCAGGCGTCCGGAAGATCGCGCGCCGTAATGAAATGAAGCTTCATATCGTTCTCCCAGAGGGTTTAGTATCCCACCGTGAGGCGGGAGATTTCAGATGGCAACGTTTGTACCACGGTACCACCCCCAAGGCAAGCGATACGAGGTTTTTGGAGTGTAGGGGCTACCCCCTGTGGAAGCCCTGTGTATCCGCGATGCCCCATCCCGCGCCGCAGGCGCCACCAACACCAACACGCGCCGCAGACGCCACTAAGATGCGCCTTTGCGCGATGCAAAAATCCCTGTTTCGACACGCCACCTGCGCTTATTCCCTGCTGTTCAACGCACGCGCATTCAGAGAGCAGGAAAAATGTCCAATGAAAAACCCGCAGGGCCGGCAAACCCTGCGGGCTGAAGGAAAGAAGTTTACAAGCCGGGAGGCTTGATATGAGGATAAACACAGCCGCTATAGCGTCGAAACGACATGGCGGCCAGGGAGAGCCTCTTGCAGACGAGCCGCTTCACCGGGTGGCACGATATCCGCATGAACAGGTATTCGAGATTTATCCGCATTCGCTTTCACATTCACTGCGTGCACACCCGGGAAGCTTTTGCCCAAACAGCCACCTGACAGACCAGCATCAACATTCGATTCCGCGCCGGAAAACCGGCAGTCAGCTCAATTCGAAGACTCGCTCAACAGTGGTGGCAACAAGCATTCGGTCTCACTTTGTCACGTGAATATCCCGACTGTACTTTATTGGCTTTGCAAATCCTGTGCAAAACCTGCCAAAAAGTGGAGAATCCCCATTTTACAGGTGGTTCGAATCTCCTGGAGGCTGTGCAGCCCATTCCTGGCCTGTTAAGATTTTTGACGGAGTGTCGGTTTTTGTTTCACCTTTTATTGTGGTCTGAAAATTTCCGCATCAACCTTGATATTGACGACGACGCCGGTTATTATGCGCCAGTTTTTCAATTCGAGGATTTCTCCTCGATCCATTTCCGGCGTTTCTAAATATGGAAGTGGACGTGTTTCAGGAATTAAAATATATTGACTCAGGAGGTGTATGATGCGACGGATAGACCTCAGGTCGGATACCGTCACCCTCCCCACCGAATCGATGCGCAGGGCCATCGCGGAGGCCGACGTGGGCGACGATGTTTTCAGGGAAGATCCAACCGTAAACCGTCTGGAAGAGCGGGCGGCCGAACTGCTCGGCAAGGAGGCGGCTCTTTTCGTTGTCAGTGGTACGATGGCCAACCTGGTCTGTGAACTGACACACTGCGGCCGCGGAGATGAAATGATCCTCGGCGATCAGTCTCATATCCTGCATTATGAACAGGGAGGCTGTGCTGCGTTGGGGGGAATCCATCCGAGGACGGTACGAAACCTGCCGGATGGGACGCTGCCTCTCGACGAGGTGGAGGCGGTTGTGAGGGAAGACAACGTTCATTTTCCGAGGACCAGGCTGGTGGCTGTCGAAAACACGCATAACCGGTGTAACGGCATGCCTGTTGACGCGGGTTACATGGCCAAGATCGGAGCCCTGGCCCGGCGGTTCGGCTTGAAGCTGCATGTGGACGGCGCGAGAATTTTTAATGCCGCGGTTTCATTGGGGGTGAGTGCCGCCGATCTGGCGGCGGATGCGGATTCGGTCGTGTTCTGCCTGAGCAAGGGGCTCTCGGCGCCGGCAGGCGCCCTGGTGTGCGGAAGCGAGGCTTTTATCACCGAGGCCCGGCGGAACCGGAAAGTGGTTGGGGGTGGAATGCGCCAGGCGGGAGTTCTTGGCGCTGCAGGCCTGGTAGCGCTTGATGAAATGATCGAGCGGTTATCCGAAGATCATGAAAATGCACGGAGGCTTGCCGAAGGATTGGTTGAAATACCGGGGGTGATGATCGATGTTTCATTTGTAAGAACAAACATCGTATTTATGGATGTTGCAGAAACGCTACCAGCCGCCCCCGAACTTGCTTCGAGGCTTTCAGCGGAAGGGTTGCTCATCCTGCCACTGGGCCCCAGGAAACTCCGCGCCGTGACGCATTACGGGATAACCCGGGATGACATTGACGGCGCTCTGGCGGTTTTTCAGCGGGTCTGCAAGGCTGGAGCGCATGAATTTTAATTTTCGAGAACAGGATGGAATGTTATGGAATCGGGACGTTTGCCAGAGGACTCTAAAACCGGGGCCACCGAAGAGGAAGATTTCGAAACCCTCTTAAACCAAAATTTTTCGACCCCTGAGCGGTTCGAACCCGGCGAGAAGGTCGAGGCCGTGGTGGTGGAGGTGACCGATGAGTGGGTTTTTATCGATTTCGGTGGAAAGAGCGAGGGATACATCGCCGTTTCGGAAGTTCTGGATGACGAGGGAACGCCGAGTGTAAAAAAGGGCGACAGCCTGGAAGCATTTTTCCTTTCCGCGGCAGACAGCGAATATCTCTTTACGACGCGGATAGGCAGGGGGATGTCCGGGCGCATGCATGTCCAGGCTGCCTACGAAAACGGCATCCCGGTCGAGGGAAGAGTGGAAAGTGAGACCAAGGGAGGATACCGGGTACAGATCGCGGGAAAAATTCGAGGTTTTTGCCCGTATTCCCAGTCCGGAGCCGCGCTGGATCCGGAGACGGTGATCGAAGCGGGTTCATCCTATTCGTTCAAGATTATTGAAATGGACCCCGAAGGCCGAAACATTGTGCTTTCCCGGAAGGCTTTGATTGAGGAAGAGCTGAGAGAGCAGGTAGCCTCCTTCAGAGAAACCATTGAAGAAGGGATGGTGGTCCGGGGCGTTATTTCATCCATCAGGGACTTCGGCGCCTTTGTCAAAGTGGGCCCGATCGAAGGCCTGATCCCCATTTCGGAGATAGCAAGAGGCCGGGTTCAGCACGTCGAGGACGTGCTGAGCGTGGGGGAGGAAGTCGACGTCAAGGCGGTGAAGCTCGACTGGGAAGCGGAGCGGTATTCTTTCAGCATCAAAGAGACCATTCCAGATCCATGGGATACGATCGAAGCGAACTATCCGGAAGGGTCCGTTCATACCGGAACGGTCGTTCGCCTTGAACGATACGGTGCGTTCGTCAATCTCGAACCCGGCGTGGACGGGTTGCTTCACATCTCTAGACTCGGAAAGGGCAGGCGCATCAACCATCCCCGGGAAGTTCTGAGCAACGGGATGGACGTCGAGGTGCGGATCGACAGTGTGGATACCGATCGTGGCCGGCTGGGGCTTACCATGGCCTCCATCGACGAAGAGGAGACGGGCAGCGAGGAGAAGAACCGCGAAGAATTCGTCCAGTACAGCGGAAATGCAGGTGAGGCCTCCAAGGGGGCGTTGGGCACCCTGGGGGATCTCTTTTCGGATGCATTGAAGGATTCGAAAAAGCGCCGATAAGGTGGTTTATTTCTCGATGGCGGAGGCGGATAAACTCAAGTCGCGGGAATCGGTCCATCGGATGTTCGGACGGATAGCCGGGACTTATGACATCGCGAACCGGGTCATAACGTTCGGGTTCGACGTTGTCTGGCGGCGCTTTGCCGTCCGGTCCGCCGAACTGCGTGCCGGGGCGCGTGTGCTGGATATCGGCTGCGGCACCGGCGATATAGCCTGCGAAGTCGGCAGGCGGGTGGAGGAGCCGGTGGTGGTTGCCGCAGACGTCAACGCCGGGATGATTCTCGCGGGGAAACGGTCGAAGAAAGGTTCCTCCATCCTGTGGTGCCTGGCGGATGCATGCCGCCTTCCATTTCCGGACAACTGCTTCGATGCCGTGCTTTCCGGTTATCTGGTCAGGAACGTTCCAGACGTCGGCAGGGCGTTCAGGGAGCAGATGCGCGTCGTGAGACCCGGGGGAAGGGTGGTCTGTCTCGAAACCTGCCCGCCGCATCCCGGTTTGATGGGCTTACCGGTAAGAATTTATACCGCCTTTGTGATCCCGTTTATAGGGAGGATTCTCAGCGGGGATGCGGCTGCCTACCGATATCTGCATGAAAGCACGGGGTCTTTCATGGAACCGGGCCGCTTGGCTTCGGTTATGGAAGAAAGCGGGCTGGATCATCTGTTTTTTCGCAAGTTCATGCTGGGAACCCAGGCGGTGCACGTGGCGGTGAAAAGGAAACGTTTTTGGTTGTGATCAACCGTTGAAAGCGTTATGGTAAGCCATCAACAATTTTATCAAGGAGGCTTTGATATGGAGATCAGGTGGTTGGGAGTTGTCGGCGCGGGACAGATGGGTTCGGGTATCGCTCAGGTGGCCGCGGCCAGCGGCCTTTCCGTTGTTATGAACGATATTCGCGACGAATTCGTTGAAAAGGGATTTGATGCGATCGACAAGAGCCTGGCACGTATGGTCAAGAAGGAGAAGCTTACCGAAGACGAAAAGGCTTCTATACTTGGGCGTATAGAAGGGTCAACCTCCCTGGGTGATATGTCCAAAGTGGATTTTATCGTTGAAGCGGCCACCGAGAAGGTGGATTTGAAACTGGACATTTTTAGAAACCTGGATGCGACGTGCAGGCCGGAGGTCATTCTTTCCTCGAACACGTCCTCCATTTCAATCACGAAGATAGCCGGGGTGACCGAGCGGGGGGACAGGGTGATCGGAATGCATTTCATGAATCCGGTGCCGTTGATGAAACTGGTGGAGATGATCAGAGGCCTCCAGACTTCGGACGAAACCACGGAAACCACCCGGAATCTGGCGGTAAAGATGGGCAAGACGCCTGTTGATGCAAACGATTTTCCCGGCTTCATCAGCAACAGGATCCTGATCCCGATGATTAACGAAGCGGTTTTCGCGCTCATGGAAGGTGTCGGCAAGGCTGCAGACATCGACGAGGTCATGAAACTGGGAATGAACCATCCGATGGGGCCTCTTGCCCTGGCGGATTTGATAGGGCTTGACACGTGCCTGGCCATCATGGAGGTGCTTCACGAAGGGTTGGGAGACGCCAAGTACCGACCGTGCCCTTTGCTTCGGAAATATGTCGATGCGGGATGGCTTGGCAGAAAAACCGGAAGGGGTTTTTACTCGTATTGAGCCGTTTCCGAACCGCACGGCCCCCGGCGTTGACCTTTGACCGGGCGGCTGTGCCATGAATCGATGACATCTTGATGGTGGATCAGGGAGGTTTCATTTGAAAAATTTCTATCCTTGTAGTAAATTAATAAGAGTAGACAACCTCCAATCGTCTACCGGGGGATGAAAACGATATCCGAGGGGAGGGAGAGCCGCTATGGCAAAAATTCTTATTATCGACGACGAAGAACATATCCGATACCTGTACTCCGAAGAACTCACCGAGGAAGGCTATGAGGTGATAACCGCCGAAAACGGCTACAGGCTGCTTGAGAGGATCGAGGAAGAGAAACCTGACCTGATTGTGCTTGATATTAAGATGGTGGACTATAACGGGCTGGATCTGCTGCAGGATATCAGAAACAAGTTCTATGATCTTCCCGTTGTTCTCTGCACCGCTTACGATACGTTCAAAGAAGATATGAAGTCCATCGCAGCCGATTTTTATGTCATCAAATCGTTTGATTTAACGGAACTCAAAAATAAAATCCAGATGGCTCTGGAGTCCAAATCTCAGGAAGCATGATTTTTTAAGCCCTTCAAGCCCCGCCAAGGTACCGTCGGTTCGGCATTTGAATTTTATTTGTGGTATTTCTCGTTGCGCATGATCGTAAATGCCCGGTAGAGCTGTTCCAGAAGGATCAGGCGGCTCATTTCGTGGGTGAGTGTGAACGGAGAAATGCAAAGCGTTTCATTGCTTCTTTGGTAGATGCCCCGGCCGATTCCAAGAGGGCCCCCGATGACAAAGGTAATGGGATCCTTCTCCCGGCACAAACGCTCCAGGTGCTGTGAAAAATCTTCGGAGCCCATGCTTGCGCCCTCACGGCAGAGTATGACGACATGATCGTGCTGCCCGAGGCGGGCGGAAATCGCTTCGGCTTCCTTGTCCAGGATTTCTTCGCGTTTGCTTCGTGAAGGAATGCGCCGGCCTTTCACTTCCACCCATTCCACGGGCACGTAACGGCGCAGCCGCTCCAGGTAAAACGTTTCCCCCTGGATCAAAAAAGGCGCCTTGGTGCGTTCCACGACGATCATTTTTAGTTTAGGCAACGACGTTACACCTTCGGATGTTCTTTTCAAGACTTCGGCGACAGCTTGAGAAGCCCGGCGACACGGTCGGCGGTGGCTTTCACGAATTCCTGCAGAAGCTCTCCATCAAGCGGGGAGCCGGGAGCGGGGTAGGCTTTCAGCCCCTCCGGCACAACGTCCACGGGCTCGTTTTTCAAAGAGGAATCCGGCGTTACTTCAAAGGCGGGATCGAATCGGCCGCTGAAATACATGTCCTGGAACATGGAGAATTTGAGTGCATGGGCCGTGGAGTCGAGCACGGCGATGTCTTCCGGATCGATGATCCCTCGGGTGGTTGCGGCTGCGAGCCCGGCCATCGATTCACCGCCCTGGGTGCACGCGATGTTTCCGTTTCGGTTGGCCGTTATCATGGCATCCATGATTTCCTGCTCGGTTACCTGTACGACGAAAACCCTGCGTTTCCCCGCAAGCTTGTTGTATTCCTCCGCCAGGTTGACGACCCGGGGCATCGACACAGGGTTTCCTATCATGGCCGCCTGCGCGACGCTCGGCCTGACGGAGACCGGCTTGAAGACCCGCTCCGGACTGTCGTCGGAATAATAGCGGAAAACCGGGTCTGCATGGGAGGACTGAACGCCGACGATTTTAGGGAGGTTTTCGATCAGCCCGGCCCTGTAAAACTTTATGAAACCGCTCATGATGGCCGTGATGTTCCCGGCGTTTCCGATGGGAACCAGAATGGCCTTGTCCGCGACCTCGTAATCGAAGTCCTGGCAAATCTCATAGGAGAAAGATTCCTGCCCGAGAATACGCCAGCTGTTTTTGGAGTTGAGCAGCGCGACATGATAGGTTTCGGCCAATTCTTCTACGACTTTCATGCAATCATCAAACACGCCCGGTATCTGGATCACGACCGCGCCGCTGCCCAGGGGCTGCGACAGCTGCTGCGGCGTTACCTTGCCTTTGGGAAGGAGAACTGCGGAGGCTACCGATTCTTCCAGGTACGCCGCATAAAGCGCCGCAGAGGCGGACGTATCGCCGGTCGATGCACAAATAGCCAGGATGCGGTCAAGGTTGTTTGCAGCCGCCATATGGTTGATGTAACTCAACGCGCAGGCCATCCCCCTGTCCTTGAACGACGCACTCGGGTTCAGTCCGTCGTTTTTAAAATAAAACCGGACCCCCATCATGTCGGTCAGGCGTTTGTTGGCGGCGATCATGGGTGTGTGGCCCTCCCCCAGATAAACGATTTTATCGAGGGGGATGATCGGGGCGATGAATTCGTAGTAGCGGAATATTCCCTTCAACGCCGGGATATTCAGCATCCGCCTGTAATCGAAAATTTCCCGCCATTGGTTTCCTGGTGTGGATTCTATGGTTTCGCTGTTTTTGTTGTGCAGCAGGAGCACGCCTCCGCATCGGGGGCAGGTGTACAGGAGCTTTCCGCTGTCATGCTCGGTTTCGCACGTAAGACAACGATAAACCATGTCCCCGCTGGGAGAAGGAATCATGTGGTCGCGGATCGGTTCGGGAAAGTCGTTGATTTTCATTCGTTGCTCCTTTTTTCCGCCCGGTAGGCTCGACTGTTTGGCTCCAGAATATTGATAATATAGAAACCCCCAAATTGCAACACGGCTCCCGGCACCACATTCGAAATACGAATATCGAAATCCTAAACAAGTTCAAATTTTCAAAATTCTAATGTTAAAAACAAAAGGAGTATTTTTACCTGTGGGAGCGATTTCCTACCGCGATCCGGCCCGCAAGATGTCCCATCCTCGATTCCCTCCCGACCTCCAACCTCTGCTCCGACTGAACGTTCCGCAATGCAAACTGAATTTTTTTGACATCCCCTGTCAGTTCTGTAAAACTGCCGGCCATGCAATGGATACGGACGATAGGGTCTTTCGGCCTGCGTTATACGAGGGTTATGGGTTTGATGGGGATTTTTCTCTTCAGAACGGCGTTCCTCGTTTTTGTCCCGCCCCTCAAGATCGTCCGTGCGCTTAAGCAGCTTAGATTTATAGGTTTTCAGTCCATACTCGTGATTCTTCTCACCGGGGCCTTCACCGGTATGGTCCTCGGGTTTCAGGGTTTTTACAGCCTCAGCCGCTTCGGCTCGGAAGCGTTTCTGGGACCGATGGTGGGGCTTGCCTTGATTAAGGAGCTCGGGCCTGTCATCAGCGCCTTAATGGTCACCGGCCGTGCAGGATCCGCCGTCACGGCGGAAATCGGCATCATGAGGATGACGGAGCAGATCGACGCGCTTGAGCTGATGGGGCTGAATCCTTTTCGATACCTGATGGTGCCGAATTTTCTGGCTGCGATGATTTCCCTGCCGCTTTTGAGTGCGGTATTCGACGTTGTCGGTATCTTCGGCGGCTACCTGGTGGGCGGCAAACTGCTCGGCGTTGGAGCGGGCACTTACTTTGGAGAAATGGCCAATTACGTAGCCATGAGCGATGTGATGGAAGGGATTTATAAATCCCTGTGCTTCGGGATCATCATTGTGTGGGTGTGCTGTTTCAAAGGGTTTTATGCGGGAATTCTCACAGGCTTCGGGGCCGAGGGTGTGAGCAAGGCTACCACGCAGGCAGTGGTCATGTCTTCGGTGCTTATCCTGGTAAGCGACTATTTTCTGACTTCGGTCATGTTTTGAGTGTCCGGAATGATATTGATCGAGAATTTATACAAAAAGTTCGGGGCGAACCAGGTGTTCAAAGGCCTTTCCCTGCGCGTCCCGGATGGGAAGGTGATCGCCCTCATCGGGGGCAGCGGTTCCGGAAAAAGCGTGCTGCTGAAACATATTGCAGGACTTATTCGGGCCGATCGGGGCCGGATCCTTCTGGACGGAAAAGACATGAATTCGATCAATAGCCGGGATCTGGCGGCGTTGCGCAGCAGGATCGGATTTTTATTCCAGGGAGGCGCCCTTTTTGATTCCATGACGGTGCTTGAAAATGTCGCCTTCCCGCTCCACGAAAAGACGAAGCTCAGTGCGGACAGGATAGAGCAGCGTGCTCTTGAAGAGCTGGACCATGTCGGGCTGTCCGGCTCGGAATACAAATATCCCTCGCAGCTGAGTGGTGGAATGGTCAAACGGGCGGCACTGGCAAGGGCTCTCATCACCGATCCGGAAATCATGCTTTTCGATGAGCCTACGACCGGGCTCGATCCGGTGACCGGTTTGTCGATCCTGCGTTTGATCGATTCGTGCCGCAGGCGTTTGTCCTTTACCGGCATCATCGTCACTCACGAGATCCCTAGGGTGTTTGATTTTGTTGATAGAGTAGCCCTGATAAAGGACGGGGTTGTTTACACGGAGGGTGGTACGGAAGTGTTTCTCACCTCGGAAGACCCGCTGATCAAGGCTTTCCTGGGCACCCTCAGCGATGAGGAGGATCAAGGGGAACAAAACCCGTCTAAGTTTGATGAAGTCGTTAAACGTTAAAACAGTGATATCCCTCGGTGTCGGCGTCGCTGTCGGCATCGGTATCGGACCTTGATCGGCGGTGTTTTCGACCCCGATACCGATCCCGACCCCGACGCCGATAAGGCGGGGATTTGGGTACTCTTGCTTTATGGAGGGCCTGGAGGATGATCATGAAAAAAATGGATCTTGAATTGGCCGTGGGGCTGTTTATGATCGTAGGCGTTCTGTGCCTCGGCTATCTTTCGATCCGGATGGGAAAATTGGACGTGTTCGGCCGAGAGGGTTATGAAATTCATGCATTATTCGCCAACAGTGGCGGCCTTAAGACCGGCTCGTCGGTTTCCATCGCCGGTGTCGAGGTGGGCACGGTCAAGGAGATCGTGCTGGAGGATTACCAGGCCAAGGCGGTGATGCTGCTTTCCCCGAAGATTCAGGTACAGCGGGATTCGGTCGCTTCGATCAAGACCAAGGGGTTGATCGGTGAGAAATTTGTTGAAATAACGCCCGGAGGTTCGGACAGGCTGGTGGAGCCGGGGGGAAGAATTCGAAAGACCGAATCCGCCGTTGATTTCGAACAATTGCTGTCGCAATATATTTTCGGCAGCATGTAAGTTGGCAGCGAGGAGGCATTCCATGTTTTTTTCATCGATTGTGCGCCGAGTCGTTTTCCTGGCCCTCCCGTTGGTTTTGACGGCTGCGACCTG
>Ga0068714_10002432_pt1 | contig 24084 bp, 25 predicted proteins | sample MTBNYHSulfiMetaG_FD_62988 | JGI IMG/M metagenome (GOLD analysis project Ga0068714, IMG submission 62988) | Enrichment culture microbial communities from rom New York Harbor, USA that are MTBE-degrading - MTBE-NYH (New York Harbor Sulfidogenic)... | ecosystem: Environmental > Aquatic > Marine >... | reverse complement strand
TGGCGATATTTTGAATGGTACAGAAAACAAGATTGTGGTGGCTGATCACGGCTCCGCGAGGTTTCCCCTGAACAGCAGCGGTGTGCATGATAATAAATGGATCGTCACCCTCTAATTCAACGGGGTTCCCCGGGTGACTTTTCAGAAGTACATCGAACGATAGATAAATACCGCTGGGCGGCCCAAACGTCACAAATTCTCTCAGCGAAGGACAAATCGATCGAAGATCGGAAATCATCTTTTCAAAATCAGGATCCACGACGATCATGACCGGTTCCGTATTCGTGAGATTGTAGCCGATCTCTTCGGCCGAGAGCCGAAAATTGATGGGAACCATGATGGCCCCTGCGGCAGCAATTCCACCCATCAAAGGGAAAAATTGAGGATAGTTTTTAGCTAATATGGCAATACGGTCTCCTTTACGGATTCCCTTCCCGGTCAGCCAGCCAGCCACCCTATTAGCCTGATCAAAGAGCTCTCCATAAGTCGTTCTCTCATTTTCTGACTGGATGGCAATCTGGTTTTTAAAGAGCGTTGCATTCCTTTTGTAGATGTCATATACCGTAAAACTTCTTACTCTCATTTTTTCTCCCCCCTTCATTCGGATACTTTTCTCCGTTCTTCCTCTCTCAATTCCCTTCGCAAAAATTTCCCTACCTTCGATTTAGGTAACATATCCCGAAACTCGATATACTGAGGAACTTTGTAAGGAGCCAACCTCTCCTTACACCATTTTGTGAGTTCAAAGCCGCTGATCCCCTTGATATCTTCCTTGAGGACCACAAAGGCTTTAATTCGTTCTCCCACCTTTTCGTCTGGGATACCCACGACACTGGCGGCAATGACAGCAGGATGCTCCTGTAACACTCTCTCCACTTCCGCTGCCGCTACCCGGTAGCCTTTATGTTTGATGAGATCGACTGACCGATCTCTGAAGTAAAGCCATTTATCTTTATCAACTTCCACAATATCTTTTGTTCGATACCAGACCTCCCCGTCGATGTCAAAAAAACATTTCTCTGTCTCCTCGGGTTTATTCCAATAAGACCTCACGGCATAGGGAGAAGTCGCCAACAATTCGCCAGGCTCCCCAGGGGGGACGGGTTCCAATGTATCCGGGTCGACTAACCGAAACCTGCTGCCAGGCGAAATTTTTCCTGCCGAGCCCTCTGGAGGAACTCCATCCCTGGCATAGCTGAGAGAAATGGCAGCGCAAAGCTCGGTGGCGCCATAACCCTGATAAAGAGGGATGCCAAACTTCTTATGCCACCTATTCGCAACTTCTGTGGGGAGGACGTCACCGCCCGTCCCGCAATATCTAAGAGAACTCATGTCATAATATTCGATTCGGTCATGTTCCAAAATCATTCGATACATCGCCGGAACGGCAAACATGCGCGTCACTTTATATCGTTGAATATGGTCAAACATCGCATCGAGAACAACTCGGGGCATGACGATTAAAGGCTCACCGGTGATCAGGAGGGGTGTCATCCCATCCATCTGACCGATGACATGATAGAGAGGGGCGGACAATAAGGATATGCCTTCTCCTAAAGGCACCAGAGTCTCAGCTGCCTTGGCCCATTCATCAATCCTGTAAAGGAAAAGACCGGCTGAGAGGGGCACGCCTTTTGGGAAACCTGTCGTGCCGCCGGTATAGAGCATCACGGCTGTATCCTCTGCTTTTCCCTGGAATGGAGGAAGTGCGGAGGGATTGCCATTTTTCAATAATTCTCGGAAGGATATAAATTCTTTTCCTGTTGGAATTTTACCGGAGGGGACTCTCCCAAAACCTCTGCCAATCAGTTTTTTCCACCCAGGGAGGAGGTCCACCATATTGGTGACGATGACTTTTCGGATGGGAGCCTCGGAAAAGACATCCATAACATAACTCAGATTGGTGTCCATGCAGAGGATGATTTCCGCTCCGACATCATTGGCCATATATCGGATGTCATAGGCAGTATAAACAGGAGCGACCATGACAGGGACGGCTTCGAGACGCTGGAGGGCGAGCCAGAAGATAATCGTCTGAGGGATGTTGTAAAGATAGATGATTACTTTCTCTTCTTTTTCAACCCCTATTTCATATAAAGAAGCAGCCAGTCTCAACACCATTTCATTGACTTCAGAGAAGGTATATTCCTCTCCAAGATAGATCAACGCTGTTTTATCCGGGGACCGTTTGACCACTTCTTCAAAGGCCTGGTAGGTTGTATCGGCAAGCAATCCTGTCATTCCTTGTTCCTCTTATACTCCCATGAAAGTAGACCTCACCTCAGGGTTCTCTCTGAGCTCCTGGCCCGAGCCCTGCAGGGTGAGCATCCCATTTTCTACAATATAACCGCGGTCCACAATGGGCAGAAGAGGCCTGGCAAACTGTTCTGCCACCAAAACAGTAATCCCTTCCTTTCTAATTTGTTTGATGGCTTGAATGAGACTGTTCTGCATGGCGGGGCTCAGTCCGAGCATGGGCTCATCCAGAAGCAACAGTTTAGGTCTGGTCATTAAAGCCATACCGATAGAGAGCATCTGCTGTTCCCCTCCACTGCAGAAACCGGCTCTTCTTTTTTTTAATTCTTTCAAAGGAGGAAAGATGGAGTAAACGAAATCAAAGCTCTTTTTAATTTCAGAATCTTTTCGGAGGTAGGTGCTGATTCTCAAGTTCTCTTCGATGTCACTATCGGGGAAAATGGGATGCCTCTCCCGGCTTAAGGCGATCCCTTTCCGGATTCGATGGCTAGGTTTGGCAAAAAGGATTTCTTCCCCTTCAAACCAAACTTCACCCATTAAAGTAATCCGCTCTCCTCCCCGCCTCTCCTCTTTCACCTTCATGTCGATGATCAAGCCAGAAATGGTATTCATTAACGTGGTCTTCCCTGCGCTGTTCGAACCTAAAGCAGTGACAATCTCTCCCCTGTTAACCTCTATGCTCAGATCATTGATCGCCAGAGCGTTTTCAAAAAAGACCAATAAATTTTTAACTTCGAGCATCTTCTCTGCCATGGTACCTTTAAGCTCTATATCGAATATCTACTCTTCACTGTTTACTGATTACCGGTTACTTCTTTTACCCTTCCACTTCGCTTCCGAGGTAGGCCTTTTGAACTTCCTCTTTTCCCATGGCTTCTTTCGGGGGACCGTCGGCAATCTTTTGTCCGAAATTTAAAACGATGATCCGGGTGGCCACTCGAAAAAGTTCTTTGAGGCGATGTTCAGCCATGACAATGGTGAGGCCCTCCCTATTGAACTTTTCGATCATTGGAAGAGTAGCCGCCACCTCAGACATCGTCATTCCTGAAAAGAGCTCATCAAGAATGAGCAAATCCGGGCGAAGGGCCATGCATCGGGCTAAATCGAGCCTCTTCAAGTAACCGTGAGGAAGACTTCCTGCAATTTTATAGGGAACGAAAGAATCCCGCTCAAACCCTAAGTCATCCAAGAGATCGATGGCGATATCATCCCTTTCCCCATATTTCCCTCCTCCAAACTTTTTTACCCTCGGAGAATATAATGGCACGATGAGGTTTTTAAAAGCCGGAAGTTTATGAAAGGTTCGAACCATTTGGAAACTACGAGAAATACCAAGACAGGCAATGGTATAAGGCGCCTTCCCTGTGATTTCCTTATCCCGATAAGTAATCTTACCAGACGTTGGCTTCACAAAACCCGTAATCAGATTGATTAAAGTCGTCTTGCCCGAACCATTCGGTCCAACGAGACCAAGAAATTCCCCTTGACAAATATTGAAGCTAATATGATCGACAGCGGTTACCCCACCAAAACGTTTGGTCAAATTTTCAATTTTTAAAATAATCTCTTCCGCCATTTTAAATTTTTACGTCCCTTTCAAATTGATGGTATTTCCTTTCAATATAATGGAAGAGGCCTTCAGGAAGAACAGCTAACGCAGCAATCAGAATGATACCGTACAGGGCCATTCTTAAACCACCAATCCCCCGAAGGGCCTCGGAGAGGGGAACTAAGATAAATGTTCCCAGCGTGGCCCCGGCAAAACTTCCCGGCCCTCCCAGAACCGCTCCAGCCAGAGGCAAAATCGTATTGTCGAGAGCAAAAGCAGACCGTCCCACAAACTGATAATAATGGGTCATGAGAGCTCCGGCAAAACATCCCACCGCGCTTGCGATAAATATCGCTTGAGCCTTATACCAATAGATATTAATTCCTCCTGCCATGACGACCCGATCGTCATCCTTGATCCCTCTTAGAACCAGTCCGAAATCTTCATTGATCAACCTCCGAAATCCGAAGAGGACTCCCACCACAGCGATCATAGCGATATATATCGCTAACCAGTGATTAGGAAAAGGAGTGAGAGAAAGTAATCCGTGGGTCCCGCCGAGAATTTCAAGTGTCTCAATCAGATGGTCGAATAAGAGAGGGAGAATGAGGGTCACCATGGAAAAATAGACCCCTCTTAATCTCACCACGGGGAAAAGGAGAAGGGTACAGATAAGAGCCCCCCCTATCGTGGCGACAGGGATCGTAAAAACGATTGGCCATTTGAGATAGAAATTAAAACTCCCCGCGACATAAGATCCAACCCCGAAGAAGAGCGCTTGCCCGAGGGAAACCAAGCCGACTGACGCCATAAAATCCCAGCTCAGGGCAAGCAAAGCAAAAATACAAGAATAAAAGACGACCTTCCCCCAGTAACTACTTCCCATTAATAATGGAAGGCAAAAGAGCGCCGCAATGGGTAAAAAGCGGGGCAACAAAAGATAAAGCATATCTCGGTAAGACGAAAGGGTGTAGATGGTGTCACTTCTGGCCTTGATTCCCCGATCTATCCTTTCCTTTCGGTATCGAACGGTTTCTGGCATGTCAAACTCTTTCTTCCAGTTCTTTATATTTCCCGAGTATGCCGGAGGGCTTTACCGCCAAGATGATGACGATGGCAGCCAAAGTGACGACGGTCTGCCATTGGGCTTTAAAGAAGGTGGCAACAATAATCTGGCCGAATCCAAGAATAATGCTTGCGATAACAATCCCGGGAATACTTTCTAATCCACCTAAAATGCCAACTGCCAGAGCAGAGATCAGGATGTCGTATCCCATCTGCGTATCAATAGATCCTAAGGGTAAAATGGCTAAACCGGCCACGACCGCAAGAGCAGACCCAAAGGATAAACTGAGGGCAGCGGTCCAATCCGAATCGATGCCCAAAGAAATTGCTGTCCGTTCATTTTGAGCAATGGCCCTGAAGGACAATCCAATCTTGGTGCGATGAGTAAAGATATATAGAAAAATAATTAAGGCGACACCGATGGCAACGAGAAAGATGCGTTGGTAGTCTAACCAGCTTTCTCCTATTTGCACGCTTCCTTTAACAAACTCAGGAAGGACATAAGTGAATCCTGAAAAACCCAAATACCGTAATACCTCGATAATGACAATGGCTGCTGCCAACGTAGCAATGACTTCATTGATCGCAAGCCCTCTTAGGCGAAGCATAAGCCCCCAATACAAACCAAATCCAAGGAGGCCAACCAGGGTGATCGAAATAAGTGCGGATAAGAAATAAGGGATGCCTAATTGATGAATAAAGATCCAAGTTAAAATGCCACCGAGGAGAAAAAATGCCCCGTGGGCAAAATTAGCCAAGCCACTGATGCCGAAGGTCAGACTAAACCCGATGGCCATCAGCGCTAAGGTCACACTATTGGTGATCCCGTAGATCAGGATTTCCATAGAATCCCTATGAAACTCCAATCTTTATTAAATAGAAGATGTCATTGTGAGGGCGAAGCCCGTGGCGAACTCGTAACAGCGAACTTAGATCGCTTCGCTGCGCTCGCAATGACACCTTCCTAAATCAATGAATTCTTTTATTTCATCCACGGAGCCAACTCGATCTTCGCCTCGGCAACGAGTTCCGGATAGACGGGCACCATCTTGCCGGCTCTCCACTGGTAAGCAACGATGATCGATGTCTCCTTTGGATTTCCATTAAACATTTGCTGATGGGTGCTCTTGTCAAACTTGATCCTTCCCGAAACACCCATCATATCTGTTGCTTCGATGAAGCTGACAAACTTATCCGGGTTCTTCGAAGGAACAAACCCAGCCCGTTCAATACTATCTTTCAAGATATAGACCGCATCATAGGCAGAGGAAACGACCCTTGGATCGTCCATCATAGGATATTTCTTACCTTTCCAGTGATCGTGAAACTCAATTGATTTAGGTAATGCCTTCACTGGGGCTCCAGTTCCCCCTGGAAACGGCATCACCAAGACATAGTCCAAGTCTTCTCCATAAGTAGCCCATGCCTTTGATGAAGTGACCACAGCAAAATCGAGAAAGAGCATGGTAGGAATCTTCATTGACTTCCACTGTTTGAAACAGACTGGAAGAGTGGGCATATCCCCCACCACATAGAGCATCTGAGCTCCGGAAGCTCTCGCCTTACTCAGAACGGGAGAAAAGTCATTGGTACCCACTGCTACCGGCTCATAACCAACTGCCTTCCAGCCAAACCCCTCTAACTTTCCTTTTGTAGCATCGGCAGCCGCCCTTGCCCAGATGGTATCCTGAGGGATCAAAAATAATTTTTCATATTTAAACTGTTTTCGAAGAGAGTCAATTGTCATGGCGGCAGTGGTTCCAACGTAGATAGAATTAGTGGTTGCGCGAAACCAATATTTATACTTTTCAGGGTCCCCCTTAAATATTTCGATAAGTTTGGGGGTCTGTGCAATGGTTTGCAACGTAATCATTTTATATTTGGCGATGAGATCCATCGTGGCTACCATGGCCTCAGATCGGAAAGGTGCCACCACAATAGCATCCGGTTTCTCTTCACTGACCATTTTATCCACCGCCATGAGGGCAGCTTGGACAGGTGTTCCCGGCTCACCGCATCGAGTGTCAGCCGTGACCAACTTAAGAGGGCGTTTCACACCTTCTTCTTTAACGAAGATTCCCCCCTTGGCATTGATTTCATCAATCGCCATCTCCACAGCAAGTTTTCCTGATTTACAAAGGGGCTGGAAAAAGGAAGTCGGCAGACCCAAAACAATGGGCTTTTCGGCAGCGGACACGATAGATGGTAAAGAAAGGACAACGATTGCCAATAATATTAGAACCATTCTTTTCTTCATGATTTCACCTCCCGAAGATAATTTTTTAGAATTAGAATAGGATGGGTCCCCCTACCCTTATTAACCCCACCTCCTTCCTTGTGGTATTTTTGAGCCTTTTTATCAATTTGAATAAGGAATGTCAATCATTTAAGAAAAGTAATCATTGCCATCGAAAAGAGGTCTATGATTTAGAATAATCGTAGAACCCCTTTCCGGTTTTCCTTCCCAGTTGACCGGCCCGGACCATCTTTCTCAATAAGGGACATGGCCGATATTTGGAGTCCCCTAATTCTTTATAGAGGTTGTCTTGAACCATCAGAAGGGTATCTAAACCCACAAGATCCGCTAAGGCCAATGGGCCAATGGGATGATTCGCTCCAAGAACCATTCCTTTATCAATGTCCTCAGCCGAAGCGATCCCTTCCTGAAGGACAAAAATGGCTTCATTGATCATGGGGACCAGAATACGATTCACGGCAAATCCAGGCGCCTCATTCACGGTAATCGGTGTTTTTCCTAATTTTTCCGAAAGAGCTTTGATGACCTGGAAAGTCTCTTCAGAGGTGGCTTGCCCCTTAATGATCTCTATGAGTTTCATGACAGGGACAGGGTTGAAGAAATGCATGCCAATCACTTTCTCGGGACGCTTCGTCATGGAGGCGATCTCCGTGATGGAAAGCCCGGAAGTATTCGTAGCCAGGATTGTGTCTTTGGCGGAGAGTTGATCCAGTTCTTTATAAACCTGTTTTTTTAGATCCATATTCTCAATGACGGCTTCAATGACAACCGCAGCCCCTTTCACGGCCTCTGCCATGTCCAATGTCCCTTTCACTTTAGACAACAAGGCATCCGCCTGTTCCTTCGTCATCTTTCCTTTGCCGATGGCCCGCTCGTAATTCTTCTTGATGATGTTCAGCCCCCCCTGGACAAAACGGTCCTCAATGTCCCGCATGGAGACTTCGTAACCCGCTTCCGCTGAAACTTGAGCAATTCCAGAACCCATCAAACCCGCACCCAATACACAAATTTTCTTGATCTCCATTTTTCTTCCCTCCGTTATCTCCACTTAAACGGTAGAGACTTTACCAATAGAAGACTGGGCTTGTCAAGGATTATCCTTTCAGGTGTCATTTCAGGCTGACAGGGAAAGATCGATTGCATCATTTGAATCAAATGGTCAGGAGGGATTGAGCCGGTGTCCAGGGTTCGTTAATTAAACAACAACATTTTCTTATTTCAGAGGTTTTATTTGTGACATGGATTTTATTTGAGTTGAGTCTCAACTGTTCCCGGAACAGGTTATGGGGACATCTAAAATCTGTACGGGGTTTCGGATCAAGCTCTCGTCTGCATTTGTCTCAGCATTCTCCAAATGAATTTTAAAATCATTGGAACTACGGTCTTGGATAGGGTTGCATCCAGGTCTGGCTTTCCTCGCTGGTTTCATCAGAAACAGGTGGAATATCTGTTTTCCTTTCAAAACTAACCGAGTCAACGGTCACAAATGAAATGGCCCTCACCATGGCAAGAACCCTCTCTGCCCTGAGATAAGTCAGCACGTCTGTCATCTCTTGACTTCTGACCACAAACTCTTGCATGCTCCATCTGCCATATTGTTCTATTCCCAATAATAACTCCTCACCCTTTAGCATATTTCACCTATTGTCCTAATAAAGTGATTGAGCTTTTTCAGTCAAAAATAAATTTATTCTACTCATTTCACTCCTGAACCCCCTCTTAATCCGATGATCAGGGTGTATATTCTTATCGTCCATTTCAAATAGAGTAATCTGAATGAAAACCAATTGCTTCTAATTTGATATATACCCATCATAAATCCTTTACTTTTTTCCATGACTCAGACTTCATCCAATGTTATTTGACTTTACCGATCCTTTTTTTCCTCAATGAAGTAATAAGCAATTGCCATACCATTTGAATCAAAATTCGATAACTTATTGAGATTTCAAAATATTTTTAAACTCATTTGTTCATGAAGAAGCCTTTAAGTTCCAAAAATTGTCTCTCATTTTGATTGATTTCTTGAAATAGATCATTTCCCCTATCAACTTATTGGTAAAATAGGAAATTATTCGGAAGCATGGCAAGAATAGTTGGGAGGGTGGGTGATGAGCATGGACGGATCCGGGATCTTTCCGATCCCTCAGACCCTCCGATCTGGGAGGTGGAAGAAGATTCTACTGATAATCTTTATTAGATGTCAGCCGAGGCACCGCTCCAATTTTGAGTTGGAGGGTGACATCATGCTTAGGCCCGCCAAGAAGCAACTATCTGTAGGTTTAAATTATACTTACAGTTACGTAGGAAATTATATAAAAAGGGAGGTGGGTGTGGTGAAAAACCTTTACAGCGGGACCTTTAAACGTTTTGCTACTCAGTTTTCAAGCATATGACAAAGGTCACCTCAGGTGACATCGTATGTTACCCATAAACTATAGAAAAAATCCGCAATTGTAAAGGATTGGAAGCACACTCGCCTCCCTTTTTAATGTAACCTTAAGGTTATAACTTGGACACATTAATAAAGGATCCCCGCATAGCCCACGAAACTGTCGTCTGGCATGATATCATAACTGGTGTAGTAATCGAGGAGGATCCCTCTCTCCGCTCCCAAAGCCTTGGAGGCAGCCATTGTGGAGATGGCTGCGCCTGCGCTGCAGGCGCTATCATTTTCCAAAGCATGCTTCAGGAGGCCCCCTGTATCCATTTTCAACGCCCGATCAATAAACCCTTTATCATTTTCTTTTTTGACCCACTCCACAGAAACCGGCCCGATCCCTTTGCTTAAAAAACCGTAATTAGGGCCATAGTGAGTCAAATCTGTGGATCCAATTGCAAGGATAGATATTTTTTCCTCTTTTGCAATCTCAGCCACTTCTTTCCCGAGTGTCTCAGCTTTGGGAGAAAGAGGCGATCGGATCGCAACAAGCTTTGCTCCTGGGAAAAAATATTTCACCATAGCCAGTTGAATCTCAATAGTATTGTCTCCGCTGTTTGGACTCTCCTTTTTTACATCTATTCTTTTCATCAAACTTTTTATCAAGCCTGTATGAATATCGATATCCCCAAACGGCGTCTCGCAGGCTTCCTCTGTGACCACTCGAGGGAGGTCTTCCGCGGAAAGATGCCCCCCATAAAGGACAATCACTTCAGGATTACTTTTTAATTTCAAGGTATGAAAGACCCTTGCGGCAAGTTTCCCGGAAAAATACCAACCTGCATGTGGGACAATTCCACCTAATCCCTTGGTAAATTGAAGCAAAGAAGGTGACCATCCCTCTAAATACGATTCGATCTCCCGCCGACATTCTTTCGGATCGGCAGGATACCATCCCCTCGGCAATGCTCTTTTTCGTCGGTTCATGGATCTCACCTCCATCCCTTTAGGGTTCGAGGGTTAAAGGATTCCAGGGTTCAAGCTCATTTAAAAGAATTTTTCCTTAGGCCCCTTGAACCCTATCCCCCTGGGACCCTTATATTCTTTCCAGTGTGGGCATTCCCATTAAGCTGAGGACATTGGCCATTCCCTTTTGAAATGCCATGACCAAAGAGAGTCGAAAAGTTTGAAGTTCCTTGTCTCGAAGATGAATAAATGGTGTCTGAAGCTCAACTCCAGGGTCGGGGCGCTCATAAAAATGGGTAAACGAGGTCGCCAGATCAAAAGCATATTCTGTCAATTGAGAAACCCTCAACGTTTTCCCCGTCTTAACGATGGAAGAGGGGAACCTCGATAGAGCATCCAGGAGATCTCTTTCTGTCTCGGTTAATTGTTTGGGAACATAATCTCGGTACGAATCGATTCCGACCTTTTCCCACTGGAGATTGATCTTTTGCTCTTTGGCCTTTCTCAGGATGCTGCACGCCCGTGCATGGGCGTATTCTAAATAGACTCCGGTATCCCCCGTTGTCTTCAAGGCCTCATCAAAATCGAAGACAATCTGGCTTTCCAATGTAAACTTCAGTAAATAGTATCGGATAGCTGCTGAGGCCAAGGCAGAGGCGACATTTTCCTCCAGTGGATGATCGGCTTTCTCTCTCACCTTCTGCTTCACCATCTCGATAAAATCTTTTGCCTTCACCCCTGTTCCGGAGCGGCCCGACATGGCATAACTTTTTTTCTCTTCCTTCTCCTCCATCCCAAGAAGGCAAGCTGCCTGTGGAGAAAGATTAACCACCTCATAAGCCAGATGGATGGATTGGTTCGCCTCTTTCTCAAAGCCCATCTGCCGTAAGGACTCAACAACCACCTGTTGAGGATAACTCTGTCGTATATCAATTACATTGATGACCATCTCGGCATGGCCGAACTTTTTCGAGAATTGGTCCCCCGGTTCACCCTCTTTTGCCGTAGTCCAGAGCATTTCCCCATTCGCCTGGGAACCCCACCGTTTGTAAAAGAAATCTTTCCTGAGAAGGCCAAATTTCCAAAGCTGATAAGCAATATCCTTTCCAGTATAGGTGACACTTCCATTCGATCGAACGAGTATCTTGTCCAAACTCTTCATGCCCTCAGCCGTCTCAGCAATGCCTCCGAAAGGAACCACCCAACAACCTTCATTGGGGCCCTTCGTTTCAAATCGAAGGGCCCCCTTCTCTTTCAGGAGATCAAAGGTAGCTTCCCAGAATCCGCGGCTAATGATATCCGACTCCCAGTTGAGAAGGGTGTAGTAGATGGAAAGTCGAGCCACGGTATCGAGATGCAACCGGACAATCTTTGCAGCTAACTCTTTAGCAAAACCCGCAATGGGATGAAATCCTTCTTCGATCTTGTGGAGGACCTCCTCTCTTTTTCCGGGGAGGGGTGGATTCTTCTCCAGTTCATTTTGGAAACGGGCATAGAGATCCCAGCAGAAATAATCAAAAGGCTGATTTGCCGGAACTTTTTCCCAAATCTTTTTAAAATCGGATCCCCCCTTATAAAAAGGAGGATCGAGATATAGCAGGCCGGTCACCACATCCACTACCTGGAGTCCCGTATCGTCAATATAATTACAGACCTCTGTTGAAAAGCCGTTCCATCTGAGAACCCGGGCGAGCGTGTCTCCTAAAACTGAATTTCTGAGGTGACCGATATGCATTGCCTTATTGGGATTCACACTCGTGTGTTCGATATAGACCTTTTCACTCAGTTTCAGAGCGGGTTTCCCGAAAAGCTCTCCCTCTTCAAGGAGTTTAGGAATCAGGTCTTGAGCCAATCCTGGCCAATCCACTTTAAAATTTAGGTACCCGGGAGGAGAAACACCTATCTCCTGAATATAAGGCGGCCGCTTCAGTCTCAATTGCACAGCTATCTCCTGAGCAATCTTCATCGGGGCTTCCCTTTTTTGCTTGGCCATGGACAAACAGACGGCGCTGGAGAAATCTCCCAACTCCCTCTGAGGAGGAATGTTGAAGGGGATGTCCTCCATATTCAAAAGTTTCTTTAATGCTTCTGCAACTCCCTCTCTGATCATCCCTTATTTTTCCTTTCCCATTTGATCCATTATTATGAGGATGAAAGAGAAAAGTCAAGTGGATAGAAAACTGACTGTCGATCACTTTTCTAAAACAGATGAACAGGTCGATAAAGCTTTAGAGCGGAACCCTTTAAATGATTAGCACCACAGGTTCAAAGCCCATGCAAGCCCTTTTTTCCTTGACGAGTAAGGTTTCCCATACCATCAATCGACCGCTTTCTAAAGCTTTGGAAACCTGTTCATCTGTTTCGATCACTTTCTTAAACGCATGGCCGGCCTATATTGTCGATACGACGACCTATTTCAATGAAAGGGATCGATGGTCAGGAGAGAAAATCTTGCCCTTAGTTTTTTCAATGGAGAGGGGTTTGCCCAGACCACCTGGGAAGAGAAGGGAAAAATAGGGGTGGGCAAGAAGAGAAAATTGACAGGTCAAAGAATTCGGGAATATAATTTGCCTAAGGACAGAAAACTCTGAGAGCCACAATGCTCAAAGAAAGGGGATAATAAAAAATGAGAAAAAAAAGTCCAATTAAATTTTCGATTTGTAACGAGTTGTTTCAAGGGTGGCCCATCGAAACAGTTTTTGAGTATGCCTCTCAATTGGGCTACGATGGGGTTGAGATCGCTCCCTACACCTTGACCGATTCCGTCACCGAGATTTCACCAAAAAGACGAACAGCCATCCGTCGCGCCGCAGAGGAAAACGGGATCGAGATTGTAGGCCTCCATTGGCTTTTGATGAAGCCAGAGGGACTTTATATCAACCACCCTGATGAGATCATCCGAATACAAACTCAAGAATACATAGAGGCACTCATCCACTTCTGCGCAGATATCGGAGGGAAGGTTCTGGTCCATGGCTCCCCACACCAGAGGACGGTTCAAGAGGGATGGGATCTCCAAGAAGCATGGGATTTTGCCAAGGAAACCTTTAAGGTATGCCTGAAGACAGCTCGAAAAAGAAATGTCCTCTATTGTATCGAACCCCTGGCTTATACCCGAACCAATTTCATTAATACCGTCGGAGAAGCCATTCAGTTGGTGAAGGAGACGAGACATCCCAATTTCAAAATGGTCTTTGATTGCGGGAGTTCATCTGTCCAAGAGAGGTCCATCCCTACCCCCCTCCTCCGGGCATTGGAATCTGGTTACCTCCGCCACATCCATGCCAATGATGCTAATGGAAGGGGACCGGGTTTTGGGGAAGTAGACTTTGTGCCGATTTTGAAGATGTTGATGAAAAATGGTTATAAGGGTTATCTTTCTGTGGAGGTTTTCGATTTCAGCCCCGATCCCCAGACCGTCGCCAGCCGGAGCATTGGCTATCTCAAAGGAATTCTGGACACCTTAACTGAAACGAGATAAGCTATTTTGGAAGCAAGTTTTCGGCGAGGGTTAGGGTAAATCTGCCTTCCGGTAGGCAGGAGGAGGGGAGAAGGGAAATTAGAAATATTTTGGTTGGTCATTAGGTTACGTGGTTGGTCTAAAGAATTTGATGTAACCCTCTCCCTATCAACCAAACGGGCTTCGTCGCCGTAACCCTAACCCAAACACATAAGCGTTCCACTGACTGTCCCTGATCCCGTCATCAGGGAACCAGAAGTTCTCTTCGAGACTGTCACTTTTAACTCTACGGGCTATGTGTTTCACCCACCTCTTTTAACAACTTCTCTAATTTATCAAGATCACCTTCGATGAAAGACTGAAATTCTAATCCATATCGGTTCTCATTCGAAATGGTTTTCATGGCTAAATCAGACCAAGCTATCTTTGCAAGCCCTTTGATGGAATTCAATTCCGTCCCTTTAACGAAAAGAATTTCAATTTTTAATAAAGTCCCTATCTGAAGAGCCTCGGGGAGATAAACGAGGAGGCCTCCTTCGCTGATATTGGCGACGAGCCCCCCATGGTTTTCTTTATGATCCACCAGAGAATAATCCATAGGAAGTTCAACACTGATTCTCGGATGTTTTCTCCTCTCAACGACAAGAAGGCCTTCTTTGGATTTTGACTTGTCATCCCCTTTTTTCCTTCTTCTTGCGGTGGTGAGATATTTCCTTTGGCCCATTCAGCCCCCTTTTTCATTTAAATTACTAAATATTAAAAAAAAAATCAATAACAATTAAAAACCTTCCGTAATACCTCTCTGAAGCGTGGGTGAAATCTCCTGCCTACCGGCAGGCAAGAGTGATCGGCCAGGATTGCCTCAGAAAATCTTATCAAGCGGATGATGATGATATCGAACGATCCTTGTTCTTCCTATTTAATAATTTCGTAGTGTCAGAGCCAATTTTTGGAAGAGTAAAAAAACCTTGTGAAGGACGAAAATAATTAAAATAAGATAATTATCAATACGTTATAGATTCTTAAGAATTGTGGCACAAATTTTGCGACAATTGCTTTCCAAAAAACAACCTGATTGAACATAAATAATAAAGGGGGACAGGAAAATGAATAAGAAAGGATTCACGCTTATTGAAGTTTTGATCGGCCTCATCATTTTAGCAATCGGTATCTTAGCGATTGCCGGGATGCAAATCGTTTCAATAAAGGGAAACTTTTTTAGTAGCAATGTGACCCAGGCCACCATTTTAGGCCAAGAGAAACTGGAGGAGTTAAAAAATATACCTTTCGGTGATACCGATTTAAGTATCGGAGAACACAATGAAGGGACGATAACCAGCACCATCTTTTCAAGGAAGTATAATGTGGAAGGGCTGGGAAGTTCGATGAAATCGGTAGCGGTTATCGTTGAATGGCTGGATAAGACCAATCACAGCATCTCTTTAAATACAATTATATCTCAATAAAAAAAGGGGTAAATTATGAATCGGAATATTCTTACAAAAAAAACGGGAGCAACCCTCATAGAACTACTCATTGCTTTAGTACTGAGTAGTATCCTTGTGGCGGCTTTTTATCGGACATTTATAGATCAACAAAAAACTTACACTGTTCAGGAACAGGTGGCAGACATGCAGCAAAGTGTAAGGGTCGGCGTAGATCAAATAACCCGTCAGATCAGAATGGCTGGTTATGGCTTGGGAGAAAATATTTTGGCTTCCTTCGGTGTCACGGATGTAAATGGATTCACAAACATCTTCACGCCGGGGAATAATGTGAATAATATTGGGAATAATGATGACTCAATAACAATAATCATAGCGGTTGAGGTTGCGAAATTAACCGAAACCGTAGCTCAAGGGTCGTCAGTATTAAAAGTGAGCAACGGAGAAGACTTTAATTCTGATAAACAGAAATATTTGTGCCTTAATGGTGTAAACAATTATTTAGTTCAAAGCGTTTCGGGAAACACCATCACACTGGCAACGCCTTTATCTGAGGGGCACCTTATCGACGAACCCGTATTTTTGATTAAGGCGGTCACATATAAATTAACGTCGGATACGACAAATCCTAATATCCCAGTATTAGTTAAAAATGACAATACTGGTGACGGAGACCAAGTCATAGCCGAAAATATCGAGGACCTCCAATTTAGATATACCCTTGCTGATGGATCCGTGACAGATTCACCGGCAAATCCTGAAGATATTCGGATCGTCTGCGCTAACATCAAGGCGAGAACAAAGATGGCTGATACCCAATCAAGCAGTGTCGGATACCGGAGGAGGGAGTTAACCTCTGTGATTAAAGTGAGAAACCTTGGTTTATGACCAATTCATCAAAGCGGAGGTAATGAGAAAATGAGAATGAAGCAGTTAAAAGAAGAAAATGGTGTTGCTTTAATATTAGCCATTCTATTATTGCTGATACTCACATTAATTGGAATCAGCTCTGTAAATACCTCAAGTTATGACTCAATTATTTCAGGTAACAAGAGATCCTCTGAGCAAGCTTTTTACATTGCAGAGGCAGGGATAAACGAATTTAAGGGGCGTTTTAAACAAGGAGTCACCGCTCAAATCACCGACAATAATCCATGGGATCCTGACTGGAGGCTTTTTCTTGCAATCAATGCGCAAAGAGCTGAAGGGATAGGTTACGATTCGAGCAACCCGAAGCACGTCTTTGTTCAAAGCCTGCAAAGTCAATTGGATTTCGGGGTGGAAGTAAGACACATGGTAGATTCAAATATGAACGTAATGATCTACGGCTGGAAGCCTGTGTATATAGCAAAGAGCTATGGGTTTGCCATGGATGGAGGGAAAAAAGTAATTGAAGTGGAGATAAAGAAAGATCTTAATTTGGATCCCATATCTGCACTTTATTCAAAAGCACCTGTCAGTGTAAAATCGGATAGTACCAAAATCCTGGGGGATGATCAATGCGGAACGTTTGATAAAACTGGCATTGTCACAACTTCAACCCTTACCATAACTGGCCATCCAACCATTGATTCTCAAGAAATGAACTCCAGTGACACATTGGATTTACAAGCATTGGTAGATGATTTTAAGGAATATGCAAACTATAATTACGAATATACTTCAAATAGGACATTGACAGACATGCACTGGGGGACGCCTGTTTTGGATCCAGTCACCGGTTTGCTGAGTTATACAGGGGACATGAATACCGTTTATTTCAATATGCATGAAATTAATGAATTAACGTTATCCGGAGATTCTTCCGGAGCGGGCATACTACTTGTGGAGGGGGATCTTGAAATTCAAGGGAGCTTCAATTGGTACGGCGTGATTATCGCTACGGGAAGTCTCCGTTCTACCGGAGGGAGTACAACCGTAAATGTAACCGGAGCGGTATTGGCGGGCAATTCATCTTTTAACAGTGTTGACGTAGATATTTTGGGTCAGACTGACATTTTATATTGTAGTGATGCCATAGAATGGACGAATGATTTCCTCCCGTTTAAAATATCCCGTTGGAGAGAAATATTTTAAATATGGAATTTATTATTCATCTCTCCTTAAAAACCGATATGGAATTCTAATCCATATCGGTTTTTTCCCTGAAAAATATTTGGTGGCTAAATCAGACCAACCTTCTGAAATCTAAAAATTCCCCTTTTCTATTCAATAAATTCATAGTGTGAGAGCCGTTTTTTGGAATGAAAAATGAATTTCTAAATTAAATAATAATTTCAATAAATGATTTAATATCAATAGGTTATAATGTTTTCAATGGATTGGCACATTGCTTGCACAAATATTATTAAAAAATAAAAAACAAGGAGGAAATAAATTGAACAAGAAAGGATTTACACTCGTTGAAGTTCTTGTCGGCCTCATTCTTTTAGCCATTGGGCTTTTAGCCATCGCCGGAATGCAAATGACTGCGGTGAGGGGTAATTTCTTTAGCCATCATCTGACGCAGGCCAGTTATGTCGGTCAAGACCGCTTGGAGCTATTAAATAATTTGCCTGTAGATTCTGCTGAGTTACAGGCAGGAGATTACAATGACGGGACCACAACCATTTCAGGAATCGTTTTCGATCGTTCGTATACGGTGGTGGTGACCGGAGATATTCGAACGATCACTTATACGGTCAGATGGAATGATGGGATGAATCGAACGATCTCCTTTGCAACCATCAGATCAATTTAAGGATGGGATGAATATGGATACGATATTAAAAAAGGAAAAGGGGTTCACATTAATCGAAATGCTGATCGCCCTGGTGATCAGCACTCTTCTCATTGCCGGTCTCTATCGGACGTTTATCAGCCAACAAAAAACCTATACCGTCCAGGAGCAGGTCGTCGACATGCAGCAAAATGTCAGGGCCGCCATCAATCGAATGATGACCGAAATCAGGATGGCAGGCTTCGGAAATGTTTCGATGGTGTTGCCGGTCACTTACAGCACCGGCACTTTTAATAATGTGTTGAATTTAAATACGCCCACAGCGGGTTCGCTCACCATTGTTTCCTCCGTCGGGGAGACCTCCGCCCTCGCTGCTGAAGGAGGCATCGGCCAAAATCAGATTACCGTTTCAACCCTTACGGATGGCCAGGGGAATCCTTTGTTTGATACTGGGAATAGAAGGTATATCTCCATCGGTGGACTTGAAAGCCATCGTCTCACTTCCATAGACAGTGGAACAAAAACCATTACGTTGGATGGTCCACTCGGTTTCTATCATCCCGTTGGAACCCCTGTGTATATTATCAGGGCATTAAGTTACCGGGTGGCTTCGGTCAATGGGATTCTCACTTTGGTGAGAGATGAGAACTTGGGGAATGGAGCTCAACCCCAGGCTGACAATATTGAAGATCTCCAGTTTATATACCTCGACGCTAATGGAAACCCAACCGTAAATCCTCTCGATATTCGTATCATCAGAGTGGCGTTGAGGGCAAGGACGGAAAGGCAAGACCCTGACCTGAACAACGGAGACGGGTACCGAAGGAGACAAATTGCTTCGAATATTCACTTAAGAAATATGGGGATAACCCCGTGAGAGGAGTCACGATCAATGGAAACGTTTGTTTTAAAAAATGAAAAAGGGGTAGCTCTGGTCATCGCATTAATCATGCTGATTGTCCTTACGCTCATTGGCATCAGTTCCATCAACTCGAGCATCTTTGAAACAAAAATTTCAGGAAATGAACGAGTCGGGAGTTCTGCGTTTTATGCGGCAGAGGGGGGAGTGTATGTGGGGATCAGTCGTGTCCCGGATATCACCGCTTATTCAGGGACGATCGGAAAAGATGAGAGCTACCGGAGCGGGAGGTTGACTGACTCATCTCCTCAACCTCAGAAAACTTTAGGCGTGATGCTTAAACCCGGATTTGAAACCACGTGGGAGTTTAAACGCTTCCAGATCAATGCGACGGGCGAATTCTCAGGGGCCAAGAAGGAGATAGAAGTCCAGGTAAGCTTGGGGCCTTATACTGCGGGAACTTCTTACAACAATTGATGGTCCTGAAAATGAGGGAAAAAAAACCCTTCAAGAAGTAAAATAAATATAGGAGAGAAAAGAAATGAAGCTACGGATTTTAATGATGTTGATGGTGATGTCTATTGGGATAAACGCCCCATGCCTCTATGCGGATGATACAGACCTCTTTATGGTAAAGGTTCCGCCGGATGTCTTGATCACCCTCGACCTATCAGGGAGCATGAATTGGACCCCTGCCGGATCAACTTTGTATATAGGGTCGGATGACGGTGACGACAGTAACGATAATCTTGTAAGCTGTGATATTAACGGCCCATTCTATTCTAAATCAGGCCCAGGGCATACCAAACCCTGTTACAACCTTGCTCAAATTGGGGGCCCCATATATGGAGATTCAGACTGCAATGGCCCTTTCTATAAAGCTTCCGGGGCCGGACATACCAACAATTGCAGCCGTTTGGCCATAGCCAAAAGAGCGATTTTCGACATTCTCGATGACACGAACAATGGGGTCATCAATGCCCAGGATGAAACAAGCTTGGCCGTCAGGTTTGGCTACATGAGGTTTTATGGTTGTGGAAAAGGTTCAGATTCAGGAAACAATTATAATGGTGGCTGCAACACCCTGGTTGAATCCTTCAACGGTTCATCCTATGGTAAAATTAACACAGCGGTTCAAAAAGAGGGCGCCAGTGGTGGGACAGCCCTCGTCTTTGCGCTAAGTGAAGGGAAGCTCTGTATCGAGGACTCTAAATCGGGCGATACGGCCGCAGCGTGCCGCAAGAAATTCGTTCTTCTTATTACTGACGGAGAGGATACGCTTGCCTGTGGCGGTTCTGGCAATGTCAATCAACCGGAAGATTATAAACGGAGAAGAGAAACAGTAGCCAAGGCAAAGGCTCTTGCGGACGCAGGATATAATGTGTTTGTGGTGGGTTTTGGGAGGGGGATGCCCCATTACCTCAAATATACACTCAATTGGGCCGCCAAGTTCGGAGGAACGGACAATCCTCTTGACCCCAATTCTGGTGATTCACAGGGCTATAACCCGTCTCTTGTAACAAGCTGTCAGAATTCGACAGAGCTATCTCATGACTTCGGAGAGGGAAATCATTATTATGCCGATTCAAATGACCCCGGTGAGGCTCCCCTCTCAGGGTACGCCTTTCTGGCAGAGGACGCTTCCCAGCTCGGGAAAGCCCTTACTGCCATTCTTAAGTATATTCAAGAGAAGTCTTATTCCTTTACGGCACCCACCATCCCGCTCGTTCGAATCGTGGATAAGGACGTAGGTTATATCTCCTCCTTCATTCCGGACGAAACCCCCTTCTGGAGGGGCAATTTAAAGGCCTATACCCTCAACAGTGACGGAACATTCCCGGTGGATGCGGACGGGAATCCTCTCAATGCGAATTTAATCTGGGATGCGGTTGAGGAATTAAAAAAGACTTCGGCCAGCTCTCGAAAAATTTATACATACCTTAATAATACGATGACGGAGTTCAAATCTATCAATATAGCGAATTCAGATTTAGGGGTCTCTACAGATGCGGAACGGACAAATCTCATCAACCACATCCGTGGCATTGATGCCTTTGACACCAATGGGAACGGAAATTTCACGGAAGAACGCTCCTGGAAATTGGGGGATATCTTCCATTCGAATGCGGTCATCGTGGGGTCTCCAAACGTCTACTTCCAAGATACGGGATTCAGTGGATCAGGGGGATTCTATGAAACCAACAAAGACAGAACAAAAATTATCCTTGTTGGAACAAATGATGGGATGCTTCATGCCTTCAATGCAGGGACGGGAGTCGAAGAGTGGGCATTTATTCCTCCAAGCGTGCTGACGAATTTACAACTCATGTCCTCGACTCACACCTATTATGTCGATGCCACCCCAAAGGTTTCGGATGCATGGATTTACAGCGGTGCAACAGATACAATAAAAAGTGGAGATGAGTGGAGAACCATACTGATCTGCGGTTTAAGGAAGGGAGGGAAACAGTATTTTGCCCTCGACATCACCGATACGTTAAACCCGATCTTTCTCTGGGAATTCCCAAGGTCTAACGATGCTGCCATGCTTGCAAAAGTCGGACAGAGCTGGTCTGACCCAGCCATCGGTAGAGTAAAAGTGGAGTATATGGGCGAGCTTTACGAAAGGTGGGTCGCCTTCATCGGAGGAGGGTTGGATCCCAATGAAACAAAAACGGTAAAGGCCTCGATCGGAAAGGCGTTTTTTGTCATCGATATTAAGACCGGAAACATTATCTGGGAATATTCAAGTGATGTTTCAGTGACGTACCCTCTTACCGATCAAAGAAGATTTATGACCTTTTCCTTTCCAGCCGCTCCGACCACCGTTGATCTTAACGGCGATGGTTATGTGGATAGAGTCTATATCGGTGACTTAGGAGGGCAGATGTGGGGGTTTAATGTTCCATTTAACGCTGTCAATAAAACAAGCAATAGTCTTTGGAACGCCTACAGGTTAACCCAGCCCCCTGCATCCAACGCCGAGAAGCATCCAGTTTTTTATCAACCTGCCATCGCCTTTGATGATTACAGAAACCCCTGGGTTTATTACGGGACGGGCGATCGGGAAAACCCTCTTGACACCACCAACCCTCCAGAGTTTTTCTATGCGGTGAAAGACGACGGATTGGGCGTTTATCCCCGGAGGGAAAATCAGGAGTTGCAGGAAATCAGTTCGGTCAATACTTTCACCCCGGATCCCACAAAAAAGGGGTGGTATATGGTCCTTGAGCATTCGGCACAATTGGTAGAAAAAGTATTAGCGAGACCCGTCGTATTTGACAATATCGTATATTTCACGACCTATGCCTACAAGGGGAATGCCTCGGGCTGTTCGATTGATGGGGATGGCAGACTCTACGTGCTTTATTATCAAACCGGAGGTGGGGCACTGGACGTGGATGAATTAACCGACCTCAAGGGGACGCCTTCTTCCCAGCGTTATAAGAATATTGGTCAAGGAGTCCCTTCAAACCCCGTTATTTCGGTAAATAACAAAGGGAAAGCCTCCATCATCATTGGAACGACCAATAACCAAATCTTCTCACAACAGGCCTTCTCTTCTTCAAAAGGAAAATCGCTCCTTTATTGGCGGGAGGTCATTCGGTAGGGGACGCGGGAGAAATAAATCGATGGATGCGATCACATTAATTCAATTCATATTATTTCTGGCGATCCTGATAGGATTTGAAAAGATTAAATAACAGGATCGTGATTGATAGTGAACGCCATAAATAAGTCGACATATCCGCTGGGTCATTGCAAACGCCTGCCTACCACAGACAGGCAATGACAACTTTCTTTTGACGTTCATTATGGACACGTTCGGGAAAGGATGGTTCGATATGGATGGGGAGGTTTTAATGGAAAACACCATGGAGTTTGGAGAGAAAAGAAAATGTCCGAGGGTGTTGCTGGATCTCCCGCTGGAATATCAGATCTTGGATGCCCCTTTTGCCCATGGGGGGGTGGTCGCCAATGCAAGCGAGGCAGGCCTTCTCATTCTTTCCATTAAATCCATGCCCGTTGGCACGAAACTAAATATTGCGGTTTTGTTTCCCAAGGAGTTCCAATTATCCAATTTCGAAGTATCTGCCGAGATCATTTGGAAAGAAATACATTGGAAGGAAGACTGGGAGGGATATAAATATGGATTAAAATTTATTCGTATCTTAAATGTTGATCAACGGAAATTGAAGGGCCTTCTCATTGAACCGCCTGAAATATAAAGGATTAAAGAAAATCTAGCCAAAGATATTTGAAATTTTTGATGTAAGAATAAGTTAGCTAGGAGAGGATTTTTATGCAAAATGTATCGATTTCAGAAAAAAATAGCTGGCCGCCCGGCTTAAAGGATATCCGGGATAACGCTGGCCGTCCCCAAATGGAAATCGATCTCTTTTGGGCTGAGAACGAGGCCAACCCGCTGGCCTCTTTGATGAACCCGGCTGACACTACTCCCCCCGAGTCTAAGGAAAAAGTGTCTTCAGGGGAGCCAGAAAATCCTTTTTGGTCCTCCTTTCTGACGGATTTGATCCATTCGATTAAAAATAATCTTGTCTCCATAAAGAACGTTTCGCTTTTATCCGTGGATAAATTTAACGATTCGGAATTCCGAAAGTACGCTCAACGAAGCATTAATGAGGATATCAAGAAGGTCGATTCCGTGTTAAATAGCCTATTAAACTATATCCATATCAACACTCCTATTATCAAGAAAAATACCATTTCCATTATTCTCGAGGAAGTGATAGAAGCCAACGAAAAACAGATTCAGGGAAAAAATATAAAGATACTAAAAAAATACGAAAACGACCTTCCCGAGACATTTATTCACGACGAACAGGTAAGATTCATTCTGAATTCCATTCTTCAGTATGCCCTTCTCTCCACGTCTCAGAACGGAACGATCGGGTTTTTGCTAAAATCCTTCGATTTCCAAAATGTCGGAGCTGATAAAAAGACCGTATTTGAGAGGAATGGATATATTGAAGCAGCCATTGGTTTTACGGGGGATAAGGAGCCCCTAGCGCTTTCGAAAGATTTTCCCGAAAGAGGGTCGGCTCAAAACGAAGAAACCACCAAGCTTATCCTACAGCTAGTGAGGGAAATTCTTGAGAAGAACCAC
>Ga0068714_10002430_pt1 | contig 24093 bp, 17 predicted proteins | sample MTBNYHSulfiMetaG_FD_62988 | JGI IMG/M metagenome (GOLD analysis project Ga0068714, IMG submission 62988) | Enrichment culture microbial communities from rom New York Harbor, USA that are MTBE-degrading - MTBE-NYH (New York Harbor Sulfidogenic)... | ecosystem: Environmental > Aquatic > Marine >... | reverse complement strand
GAGGAAACCAAGAGAGCTGCCCTCGGGGACCCTCAGGTCGTAGGGCTGGCCGTTCTGGGGGGTGGTGGGGTACTTGAGCTCCGGGTTGAGGTCCTTGAGAGTCTGGTAGCTCACCCCCAGCTCCCGGGCCACGAGCTTGATGTCCACGGCGATGGTCACCCTGGCCACCTCAAAGGCCAGGGGGGCCTGGTACTCGATCTTCTTGAAGCCGTAGCTGGCCGGGTCCTTGGCGATGATGGCCGCGGCGATCATCTTGGGGATGTAGTTCCTGGTTTCACGCTTGATGTAGGAGCTGCGCTCTGAGGGGTGGGCGATGTCCCAGAAGTTGTCGGCCTTGTGGTACCTCAGGGCCCGCCTGATCTTTCCCTCTCCGGCGTTGTAACCGGCGCAGGCCAGGTACCAGGTTCCGAACTCCTCGTAGAGGTCCCGGAGATAGCGGGCCGCGGCCTTGGTGGACTTGATGGGGTCCTTGCGTTCATCGACCCAGGAGTTGATCTTGAGCCCGTAGCGCCGGCCGGTGCCGCTGATGAACTGCCACGGGCCCACGGCGCTGGCCTTGGAGTGGGCCCGGCAGGAGAAGCCGGACTCGATCATGGCCAGATAGACCAGATCCTCGGGCAGACCGTGCTCCCTCAGGATCTGGCTCATCATCGGGATGTAGCGTCCGGAACGGCCCATCCAGAGCCGGAACTTGTCGTGGTAGCGGGTCTGAAAAATATCTATCCAGCGCCGGACCTGGGCGTTGAAGGTGATCGGCAGGGTGGTCCTTTTCTCCAACTCCTCCATCTCCTGGGCCACCCGGAGATCAATCTCCATCGAGGGCGGGCGGGAGGGATGGATCCTCTCCAGGAGCTCGGCCGATTCGGGCGAGGAGAGCCCCTCCAGCAACCGTTCCTGGATCTCGGCCTTGAGCAGGGGGGCCTCGAACCGGGGCTCGGGGACCGCTTCGGGCCCGGCGGGCTTGAGAGCGGTCTTCTGGGGAACGGAGGAACAGCCGAGGACAAGCCCCAGGGCCATGAATAAAACGGCTGTTCTCAGGACTGAAGGCATAGGTTCTCCCGCCACTGGGCCGGGGACCGGCCCGGAGCGGCCCGGCCGGGCCGCCGTTGGTCTTCAATTCTCATTGGCATATCATAGGCTTCCGGCCCGGTCAAGCAATGGCGTCAGGAGCGGCCGGTTGAAGGCCCGCCAGGGGGGCGGTCCACCCCAGGACGCCGGCCGTCATTTTGGGCCGAGAAGACCTCTTTTCAAGGGCCGGCCGGGTCGAGGGCCGGCCGGCGTTGACCCCGGGAGGAGGGGGCCTGCCTGGTGCCTCTTTCCACCAACCCAACGTTATGCTAACTAGTTAGCGGTCATGAATCAGGTCCCGCCATGGATTGACGGCCCCGCCTCCCATCTCCTGGAAGCCCTGGAGCGGGACGTCCTTCTTTCCCTCCTGGAGCCCAGGGCCGGGGAGCGTTTTTTGGAGGTGGGCTGCGGCCGGGGCCGGCGGCTGGCCTTGCTGCGGCGCCGGGGACTGACGGTCACCGGTCTGGAGACCGAGACCGAGACCGTGGCCGCCGCCCAAAGACACCTGGGCAACCCGTCCCTGGTCCGGTTGGGAAGGTCGGAGGACCTGCCCTTTGAGGACAACGCCTTCGATGTGGTCATGCTGGGCCTGGCCAGGACCAGGGTCAGCGACCTTTCCTCCGCCCTGGCCGAAGCGGGCCGGGTGGCCCGGCGGCGGGTGGTGGTGGAGGCGATCAACCCCTTCTCCTGCCTGGGGCTCTCCCTCCAAATGGCCGGCTGGGACCCGTTCCAGAAGGGGGTCAGCCCCTGGCGGCTGAGGCGTCTGGCCCGGGAGGTCTATGGCTCCAGCCCGGTCACCCTCCAGACCCTGATCACCTTTCCCCGGTCCTGGTTGACCTGGCTCAAGGGGGTGGAGACCTCGGTCCTGGTCCAGAAACTGTGGCTGGGGGGCCTGGTTTTCCTGACCGTGGACCTCCGCTACGTGGTCCGGACCGAGCCCCTGGCCGCCCCGGCCAAGCCGGTCCGGGCCACTCCCGAGTGCGGCCCCTTAAGGAGGAGCCATTGAGCGGCGGGGCCAAGAGGAGGGCGAGGTGAAAGAGGCGTTTCTCTACGACCGCCTGGACCAGGAGCGGGTCAGGTGCCGCCTGTGCAGCCATTACTGCCTCATCGGCCAGGGCAAAAGGGGGATCTGCGGGGTGAGGGAGAACCGGGAGGGTAGACTCTACTCCCTGGTCTGGGGCAGGCCGGTGGCCCAGAACATCGACCCCATCGAGAAGAAGCCGCTCTTCCATTTTTTACCCGGGAGCAGATCCTTTTCCATTGCCACGGCGGGCTGCAACCTCTCCTGCCACCACTGCCAGAACGCGGACATCTCCCAGCTTCCCCGGGACCGGACGGGGGTCTTCGACGGTCTGAGGCTTAAGGAGGTCGAGCCCTCCCGGGTGGTGGCCGCGGCCGAGAAGGGAGGCTGCGCCAGCATCGCCTACACCTACACCGAGCCCACCGTCTTCGGGGAGTACGTTTACGACATCGGCCTCCTGGCCCGGGAGAGGGGTCTCAAGAACGTCCTGGTGACCAACGGTTTCTTAAGCCCGGAGGCGGTGGAGAAGCTGGGGGAGGTGGCCGACGGGGCCAACGTGGATCTGAAGGCCTTCAGGGATGATTTTTACCGCCGGATCTGCGGGGCCAAGCTCCAGCCGGTCCTGGAAGCGATCATAGGCTTGAACGAGCGGGGGGTCTGGCTGGAGCTGACCACCCTCATCATCCCCGGGCTCAACGACTCCAGGGAGGAGCTGACCGAGCTGGCCGGGTGGATCGCCGCCAACCCCGGCCCGGCCACGCCCTGGCACGTCAGCCGCTTCCACCCTGATTACCGGCTTCAGGACCGGAGCCTAACCCCCGCCTCCTCCCTGATCCAGGCCATGGAGATCGGGCGCCGGGCCGGTCTCAAGTACGTCTATATCGGCAACGTTCCCGGCCAGGGTGGGGAGGATACCCCCTGTCCGGGCTGCGGCCGGGTCCTGATCCAGCGGCAGGGGTTCAGGGTCAGCTACAACCGGCTTCGAGACGGCTCCTGCCCCGACTGCGGGACCAGGATCGAGGGGGTCTTTTAAGCCTTGACCGGCGACCAGCCAGGCCCGCGGACGGGCCGCCGGGCCAGGCTCAGGGAGAGATACCTGGACCTGGGGCTGGAGAGCCTGACCGACGAGGAGGTGGTGGAGCTCCTCCTGACCCTGGCCAGCCCCCGCCGGGACTGCAAGCCCCAGGCCAGGGAGGCGGTCCGCCGCTTCGGGTCCTTGAGGGGGGTCTTGGCCGCCGAGCCGGCCGAGCTTCTCCAGGTCCCGGGGCTGGGCCCAAGGAACACCCTGGCCCTCCGTCTGGTCCAGGACACGGCCCGCCGGTTCCTGCGGGAGAGGCTCAAGGGCCGCGATCTGCTGTCCTCGGCCCGGGAGACCTTCGACTACCTCTACCACGCCTTGAGGGACCGCCGGACCGAGGTCTTCCAGGTCATCTTCCTGGACGCCGGGAACGGGGTCATCGCCGTGGAGGAGCCCTTTGAGGGCGGCCCGGCCGGCTCCGGGGTGGACCCCCAGGTGATCATCCGCCGGGCCCTGCTCCTGTCCGCAGCCAGGCTGGTCTGCGTCCACAACCATCCCTCCGGCCGCCCCCGGCCCTCGGCCGAGGACCTTAAGGTGACCAGGGGGCTGGTCCTGGCCCTCCGGGCGGTGGGGCTGAAGCTGGTGGACCACCTGATCATCGGCGACAACACCTACTACTCCTTCTCCGAGAGCGGCCTGATCGACCGCCTGGAGGAGGAGGCGGAGAGCTACGCCGGTCGGGAGACGGGGCGGGGTTGAAGGAGGACCCGGGCTCGGGAAGCAGGGGCTGAGGCCGGCATTAGTACCTGTTCTCGGGGCTGACGGTCAGTTCATTTACAATCATTTCTTCGAGCACCTTCAGCTCCTGGCGGTAATTCGCGTTCTTCTCCTCCCTGGGCTCAAGCTCGGACAATATCTCAAAAACGAAGTTATCCGGCCCGAACTCGTTCCAATCCCTCTGCAGCTCCAGGTTCTTATGGCTGCCGAACTTCAGCTCCATTTTGAGCCGATTCCACTTTGCCGGGATATTGAGGCTGCCCTCAATCAAGGCTCTGCCGGTCACCTGGTTCTTCATCCGGAAAACACCCATGGCCGGCTTTAGCTGCTTGTACTCCCTGATCAACTCTTTTTTTGTTTTCATCTCACGCTCGCTTCCGGGACCAAGTCGCCCTGGAAAGGCACCCCGGCGCTCCGCGCCTCCCCGGTCCCGCCTGGTTCGGTGCCGCGACCTGGAGACGACCCCTTGGGCGAAATATCTCTCGGCCCGGCGGCCGGGGGTCACCGTCCCCCCGGCGCACCCTTGAAGGAGGTGCGCCGGGGAATCCAAAGGCTCAGGACAGGCTGTGGCGGAACTGGTCCCTCATCTCCTTGCAGACCTTGTCGCAGGCCTGGGCCTCCTGCCGGGCCTGCTCCAGGGTCAGCGGCCGGACCTCGGCCGGGACCTTCTCCAGGCCGTACTTCCACTTCAGGAACTTGAGCCCGGTGATGGGGTAGATGGCCGTGGTGACCACGTCCTCCCTGGTCCTGGCCACCCCTTCCTTCTCGGCCAGGGCCCGGGCCGCCTCCAGCTCCGGCTCGATGGTGTCCCCGGGCCTGACCGTGATGGGAGTCTGCCCCTTCTTGTAACCCTTGAGGACGATCTTCTGGATCTCCTCCGGGACCTTGGTCGGGGTCTGGCCGTAGAGGCCGTAGACCAGGTCCTTGACCTGGTTGGTGATGACCTTGTACTTGCCCACCAGGACGTTGAGCACGGCCTGGACGCCCACGATCTGGGAGGTGGGGGTGACCAGGGGCGGGGTGCCCAGCTCCTTGCGGGTCACCGGGATCTCGGCGTAGACGTCGTCCAGGCGGTGGAGGGCGTTGTTCTCCTTGAGCTGGCTGACCAGGTTGGAGATCATCCCCCCGGGGACCTGATGAACCAGAACCCCGGTGTCGATGACCGCCATCTTGTTGGTGGCCAGGTAGTCCTTGTACTTGGGGGCCACCTCCTCCAGGAGGTGGCCCATCTCGATCAGCTTCTGGAGGGGCAGGCCGGTGTCCCGCGGGGTTCCTTCCAGGGCGGCCACGATGGGCTCCACGGCCGGCTGGGAGGTCCGGAGGGCAAAGGGGGCCAGGCAGCAGTCAACGATGTCCACCCCGGCCTCGACGGCCTTGAGATAGGTCATGGAGGCCATGCCCGAGGTGTAGTGGGTGTGGAGATGGATGGGGATATGGACCGTTTGTTTAAGCTCGCTGATCAGGGTGTAGACGTCGTAGGGGGCGATGATCCCGGCCATGTCCTTGATGCACAGGGAGTGGGCCCCCATCTCCTGGATGGTCTTGGCCTTGGCCTTGTAGTAGTCCAGGTTGAAAACCTCCCCGCCCATCCGCCTCTGGGTCAGGGAAAAGCAGATGCAGCCCTGGAAGTGCTTGCCGTTGGCCAGGATCCGCTCCACGCAGGTCTCGAAGTTGCGGAGGTCGTTGAGGGCGTCGAAGGTCCTGAAGACGTCCATCCCGGCCTCGCAGGCGCAGTCCACGAACTCCCGGACCACGTCGTCGGCGTAGTTGCGGTAGCCGACCAGATTCTGGCCCCGGAGGAGCATGGAGAAGGGGGTCTTCTTGATGTACTTCTTGAGGGTCCTGATCCTCTCCCAGGGGTCCTCGGCCAAAAAGCGGGTCATGGAGTCGAAGGTGGCCCCGCCCCAGACCTCGCAGGCCCAAAATCCGATCTCGTCCATCTTCTCGGCCAGGGGCAGCATGTCCTCCAGCCTCATCCGGGTGGCCAGCAGGGACTGATGGCCGTCCCGAAGGGTGTTGTCCTGAATCTTTAAGGGCGTCTCAGCGGCGAAAACCGGCATCGCATACTCCTGAACCGAAAGTTGGGAAACATCCCTCTCCTCTACCATCTTCCATAGTCCCGGGCAACCGGGGGAATTGAGTTTGAGAAGGGGCCCGGGCCGGCCTCGGCCGGGTCCTTGACCGGCCTTGTCAGCGGGCCTAAATTTAAACCATGGGACGGAAAAGAAAAAAGGGGCAGGTGAGAACCGCCGGAGCCCAGGGGCTGCGCCTGGTCAAGGACCGGGAGGCCCTGGAGGTGGAGCGGATCGACGACAACCGGCTCAGGATAGAGCCCCGGGGCGGGATGAGGGTCCCGGGGGTCGTCTATCTCAGCCGGTCCCTCCAGGAGCAGGCCGGGGCCGAGGAGGCCCTCCGGCAGGTGGCCGACGTGGCCCACCTGCCGGGCATCGTCAAGGCCTCCCTGGCCATGCCGGACATGCACTGGGGCTACGGCTTCCCCATCGGCGGGGTGGCCGCCTTTGACGCCCGGGAGGGGGTCGTCTCCCCCGGGGGGGTGGGCTACGACATCAACTGCGGCTGCCGGCTGCTGGCCACCGGCCTGGAGGCCGGGGAGGTCAAGGGACGGTTGGCCGGCCTGATGGACGTTCTCTTCGACCGGGTTCCCTGCGGGGTGGGCCGCTCCGGCCCCGTGGCTCTCTCCCCGGCCCAGCTGAAAAAGGTCCTCCTCCAGGGAGCGGCCTGGCCCGTCAACCAGGGGATGGGCGAGGAAGGCGACCTGGAGCGGGCCGAGGACCGGGGCTGCCTGTCCGGGGCCGACCCGGCGGCGCTCTCCGAGCGGGCCCTGGAGCGGGGCCGGCCCCAGCTGGGGACCCTGGGCTCGGGGAACCACTTCCTGGAGCTGGGGGTGGTGGACCGGGTCTTCGACCTTCAGGCGGCCCAGGTCTTCGGTCTCCGGGAAGGCCAGCTGGTGGTCCAGATCCACTCCGGGTCCCGGGGGCTGGGCTACCAGGTCTGCGCCGACAGCCTGAAGAACCTCCTCCGCTGGGCGGCCAGGGAGGGGATCGACCTGCCCGACCGCCAACTGGTCTACGCCCCCCTAAAGAGTCCCCAGGCCGAGGAGTACCTGGCGGCCATGAGGGCCGCGGCCAACTTCGGCTACGCCAACCGCCAGGTCCTGACCCATCTCACCCGCCAGGTCTTCCAGGAGTTTCTGGGGATCGGCCCCCGGGAGCTGAAGATGCGGCTGGTGATCGACGTGACCCACAACACGGCCAAGATGGAGGAGCACCAGGTGGGGGGGGAGAGGAGGCTCCTGTGCGTCCACCGCAAGGGGGCCACCCGGGCCTTTGCCGCCGGCCGGCCGGAGCTGCCCCCGGTCTACCGGGCCATTGGCCAGCCGGTCCTCATCCCCGGGGACATGGGCCGGGCCTCCTTTGTCCTCAAGGGCGAGGCCGGGGCCATGGCCGAGACCTTCGGCTCCACCTGCCACGGGGCGGGCCGGCTACTCTCCCGCCACGAGGCCCTGAAAAAGGCCAGGGGACGGCTGATCGACCAGGAGTTGGAAAAGGAGGGGATCATCGTCCGGGCCCGGGGACGGGGGACCCTGGCCGAGGAGATGCCCCAGGCCTACAAGGACGTCAGCGAGGTGGTGGAGGTGGTCCACCGGGCCGGGCTGTCCAGCAAGGTGGCCCGGTTGAGGCCCATGGGGGTAATAAAAGGTTAGGATCGCCGGCTCATTAACAAAGGATCAGAGGTTCGATGGGGGCCGGGGGACCGGCCCCCAGGATGGTCAGGTCCGAGCCTGCTTCGGCCGGCGCAGGGAGGCCAGGGCCCGGAGGAGGTCGTGCCAGTAGGGGGCCCCGATGGAGATCAGGATGGCCGTGACCAGGGAGCCGAAGAACTCGTAGAAGACCTCGTACCACTTGATTGAGTCTTTGGTCTTTTCGCCAGCCGAGCTCTCTGTCGTCTCGTTTTTAGACTCGTCTGTTGACTCGTTACTCGAACTGTTACCGGGCTTTTCCGGCGACTTGTTCGTCGATTCCCCTTTACCTATCCAGGTCCAAACCCGGCCCACCCCGAAGGTGACCTCCTGGTTGAAGAGCTCAAACTTCTCCTTAAGGATACTTTTTTGCCTTACCAAGTCGGCATCTTCCTCGACGGCCTCAGGGTCGGTATCTTTCTCGAAGCTTTTTATCATCGCCTCGACATACTCCGGCGAGGAGAACCTGGTCCTCAGGTCCTGATCCTGGTAGAGGGTCCTGAAGATGGTCAAGCCGTTGATGTTCAACCCCAGGCAGAGGATCAAGCCCAGGACCAGGGAGATGTTCTTCATCCTCTTCTCGAAGAAGATCTTGACCTTTTCTCTCATGAGCTGGAAGTTGGCCGCCAGGGATTCCAGGTAGGCCGGGGGCAGCCCGAGCTTATGGAGGAGCTCCTCGACCCGCTCCTCCCCCAGCTCCTCCCTGACCCGGAGGAGGCCCAGGGGAATATCGGCCGCGGCCTTAAGCCTTTTCCTAATGTGGGGCGGGGCTTTTCGGGCAGCCTCCATAGTCAACCTGGTCCAACCCGCCTGGAGATGTTCGGTGTAAAAGTCGACCCGGTTCTTGACCACCGAGGCCAGGGTTTTGACCAGCAGGCTCAGAATGAGCATGATCAAACAAAAGCCGATCAAGGTGTCGAGCAAGGCTAACATCGCTTCTTCCCCCTTTCACCGGCTGCCTTCCTGGACCGCCGGATCGGTTTGGGCTTCCTCCAAGGGTTCGAGAAGCCCCCGGGGCTCCAGCTCCAGGGAGGCAAAGGGCCGGACCCAGCGAATGATGCAGAAGAACACCGCGGCCGCGGAAAGAACGAGATAGATGCTGAAGTAAAAAACTTCAATCATTTTATTTCTCCTTTCTGTAATCTGGTTTGGCTATGGCTAAGTATGATATTACATCAATATTATATTTTATGTTAATAAATTTAAATAACAATTTAAAACTTCATTAATTATCGATTGATAGTTTGGCAATCAGGTGGAGGGATATCTCGTTTCCGGCCGCTGGAGATTCTCCGGGCCTCTCAAACTGTCTCTCCAATCCTTGCCAGCCCCGGTCCGAGTTGATACCCTGGGCCCCACGGGAGGTGCGCATGAAACGCGGGACCATGTTCCTGCTGGTCTTGGGGCTCATCGTGGCCGGGGCCATCGCCTTGGGGTTGATAATCAAGTTCGAGAACCAGTCCCCCACGGCCCAGTTCAAGCCGGATACTCCGACCATCCTGGGGCTTTCCAACACTTTCCAGCTCCACCTCTTTGACCAGGGTCAGGGCCTGAAGACCGTCCGGGTGACCATCAACCAGGGCGAGGAGCAGAAGGTCCTGGTGGACCACCGCTGGCCGGGACGGATGCTGGTGGCCGGCAGCAAGGTGGATCAGGCCGGGTTCAAGCTCTCCATTCCGGTCAAGGACCTGGGGCTCAAGGACGGCCCGGCGGTCCTCTCCCTTCTGGTCAGGGACCACTCCTGGCGGGAGTCTTTTCACGGCAACAAGCTGGAACTGAACCAGGAGGTGAGGGTGGATACCAGCCCGCCGGCCCTCAGCCTGGCCACCAAGGCCAACTACCTCAACCTGGGAGGCTGCGGGCTGGTCGTTTTCCGGGCCAACGAGGAGGTGGAGACCAAGGTGGAGGTGGACAGCCAAAACTTCTCCGGCCTGCCCCTGGAGGGCGGCCAGAACCTCTATCATGTCCTTTTCGCCGTGCCCTATGATCTTCCCCGGGACTCCAAGCTGTGGGTCAAGGCCAGGGACCTGGCCGGCAACGAGTCGGCCATGCACCTCCCGGCCCTGATCAAGCCCAGACGATGGCGGGAGTCCAAGATGAACCTCTCCGAGTCCTTCCTGGAGAAGATCCTGCCCGAGTTCAGGCAGCATTTCCCGGACCTGCCGGCCGATCCCGTGGAGGCCTATCTGGCCGTCAACCGGGAGATCAGGGACAAGAACAACGCCACCATCTACCAGGTCACCTCGGTGGTCTCGCCGGTCAGGATGTGGTCCGGGCCGTTCATCCAGCTTCCCAACTCGGCCCGGACGGCCAGCTTCGCCGACCACCGGAGCTACTACTATCAGGGCAAGGAGATCGACCGCCAGGTCCACATGGGGATCGACCTGGCCTCCCTGGCCAACGCCGAGGTCCCGGCGGCCAACTCGGGCAAGGTCGCCCTGGCCGGGTACCTGGGCATCTACGGTAACGCGGTGATCATCGACCACGGCCAGGGGCTCTACTCCCTCTACGGCCACCTTTCCTCCCTGAGCGTGGCCAAGGACCAGGAGGTCCGCAAGGGCCAGATCATCGGCCAAACCGGGATGAGCGGCCTGGCCGGAGGGGACCACCTCCACTTCGCCATGGTCTGCCACGGGATCTACGTCAACCCGGTGGAGTGGTACGATCCCCGCTGGATCAAGCACAACGTCACCGACAAGGAGGAGGCCGCTGTCCAGGAAGGCTGAACCCCGGGCCGTGCCCGGTCCGGCGCCTTTGGCCGACCGGATGCGGCCCCGCAGCCTGGACCAGGTCGTCGGCCACCCGGACCTGCTGGGACCGGGCAAGCTCCTGGACCCGGCCCGGATCGGAGCCTCCCTCCCCTCCGTCCTCTTCTGGGGCCCGCCCGGCTCGGGCAAGACCACCCTGGCCACCCTCCTGGCCCAGGCCGCCGGCCTGGACTTCACCGCCTTCTCCGCGGTTCTCTCCGGGGTCAAGGAGGTCCGGGCGGTGGTGGAGCGGGCCCGGGAGCTGAGAAACCGGACCGGGAAGGGGACGGTCCTCTTCGTGGACGAGATCCACCGCTTCAACAAGGCCCAGCAGGACGCCTTCCTGCCCCACGTGGAGTCCGGCCTGATCACCTTGCTGGGGGCCACCACCGAGAACCCCTCCTTTGAGATCATCCCGGCCCTCCTCTCCCGGGTCCGGGTGGCGGCCTTACGCCCCCTTCCTTCCCAGGCCCTGAGAACCATCCTCGACCGGGCCCTGAACGACCCGGAGCAGGGCCTGGGAGGGCTTAAGATCGGCCTCAAGGAGGAGGCGGCCGCCTTTCTGGTGGAATCGGCCCAGGGAGACGCCCGGGCCCTCTTGAACGGCCTGGAGGTGGCCGCCGGGCTGGTGGGACCGGGGGGCGAGATCGGGATGGAGGCGGCCCAGGAGGCGGTGGGGCGGCGGGCCCTGATCTATGACAAGTCCGGGGAGGAGCACTACAACCTCATCTCGGCCTTCCACAAGTCCCTGCGGGGCTCCGACCCTGACGCGGCCCTCTACTGGCTGGCCCGGATGCTCCTGGCCGGCGAGAACCCCCTTTACATCGGCCGGCGGATGGTCAGGGCGGCCAGCGAGGACGTGGGCAACGCCGACCCCCGGGCCCTGGCCCTGGCCCTGGACGCGGTGGAGGCCTTCCGCTTCCTGGGCCCCCCGGAAGGGGAGCTGGCCCTGGCCCAGGCGGCGGTCTACATCGCCGCCGCGCCCAAGTCCAACGCGATCTATACCGCCTGGGAGGAGGCGGGGCGGGCCGTGGAGGAGAGCGGCTCCAAACCGGTCCCCCTCCACCTCCGCAACGCCCCCACCAGGCTGATGAGGGAAGCCGGTTACGGGCGGGCCTACCTCTACCCCCACGACTTCCCCGAGGCCGTGGCGGCCCAGGAGTACTTTCCGCCCGGGCTGGAGGGACGGCGGTTCTACCGGCCGGTGGAGAGGGGCTACGAGGTCCGGATCAAGGAGAGGCTGGACTACTGGCGGGGCCTGATCCGGAAGAGCGGCGGCCGGGGCGGGCCCGACGTGGCGGCCGATTCATGAATCTGCTACAATCTGGATGATCTGGGAGGTTTGATCTGGACCTGGAAGAGGCCATCGACCGGTTCACCGACTTTCTGACCCTGGAGAAGGGCTCCCTGCCCCTGACCCTGGAGGCCTACTCCAGGGACCTGGGGGAGCTGGTGGAGACGGCCCGCTCCCGGGGGGCGGCGGAGGTGGGCCAGGTCGACCAGAGCCTGATCCTGGCCCACCTGGGCCGCTTGACCAGGCTGGGGCTGTCTGCCCGCTCCAGGGCCAGGGCCCTTTCGGCCGTCAGGGGGCTGTTCGGTTTTCTGGCCGCCGAGGGGATCATCGACCAGGACCCGGCCGGGCTGGTGACGGCCCCCAGGTTCGGGGTCGAGTTCTCCTCCGCCCTGGAGGCCGAGGAGGTGGACCGCCTCCTGGCCGCCCCGGACCCCTCCACCCCCCTGGGGCTGCGCAACAAGGCCATGCTGGAGGTCCTCTACGGGGCCGGGCTCAGGGTCAGCGAGCTGGTGGGCTTGAGCGTCGGCGCGGTGGATCTCAACACCGGCCTGGTGAGGGCCTTTGGCAAGCGGGGCAAGGAGCGGCTGGTCCCCCTGGGGGAGGTGGCCCGGGACTGGACCGGGCGCTATCTGACCGAGGCCCGGCCCCGCCTCCTCAAGGGCCGCCTCTCGGAGGTCCTTTTCGTGGCCCGGGCCGGGAGGGCCATGACCCGCCAGGGCTTCTGGAAGATCATCAAGGGGCTGGCCAGGGAGGCGGGGATAAGGTCCCAGGTCTCGCCCCACGTCCTGCGCCACTCCTTCGCCACCCATCTTCTCCTGGGGGGAGCCGACCTGAGGTCGGTCCAGATGATGCTCGGGCACGCCGATATCGCCACCACCCAGCTTTACACCCATCACACCCGGGCCGGGCTGAAGAAGATCCACAGCCGCCACCATCCCCGGCCTTGAGCGGCCCTTGGAACGGACCAGCGGCCCGGATATCCCAATGAAGACCGCCAAGGGAGAGACAAAAGAGGGGGGGAAGACCTCGATCTCCCTGGGCCAGACGGTCATCACCACCCACCAGAACGCCGACTTCGACGCCCTGGCCTCCATGCTGGCGGCCAGCCTCCTCTACCCCGGGGCCATGGCCGTCTTTCCCGGCTCCCAGGAGAAGAGCCTCAAGAACTTCTTTGTCCAGTCGGCCTCCTACGCCATGGACCTGAAGAAGCCCAAGGAGGTGGACCTGGAGCGGGTCGGGAGGCTGGTCCTGGTGGACACCCGCCAGCGGTCCAGGATCGGCCGCTTCGCCGAGCTGACCGACGGCCGGGATCGGGTGGAGGTCCACATCTACGACCACCACCCGGCCACCGAGGAGGACGTCAAGGGCGACCTGGAGCAGATCGAGGAGGTGGGGGCCTGCACCTCCATGCTGACCCGGATCCTCATCGAGAGGGGGATCGAGATAAACCCCGACCAGGCCACCCTCCTGGCCCTGGGGATCTACGAGGACACCGGCTCGTTCACCTTCACCTCCACCACCCCGGCCGACCTGATCGCGGCCGGCCAGCTTTTGGCCAGGGGGGCCAACCTCAACACCGTCTCCAGCCTCATCGTCCGCCAGCTGGACGCCAACCAGGTGGGGCTGCTCAACGACCTCCTCCACCACCAGGAGATCTTAAGCTTCGGCGGCCTGGAGGTGACCATCGCCACCTGCTCCACCGACTCCTACTCGCCCGATTTCGCCATCGTGGCCCACAAGCTGGTGGAGATGAACAACATCCCGGTCCTCTTCGCCCTGGCCCGGATGGAGGACAGGATCCACCTGGTGGCCCGGTCCCGGCTGGAGGAGGTGGACGTGGGCCGGATCGCGGCCGCCCTGGGCGGGGGCGGGCACACCTTCGCCGCCTCGGCCACCATCAGGGACAAGACCCTGATCGAGGCCCGCCAAAGGCTGATCTACATCCTGGAGTCCATGGTCAGCCCCGGCCGCAAGGCCCGGGACATCATGTCCTTCCCGGTCATCTCCGTCCCCCCGGCCGCCCCCCTCTCCCAGGCCAGCGAGGCCCTGACCCGCTACAACATCAACGTTCTCCTGGTCATGGAGGAGGGCCGGCTCAAGGGTCTCATCTCCCGCCAGGTGGTGGAGAAGGGCATCTTCCTGGGGGTCGAGAACGAGCCGGTCTCGGAGTACATGAACCCGGAGCTGGTGACCATCGATCCGGAGGCGCCCCTGTCCGAGGTCCAGGAGCGGATCGTCGAGCAGCGGGCCCGGATCCTGCCGGTGGTCGAGGGGAAGGAGATCCTGGGGGTGGTCACCCGGACCGACCTCCTCAACCTTCTCATGGACCAGCCCCGGATTCCGGACAGCCTCTACGATCCGGGCGGGATCCAGCCGTTTGTCCGGAAGAAGAACATCCGCCGGCTGATGGTCGAGCAGCTCCCGGAGAGGGTGATGAACCTCCTGGCCGACCTGGGCCGGTCCGGGGACGAGCTGGGCTTCAACGTCTACGCCGTGGGCGGCTTCGTCCGGGACCTGCTCCTGCGGCAGACCAACCTGGACGTGGATATCGTGGTCGAGGGAGAAGGGATCGCCTTTGCCCACAGCTTCGCCGAACGGGCCGGGGCCAGGGTCAGGGACCACGCCAAGTTCGGGACGGCGGTGGTCATCCTGCCCGACGGGTTCAAGCTGGACGTGGCCACGGCCAGGTTGGAGTACTACGAGTCCCCGGCCGCCCTGCCCATCATCGAGGTCTCCTCCCTCAAGCTGGACCTCTACCGCCGCGATTTCACCATCAACACCCTGGCGGTCAAGCTCAACCAGGCCCAGTTCGGGACCCTGATCGATTACTTCGGCGGCCAGAGGGACCTCAAGGAGAAGGCCATCCGGGTCCTCCACTCCTTGAGCTTCATCGAGGACCCCACCCGCTGCCTGCGGGCGGTCCGCTTTGAGCAGCGCTTCGGCTTCAGGATCGGCAAGCTGACCAGGAACCTGCTCTCCAACGCGGTCAAGCTGGGCTCCCTGGCCAAGGCCAACCCCAACCGGCTCCTGGTGGAGACCCGCAACATCCTCACCGAGCCGCTTCCGCCCAGGGTCTTCCGCCGGCTCAACGAGCTGGGCCTGTGGTCGGCCATCCACCCGGCCCTCAGGTTCGGGGAGCTGGAGGAGAGGCGGATGTACGAGACGGTCCTGGTCCTTTCCTGGTACGATCTCCTCTACCGCAGGGACAAGCCCAGGCACTGGCTGGTCCACCTTCTGGGCCTGGTGGACCACCTCAGCTCCAAGGAGCTGGGAGAGGTGATGGCCCGGCTGGGCCTGACCGCCAGGGAGCGGCAGACGGTCCGGGAGTCCAAGGCCTGGTCCAGGCGGATCCTGAGGGCCTTGGAGCACCGGCCGGGAATGCGCCCCTCCTCGCTCTACCACCTCCTGGAGCAGGCCCCCCTGGAGGGCCAGCTGTGGACCATGGCCAAGGGCGAGGGGGAGGAGGTCAGGCGGGCCTTCTCCGCCTACTTCACCGAGCTGAAGAGGGTCCGGCCCTGGATCAACGGCAACACCCTCAAGGAGCTGGGGTTCAAGCCCGGGCCGATCTTCGGCAAGATCCTGGGAAGCATCCGCGACGCCCGGATGAACGGCCGGGTGGTGACCAGGGAGGATGAGAAGGAGTACGTCCTGCGCCGGTTCGGCCGGGAAGGGGAGTAAGGATGGCTGATCTGCAAACCTGGCTCAGCAGGGCCCTGATCCTGGCCCTTCCGGTCCTGCTGGCCGTGACCGTCCATGAGCTGGCCCACGGTTACGCCGCCTTCAGGCTGGGCGACGACACGGCCAAGCGGGCTGGACGGCTGACCCTCAACCCCATCAGGCACCTGGACCTGATGGGCACCCTGGTCTTCTTCATGACCCAGATGATCGGCTGGGCCAAGCCGGTCCCCATCAACCCCTTCAACCTGAGAAACCCCCGGCGGGACATGATCTGGGTCTCCCTGGCCGGTCCGGCGGCCAACCTGGGCCTGGCCGTTCTCTTCTCCCTCCTCTACCACTGGCTGGGCTCGATGAGGTTCGGGCCGGGCTCCCAGTGGCTGATCTCCTACCTCCGGGTGGTCTACCTGATGGCCTACCTGGCCGTCTCCATCAACATCGGCCTGGCCGTGTTCAACCTGATCCCCATCCCCCCCCTGGACGGGTCCCACGTCCTGGAAGGGCTTCTGCCGCCCCGGGCGGCCCTGGCCTACGGCTCCCTCAGGCGCTACGGCTTTCTGATCCTCCTGGCCGTGATCTTCCTGCCGTCGGTGGTGCCCGGGTTCCCCAGGATAATCGACGCGATAATCTACCCGGTCATCTCGGCCATCCGGTCCCTGCTGATCTGATGGTCATCCGCTCGGCCGAGTTCGTCACCTCGGCGGTCAAGCCCGGCCAGTACCCGGAGGGGGACCACCCGGAGGTGGCCTTTGCCGGCCGGTCCAACGTGGGCAAGTCCTCCCTGATCAACCGCCTCATCAACCGGCGGAACCTGGTCCGGACCTCCTCCACCCCGGGCCGGACCCAGCTCATCAACTTCTTCCTGATCAACGGCGCCTTGAGCCTGGTGGACCTGCCGGGCTACGGCTTCGCCAAGGTCCCGGCCCGGGTCAGGGCCACCTGGGGGCCCATGATCCGGACCTACCTCCAGACCCGGGACAACCTCAGGGGCGTGGTCCTTCTCCTGGATCTGCGCCGGGTTCCGGGGGAGCAGGACCTGGACTTCCTGACCTGGTTGAAGGAGGAGGAGATCCCCTGCCTGCCGGTGGCCACCAAGGCCGACAAGGTCAAGCCCTCCAAGATCGGGCCGGCCCTGGCCGAGCTGAAAAGGGCCCTCCCCCAGGGGTCCCCGGAGCCGATTCTCTTCTCGGCCCTGACCGGTCGGGGCAGGAAGGAGGTCTGGGAGGCGCTCCGCCCCCTGATCGAGCCAACCTGAGCGGGTAAAACCCCCGACCTTGCCAGAATCTTTCGGAAGGGCTATAAGTATCACCCTGTTTTTAGCCGGGCGTTAATTTTTTTCATCGGGCGGGCCCCTTGGGACAGGAGAACGAGGAGTGAGCTTAAACAGCAAGACGATCGGCTTCATCGGCTGCGGCAAGATGGGGCAGGGCCTGATCAAGGGGCTGGTGGACGCCGGCATCGAGGGCCAGCGGATAACCGGCTTTGATGTCTCCGACGGCGACTGGGCCGAGCTCCTGACCGGCTGGGGGGTCACCCCGGCCAAGAACAACCGGGAGATGGTCTCCGGGGCCGACGTGGTGGTTCTGGCGGTCAAGCCCCAGTACGCCCCCCCGGCCCTGGCCGAGATCAGGGAGCTTTCGGCCGGCAAGCTGTTCATCTCCATCGTCGCCGGGCTGACCACCCCCGACATCGAGCGGCGGCTGGAGCCCTCGGCCCGGGTGGTCCGGGTCATGCCCAACACCCCGGCCCTGGTCCGCCAGGGAGCCTCGGCCGTCTGCCCGGGCCGCTCGGCCACCAAGGACGACCTGGCCCTGGCCGGGGAGCTGATGTCCAGCGTGGGGTTGGTGGTCATCGAGAAGGAGGAGAACATGGACGCCGTGACCGGGATGTCGGGGACCGGGCCGGCCTTTGTCTTCCTCTTCCTGGAGGGGCTGATCGGGGCCGGGGTCCGGCTGGGGCTGACCTGGCGGACGGCCAAGACCCTGGCCTACCAGACGGTCAAGGGGGCGGCCATTCTGGCCCAGGAGAGCAACCTCCACGTGGCCCAGCTCCGCGACGATGTGACCTCGCCGGGCGGAACCTCGGCCGCCGGGCTCTACGTCATGGACAAGGCCGGGCTGAAGGCCATCATCTCCGAAGCGGTGGAGGCGGCGGCCAAGCAGGCCGAGGAGTTGGGCCGGCGGCAGAACGATTGAAGCTGGCCCCCTCACCCGGCCCTCCACCCCCAGGGGAATGAGGGGGGGCGGGGAGGGGGAGGCTTAACCACCGCAGGGGGCGAGCTGCTCCCGCCCCCGCGGAGGGGCCGATAAAACCGGTCCGGGAGTGATCCGGGCTAACTGTTGTCCTTGATCAGCTCCACCAGATCCGGGAAGTCGATGGTAAGCTCCTTGACCTTGGCCAGCGTGGGGACCCCGTCCTGGGTCCAGCCCCGGTGGCGGTAGACCGCGTCCTTGAGCTTCTCGTACTGGGCCTCCCGGTGCTCCCTTAAGGAACCCATCTTATCCACGGTGGATTTGCCCTTGGGGTCAAGGAGACCCAGCTCCTTGAGCTGGCCGTCATAGCGCTCCCGCCGGGACTCGTACTCCTCCTTGGTCACCGGGCCCATGGCCCGGTAGGGGATCCGGTCGTCCCGCCTCCGTCCGAACCCCTGGCGGAGGTTGAAGCAGCGCTGGAAGTTGTAGACCCGCTCGCTCATCTTGAGCATCTTGTCCAGGTCCACCTCCACCCCGGTCACGGCCGAGAAGTACTCGGCGTACCAGTCAATGTGCTTCATGACCTTGGCCGGCTCGGCGGTCTGGGCGTTGTCGGCCGGGACGATGTCGTTCCAGGGCAGCTTGCACAGACCGTTGAGACTGAACCAGGTCCGCCACATGGGGAACCAGTAGAGGTTCTCCGCCTTCTGCTGGAAGGTCGGCATGAGGTTGTGGACCGCGTCCAGGAAGATCAGCCAGGCCTCGTCGTGCTGGGGACCCTTGAGGGCCAGGCCGTAGCCGCCCTGCTGGGCCAGGGACTCCTTGGTCATGTACTCCGAGAACTCCAGCCCCTTGGACTCCATCCCGATGTCGGCCATCAGCTCCGGGTCGGCCCCGAACTCCCGGGCGAAGATCTCCTTCATCTTGGCCACGCCCTGGCCGACCATGGCCCCGAAGCCCTCTCCCCGGGCTATCTGATGGAGGACCCTGAGCGCCGCCTCCCGGTTGCCGAAGGTGAGCTCCAGCCCGCCGGTGGCCTCTAGGTCGATCTGCCCGCGCTCGAAGCACTCCATGGCAAAGGCCACGGCCGTGCCCACGGAGATGGTGTCCAGGCCGTAGGTGTCGCAGTAGAAGTTGACCTCGATGACGAAGTCCGGGTCGAAGATCCCCCAGTTGCTGCCGCAGCCGGCGATGGTCTCATACTCCGGCCCGTCCACCCAAACCTTCTCCCCGGCAAAGGGACCTGATTTGAGGCTGAAGTCCTTGACCGTGTGGGAGCAGGCCACGGTGCAGCCCATCCAGCAGCCGTCGTAGCCGGGGTGGAACCGCTTTCGAAAGGGTTCCCGGCCCAGGTTCTCGGCCTGGGGGTGGGAGCCGAACTGGAAGTTGTGGCAAGGCAGGGTGTCGAAGTTGTTCATGATGGTCACCAGGTGGGTCGTCCCCACCCGGGCCATCTCGTTCTGCCGGGGGTCCAGCTCCTTGATCTCCTTGTTGTACTCACGGCCCACGGTCTTTAGCCGCTCCGGGTCGGCCGGGTGGTTGATGTCGGCCGACATCTTGGAGAGCTTGACCGCCACGGCCCTGATCCTCTTGTCCCTGAGGACCGTCCCGGCCCCGCCCCGTCCGGCCTGCTTGTAGTGGAAGGTCTTACGGACGTTGTCGTACCAGGAGAAGTTGAGGCAGCCCATCAGGGAGTGGTCGGCCCCCGGCCCGGCCGAGACGGTGGAGATGGCCCGGGGGTTGTCCGGGGAGTAACGCCGGGCCAGGGCGTCGCCCAGAAGATGGGAGTGGACCGGCAGGTCCCCGGCCGGCTCGATCCGGACCCGGCCCTCATCGCCGTCGATGAGGATGACCACCTCCTCCTTGGCCTTGCCCTGGATCTCCAGGGCGTCGAACCCGGCGAACTTGAGAAAGGGTCCGAAGAAACCGCCCACGTTGGAGTCGATGGGCACCCCGGTGGCCGGGCTGATGGTCACGGCGATGGACTTGCCCGAGCCGGGGAAGAGGGTCGTCCCGCCTAAGGGGCCGCAGGCGATGCACAGCTCGTTGAGCGGATCGTCCCACCTGGTCCTGGGCTTGGTGGCCTGCCACAGGAGCCGCAGCCCAAAGCCCCGCCCGCCGGTGAAGATCCGTTTCATCTCCTCCGAGACCGGCCGGGACTCGATCCGGCCCTCGGAGAGGTTGAGGTAGAGGGTCCTATTGGTGTAGCCCCGGTCCACCGTTCCCAGGGGGTACTCAAACCGCTTCGGATCCATCCTTTTTTCCTCCACAGCCGTGGGCCTAGGCCTATAAGGTGTTTGTCCGGCCGCCCCAAGAGCCATAGTTTATCATTCCCCGGAGGGGGGCGGACCAGATTTTACCCGAAGTTACTTCAATAAAATAATGAGAAGGAGACAAGGCGCCCCTCTCCACCCCCGGCCGGCCTCTTCCCGGAAGGTTATCGACGGAGCCGCCGGCCCGGAGGTGCCTTGAGGGTCTTGTCTTAGGCCGATGGGTCAGGCCGGGCCATGTTCCTGAGACGCTCCAGGTTGGCGGCCAGCTTCTCCTTCCTGGCTTCCAGATCGGCCTGCTGGGCCTCCACCTTGGCCTTGATCTCGGGCGGGGCCTTGGCCGTGAACCCGGGGCTGGAGAGCTTGGAGAGGACCTTGCCCAGCTCCCCGCTGATCTTCTCCAGCTCCTTGGCCAGCCTGGCCTCCTCGGCGGCCAGATCGATGAGGCCGCTCAAGGGGACGGCGATCTCCAGCTCGCCGGCCACCGCCGTGGCGGCCATCTTCGGCCTCGGGCCGGGGAGGCCGATAGTGATCTTCTCGGCCCAGGCCAGGTCCATGAGGGCCGCCCGGTGCTTCTCCAGAAGGTCCACCCGGTCCTGGTCCGGGGCCTGGAGCAGGGCCTCCACCGGCTTGGTGGGCGGAAGGCCGAACTCCCCCCTGACCGTCCTGATCCCGACGATGGCGTCCTGGATGAGCTTCATCTCCGCCTCGGCCCCGGCGTCGGCCAAATCCGGCTGGGCCTTCGGAAAGGGGCCCAGGATAAGCTGGCCCCGGGTCCCCGGCAGCCGGGACCAGATCTCCTCGGTGACAAAGGGGATCAGGGGATGGAGGAGGGCCAGGGAGGTGGTCAGGGCCTTGAGGAGGGTCCAGCGGGCGGCCTCCCGGGCCCGGTCCCCTGCCTTGCCGTAGAGGGCCGGCTTGGCCAGCTCGATGTACCAATCGCAGAACTCGTGCCAGACGAACTGGTAAAGGACCGAGGCGGCCCGGTCAAAGTGGTACTCGTCCAGAAACTGGCGGACCTGGACCACGGTCTCGTTGAGACGGCTCAAAACCCACCGGTCGGCCAGGGAGAGGTCCCCGGCGGCCGCTCGGTCCGGAACCCCGTCCAGGTTCATCAGAGCGAACCGGGCCGAGTTCCAGATCTTGTTGATGAAGTTCCGGTTGCCCTCGATCCGCTTGATGGAGAGCTTGACGTCCCGGCCCTGGGCGGCCAGGGCGGCCAAGGTGAAGCGGAAGGAGTCGGTGCCGTAGCGGTCGATGACCTCCAGGGGATCGATGACGTTGCCCTTGGACTTGGACATCTTCTGACCGTCCTCGGCCCTGACCAGGGCGTGGATGTAAACGTCGTCAAAGGGAACCTCGTCCAGGAACCAGAGGCCCATCATCATCATCCGGGCCACCCAGAAGAAGAGGATGTCAAAGCCGGTCACCAGACAGGAGGTGGGGTAGAAGGTCTTGAGATAGTCGGTCCTCTCCGGCCAGCCCAGGGTGGAGAAGGGCCACAGGGCCGAGGAGAACCAGGTGTCCAGGACGTCGGTCTCCTGGCTCAGCTCCCCGCCGCAGCCGCAGACCTCCGGTTCCTCCCGGGCCACGATCACCTGGCCGCAGTCCCGGCAGTACCAGGCCGGAATCCGGTGGCCCCACCAGATCTGACGGGAGACGCACCAGGGGCGGATGTTCTCCATCCACTCGTAGTAGACCTTCTCCCACTGGAGGGGGATGATCCTGGTCCGCCCGGTCCTGACCGCGGCGATGGCCTTTTCGGCCAGGGGCTTGACGTTGAGGAACCACTGGCGGGACTGGATCGGCTCGATCATGGTCTGGCAGCGGTAGCAGTGGCCCACGGCGTGGCCGTAAGGCTCCACCTTGACCAGGTAGCCTCCCGACTCCAGGTCGGCGATCAACCTCCGCCGGGCCTCGAACCGGTCCAGGCCTTGGTAACCCCCGGCGTTCTCGTTCATCACCCCGTTCTCGTCAAAGGCCTTGATCGAGGGCAGGTTGTGCTTGAGCCCGATCTCGAAGTCGTTGGGATCGTGGGCCGGGGTTATCTTCAGGGCGCCGGTGCCAAAGGAGGGGTCCACGTGCTCGTCGGCGATGACCGGCAGGATTCTCTCCGTCAGGGGGAGGAGGACCTCCTTGCCGACGTACTCCCGGAAGCGCTGGTCATCGGGGTTGACCGCCACCGCCGTGTCACCGAGCATCGTCTCGGGCCTGGTGGTGGCCACGGTCAGGAAGCCCGAGCCGTCGGTCAGGGGATAGCGGACGTAGTGGAGGGCCCCCTCCACCTGGTGGTGCTCCACCTCCAGGTCGGCCAGGGCGGTGTGGCAGCGGGGGCACCAGTTGATGATGTAGTCGTCGCGGTAGATCAACCCCTGCTCGTAGAGGCTGACGAAGACCTCCCGGACCGCCCGGGAGAGACCCTCGTCCATGGTGAACCGTTCCCGGTCCCAGTCGCAGGACGAGCCCAGCCGTTTGAGCTGGTTGATGATCCGGCCCCCATACTCCCGGCGCCACTCCCAGACCCGGTCGATGAACTTCTCCCGGCCCAGGGCGTGGCGGTCGGTCCCCTCGACGTTCAGCTGGCGTTCGACCACGTTCTGGGTGGCGATCCCGGCGTGGTCCGTTCCCGGCTGCCAGAGGGTGTTGAAGCCGTCCATCCTCTTGTAGCGGATGAGGATGTCCTGAACGGTGTTGTTGAGGGCGTGGCCCATGTGGAGGGCCCCGGTGACGTTGGGCGGGGGGATGACGATGGAGTAGTGGCGGACGGAGCTCAAGGGGTCGCCCTTGAAGGCGCCCGACTCCTCCCAGCTTTTGTATATCCGTTCCTCCACCTGGCCCGGTTCATAGCCCTTGGGCAGTTCGGTCGGCATCTGGATAGCTCCGTAATTCCTTCTAGAGGCTAAAAAAGAGAGGGGAGCCGGCCCCCCTCTATTGTGGTCGGCGCTGTCAGTGGGGGTCAGTCGGGGGCCTCTCCCAACTCCCTGCGCAGGGCCGCTATCTCCCGTACAAGGACCTCTTCGGTCACCTTGGGAATCAGCTCCCGGGCCACCCGCTCGAAGACCTCCTCGGCGACCCTTTTGAGGATCGACTCCACCTGGTCCGGGGCGAGTCCCTGGAGGGAGGTCACCCCCCCGACCGCTCCGACCGGTGAAGGCCGGGGCGGTTCCCGGTTCTGGGCCAGACCGCCGGCGGCCGCGGCCCCGCCCAGGGAGGCGGCAGCGGATGCTTCCTCTTCCGTAAAGTCCGGGGGCAGCTCCGAGGCCTCAGGCTCCTCCGCGGCCAGGTCCTGGTCCTGGGTCTCCCGGGCTTGAGCCGGCTCGGCGTCCAGGCCGGCCAGAAGGTCGTCCAGGTCGGACTGGTCCAGCGCGCCGCCCCCCTGGCCCTCCGGTTCCGGCTTCTCCGTCTCGGTATCCCGGCCCGAACCCTCGTCCAGGCCCTGGAGAAGGCTGTCCAGATCGTCCTGGGCCAGGGCGCCGGTCTGCTCGGTTCCGGGCGAGGCCTTGGGCCTGATCTTTTTCCGGGGGGGAGGCTCCTCGATGCCCTCCAGGAGGGCGTCCAGGTCGTCCTGGGCCAGGGCGCCGGTCTCTTGGGCCTCCTCCTCCCGGGGCGGAGAGGTCTCGCCGCCTAGAAGATCGTCCAGGGCCGACTGGTCCACCACGGACTTGGGGGCCGGTTCCGGGGAGCCCTCCTCGTCTGGTCCGGCGTCGACCTCGGCCAGGAGGGCCTCCAGGTCGTCCTGGGCCAGGGGCGGGTCGTTTTTCTGATCTTCCGGTTTTTGCCCCCTGGGCTTCTGAGCCTCTTCGGCTTCCTCCTGGTCCTGATCGATCCGAGAGACCTCGTTCAAAAGAGCATCCAGGTCGTCCGGGGATTGAGACTCGTCGTCACCCGGCTCCCGTTTCCCCTCCGACCCGGCCACCCCGGCCAGGAGGGCCTCCAGATCATCGTCTTCCTGGCCGGAGGATTTCCTGATGGGCCCGGTCTCCTCCTCCTCGACCGGTTCCGCCTTGGCCCCTCCCGGCTCCGAGACCTCCCTGAGGAGGGCGGACAGCTCCTCGTCCTCCTGATCCATTCCCGACAAGGGGGCCTCCTCCCGGCTCAGCAAGTCGTCTGACATCTCGTCCTGGTCGGTGGAGAAAAGCTGGTTGATGTTGGCCTCGAGCTGTTCCTCACCGAGGTTCTCCAGAGGGATCCCCTCCTCGACCATGTCGGTCAGCTCGATCACGCTCCCTGGAGCCCGCTCGTCGGCCACCTTCCCACCCTCGCCGGTGTTC
>Ga0068714_10002428_pt1 | contig 24100 bp, 22 predicted proteins | sample MTBNYHSulfiMetaG_FD_62988 | JGI IMG/M metagenome (GOLD analysis project Ga0068714, IMG submission 62988) | Enrichment culture microbial communities from rom New York Harbor, USA that are MTBE-degrading - MTBE-NYH (New York Harbor Sulfidogenic)... | ecosystem: Environmental > Aquatic > Marine >... | reverse complement strand
AGGCGGTGCCGATCGCCGCCCATCGCTCTACCGAATGCAGCGGTGCGCCCTTGGCGTGGAGGGCCTGCTCCAGCCGCTTGTGAGCGTTCTCGATCATGACGATGGCGCCGTCCACCATCGCGCCGATCGCGATGGCGATGCCGCCAAGCGACATGATGTTGGCGTTGATGCCCTGCCACTGCATGACGATGAAGGCCATCAGGATGCCGAGCGGCAGCGTGAGGATGGCGACCAGCGCCGAGCGCGCGTGCAGCAGGAACAGGATGCAGATGAGGCTGACGACGATGGACTCCTCGATGAGCTTCTCCGTGAGGTTGTCCACTGCGCGCTCGATCAGTCCCCCGCGATCGTACACCGGGACGATCTCCACACCCTCCGGCAGCCCCCTGGCGAGCTCCGCCAGCTTCTCGCGCACCCCCTCGATGGTGGCAAGTGCATTCTCGCCGAAACGCATGATGACCACACCGCCGACGACCTCGCCCTCGCCGTCCAGTTCGACGAGCCCGCGGCGCAACTCGGGGCCGAGGTGGACGTTGGCAATGTCGCGGATGCGGATCGGCGTGCCCTGCGAGTCGGTCCCGACCGGAATGGCCTCGATATCCGCGATGGAGCGCAGATAGCCGGGGCTGCGCAGCATGTATTCGGTTTCGGCCATCTCCAGCAGCCGCCCGCCGACGTCGTTGTTCGAGCGCTGGATCGCCTGCTTGACCTTGCCGAGCGGGATGCCGTAGGCCGCGAGCGCGTTCGGGTCCACCTCCACCTGGTACTGCTTGACGTGGCCGCCGATCGAGGCGACCTCGGCGACGCCGGGCACGGTCTGCAGGGGATAGCGCAGATACCAGTCCTGCAGCGAGCGCAACTCGGCGAGGTCGTGACGGCCGGTGGTGTCGCGCAGTGCATATTCGTAGATCCAGCCGACGCCCGTCGCGTCGGGGCCCAGCGACGGCGAGACGCCGTCGGGCAGCCGGCCGCTCACGAAATTCAGGTATTCGAGGACGCGCGAGCGCGCCCAGTAGATATCGGTTCCGTCCTCGAACAGGATGTAGACGAAGGAGAAGCCGAAGAACGAATAACCGCGCACGACCTTGGCGTAGGGCACCGCCAGCATCGCGGTGGTGAGCGGATAGGTGACCTGATCCTCGACCACCTGCGGCGCCTGCCCGGGGTACTCGGTGAAGATCACCACCTGCACGTCAGAGAGGTCCGGGATGGCGTCGAGTGGGGTGTTGCGCAGCGCCCAGATCCCGGTTGCGACAAGGAGCGCGGTCGCGATGAGGACCAGCAACCGGTTGCGCAGGCTCGCGTCGATGATGGCGTGGATCACGGGCGCCCCTCCTGCCCGTGGGCCGCGTTACCATCCCCGCGTCCCGCGGGCTCGATCCGTGTCAGCGTCCACTCGCCGGGGGCGGCTTCGCTGAACTCGAAGCGCACGGCCGCGCCCGTGGCAAGCTCGTCGAGGGCAATGGCCTCGCCGGCGGTGAAGTCCATGGTCATCGCCGGCCAGCCGAGGCTGGCCACCGCCTCGTGCGCGATCGTCAGCGTCCGCGCGGACGAATCGATCTCTTCGATCATGCCCGTGGTGCGGTGCACCGCCATCTCCTCGTCACCGCCGCCGTTCGCTTCGAGGAGCTTGGCGGTCGCCTCGCGCAGCTTGGACTCCGAGTCGATCAGGAACTGCGCGGAGGTCACGACCCTCTCGCCCGGCTCGACCCCTTCGAGGATCTGCACCCAGCCCCCGGCGCTTACGCCGAGCCTGACCGCGCGCGGCTCGAACCGGCCAGGCGAGCGCTCGACGAAGAGCTGCTCGCGGGTGCCCGAGCGCACCACCGCCTCGGCGGGCACCGCGACGACGCTACCGCGGGCGTCGGCGGCAATCGCGACATCGACATACATGCCTGGCTTGAGCAGGCCGCGGGCGTTGTCGAACTCGAGACGCAGCCGGGCACTGCGCGTCCTCTCCTCCACTGTCGGATAGATGAAGGCCACGCGGCCGGTAAGTGTCTCGCCGGGCACCGCGGCCAGGCGCAGCGCTGCCTCGTCGCCGATCTTCACCCAGGGGAGGTCGTTCTCGTAGACATCGGCGATGACCCACACCCGTGTCAGGTCCGCAAGTTGGTAGAGCTCGGTCTGCGGGCCGATGTACTGGCCCTCGCGGGCGCCGATCATCATGATCGTGCCGTCGCCGGGGGCATGGATGGTCACGGACCGGCGGACCTTGCCGGTGCGGGCCAGCGCCGCGATCTCCGCGGAGGCGACACCGAGGAACAGCAGGCGTTCGCGCGCGGCGCGGACCAGGTCACCGGCGCCGCGGCGGATCTCCTCCCATGGGCTCTCCTCCAGGGTCTCGCGGTTGCGCAGCGCGAGCAGGTACTCCTGCTGGGCGGAGACGATCTGCGGTGAGTGGAGGGCGTACAGCGCCGCACCGCGGGCCACGGTCTCGCCGCTCTTCGCGGCATACAGTTTCTCGATCCAGCCGTCGGTCTTCGGGTGTACGCGCGAGAGCCGGTCCTCGTCGTGGCTCACACGCCCCGCCGCACTCACGGGGCGGGCGAGGTCACGGCGCTCGACCGGCGCGGTACGCACGCCGATGTTCTGCACCACGACCGGATCGATCCTCACCGTCCCGGCGGGGCCCGTCGATGCATCACCATCGGCATAAACCGGGATGTAATCCATGCCCATCTCGTCCTGTGCGGGGACCGGGGAGGTAATGGCCGGATTCATCGGGTTGCGGTAGAAGAGCGGCTGGCGCTCCACGGGCTCCGGTGCGGTGGCCATTGCCGGTGATGGCGCCCCCGGTGCTAGCCAATAGCCCGCCGCGCTGCCGAACGCCAGGGCGATCGCCACATAAAGAACCATTCTACCGTTCATGGAAGGACCTCGTTTCCGATCGCCGCATCGAGCCTGGCCGCGGCCTGCATCGCCGCGCTGAAGGCGTTCCAGCGCTGGGTTTCATGGCTGTGCAGGCCCACCTGGGCGCGCACGAGATTGAGAAAATCCACCTTGTTGACCTGGTAGCCGGCGAGCATCGCCGCCGCGGTCTGGCGCGCCTGCGGGACGATGCCCCTGTCGAGGAGGCTGAAGCGGTCGCGGGATTGCTCGAAATCGGCGAGTGCGGCGGCGATCTCCTCGCCGACCCGAATTTGTGCCTCCCGCTGTGCGTCGCGTTGTGCGTAAAGCTCGCTCTGGCGCTGGGCCACGGCCTTGTCCTGGCGGCTGCCAGTGAAGATCGGCAGGTTCATGCTGAGCTGCAGCGAGGCGAGATCGGTACGCTCCTCGCGCCAGCCGTAGCCGACGCCGAGACGAAAGTCGGGATAGTAGTCGCGGCGGGCGCGGTCGAGCCGCGCAGTGGCAGAGTCGGCGCGGTGGCTGAGGGCGGCGAGCAGCGGACGCGATTCGAGAGCCTGAGCCAGCAGCAGGCTTTCTCTATTCTCGACGGCAGGCAGTGTCGCACCGGTCAGCATGGGGAGTGTGAGCGGGGTCTCCGCAGGTCGGCCGAGCAGGGCGTTCAACCTTGCCTGGGCCATCCTTCGGGCGCCCTTCAGCCGAAGCTCTTCTTCCAGCAGGCGGGACAACTCGACCTGCGCCAGCAGCACGTCCTGTTGCAACCCCTGGCCCACTTCATACCTAGCCTGCGCCACGCCGTTCAGTTGGCGCAGGAGCGCCTGGTTGCGGCCGACCGTCTCCAGTGCGCGGTCGAGGTAATAGAGGTTCCACCAGGTAAGGCGGACGTCGCGGGCGAGGATCAACCGCTGCTCCTTGACCTGCTCGACGGCGGCGTCCGCCTCCAGGGAGGCCGCCCTTTCCTGCAAACCCAGTTTGCCGGGAAACGGCAGCGCCTGGCTGATGCCGAGCTGGAGCTGGGTCATCGGCTCCAGCCCAAGATCGAAGTTGTCGACAGGGACGTTCACCGCGCCGAGCGTGAGTACCGGCTCTGGCATCGCTCCGGCCTGGGCGGGCACCGCGGCGAGCGCCTCGGCGCGGGAGCGCATCTCGGCGAGGCCGGGGTTGTCGGCCAATGCGATCCCCACGGCCTGGTCCGGCGCGAGGGTGGTTTCAGCGAACGCCGCTGCCGGGGCGAGGAGGGCGAGGAACAGGGCGATGGCACACTCCCGCAAGGGGCAGCTCATGGCCTTCACCCTTTTGTAATCAAGTGAGTCGTTCATCGGCTTGGCCGGCCGGCGCGCATTGCCGCCTGCTCGCCCTGCACGTCGCCACAGTCGTTCACCCATCAGGCTCACTGGCGTAAGGGCTCCAGCGAGGAGATGGTCAATGCCCCGTCCACCTGTTCGGCGACAAAACGGATCCGGTCACCCACCTGGAGCTGGCCGAGCAGGGTGGTGTTGCCGAGGCGAAATACCATCGTCATGGCCGGCATGTTGAGGTTCACGAGCGGACCATGGGCGATGGTGAGCTTGCCGGCGGCCGGGTCCACCTTGCGTATGGTCCCCTCCGACATCGGGGACGCATCGGCGGAGCGGTGGTGATGGCTTTCGCCGGCGCTGCCGTGGGCGTCGTGCCCGCCCGCAGCGTACACAGGGATAGCTGCGGCCAGGGAGGCGAGGGTTGCGATGGTGGCGAGTGGGTTTTTCATAGCGGTCCGGCTCCTTGATTGGTTGATGAAGGAGGAGGGGCTCGGGGGAATCGTGAGCGCTATGCGCTCCGTCCACCCCGACCTCTTCCCTGGCGCCAATGATGCAGGAGCAGGAGTGACGTCAAACTGACGGCTCGATTACATTTTTGTCATCTTGCGTGTGACGGCCGGGCATTGCGGTTCGGCAGCCAAAATTCGAATTTGTTCCCTTCAGTTCCGCTGTGGACAACGATCTCGCCTCCATGGGCTGCAATGATGGATCGCGTGATGGCGAGGCCTAGCCCAGCGCCTTCGCTGTGCCGCTGACTCGAATCCAGGCGATAGAAACGCTCGAAGATATGTGGCAGGGCATTTTCAGGGATCGGTTCGCCCGAATTGGTTACCGACAGCAGGGTATGTTCCGGCTTCTCGGCAAGGCGAACCGTGACCGAGCCGCCGTGGGGTGCATGCCGGATGGCATTGGAGAGCAGGTTGCTGATCGCGCGGCGCAGCATCAGCCGGTCGCCTTCGGTCCGCGCCTTCCCCTCCAGCGACAGTTTGACCCCTTTTTCGTCGGCAACCGCGTCGTAGAAATCGAACAGCTCCCTCACCTCATCCGCCAGTTCGAGATGCTCACGATGCGGCACTACCAGACCGTTATCGGCCTTGGCCAGAAAGAGCATGTCCGCGATCATGCGGGCCAGATGCTCCAGCTCCTCGGCGTTGGAGGCCAGCACCTCCCGGTACTGGTCGGCGCTGCGCTGCTTCGACAGCATAACTTGGGTCTCCGTGAGGAGATTGCTGAGCGGGGTGCGCAGCTCGTGGGCAATGTCCGATGAGAAATTCGACAGGCGCCTGAACGAATCGTCCAGGCGTCCGAGCATTTCGTTGAAGGCTTCCGCGAGACTGAGCAGTTCGTTCGGCAACGCACGGGTATCGAGCCTGTTCCCGAGGTGCTCGGTGGAGATCCGCCGGGCATGGGCTGTCATGGTCCTGATCGGGCCCATGCCGGCGCGGGCAATGGCAAGTCCCAGGCCGCCGGAGAGCAGGATTGCGGTGACGATGGCCACCCAGAGGGCGCGCTCGAACAGCGCCATGAAGCTTTGGTGGTGGTCGATGCCCAGGGCCACCACTACCCTGAGAGGGGCTTCGCCAGCGATCCCCGGCGGGATGCGAACCGCCGCGCCGCGGAACTCATTGCCTTCGTGTGACCAGACGAACAGTCGCTCCACCCGTGAGCCGGCCAGGGCCATCGCCTGCTCCACTGCTGATGCCGGATAGGTGACCTCGGGATCGCGCAGAAGAGACTCACCGTTATCTCGGGTAATCCAGACCGCGAGCCGATCGTGTCCGACATGCCCTGCGGAAAGGCGATCACCTATCGCGCCCAGCTCTTCGGCGGCACGCAGAGTTCCGGCTGCATGGGCGATGCCTTCGACGGCGTCTTGCAACTCCCGCTTATCCAGCTCCTCGAAGTGGTTCTCGATAGCGTGGGCCAGGAAAACGCCGAGACCGAGAAAGGCAGCGGCTGAAACCGCCGCGAACAAGACGGCAATCCGGGTGGTGATCGACTTTCTCACGCCGTTCCTCTCACGCCACCACGCGCTCCCTGGGCAGGAAAAAACGTAGTCAATTTCTTCAAGGGATCTCGTCCTGTTCGATGACATAACCCATGCCCCGCACCGTCTGGATGAGCTTGGGTTCGAACGGGTCGTCAATCTTGGCGCGCAGCCGCCGCACCGCCACTTCGATCACGTTGGTGTCGCTGTCGAAGTTCATGTCCCAGACCTGGGAGGCGATAAGTGAGCGCGGCAATACCTCGCCCCGGCGGCGCAGCAACAACTCCAGCAGCGCGAACTCCTTGGCCGTCAGTTCGATCCGCTTGCCGCCGCGCAGGGCGCGCCGCCGCAGCAGGTCCAGTTCCAGGTCTGCGGCACGCAGCACCTCCGGCTCCCGCGACCGGCCGCGGCGCAGGAGTGTGCGCACGCGCGCCAGCAACTCGGAGAAAGCGAAGGGTTTGACCAGATAGTCGTCCGCGCCCAGTTCCAGCCCCTTCACCCGGTCTTCGACCTGATCATTTGCGGTCAGGAACAGGACGGGAAGCTCCTGGCCATTTCGGCGCAGTCTCTCCAGCACCTGCCAGCCGTTCAACCCGGGCAGCATGACATCGAGAATCAGCAGGTCATAGTCGCCTGATTGCACCAGGTGCAGGCCAGTGGTACCGTCCCGTGCCAGGTCGACCACGTGCCCGGCCTCCTGCAGCCCCATCTTCAGGTAATCCCCGGTCTTGGGCTCGTCTTCCACAATCAGCAGCTTCACGTTCACTCCTCGTGCCTGAGCCATATTGGCAATTCTGCCTGAGAAACCGCCCCCTGAGCGTACCTTACAAAAATGTAATCGCCACGTCAGCCGACAGTCAGCCTGTCATGCCGGCACTGGGTTGAGAACCGCCCGCGGCTGCGCGGGCCCTGGAACAGGGAAAAACATTCTTCTCTCGCCAAGACGCCAAGATCGCCAAGTTACTGCATCTTCAAGAGGAGAGGATGCTGACAAAGAAGTAATCACCGGGTCATCCTCATGTCAGTGCGGGGGATCAACACTGGACGCGTAGTAAAGGCAGGAGCCCATTTGGCGCTCCGGTTCCTACCACATTCCGAAGGAGATAGACCATGCACAAGCTCATTCATTCCATCACCACCTCACCGTTCGGCGCCCCTGCATCTGTAACCGTGCCGCTGGTTACCGCACTGATGCTTCTCGCCGGTAGCGCTACAGCTGACGAAGCCATCAGCCCCTATGTGACCGCGGATGAGATCAAGATCACCTCAACCCGGGCTACTTCCGTTTCTTTTGTGGGAGACAGGTTTAACCCTTACGTGCACTACTCGGACATCAAGGTCTCAGGCAGGCAGCAACGTGAGGTGCCATTGGTTACCTTTGACCGCTTCAATCCCTATGTTGTCGAGTAATGCGCCCAGGGCGGCGAAGCTCTCGCCGCCCAACTTCATTCTCATGTATTGTCTCCCATCAATGACTTCGTCTAAGCGGAATCGGTGCGATCCTCTACGGAAGTGCAACCGTGGTATTCCAGCTGAGCAGATTGCCTTGATTTGTGCAGGATAGAGACATGTTTCTACACTGAAGTATCCAGCGCTCGGAGTCCAGGCATCTGAGCCGTCTGCCCGTTAATCAGGTAGGAGAGAATTATGGGGGGCATGGCCATCATAATAATTGAGGCTGACCGGTCTCGCCGTAAACAATGATACTTCTCTCATTCATTCTGACTGCGCTGGCGGTGGCGGCGATCGGATATCTCCTCCTGTCGCTCCTCATCCGGCGTCTCTATCGTGCGCCACGCCGGGTTGAAACCGGTACCCCTGCCGATTTCGCTTTGCCGTTTCACACGGTCGCCATCCCGACCGAGAACGATCGGCGCCTGCACGCCTGGTATGTGCCGCCGCCTGAGACCGCCGAAAAAAAGGTTCCTGCGGTGGTGGTGATGCACGGCTGGGGAGGCAACGCCGAAGTCATGCTGCCGTTTGCGGTGCTGTTGTACCGGGCCGGCTATGCAACCCTGCTCCTCGATGCGCGTAACCATGGCCGAAGCGACGCCGATACCTTCTCCTCCATGCCGCGGTTCGCAGAGGACCTGGAGCATGGCTTCGACTGGCTGGCCGCGCGAAAGGAGATCGATCCGCAGCGGATCGCGCTGCTCGGCCACTCGGTGGGTGCCGGCGCGGCGCTGCTTGTGGCATCGCGTCGTGACGAGGTGGCCGCCGTTGTCAGCATTGCCGCGTTTGCCCACCCGCAACAGCTGATGCGGCGCCAGATGGAGTCACACCGCATTCCTTACCGCCCCGTCGGCTGGCTGGTGCTGCATTACATCGAGCGCACAATAGGTCACCGCTTCGATGCGATCGCGCCGCTCAATACCATTCGTAATGTCCAGTGCCCGGTACTGCTGGTCCATGGCAGCGAGGACCGCAGCGTCCCGGTTTCCGATGCCGAAGCAATCCATGCGCAGCGGTCGCATCGGCGGGTGGAGTTGCTTACCCTGCCCGGGGCGGAGCACGACTCGGTGGAGCAGCTCGAACGGCACGGCACCGAGATCGTCACCTTCCTGCAGGGAATTTTTTTACCACCAGGTCACGAAGAGCAATGGGTGCACCACGGAGGCACGGAGCACACCGAGAAAAACAGGTATGAGTGATCGTATCTCCACGTCAGCTCCCTTCCGCCGGCGGTTCGCGGGGGCATTTCTGACAGGGCGGGCAGTGCCCGCCGTATAACCGCTATTTAATTTCCAGGCAAATAATAACCACGCTAGTTTTACGCATATTTCCGTGGCGGCCGAGGCCTGCTGTCACCACGCATCGCGAAAGAATGGGCTAGAGTTTCCTCGATACCCCCATCCTGTTTCCGCTTCTCTGTGACGGAGCCCCTGTTATGGATACGCGTTATATCCCCGAATCGACTAACGATATTTACGCCACGGCCTGGAAGGAGTTCGTTCCCGGCAACTGGCAGCAGTGCATCGATGTGCGCCAGTTTATCCAGCTCAACTACACCCCATACAACGGGGATTCCACCTTTTTGCGCGGGCCGACGGACCGCACCCAGGCCCTCTGGGCCAGGGTGATGGCGTTACTGAAGCAGGAGCAGGCGAAGCACGGCCCCCTCGATTTCGATACGGAGACCGTATCGGGTATTACCTCACATCCGCCGGGCTACATCGATGAGAGGCTGGAGAAGATCGTCGGCCTGCAGACCGACGCACCACTCAAGCGCGCAATTCTGCCCTACGGCGGGATCCGCATGGTGCAGACCTCTGCCGAGGTCTACGGCAAGCAGGTCAGCCCGCAGGTGGTGGAGATCTTCACCCGCTACCGCAAGACCCACAATCAGGGGGTGTTCGACGCCTACGATGCCGTCATCCGCAAGTGCCGCAAGGTGGGGATCATTACCGGCCTGCCCGACGCCTATGGGCGCGGGCGGATCATCGGCGATTGCCGTCGTGTCGCGCTCTACGGCATCGACTTCCTGATCAAGCACAAGCAGCGCGAGAAGGACGAGCTGCAACCCGACCATATCGACGATGTAACCATCCAGCTTCGCGAGGAGCTGTCCGACCAGCTGCGCGCGCTGCAGGAGATGAAGCAGATGGCCAGCAGCTACGGCTTCGACATCGGGCGGCCGGCGGTCACCGCTCAGGAGGCGGCGCAGTGGAGCTATTTCGGCTATCTCGCCGCCGTTAAGTCGCAAAACGGCGCAGCGATGAGCATCGGCCGGATCTCCACCTTCCTCGATATCTACTTCGAGCGCGACCTGGCGCGCGGCGCGATCACCGAGGCCGAGGCGCAGGAGCTCGTCGACGACCTGGTGATCAAGCTGCGCATGGTCCGTTTCCTGCGCACCCCCGAATACGACGAGCTCTTTACCGGCGATCCGACCTGGGTGACCGAGTCGATCGGCGGGGTGGGGGAGGATGGCCGCCACATGGTGACGAAGAGCTCCTACCGCGTGCTGCAGACCCTCTACAACCTGGGGCCGGCGCCGGAGCCCAACATGACGGTGTTGTGGGACGAGTCCCTGCCGGCGCACTTCAAACAGTTCTGTGCCCGGGTCTCCATCGACACCTCATCGATACAGTACGAGAACGACAGGCTGATGCGCGACAAGTTCGGCGACGACTACGGCATCGCCTGCTGTGTCTCGGCGATGCGCCTGGGCAAGCAGATGCAGTTCTTCGGCGCCCGCGCCAACATGGCCAAGACGCTGCTCTACGCTATCAACGGCGGCCGCGACGAGCTGCTCGGCGCGCAGGTGGGGCCGCAGATGCCGGTGATGGGCGAGGAGAAACTGGACTACGACACGGTGATGGACCGCTTCGACTTCTACATGGCGTGGCTGGCGCGCACCTACATCAACACCCTCAACATCATCCACTACATGCACGACAAGTACAGCTACGAGTGCGCGATGATGGCGCTGCATGACCGCGACGTCTACCGCACCATGGCCTGCGGCATGGCGGGGCTCTCCATCGTCGCCGACTCGCTGAGCGCCATCAAGCACGCCTCGGTCACGCCTATCCACGACGAAAACGGGCTGGCTACCGACTTCAGGGTGGCGGGGGATTTTCCCAAGTTCGGCAACAACGACGACCGGGTCGACAGCATCGCCTGCGATATCGTGTCACGCTTCATGAACCACCTGCGCAAGCACCCGACCTACCGCAACGCCACGCCGACCCAGTCGATCCTGACCATCACCTCCAACGTGGTTTACGGCAAGAAGACCGGCAGCACCCCGGACGGGCGCAAGACGGGTGCGCCGTTCGCCCCGGGGGCCAACCCGATGCACGGGCGCGACGAGAAGGGGGCTCTCGCCTCGCTACTGAGCGTGGCCAAGCTGCCCTACGACGATGCCGAGGACGGCATGTCCTACACCATGAGCATCGTGCCCGCTGCGCTCGGCAAGGACGAGGAATCCAAGGTCAACAACCTGGTCGGCATCCTGGACGGCTACATCCAGGCCGGCGGCCACCACGTCAACGTCAACGTGCTGAACAAGGAGACGCTGCTCGATGCGATGGAGCACCCCGAGCAGTATCCGCAGCTCACCATCAGGGTGTCGGGCTACGCGGTGAACTTCATCAAGCTCAGCCGTGAGCAGCAGCTCGATGTGGTCAGCCGCACCTTCCACCACTACATGTGATGCCGTGACCCTGCAAACCGCCTTCGCCGAGCTCCACACCCGCAGCGTCGATGCCGAGCACCTGCTGGGACGGGTCCACTCGTTCGAGTCGATGGGCACGGTGGACGGGCCCGGCACGCGCTTCGTCGTCTTCATGCAGGGCTGTGTGTTTCGCTGCCGCTACTGCCACAACCGCGACACCTGGGAGACCGAGGCGGGCAAGCTCTATTCGGTGACCGACCTGATCACCGAGATCCTCCCCTACATCCCCTTCATCGACGCCTCCGGCGGCGGCGTCACCGTCACCGGCGGCGAACCGATGCTGCAGCGGGAGTTCGTGCGGGTGCTGTTCAAGATGCTCAACTTCCAGGGCATCCACACCTGCCTCGATACCAACGGCTATGTCCCACCGCACCTCTACGACGAGGAGCTGGAGAAGTTCGTGCGCTGCACCGACCTGTTCCTGCTCGACATCAAGCAGATGGACGAGCAGAAGCACATCCGCCTGACCGAGGTCAGCAACCAGCACACCCTGCGTTTCGCCCGCTACCTGCAGGAGCGCAACCGCCCGGTGTGGATCCGCCACGTGGTGGTGCCCGGTTACAGCGATGACCCTGACGATATCCGCAAACTGGCGGAGTTCGTCGCGCCGATGGAGAACGTACAGAAGGTCGAACTGCTGCCCTACCACACCCTGGGGGTGCACAAGTGGGCCGCCTGCGGCGAGCCCTATCCGCTGGACGGTGTCGAGCCGCCGACCAGGGAGAAGATGCTCGAGCTGAAAGCGATCTTCGACGGATTTGGCATTGCGGCCACGATCTGAAATTGAGCCACAGAGATCACAGAGGACACGGAGGGCGGCAAATCGCACCGTTCACCTCTGTGGCAAGGAATCCAAGGGCGGCGGCGGAGTAGGAGCGGCATCCTGCCGCGACAAATACAGCCACAGAGGTCACAGAGGACACGGAGAGGGGCAAATCGCACCGTTCCCCTCTGTGTATTCTGTGGCCTCTGTGGCAAGAGATCCTGCCCTCTCGGGGACTGTCGCATTTGCGACAATTTGTTGTCCCAGGGCAGGGAAACCTCCTACCATTATCGTCAACAATATCCGTATGTCGTTGAATTAACTGCCGTCCGCCGGATGGCATAGCGCTTGCTCTTACCTTGACTACATGCACCACAACCACTCAAGGGAGCGCAACAGATGATCACGATGACCGACAAGGCCGCCAGGGCCGCCGCACTCTTTATCAAGGGCTCCGACACGCCGGCCGGCGGCCTGCGCATCGCCATCACCGGCGGTGGCTGCTCCGGTTACACCTACAACCTCGCCATCGAGGCCGAGGCGGCTGCCGAAGACACGGTGGTCGAGCACGGCAAGGTCAGGGTGTTCCTCGACCCGGCCAGCGCGCCGCTGCTCGACGGGGTGACCATCGACTTCGTCGAAAGCCTCGAGAGCTCCGGTTTCACCTTCATCAATCCCAACGCCTCGGCCTCCTGCGGCTGCGGCAAATCCTTCTCAGCATAAGTCGGGGGTGAGACATGTGGGAATACTCTGAAAAGGTCAAGGAACACTTCTTCAATCCGAAAAACGCCGGCGCAGTAGAGAGCGCCAACGGCATCGGCGAGGTCGGTTCCATCTCCTGCGGCGATGCGTTGCGCCTGACCCTCAAGGTCGACCCGGAGAGCGACGTCATCCTCGACGCCGGCTTCCAGACCTTCGGCTGCGGTTCGGCCATCGCCTCTTCCTCGGCGCTGACCGAGATGGTCAAGGGCATGACCCTGGATGAGGCGCTCAAGGTGACCAACCAGGATATCGCCGAATTCCTCGACGGCCTGCCGCCGGAGAAGATGCACTGCTCGGTGATGGGGCGCGAGGCGCTGGAGGCGGCCATCGCCAACTACCGCGGCGAGGAGTGGCGCGACGACCATGAGGAGGGGGCGCTGATCTGCAAGTGCTTCGCCGTGGACGCGGTGCAGATCGAAAAGGCGATTCGCGAGAACGGTCTCACCACCGTCGAGGATGTCACCAACTACACCAAGGCCGGCGGCGGCTGCTCCTCCTGCCACGAGGGGATCGAGGAGATCCTGGACATTGTCCTGGCCGAGCGGGCCGAGAGCGAGGCGCCTGCCATCGCTGCCGTGGCGCAGCCGGTTGCCCCTGCGCCGGTCGCTGCTCCGGCCCCGAGCGGCGGCATGACCAACCTGCAGCGGATGCGCCGCATCGAGACGATCCTGGAGGATATCCGGCCGATGCTGCAGCGCGACCACGGCGACGTGGAGCTGGTCGATATCGACGGCAAGACCGTCTACGTCAACATGGTCGGCGCCTGCTCCGGCTGCCAGATGGCCTCGCTGACCCTCAACGGCATCCAGCAGAAACTGATGGAGGAGCTCGGCGAGTTCATCAAGGTGGTGCCTGCCAGCCAGATGCCCAAAACCGCGATGGGAGCGTAAGCCATGGCCGATATCTATCTCGACAACAACGCCACCACCCGCGTCGACCCGGAAGTGGTGGAGGCGATGCTGCCCTATTTTTCCGAGCAGTTCGGCAACCCCTCGTCGCTGCACAGCTTCGGCGACCAGGTGGGACGCGCCATCCGCGATGCGCGCCGCCAGGTGCAGGCGCTGCTCGGCGCCGAGCACGACTCGGAGGTGGTCTTCACCTCCTGCGGCACCGAGTCGGACAGCACCGCCATTCTCTCCGCATTGAAGGCACAACCCGAGCGCAAGGAGATCATCACCACCGTGGTCGAGCACCCGGCGGTGCTGACCCTGTGCGAGTTCCTGGAGAAGGACGGCTACACCGTGCACCGCCTCAAGGTCGACGGCAAGGGGCGTCTCAATCTCGACGAATACCGGGCGCTGCTCTCCGAGCGGGTGGCCATCGTCTCGGTGATGTGGGCCAACAACGAGACCGGCACCCTGTTCCCGGTGGTGCAGATGGCCGAGATGGCCCACGCCGCCGGAGTGATGTTCCACACCGATGCGGTGCAGGCGGTGGGCAAGATCCCGCTGGATTTGAAGAACAGCAAGATCGACATGCTGTCGCTGTCGGGACATAAACTGCATGCGCCAAAGGGGATCGGCGTGCTCTACCTGCGCCGCGGCACGCGCTTCCGTCCGCTGCTACGCGGCGGCCACCAGGAGCGCGGCCGACGCGCCGGCACCGAGAACAGCGCCGCCATCGTCGCGCTGGGCAAGGCCGCCGAGCAGGCGCAGCAGCACATGGCCGAGGAGAACACCCGGGTGAGGACGATGCGCGACCGCCTGGAGCAGGGGATCCTCGCCGCCGTGCCCAATGCCTTCGTCACCGGCGACACCGGCAACCGCCTGCCCAACACCGCCAACATCGCCTTCGAATACATTGAAGGGGAGGGGATCCTGCTGATGCTCAACAAGGCGGGCATCGCCGCCTCGTCGGGTTCGGCCTGCACCTCCGGCTCGCTCGAGCCCTCGCACGTGATGAAGGCGATGGGCATTCCCTACACAGCCGCGCACGGCACGGTGCGTTTCTCCCTCTCCCGCAACAACTCCATGGACGAGATCGAGCGGGTGATCGCCGCGGTGCCGCCCATCGTGGAAAAGCTGCGCCGCCTCTCCCCCTACTGGGGCGAGAACGGGCCGGTGGAGGACCCGCAGCAGGCGTTCGTGCCGAAGTATGCGTGAGGCAGAGTTTGTCTGACGCATGCGGGATGAGGAGATGCAAGTTGCAGGATGCGCAGAGGAACGGGCCGCATCCTGCATCTTGACCCTGTTTACACCACCACCTTATCTTTCCCGCAAGACGTTATCCTGCTGTTGCCGGCTATCCGGGCTGTCCCTGTTCCTGTGACTTCGTCGTCACAACGCTGCCAATAATGTGAACAATGTCACGCAATGGATGTGTGCAATTCCTATAATTGCCTCAAAACGTCTCAGGCAAAACTGGGTAAGGGGAAAGGGGGTACCTGGATAATGACAATACTCCCTTCGTGAACTGACTTGCAGGACTTGAACCTTCCTTGGTGATCGTCACAACAGGATGTGGGGCTTTTCCTTCTCCACAGGGTTTCAGATCTGAAAGTGATTCTGCAATTTCATCTGATAATCCAAGTGCCATTGATACGTCTGGATATCTGTTGAGTGGCTTATTGACCCTGCCAAGGTGAAATGAATTCTCTTGGTCGATGAAAATAACCAAAAATAAGGGAGAAAAATGTGTCCATACGCAAATCTGCATTTTCGGCGGCTTTGATCCTTGTCTTGTCGCTGCCATTCGCAGTCCGGGCTGCCGATACACCCCACTGGGTGCACTACAAACTCCTGAATAAATCAAGCACTACGCCGAAAAAAGTGGTGATCCTGCCGGTCAGTGTCGATGTGTTTGAGGTGACCGCTGGTGACGTCAAGGAAAAGGTGCCGGAGTGGAGTGCCGAAGCCGGCAACAACATCATCAGGTCTCTATCCGCCACCATTAATAAGGAGGCCGGCCTCAAGGAGGTCAAGATGCCTCGCTTGTCGAAAAACGAGGCCGCCTCCGTGGACGAACACATGGCTTTGTACAAGCTGGTGGTCAATACCGCGTCAACAATTGGATGGGACCACAAAATCAGGCGTTTTGACTATGGTATCGGGCCAGGCCTGAAAAGTCTGCAACGCAAGACCGGGGCCGATGCTGCCGTGATGGTCTATGGACAGGACTACGCATCGACTGCAGGACGTAAAACCAAGGCGGTTCTTGGGCGAATCCCGATCGTGAATATTTTTACCGGCGCCCCGCCGACGCTGGGTCACTCCTTTGTTCATATCGGCGTGGTGGACCTCAAGACGGGAGACCTGCTGTGGATGAACAGCGAATACCGTGACGGTGCCAGCAACCTCCGCGACTACGGTGACGCCAATGACATCATTAGCGAAATCTTCGACTGGTATCCCGGCATCGAAGAGTATCGCAAGGTCTATGTGGATTAGGGGGTGAAACCGTGAGATATATACTACCTGTAATCCTTTTGCTGACTCTTGCCGGCTGCGCCACAACCGGGGGTGTCACCGCCCTGACAAGCGCCAAAGACACCGAAAACCTCCAGGACAAAGAGCGTCGTCTGTGGCACGAAGCGGGCGGTTTCGACGATACGATCGAACGCAGCGGACAGCTTTACGAAAACAGGAGTGCCACCGCGTACCTGCAGAGTGTCATGGACCGCCTCTACCCCGAGTTCAAGGGGAAGATCCGTATCCAGATTTACGACTCCACCCAACTCAACGCCTTTGCACTGCCAAATGGCAGCATCTACATCAATCTTGGCATGCTTGCCCGCATCGAAAACGAAGCGCAACTTGCTGCGGTGCTGGGCCATGAAGCGGTACATTTCGTTAACAAGCATAGCTTCCTGCAGCGTGTTAGCACCAAGAATATGGCGGCCTTTGCCGTGTCAGGGATCCCCTTTTCCAGCCTGGCCGCAGCATCTTCGATTAGCGGATATTCACGAGACCTTGAGCGTGAGGCGGATGCCGGTGGTTATGCGCGCCTTGTGAAGTCCGGATACGACCCGCGTGAGGCGCACAAGGTATTTCAACACCTCGCTGACGAGGTCAAGGCCCTGGATATAGAGGAACCTTACTTCTTCTCCTCCCATCCCCAGCTCAATGACCGTATCAACGAGTTCAAGAGCATGTCGGCCAGGCACAGCGGGGGAGGTCGCGTCGGTTCGAAGTCTTACAACAGCATAATGTCCCCACTTCGCCTGGATGCCCTGCGCAAGGATATTGGTCAGGACCGTTACAGGAGCGTAATCCTGGTCATGGAGGATGGTAGCAAGAGAGCTTATTACCCTGCTGCGGGTTACTATTACCTGGGCGAGGCCTACAGCCGCCGCGATGAGAAGGGTGATGACAAAAAGGCGCTGGATGCCTACAGGAAAGCGGAGAAGCTCGCGCCGAAATTTTCACCCACCTATATGCGGCTGGGTATGTACTACATGAAAATCGGCAACAAAGGCAAGGCACGACACTATTTCAATCGCTATCTCAGTCTGGCGTCCAAAGACGCCAATGATCGCGGTTATGTACAACAATATTTGAAGTCACTATAAGAATGCAGGGATCGATATGATGAAAAAAATCCTCACACTAATTGGCTCTGTGTTGCTCAGTAGTGGCTGCGCCCAGACAGCCTACTGGACCATGACCGATGATATGAATCCCGTTGCCAAATCAACCAGTTTCGAGATGACGATACCGGAAGGCTGGGTTAGGACAACTCAACCGGAGACGTGGGAGCGGATTGATATTGATGGCGAGTTGCAGACCGTCCTGCTTGAGTCGATGGCCGTTACCTATGATGGGCTCGGAATTCATGGCATAAGTGTTACCCGCCGTTATTCAGACACCGCGTTTCCGACCATCAAGAAAAAAAGCACGGCAAATATGCTGCCTCTGGAGGCAGCGGATCTGTATGTTGCCGAACTGCGCAAGCGCAGCGGCCTTGAGCGGCTCAAGGTCCTGAGCAACAAGCCGGCGAAGGTGGGGGGCAAGCAAGCTTTCGAGCTGGTTATGCAGTACAAGAACGATGACGGTCTTCGTATCAAGATCATGACATACGGCTTTGTGGATAAAACCGGCTTCTACACCATCAGTTACCGCGCCCCGTATCTTTACTATTACGACAGGGATTACGCGAAATTCAAAAAACTGGTCAGTTCGTTCAGGCAACTGAAGGGGGCGTTTGACCCGCCGCCAAAGATACCCGCATGGGCGAAGCTGTTTACTTGACACGAGGGCATGAGCGCCCAACCTGCTGCATCCCAGAATAATTAGAGGTGCCCACAATAAAGCCGACAGGATGTCGGCTTTTTTTGTATCGGGTCTAACGATATTCTCTCTGCACTCAAATCTACCCTTTCTCACACAGGTTTATTCGACCGGGCATAACCCGACAGACGGCGATCTCTGACGCGAGACTGTTCACAGCGGAGCAGTCACCTTTGTTGTAAACAGTCGTCTGGCGACTTCAACCCACACCCATAACGTTTTGCTGCTTCTCCAGTGCGCAGCAACAATTGTGCGGTTCCCGACAATCGCTCCCGCATCTGGTTCAAACGCTGCATCGCCAATTTGTGTAAGTTATTGAATTGGCATGATATTGTCGTTGGCATGTGCGTTGCATTGAGGTGGGTAGAGATTGTTCTGCGAGGATTGGATGATGCGGTATACCCCCGTCGTAATCGACGACACCACCCTGCGTGACGGCGAGCAGACCGCCGGCGTCTCCTTCACCATCGAGGAGAAGTGCGCCATCGCCAGCGCGCTCGATGCGCTGGGGGTGCAGGAGCTGGAGATCGGCATCCCGGCCATGGGCGAGGAGGAGCGCTCGGATATCCGCGCGCTGGCCTCACTCGGGCTCGGTGCCGAACTGCTGGTGTGGTGCCGCATGCGCGATGAGGACCTGGATGCCTGCCGTGGGCTGGGGGTGAGCCGTGTGGACCTCTCCATGCCGGTATCGGACCAGCAGCTGAAAAAGAAACTGGGCAAGGATCGAAAATGGGCGCTGCAGGCGATTCAGCGCTACGTCAGCAGGGCGCGTGATATGGGCCTGGCCGTCGGTGTGGGCGGCGAGGATGCCTCCCGCGCGGACGACGATTTCCTGCTGCGTGCGATGGAGGTGGCGCAGGCGGCCGGGGCGGACCGTTTTCGCTTTGCCGATACCGTAGGCATTATGGAGCCGTTCGGTGTCTTCGAGCGCATCTGTCGCCTGCGCAATGCCTCGGACATGGACATCGAGATGCACGCCCACGACGACCTGGGCCTGGCCACCGCCAACACCCTGGCCGCCATCCGCGCCGGCGCGAGCCATGTGAACACCACGGTGAACGGCCTCGGCGAACGTGCCGGCAACGCCGCCCTGGAGGAGGTGGTGCTGGGACTGAACCTGCTCTACGACCAGGAGTGCGGGGTCGATCTGCACCACTACCAGGAGGTGGCGCAACTGGTCGCCATCGCCTCGGGGCGGCCGTTGCCCTGGCACAAGAGCATCGTCGGCGAGGGGGTTTTCACCCACGAGTCCGGCATTCATGTCGATGGCCTGCTCAAGGACCCGCTCAACTATCAGGGTGTCGACCCGGCCTCGGTCGGCCGTGAGCACCGCTTGGTGCTCGGCAAGCACTCGGGAACCAGCGCGGTACTGCGTTGCTATGCCGACATCGGTCTCACCCTCGATCACGAGCAGGCCGGCCATCTGCTCTCCTGCATTCGCCGCTTTGCCGTGCAGAACAAGCGCTCCCCCTCCGCACAGGAGCTGGAGGCCTTCTATGCCAGCCTCACCAGCGAGTCGCACCATGTACATTGAACAGAGCGAACGCATGGCGAAAGCGCCCGCGCATCCGGGCCTGCCGGGCCTGCTGGGCGAGGACATCCGCTGCGTCTTCGACCGCGATCCGGCGGCCCGCACGCACCTCGAGGTGCTGACCACCTATCCCGGCGTGCATGCCATCCTCTGGCACCGCCTCGCCCATCGCCTGTGGCAGTGGCGCCTGCGCTACCCGGCCAGACTCATCGCCTATCTGTCGCGCATGCTGACCAACATCGATATCCACCCGGGGGCGCAGATCGGGCGGCGCTTTTTCATCGACCACGGCGCCGGTGTGGTGATCGGCGAGACCGCGGTGATCGGCAACGACGTCACCCTCTATCACGGCGTCACCCTGGGCGGCACCACCTGGAACAAGGGCAAGCGCCACCCGACCCTCGGCGACGGGGTTATGGTCGGTGCCGGCGCCAAGATCCTCGGCGCCATCACCCTCGGCAGGAACGTACGGGTCGGCGCCAACTCGGTGGTGGTCAACGATGTCCCGGCGGAACGCTCCGTGATCGGCATCCCGGGGCGCATCGTCAAACGCGAACACGACCAGCAAACGGCGCTGCCGGGCATCGACCTGGATCACCACCTGATCCCCGATCCGGTGGGGCGGGCCATCGCCTGTCTGCTGCAGCGCATCGACACGCTCGAACAACAACTCAATCAGCATGAACGCAGCGAGTGTACCGCCTGTGGCGAGGACCGGCTGTGCGAGACGCCGGCCTTTGACAGCTACGGCAACCCACGCAAACGCAGGATGGAGAGATAGGCATGGATCTGCTTGACCTGGACGGACAGCAGCTTTACTTCGATGAGCCGATGCCGGAGAAAGTGACGACATTGCTGATGCAGGCGGCTGCGGCCTATGGCGACGGCCAGGCGGAAGGATTGCTGCTGCGGGCCTTCCTCTATGCGCCGGACAATCTCAGTGTATTGGTGGCGCTGTACCGGACCTACTACTACCAGCACCGCCTCGACGAGGCGAGCCAGGTCGCCAAACGCGCGCTGCAGATCGTCGCGGCGCGGCTCGACTTTCCCGGCGACTGGCGCCAGGTGGATATCGCCGAACTCAGCCACGCGGTGATCAAGTCGATGGGGCTGGTCCGCTTCTATCTGCTGACGCTCAAGGCCGATGCCTATCTCTACCTGCGCCTCGGCCAGATGGAGGAGGGCAGGAGACGCCTGCTTAAGGTCGCCGAACTCGACCCGGCGGATCACTTCGGGGCCGGCGCCTTGCTGGAGATGTTGTCACGTTGCGAAGTGCCGTCATGCGCATAGGCCGCAGAGACTTACCATGATGGGATGCATCCCATCGAATTAATCAACCAGGCAAACGAGGCCTGCTGGAGGTTACGATGAATACGACAGATTTTATCGACGAACTCGAGGACCTGGTCTCCGCCGAGGACTTTCTCGACTATTTCGGCGTTCCTTATGACGAGCGCGTGGTGAAGGTAAACCGCCTGCATATCCTGCAGCGTTTCCACAACTACCTTGCCGCCGCGAAAATGCCGGATGAACCGGGAACGCAGCGTGACTTCTACCTCGCCGCCCTGACCCAGGCCTACCAGGACTTCGTCAATTCCGATGCACGTACCGAAAAGGTGCTCAAGATCTACCAAAAGAGCAGCGGCCTGAGCTTCGTTCCTGTCGATCGGCTGCTCGGGGGGGCGCAGTGAACGAACGCTATTTCGACTACGGCCACGAGGTGCGGGTGATCCGCAACATCCGCAACGACGGTACCTATCCGGGCGAGAAGACCGGCAACCTGCTGGTGCGCCGCGGCAGTGTCGGCTATGTGCGCAGCCGCGGCACCTTCCTACAGGACCAGGTGATCTACGAGGTGCACTTCATGGATGAGGGAAAAGTGATCGGTTGCCGCGAGGAGGAGCTGATCGACGCCGAGGACGAGTGGATACCGAGCCGCTTCGAGTTTCGCGAACAGGTCCGTGCGACGAAGCGCCTCAGTGCCAATGGCGAGATCCTGGTCGGGATCGGCGATGTCGGCCAGGTGCTCAAGGTGTTGCGCCACCATCAGGACGGTGTGGCGTACCATGTCCGCTTCCCCGGACGTACCCTGCTGGTGCCCGAATCCTCCCTCGACACCGCTGAACTGCCGCAGGCTGTAGAAGAAATCGCCGAATAGATCCCATGAATACGATGACGAAATCGCCACTTCAGTCCGCCGAGAGCAACTACGCCATGCTGCGTGTAGCGCTGGAGCTGTTCCACACGCCACCGGCTTCGCTTTGCTCTGAGGAGTACCGGCAGGTATTGCACCAGGTTAACCGTGAACTGGCGATCGGCAAGCGGGTACTGCAGGCGCGGGAAGCCGCCGATGTCATCGTACCGGAAACGGTCGTGGAGCAGGCGATTGCGGCGTTGCGAACACGTTATGAGAGCGAAACGGAATTCCTGCAGGGATTGGCGGCCAACGGGCTCGATCGCGATACCCTCTACCAGGCGTTGCACTATGAACTCAGGGTCGAGGCGGTGCTGGAGCGGATCCTGGCGGACAGGGCCTCGGTCAGCGATGCCGAGGTTGAGATCTACTACCTGCAGCACCTGGACAAATTCGAGCTTCCCGAAACACGCACCGCCCGGCATATACTCCTCACCATCAACGAAGAGTACGCCGAGAACAGCCGCGAGCAAGCCACGCGGCGCATCGCAGCGCTACAGCATGATTTGCTGCAGAACGATGTGAGCTTTTCTGAACTGGCGCAACGCCACTCGGAGTGTCCGACGGCGATGCAGGAGGGGCTGCTCGGCAGGATCAAGCCGGGACAGCTCTACCCTGAGCTCGAGCAGCAGCTGTTCGACATGGAGGAGGGCGAGCTCAGCGAAATCATCGAGTCCCCCGTCGGTCTGCACCTGCTGCTGTGCGAGCGGATCCATCCATCCGAGCGCCGCCGCTTCGGTGAGGTAAGGGAGAAGCTGCTCGAACACCTGGAGGCGAAAAAGCGCAAAAGGCTGTTGCGGGAGTGGTTACAGGTGACAAGTGACAAGATGTAGGATGCGGTGAGCCACGCGAACCGCATCGGATACCTTGGACAAGTGGTAGGAGCCGAGTCCCCTCGGCGAATTTTCGCCCACCGGAGTGGGCTCCTATCAGGATAATCCTGTGCGACTTGTGCTTGATGGGATTCATCCCATCCTACCGACTGGCTATTCTCCCCCTCCTGTCCTATATCCCTTGTATGCCATGAAGCCTGCTTGCGCAGAGGCTGTCCTGCAACGACAAGGAGAACCCCATGAAAGGCGATACCAAGGTCATTCAGCTGCTCAACAAGGCCCTCAGCGTGGAACTTGCCGCGATTAACCAGTACTTCCTCCACGCCCGCATGTACAAAAACTGGGGGCTCAACGCCCTGGGCAAACACGAGTACGACGAGTCGATCGAGGAGATGCGCCACGCGGACAAGCTGATCGAGCGCATCCTGTTCCTGGAGGGGCTCCCCAACATGCAGCACCTGAGCAAACTCTCTATCGGCCAGAAGGTGCCCGACTGCCTGGCCGGCGATCTGAAGCTGGAGGTCGAGGCGCGCGAGCTCTACGTCGAGGCCATCGGTTTTTGCGAGGAGGTCAATGACTATGTCTCGCGGCTGATCTTCGAAGAGAACCTGCGCGATACCGAGGGGCATATCGATTATCTCGAGACCCAGCTCGGTCTGATCGAGCAACTCGGCCTGCCGAACTACCTGCAGAGCGCAATGGGCGAGATCGCCTCCTGATCCCCTGTCTGGAAACCTTACTGTGCGGCCTATGGCTGCCGACGCCGTGTGCGCCGCCGGGAAAGGGCGCGCGCGGTGCGCTCTGTAATCCTTCCTCTGGTCAGCTTACAATACGCGCAACTCCCCGCTTGGCTAATGCCCTGGCGGGAAACGCGAATTGGCGGGACAGGAGACGTTAGTGGCAAGTCATAAATCAGAGAGCATGACCTTTCGTGAGGGTGTCGATCGGATGGTCGACCGCGCCACCCTCGCCGCAGGACTCGATCCCAACACCGCCCGTATCATCAAGGCCAGCAGCGCCGTGCTGCAGATACGCTTCCCGGTCAAGGTGCGCGGCACGGTGGAGGTGTTCACCGGCTGGTGGTCGGTGCACAGCACCCACCGCCTGCCGGCCAAGGGCGGGCTGCGCTTTGCCCCGCATGTCAACCAGGACGAGACCGAGGCGCTGTCGGCGCTGATGAGCTACAAGTGTGCCCTGGCCGATATCCCCTTTGGCGGCGCCAAGGGCGGGCTGATGATCGAGCCGGGAAAATACAGCGTCGACGAATTGCGCGAGATCACCCGCCATTTCGCCGGGGAGCTGGCGCGGCGCGGCTTTCTCGATCCGGCGACCAACGTCCCTGCACCCGATATGGGTACTTCCTCCCGGGAGATGGCGTGGATCGCCGACACTTATAAGACGCTCTTCCCGGAGGACGTCAACCAGGATGCCTGCGTCACCGGCAAGCCGGTCAACCGCGGCGGCATCCCCGGCCGTACCGA
>Ga0068714_10002427_pt1 | contig 24117 bp, 19 predicted proteins | sample MTBNYHSulfiMetaG_FD_62988 | JGI IMG/M metagenome (GOLD analysis project Ga0068714, IMG submission 62988) | Enrichment culture microbial communities from rom New York Harbor, USA that are MTBE-degrading - MTBE-NYH (New York Harbor Sulfidogenic)... | ecosystem: Environmental > Aquatic > Marine >... | reverse complement strand
AGAGCAGGCCGGAGGCCGCCAGCCCCACGGCCATCAACGGCCAGAGCCGCTCCAGACCGAAGAGGGCCACCGCTCCCACCGCAGCCAGGGGCCCCAGGGTCCGGGCCAGCTCGCCGGCGGTCATCCACAGCCCCATCCCCCGGCCGACCCCGTCTCCCGCCGCCCTGGCGATGAGGACCGGGCCCAGGAGGTGCCAGAAGGCCCCGCTGACCCCGGCCGCGACCAGGAGCAGAGCCAGGACGGCGTAGCCGGGGGCCAGACCCAGGAGGGTCATGGCCGCGGCCGAGACGGCCGGGGCGGCCATGGCCAGGTACTTGAGCTCCCACCTTTCGGCGGCCAGACCCAGGAGGGGGTTGAGGGCCGAGGGCAGGTTGAGGAAGAGACCCAGGGTCCCGGCCATGGTCACCGTGAGGGAGAACTTGTCCATGAGCAGGGGCAGGAGAGGGGACAGAAAGCTGGTGTAGAGGTCGTGGACCAGATGGCCGCTGGAGACGGTGAGGACGATCGCCGTCCCAAAACGGGCCGTCCCGGCCTCGCCTCCGGGAGGGAGGGAGGGCTGCCCTTTTTCAACGACCACCTTTTTCTCCTTCAGCCAGGCCCGGCGATAACCAAGCGGTTGGTTTTGGTAGGTCCTGGCCGGCTTCATAGCCTATTCCCGTCAAAACCACAATCGAGACGGGCCGGGATAATACCCTCCCGGAGGAGGCCGGTGAAAAGGGACGGTCCCGGGGGTCTCTTCCAGGAGGCTGAGCCGACCCAAGGGTTCCGGGGCCTTGCCTTGGGCCTGAATGTTCTATACCCTGAGTCGGTCGGGTTATGGGGTCCAGGTCTTTCCATACGCCGGATGACCAGGGGAAGATAAGAGATGCGCTTTAAACCGTTACCGGTCCTGCTGGCGGCCTTGGGCCTGGTCCTCCTTCTCTCCCCCCTGGCCCGGGCCGAGACGGTCCAGCTTCCCATCACCCTGGACTACGACCTCCTCCGCTCCCTGTTCATCTACCAGCTCTACACCTCCCCCGGCCAGCGGGCCGTGGCCCTGGACGCGGACGAGGGCTGCTCCAGGATCGAGCTCTGGGAGCCGGAGGTGGGACCGGAGGGGAGCTATGTCCGGCTGGGCTCCAGGATCAAGGTCAAGGCCGGTCTCTCCCTGGGCGGAGAGTGCCTCCAGCCGGTGGATTGGGAGGGCTTTATCGAGGTCGTCCAGCGGGTCTGGATCGAGCCCGGGACCTGGAACCTGAGGTTCGAGACCATCGACTCCCGGCTCTACAACCAGAACCGGGAGAGGTCCAAGGTGGCCAAGGTCCTCTGGGACCTGGTCAAGTCCCACCTCCACGCCTACCTGGACCAGACCAGGATCGGCCTCTCCCCGCCGGTGGAGGAGATCAAGGGGCTCCTGCCCCTGCTCTTCGCCCCCCAGGAGGAGCCCAGGGTCAAGCACTGGATCGAGAGCCTTAGTCCGGGTCCGGTGAAGGTGGGGCCGGGGTCGGTTCAGGTTCTTCTCCGGATGGAGGTCGAGACCCCGCCTCCGGCTCCTCCGGCCGAGGCGGAGAAGCCCCTCTCACCCCAGGAGCTGGAGAGCTTCACCAAGGTCTGGGAGACCTGGGACGCCTACCTCCTCAATGGTCTCCAGAGCCTGGTGGGCAAACCCCTGAGCCAGGGGGAGAGGGAGATCATCTTCGACACCGTGCTCCAGACCAGGCACCACTTCACCCAGGCCATGATGAGCCCTCATCCGGACCGGGACCTGGTCAGGCAGCAGTTCGTCTTCGCCTGGCAGAGGCTGGCCCCCATCTTCAGGAAATACCTGACCTCCAGCCCCTCCGCCTCCCTGATAAGCTACCTGGCCTTTTTCTCCGCCTCCGACGCCCTGGCCGTCCTGGACAAGCTGGGCCCGACCCTGGGCCTGGAGATCAGCCGCAACGGCCTGATCAGGCTGGCCCGGCTGATCACCTCGGGAGGGGAGACCCCGGCCCTGGACTACACCTTCGAGGTGGACAAGAACCTCAGGGAGATGATGGGCCTGGGACCGGCCCTGGATGAGAGCGGGCCGGCCTTGGAGGAGGAGTCCATCGAGCTCGGGCCTTCCCCGGGGTCCGGCCCCCAATCCTGGCTGGACTGGATTCTGCCCCCGGCCCAGGCCTCGACCCAAAGCCCGGACCTGGCCGAGCTGAGAAGCTGGCTTTTCACCGCCGCCGACTACGAGGAGTACCTGGAGAGGGTTCGACGCCTCCTGGTGGAGGAAGCCGAGGCCGTCCTCTCAACCTCGGAGCTGGATCGGGAAAGGCAGGAGTTCTTCCGGCTCCTGGTCCAGGCCACCTGCTGGCAGGAGTCCTGCTTCCGCCAGTTCACGGTCAGCCAGAGCAAGCTGACCTTTCTCCTGTCCTACAACCAGAGCTCGGTGGGGCTGATGCAGGTCAACGAGCGGGTCTGGCGGAAGCTCTACAACCGCAACTCGTTGCGCTGGAACATCCGTTACAATGCCCGGGCCGGATGCCAGATCCTGGAAAGGTATCTTCTCCGCTACGCTCTCAAGGGCCCCGAGATCAGCCAGGCCTGGGACGATGACCTCATCTCCCGGTTGTGCTACGCCCTCTACAACGGCGGGCCGGGCCAGTACGACAAGTTCCTGGCCCGTCACCAGGAGGCCAGCTACTACAAGAGCGACCTCCTCTTCTGGGAGAAGTACAACTGGGCCAGGTTCGAGTGGTGGGACCGGGCCGGCCGCTGCCTGATCGGGGGCTGAGAGACGGAAGGCCCGGGCCCCATCAAGCCCCGAAGTTCATGAACAGGATCAAGGCCACCATGAACAGGGCCCCGATCAGGGCGCCCAGGCCCACCGCCGGCCAGAAGCCGGACCCCTGACCCTCGGGAGCCATCACCGGCTCCAGGCCGTTGAGGTCGATCTCCAGCCCGTGGTTAAGGTTCTCGGCCATTGGTCCTCCCTCCTCGGCCCTAGATCTCCGCCGGCCGGAGCAGCTCGTCGAGCCGCTCCGGGGTCAGCTCCCCTTTCTCCAGGGCCACCTCCCGGATGGTCCGGCCGGTCCGAAAGGCCTCCTCGGCCAGGGCCGCGGCCCGGTCGTATCCCAGCTCCGGAACCAGGTAGGTTGACAGGGCCAGGCTGCCCTCGATCAGCCCGGCGCATCTTTCCCGGTTGGGGGTTATCCCGGCCACGCACTTCTCGGCCAGCAGGGCGGCCGCCGGCCCCAGGAGAGCAATGGACTGGAGGAGGTTGTGGGCCATGACCGGGAGCATGGTGTTGAGCTCGAAGAAGCCGCCCTGGCCGCCCAGGGCCACGGTCAGGTCGTTGCCGCTGACCTGGGCCGCCACCTGGATGACCGCCTCGGGAACCACGGGATTGACCTTGCCGGGCATGATCGAGGAGCCGGGCTGGAGCCGGGGAAGGTTGATCTCCCCCAGCCCGGCCCTGGGCCCCGAGGCCAGCAGCCTGATGTCGTTGGCGATCTTGGCCAGGCTTAAGGCTATGGTCCTCAGGTGTCCGCTGGCCGCCACCAGGCCGTCCTGGGCCCCCTGGGCCTCGAAATGGTCGGCCGCCTCACTCAAGGGGAGGCCCGTCTCCCGGGCCAGGCCGGCGATAACCCGGGCGGCGAAGCCCTCGGCCGCCCCCAGGCCGGTCCCCACGGCCGTCCCTCCCAGGGGCAGCTCGGAGAGCTCCTCCTCGGCCCGGGAGAGCCTTTTCAGGCCCAGCTCCACCTGGCGGGCGAAGCCCCCGAACTCCTGGCCCAGGGTGACCGGCAGGGCGTCCTGGAGATGGGTCCGGCCGATCTTGGCCACCTTGGCCAGGGCCCGGGCCTGTGTATCCAGCTCGGCCTTGAGAAGCCTTAAGCCCGGGAGAAGGACCTCCCGGATGGAGAGCAGGGCGGCCAGCCGGATGGCCGTGGGGATGACGTCGTTGCTGGACTGGCCCTTGTTGACCTGGTCGTTGGGGTGGACCGGCGACTTGGACCCCCGCCGGCCGGTCAGAAGCTCGTTGGCCCGGCCGGCGATGATCTCGTTGGCGTTCATGTTGGTCGAGGTCCCGGAGCCGGTCTGGAAGACGTCGACCACGAACTGGCCGTCGAAGCGGCCCTCCAACACCTCCCTGGCCGCCTCCTCCACGGCCCGGCCCGGCTCCGGGTCCAGCAGCCCCAGCTCCTGGTTGACCCTGGCCGCCTGGAGCTTGATCAGGCCCAGGGCCCTAATGAAGACCCGGGGCAGGCTAAGCCCGCTTATCTTGAAGATCTCCTTGGCCCGCTGGGTGTTGGCCCCGTAGTAGGCCTCTTCCGGGACCCTGACCTCGCCCAGGGCATCCTTCTCGATCCGGTCGGCCATCCGCTTCTCCGCTCCTCAGCCCGCTCCCTTCAGCCCCCGGCCTTCGACCCTCAGGTCCAAGACCTGGGGGCTGTCCGCCCCTTCCCGGTTTTTACAGAGCACTACAACGTATTCTATCACAATGGGCCGGAGAAGGGGAGGATGGGGGAGCGGCCGGGAGTGGGGTTCAGCCAGGCCGGGGAGGGCCGTTTCCTGGAGAGTCGCTTGGTCGACCCGGCCTTGGCCACGACGGAGAGCCAGAAGGAGATTGGTCCTTGCTCTAGATTAAGGGCGGGGTGGGTTGTCTCCGGGTCCGGCCAGTCGCCATAGATGGCCGCCTAAAAAGTGATTTCCAATCTGGGGGTATTTGACCGGCTTGACCCTATGAAGGGGTTGGGGCAATTCAGGGGGCGGCCGGCTCCGAAGCCGACCCCCTCGACAACGCCACCCCGCCCTTCTTTTTGAACCCCCCAAGGGGGTTTCATTCCCCGCGGCTTACCGCGCGAGGCGCTGAGAGTGGTTTCCGCTGACCTACCCCGCTCCTTGCAGCGGGGGAGTTGATCTATCCGGGAGAGAGGACGCTTGGGGAGGGGAGGAGGTAATTGAGGCCGGAAGGCATGGTTGTCTTGTCGCGGCTTGCCCCGGCTTTCGAGTTCCTTTAGCTGTTTTCAGAAGGTACTCGGCTCAGGACCGCCGGTAGATGATCCCCATACTGTCATCATCCGAGAGAACCAGGTCCATGGCCTTCTTATAGTCCCCGGGGTCGTAATCCCCAGGCAGGGGCCTGACCCTTTTTTTAAGGTTCTCCCAGGTCTTGAACTGCTTATCAAAGGTGACGCAGCTGGTGTAGACGTGGAAGAAGGAGAAGCCCTGGTGGCGGATCCCCTCCTTGAGGGCGGCGGCGATCCCCTCCGGGTCGCCGGCGAAGAGCCGGGCCACGAACCCGGCCCGGTAGGCCAGGGCCATGAGGGTGGCGTTGAGGGGCTGGTCGGTGGTTCCGGCCGGCGAGGCCTTGGTCTTGAAACCCACCGGGCTGGAAGGGGAGGGCTGGCCCTTGGTCAGGCCGTAGATGGAGTTGTCGAAGAGGACGTAGTTGATGTTGATGTCCCGCCGGGCGGTGTGGGGGATGTGGCCTCCGCCGATCCCCAGCCCGTCGCCGTCCCCGCCCACGGCAAAGACGGTCAGCTCCGGGTTGGCCAGCTTGACCCCGGTGGCCACCGGCAGGGCCCGGCCGTGGACGGTGTGGAGGCCGTAGGTGTTGGAGAAGAAGGGGTAGCGCCCGGCGCAGCCTATCCCGGAGACCACCACCACCCGGTGGTGGTCCAGCCCCAGGCCCTGGATGGCGTTGTTGATCCCGTAGTGGATGCCGAAGTAGCCGCAGCCGGGGCACCAGGTGGGCAGGGCCTCGGAGCGGACGGAGAAGAGCTTGGAGTCCTTGATCCGCTTTACCTTGTCGGCCAGGACCTTGCCGGGAGTCTTCATCTTTGGCCTTTCCCGAGGATCTCTCTGATCTTGTCCAGGATCACCGCCGGGGCGATGGGAACCCCGGTGACCCGGTTGAGCCGGTGGAGGTCGCCGCAAAAGAGGTGGCCGATGAGGGTCGCCAGCTGGCCCTCCAGGTTCAGCTCCGGAATCAGGACCTCGGCGCAGCGGTCCATGAAGCTTCGGACGAGGTCGGCGTGAAGGGGGTAGAGGGAGGTGACCTTCAAGGCCCCCACCTTAAGCCCCTCCTCCCGGGCCCGATCCACCGCCTCCTGGACCGAGCCCCAGGTGGAGCCCCAGCCCACGGCCCCCAGGTCGTACTCTCCCCCGCCGCCGGTCTCCACCGGCTCCTCCAGGTCGGCCAGGGCGGATTGGATCTTGGCCAGCCTTTTGCTGCTCATCTTCTGGTGGTTGTCCGGGTCGTAGTTGGGGATCCCCCTCTCGTTGTGCTCCAGGCCGGTGGCGGCGAAGAGGAAGCCCTCGGTCCCGGGGATGGCCCGGGGCGAGATCCCGGTCTCGGTCAGCCGAAAGCGCCGGTAGCGGCCCGCCTCTGCCGGGTCGGGGTAGAGGTTGCCGTCGGCGGTCTCCTCCTCGGTGGCCCGGGGCATGACCACGTTCTCGACCCGGTTGTCCAGGTAGAAGTCGGAGAGGACGATGACCGGGGTCTGGTACTTCTCGGCCAACTGGAAGCTCTTGACCGTGTAGCGGTAGCACTCGGTGACGTCGGTCGGGGCGATGACGATCCGGGGGGAGTCGCCCGGCCCGCCGAAGACGGCCGCGGTCAGGTCCGACTGCTCGGTCTTGGTGGGCAGCCCCGTGGCCGGCCCCCCCCGCTGGGCGTCGATGATGACCGCCGGGGTCTCGGACATGACCCCGTGGGTGATCAGCTCGGTCATCAGGGCGAACCCCGGGCCGCTGGTGGCGGTCATGGCCCTGGACCCGGCGAAGAAGCTGCCCAGGACCGCCCCGATGGAGGAGATCTCGTCCTCCATCTGGACCACCCGGCCGCCCTTCTCGGGGAGCTTCTTGGCCAGATACTCCATGATCGGGGTGGCCGGGGTGATGGGGTAGCCGTAGTAGGATCTCAACCCGGCGTCCAGGGCTCCCTGGGCGATGGCCAGGTTGCCGGAGAGCATGACCCTTTCCGGCCCTTCCCCCCGGGCCGGGGGGCGGAGCGGCTCCCTGATCCGTCCGGCCAGCTCCCGGCGGGCGTGGTCGCAACCGGCCCGGAAGCTTTTGAGGTTGGCCTCCAAGACCTTCTCCCCCTTGGGCCGGAACTTGGCGGTGATGACCTCTTCAAAATGCTCCTCCGGAAGACCCAGGATCACGGCCAGGGCGCCCAGGGCGGTCAGGTTCCGGCCCCGGGGGCTGCCGGAGGCCCTGGTGGCCAGGTCCCGGAAGGGCACCCCCAGGACCGCCATCCCCGGCGAGAGCCGGGCGGCCAGGGACTTGGCCTCCTCCACCGGGGTGGGAGGGTTGCTGTCGAAAAGGACCACCGCCCCGGCCGAAAGAAAAGGGACCCTGGACAGGGACTGCTCGTCGTCCAGGGAGATGAGGACGTCGGTGGAGTCGGTCAGGGCTTTGAGCTCCTGGTCGCTGAACCTGGACCTGGTCACGCAGCGGCCGAAGCCCCTGATCTCGGCCGGGTAGGAGTCAAAGGCCAGGACGGAGAAGCCGGCCTTGGAAACGGCCAGGTTGAGGAGACCGCCGGCGGCGATGGTTCCGTCCCCGGACATGCCGCAGATCTCGATGGTCAGATCGACTCGACCCATGTCAGAACTCCATCCACCAGGAGGTGTTGGCCTTGACCCCCTGATCACTGAAGATGCTCTCCGGCTTGACCAAGGCCCTCTCCGCCCCGCCCATGAGGTTGGCCGCGGCGATCCGGCCCAGCCGGGAGGCGTTGTCCACCCCGATGGAGACCCAGTAGTCCCTCAAGTCGGGGTGAAAGACCTGGGCGCAGTCGCCGGCGGCATAGACTCCCTCAAAGCCGGTGTTGAGGTGCTGGTCCACCAGGATTCCCCGCTCGATCTGGAGGCCGGAGCGGGCCAGGAAGCCCACGTCCGGGACCAGGCCGAAAAAGGCGCCCACCAGCCCCACCTGGATCCTGGTCCGGTCCAGGACCGCCTCCAGCCGCCCTTCCGGCTTCTGGATCAAGCTCCTCAACCGGCCCTCCAGGACCTCCACCCCCCTGGCCCGGAGCCTGGCCGCGGCCCCCTCCAGGAGCTCGGGGGTGCAGCGAAGGGGCCAGAAGGCCTCCTGGCAGAAGACGAAAAAGATCCTCTTGCCCAGGGCCAGAAGGGCCTTGACCAGGGCCAGGGAGGTCAGGTCGCCGCCCACGATCAGGACCTCCTCCACCTCGGCCAGCCTCTCCTGCCAAACCAAAGCCTGGCCCATGGTCTTGAGGGTCAGCATCAGGTCCTTAAAGACCAGGAGCGGCTCCGGTATCCGGGGCCGGCCGCCCACGGCGATGATCAGGCCGCTGAAGGGGATTATCTCCCGGTGGCCCAGGACGACCACCTTTCGTTCCGGGTCCAGGCCGGCCACCTCCTGGCCCAGGCGGAGCCTGATCCCCCGCTCCTCATAGAAGTCGAAGCCCGGCCGGACCAGCTCCTCGGCCTCCATCTGGCCGGCGATGAGGCGGGGCAGGAGCCGGGGCTGATAGTGGCCCCGGTGCTCCCGGCTGATGATCGTGATCCGGCTGTCGGGGTCCGCCTCTCTTAAAAAAGCGGCCGCCTCCCGGCCGGCCGGCCCGTTGCCGATAACCACCAGGTGCTTCTCGGCCATCAATCACCCCCGGCCGCGGCCAGCCGCTCCACCTGCTCCACCCTGGTCACCGAGATGCAGTCCACCGGGCAGACCCGGACGCACTCGCCGCAGCGGATGCAGCGGGAGTTGTCGATGACCACGGCGTTGACCTCCCTCCAGGAGGCGGTCTCCTTGTAGCCCACGATGGCCCCCTGCTCGTCGGTCTGGATCTCCTCCACCAGCTTGATACAGTCCCGGGGGGCCACGTCGATGCAGTAGCGGCAGTAGATGCAGACCGAAGGATCGATCTCGTAGTGGAGGTAGCAGAGGTAGCAGCGCTTGGACTCCTCCCGGGCCGCCTCCTCCGAGAGACCCAGCTCCACCTCGGCCGTGGCGGGGCGGAGCCTGTCCTCGACCCGCTCGATGGTCGGCATGGGCTGGCGGGGGATGAAATCCCAGATCCTCTCCCGGTCGGTGATCCGAAAGTCCTCCATCCTCACCGCCGGCTCCCTGAAAGCCCGCCCGCTCAGGTCCCGGGCGATCCTCTCCGCGGCCCTCCGGCCCGAGGCCACGGCCTCGATGACCGTGGAGGGGCCGGTCAGGAAATCGCCGCAGAGATAGAGCCCGGGCTCGGGGTTGGCCAGGGGGGGCGGTCCCCCGGACCGGGCCGGGGCGGTCCCGCCGGTCAGGGAGCCGATGGCCTCCGGCCGCTGGCCGGTGGCCACGATGACCGTCTCCGCCGGAAGGACGAACTCGCTGCCCTCAATGGGGACGACCTTCCGCCGGCCGCCCTGGTCCGGGTCGCCCAGCCTGGTCCTAGCGAACTCGACCCCGGTGACCCCCTCTTGACCCAGGAGCCGCCGGGCGACCAGCAGGCCTTCCAGCCTGATCCCCTCCCGCTTGGTCTCCAGGATCTCGTCCCTGGTCACCCTCAAGTCCTCCTCGGTCCGGCGGAGGCAGATGGCCACCTCCTCCGCCCCCAGGCGGAGGGCCGACCTGGCGCAGTCAAAGGCGGTGAAGCCGGCCCCCAGGACCAGGACCCTTCGGCCCACGGCCGGGGGATCGCCGGAGGTGACCCGGATCATGAACTCCAACCCGGGATGGACCCCGGCCAGCTCCTCGCCGGGGAGGCGGAGGCGGGTGGGGGTGTAGCAGCCGGCCGCCACCAGGACCGCCTGGTGCCGGGACAGAAGCTCCTCGGTCTGGATATCCCGGCCGATCCTGACCCCGGGGAGAACCTCCACCCCCAGGTCCAGGATGGCCTGGATCTCGTCCTCCAGGATCCCCCTGGGGAGGCGGAACTCGGGGATGCCGTAGCGGAGCATCCCCCCCGGCCGGTCAAAAGCCTCGTAGACCTTGACCCCGAAGCCCAGGCTGGCCAGGTCGTGGGCCGCGGCCAGCCCGGCCGGGCCTGAGCCGACCACGCCCACGGTCTCCTTCCGGGGTGGAAAGAGGGGTTTCGGCCGCTCCGGCCCCGGTCTCTTCAGGTCGGCCCCGGCCCGCTTGAGGTGGCAGATATTGACCGGCCGGCCCAGCTCCGCCTCGCCGTGGCGGCAGGAGTCCTCGCAGGGCCGGGAGCAGATCCGGCCCAGAACGCCGGGGAAGATATTGGCCAGCCGGTTGATCTCGTAGGACCGGGCCGGGTCGTCCTCGTAGAGGGCCCGGATGTAAGCCGGAATGTTGGTCGCCGCGGGGCAGGCCCGCTGGCAGGGGACGTTGACCCCCATGTAGTGGAAGTCGGCCGGAGCCGTGGAGAAGACCGGACCGGCCCCGGTCTCCCCTCCCCCCTCCGGACCTTGACCTGGACCCCGGGTCTGCTCCGGCATCACCTTGACCTCATCTTCCCGGCCGCCGGCCGGCACCGGACCGGCCGCGGCGAACCTTGTCTTGAAAGGGCGACGGCTGGGATCTGGCTCTTATATAGATTTCGCCATCAAAGCCAACCGACGGCTTTGATTGCTTAGGGCCGGCAAGAGCTTGATTTTGCCGGCCTCCAACCTCTTTCGAGCGCGGCGCGCCCAAGTGGGCGCGCATACCACGTTGCATTTAAAAGGCAACTTGGTATTACGATACACCCGGCCGGAACCTTTGCAAAGCCAGGCCCCCGGGGAGACGGCCGGGAGGAGGGGGGATTCCCTCCCCGGCGGGGCCCGGTCAGGACCCGGAAGCTTCCCGGAAACATAAATGGGTAATGTACCAGGTATATCCGGGAGGACGGCCCCCCTCACTTCAAGGGGGAGACCTCCAAGACGAACTCGATGATCGACTCCACCTGCTCCATCAACGGGGCGCCGTTGATGATGACCGCGTAGTTGGTCCCCACATTGACCACGTACCCGTTCTGGTAGAGGGCGTAGGAAGGGTAGGAGTTCTCCATTATCTCCTTCTTGGCCTCCATGGCTCCGTCGGACCAGTCGTGGGTGTCGATCCGGATGAAGGCCTTGACCTGGTCCTTGAACCTGGTCTTAAGCAGCTTCCAGAAGGCCTCGCCCTGGGCTCTCAGGTTCTTGGGGACGGCCGGATCGGAGTCGTCGTACATCACCCAGGCCAGCTTCTCCTTGGCCAGGGTGGCCCGGAAGTTCTTCTCCGAGACCTCCGGCCCCTTGGGATCGTACTTGTCCGGGGGGATATCCTGGGCCAAAGCCGGCGGGGCGATCAGGAGGAGGCTGAGGAGGGTCATAAGAAGGAGTCGTTTCATGGTCGATGATCCCCTTTTCACGGTCAGGCCGGTCCCGCCTACCGAAGATGCTTCTCGATCTCCCTTTTGAGGAGGTTGATGGATTTGGTGACCGGGATGCTTTTGGGGCAAACCCTGGTGCACTCGAAGTAGTTCTGGCAGCCCCAGGCCCCGTGGGGCCCGTCCAGCTCCCGGAGGCGCTCCAGGGTGGTTCTGTCCCGGGAGTCGAAGACGGTCCGGAAGGCCCAGACCAGGGGGGCCGGGCCCAAGAAAGATGGGTTTTCGCCCATGGCAGGACAGGAGGCGGAGCAGCAGGCGCAGAGGATGCAGCGGATGACCTCGTTGAGCTTGCGGCTGTCCTCCTGGCTCTGGGGGCGCTCCTTGTCCGGAGCCGGCTCTTCGGTCCGGAGGAAGGGCTTGACCTGCCGGATGCGCTCCAGAAAGGGGCCCAGGTCGACGATCAGGTCCTTTAGAACCTTGAAGGTGGGCAGCGGCTCCAGGCTCACCTGGCCGCCGGGAAAATCCTTGACCAGCTTCTGACAGGCCAGGCCGCAGCGGCCGTTTATCCTCATCGCGTCCGAGCCGCAGACCCCGTGCCCGCACGACGAGCGGAAGGCCAGGCTGCCGTCCTGCTCCCACCTGATCCGGTTGAGGCAGTCCAGGATCCGTTCCTCCGGGCCGGCCTCCACCCGAAAGGTCTGGAGCCGGGGCTCCTGGTCCCGGCTGGGATCGTACCTGGATATCTTGAAGGTGATTTCCATTTCTAGTACACCCTGGGCTTGGGCTCGAACTTGGTGATGGTCACCGGCCGGGAGGCCTCCTCCAACCGTCCGTCCCGGAGAAAAACCAGGCTGTGGCGGAGGTGGTTGTCATCGTCCCGGTCCGGAAAGTCTGACCGGGCGTGGGCTCCCCGGCTCTCCTCCCTGGCCAGGGCCGAGCGGGCCATGACCTCGGCCAGGCCCAGGAGCGAGTCCAGCTCCCAGGCCTCCACCAGGGCCTGGTTGAAGACCAGCCCCTTATCGTCGACGCTCACCCGGCGATAGCGCTCCTTGAGGACGGAGATCTTCTCCAAGGTCTCCGCCAGGCCGGCCCGGTCGCGGTAGATCCCGCAACCTTTCATCATGGCGGCTTTAAGCTCGGCCCGGATGGCCGCGGGCCGCTCGCCCCCGGACGAGCCTTTAAGCTCCCGGATCCGGTCCCGGACGGGCCGGATGGGGTCATTATGGGTATTGGCCCAGTTTAACTCCGGAACCTCCTCGGCCATCTTCCGCCCGGCCCGCCGGCCGAAGACCACCAGGTCCAGGAGGCTGTTGCAGCCCAGCCTGTTGGCCCCGTGGACCGAGAGACAGGCGCACTCGCCGGCGGCGTAGAGTCCGGGGACGGGGGTTAGATCAGGGCCCAGAACCCGGCCCCGGGAGTCGGTGGGCAGCCCGCCCATGAGGTAGTGGCAGGTGGGCTGGACCGGGATCAGCTCTTTAGCTGGGTCAAGGCCCAGGTATGTCCTGACGAAGGAGGAGATCTCGGAGAGCTTCTCGGCCAGGCGGTCCGGACCCAGGTGGGTCAGGTCCAGGTGGACGTAATCCCGGCCCTCGATTCCCCGGCCGGCCCTGATCTCGGTGGCGATGGCCCTGGAGACCACGTCCCTGGCGGCCAGATCCTTGATGGTCGGGGCGTAGCCGGCCATGAACCGCTCCCCCCGGCCGTTCAAAAGAACCCCCCCCTCGCCCCGGGCCGCCTCGCTGATCAGGACCCCAAGGCCCCTGATCCCGGTGGGGTGGAACTGGATGAACTCCATGTCCTGGAGGGGCACTCCCCGGCAAAAGGCGGCGTAGACAGGCTCCCCGGTGTTGCCGGCGCAGTTGGAGGTGGTCTTGAAGGCCTGGCCGATTCCGCCGCTGGCCAGAAGGACCGCCCTGGCCCGGAAATGATGGACCTCCCCGGTGGCCAGCTCGTAGACCACCAGGCCGGCCGCCCGGCCCTCGGCCAGGACCAGGTCGAGCATCTGGAACTCCTCGTAGACCTTGATCCGCTTGGCCAGGGACTGGCCGTAGAGGGTGTCCAGGATTACCCGGCCGGTCCGGTCCGCGGCGTGGCAGGCCCTCTTGACCGCCGACTTCCCGAACTCGCTGGTGTGCCCGCCGAAGGCCCTCTGGGCGATGGTCCCGTCCGGCCGGCGGTTGAAGGGGACCCCCAGGTGCTCCAGCTCGTAGATGGCCCTGGGGGCGTCCTCGGCCAGGATCTGGGCCATGTCCTGGTCGGTCAGGTAGTCGCCGCCCTTGACCGTGTCGAACATGTGCCATTCGGGGGAGTCCGGCTCCTCGTTGCCCAGGGCGGCGGCGATCCCCCCCTGGGCCGCCCCGGAGTGGGCCCGGGTGGGGTGGACCTTGCTGATCACGGCCACGTCGGCCGCGCCGGCCAGCTCCACCGCGGCCCTGAGCCCGGCCAGCCCGGAGCCGACAATCACCACGTCATGCTGAAAGACCATCGTCGCCCCTGATCCGATCCGCGCCGCGGCCCCCCGGGGGGCGGCGGAGAATAACCGTTCAAGCCTGGCCTTGGACGCTCCTAATATAGCATTGTTCTCCCGGCCGACCAACCTTCCAGGCCGGACCGGGTGGCCCGGCCGGGCCGGAATTGGCCAGCCAGGAGCGTCCGTTAGGTTCCGAGATTCGACTAATTTTAACCTTGACAAGGTGGTGGGGGCACAGGTATTAAGGTGTGTCTTAAAGTTCTCCGGCAGAGGACACTTTTTTTTAGTGTTTGCCATAGCGGGCCAGCAGATTGCAAGGAGGTTAGGTAACTATGCCCACAGTCGAGCATAACGGCAAAAACTTCGAGGTCGACGAGGACGGATTCCTCCAGTCCTTTGAGCAGTGGAACGAGGAATGGGTGGATTACGTCAAGGAGTCCGAGGGCATCACCGAGCTGACCGATGAGCACTGGAAAGTCATCAACATGCTCCAGGACTACTACAAGAAGAACGGGATCGCCCCCATGGTCAGGATTCTGTCCAAGGTGACCGGCTTCAAGCTCAAGTACATCTACGAGCTGTTCCCGTCCGGCCCGGGCAAGGGCGCCTGCAAGATGGCCGGCCTGGCCAAGCCCACCGGCTGCGTCTAAGCCTTTCCCAAATCGGAAATCTAGCCCGGTCGGGATCTCCCGATCGGGCTTTTTATATGAAGCCGTCTCAAAAATGCCCTCCGCCCCAACCTCATCGTCAGGACCGAGAAGCCAATCCTCGAAATATGTCCGTATATTCCTGCGGTTGGCTTCTCGACCCTTCCTTGATCTTGAACCGGATTTCGATTTTTGAGACGGCTTCGAACGGGAGATCAGGTGTCTTCAGGGATCGAACTAAAGGACGTCTTCAAGGGCTACACCCTTGACCAGGACAAGCTCTGCCCCCCGGAGGAGACTGCTGCCCGGGTCAAGGCCAGGCTGGCCGGGCTGGACCTGAAGATCCTCTTGAAGACGGTCCGGATCGACTCCGGACGTCTGGGCATCCCGGTCTACCTCAGCCTCTGCGGGCCGGACGCGGTCCGCCTGACCGGGACCCAGAAGCAGATGGGCAAGGGATTGACCCCGATCCAGGCCGAGACCAGCGCCCTCATGGAGCTGGTGGAGCGGTTCAGCTTCTTCAGCTACATCCGGTCCGGGGAGAGGATCAGGGCGGCCCGGCGGGAGCTTGCGGCCCGGGGCCTCGGCCCGGTCATGGACCCGGCCCAGCTTTTTCTCTCCCTCCACGACGAGCAGACCGATCCGGCCCTGGCCCGACCCATCCTGGAGGAGCTCCCCCTGTCCTGGGTCTGGGCCCGGAACCTGACCGAGGACCGGGACGAGCTCATCCCCCTGGACTGGTTCTACCTGATCAACGAGTACAACGGTCCGGCGGCCGGCAACTGCCTGGAGGAGGCTCTCAACCAGGCCCTGGCCGAGGTGGTGGAGCGGCACGTGGCCTCGGTGGTGGACCACACCCGCCAATCCACCCCGACCATCGACCCGGACTCCATCCCCCGGGGACCGGCCCGGGAGGCCATCCAGGCCTTCCGGCGGGAGAAGATCGAGCTGGTCCTCAAGGACTTCTCCCTGGACACCGGGATCCCCACCGTGGCCGCCCTGGCCTGGGACCCGGCTACCCTGGGGGTCAGTGAGATGGCCTTTCTGGCCGGGACGACCACCGATCCCGAGAAATCGGTCATCCGGGCCATCACCGAGGCCCAGCAGATGGGCTGCGACTTTATCCGCTCCGGCGAGTACCGGCCGACTCTGCCCAAGTTCACCTCGCCCGAGGAGGCCCGGTTCGTCATCCAGTCGGAGGAGCTGGTCCCCCTCTCGGCCCTGCCCAACCTGGCCCAGGACAACCTCCGGGAGGAGATCCGGGCCCAGGTCCGGACCCTGACCCGGAAGGGGCTTTCGGTCTACGCGGTCAAGACCACCCACCCCCGGCTGGAGATCCCGGCGGTCTACGTCATCATCCCCGGGGCCCACTTCCGGGAGCGGACCAGGGGCTCGACGGTCCTCTTCCACGCCGCCAAGCTGGCCGCCGAGAACCACGGCGAAAGGGCCAGCCTGTCGGTCCTGACCAGGCTGGCCGAGGCCCAGCCGGACGACTACCAGGTCAACTTCTTCTCCGGGCTGGCCCTGGAGCGGGGGGAGCGGCCCGAGGAGGCGATGAGGTTCTTCCAGCGCTCCCTGGACCTGGGCCCCAGCGACCTGGACCGTCCGGCGGTCCTGACCCACCTGGGGGTCTGCCTCAAGGACCTGGGGCGCTACGAGGAGGCCTTGGATTACCTCGGCCGGGCCGCGGAGCTGGACCGGACCCAGTGGGAGATTCTCCACCTGACCGGCTTCTGCCGCTACAGCCTGAGGGAGTTCGAGGCGGCCATGGAGTCCTTTTCCAAGGCCATCGAGCTCTCGCCCGGTTCGGGGATCGATTACGCCAACCTGGGCTCCTGCCTCCGGGAGCTGGGCCGGACCGCGGAGGCGGTGGGGATGTACCGGAACGCCCTGGAGCTGGACCCGGGATTGGACTTCGCCCGGGAGAACATCCGGCGGCTTTCCGGCCGGGGAGAGAGGTCCGGTTAATACCAAGGTGCGTTTGAGAGACAACTCGGGTCAGCGCGCCCGGCTAAGCGCGGCGAGCTCGTAAGAGCTCGTAAAGCCGGCAAAACCAGGCCTTTGCCGGCCGTAAGCGATCAAAGCCGCTTGCTGGCGTTGATGGCCAAAACCATATAGGATTTCCCAACAGGGTCGCGGCCCAAGGGGGTTGAGACGGCTTCCAGGGATTGGCTGAACCCGGGCGGGCAGGACCTCCCGGCCAGCCCGGCGGGGCTCGACAGAACCGGCCGGGCCGCCTGGGCCTCGCTTCTCGAGGCCGTTTTCCAGGCCGGGGAGGGCGGGGGCCCGGGCCGGCCTGCCCCGGCCGGTCCGCTCCCGCCCTCCCTCCTGACCGACCTCCGGGACCTCTTCGAACGGGTGGAGCTGGGCGGCTACGGCTCCATGGCCCATCTGGGCTCGGGGGACGGGAGGGCGGTCCTCCTGGCCTCCCTCTACGCCCCGGCCGTGGGGCTGGAGAGGGACCCGGCCCTGGTGGCCTTCTCCAGGGCCCAGGCCCTGGCCCTGGGCCTGGACCTGGGCCGGGCCAGGTTCCTGGCCGCGGACTTTCTGACCGTGGACCTGAGCCCCTATGAGCTCCTGTTCATTCGTCCGGACCGGGCCGTCGGTTCCCTGGTGGACCGCCTTAAGGAGGCCTACCGGGGGCGGCTCCTGGTCTACGGCCCCCACTCGGCCGGGACCGGCCTCAAGGCCTTGGCCGAGTTCAGCCTCGGGCTGGGCCGGGCCGGGCTTTTTGAGCTATAACTGAAGCGTCTTATTGAATTCACAATCAAAGTTACTTGGAGCGATTATTGAAATATTGTGCCGGATCTAAAGCCGCTCCCGCTGGTCGCTCCAGATCTTGTGGCTCTCCAAACGGAAGGTATTGCCGGCAGCCATGCAAATGGCTTTGTAGCTTCCGGCCGGCAAAAGCGTGGTTTTGCCGGCCTTACGAGCTCTTGCGAGCTCGGCGCGCCCCGTGGGCGCGGTGACCCAAGTTGCATCTCAAAGGCAACTTGGTATTCTCCGAGGCTGACGTGGGCGGCCGGGGCCCAAGATGAACGGAATCGACCGGGGGAGTTTTTTTGCGGCTCCTCCAAAGGTTGGGAGGGAAGCGGTGAGAACCAGTGAGCAAGGTTACACCCTGGACCGGGTGGTCCGGCTGGCCCTCTCGGCCGGGCTGCTCTTCGGGCTGGTCTGGGTTCTGGGCTATCTCAGCGACGTCCTCATCCCCTTTGCCGTGGCCCTCCTCCTGGCCTACCTCCTCAACCCGCTGGTGGGGTTGATCCAGCGGGTCGTGCCCAGCCGGATCGCCTCGGTCTTCATCACCCTATTTCTGACCGCGGTGCTCCTGGGCCTCCTGGCCTGGCTGGTGGGGCCGGTGATCGCCGAGGAGATAGGCCACCTGGGCAAGGTGGTCTCCGAGCTGGTCTCCGGCTCGGACCTGGCCAAGGCGGCGGCCAGGCGGCTCCCGCCCGACCTCTGGCAGGCCCTTAAAAGCCTGGCCTCCAGGCCGGAGGTGGAGGAGTTCTTCAGCTCCGGCAACCTCTGGACCGCGGCCGAAACCCTGGCCCGAAAGGTCCTGCCCGGGCTGTGGGGGTTGATCACCGGCACGGTCAGCTTCCTGATGGGGCTGGTCGGACTGGCCGTGATCGGGCTCTACCTCATCTTCCTGATGATCGACTTCCAGAAGGTCAGCCGGGACTGGCCCGGTCTCCTCCCCCCGGCCTGGCGGGAGCCGGTGGTCTCCTTTGTCCGCGAGACCGACCTAATCATGAGCCGCTACTTCAGGGGCCAGGCCGTGGTGGCCGCCCTGGTGGGGGTCGGCTTCGCCCTGGGCTTCGCCATCATCGGGCTGCCCCTGGGCGTTCTCCTGGGTTTGTTCATCGGGCTCCTGAACATGGTCCCCTACCTCCAGATCCTGGGCCTCATCCCCGCCTTCGGCCTGGCCGGCCTCCAGGCTCTGGAGACCGGGGCCAGCTTCTGGACGGCCATGGGGCTGGTGGGGCTGGTCTTCGCCGTGGTCCAGATCATCCAGGACACCTTCCTGGTGCCCAAGATCATGGGCCGGGTCACCGGCCTCCCGCCGGCCATGATCCTCCTTTCCATCTCGGTCTGGGGCAAGCTCCTGGGGTTGCTGGGGTTGATCATCGCCCTGCCCATCACCTGCCTCCTCCTGGCCTACTACCGCCGCTTCGTGGCTCCCACCCCGGCCGGGGAAGGGGAGGCCGGTCCGGAATCGGGGGGCGGGTAGGGCCTGGTATTTGGTCTCAAGCCCGCGCCTCCGGGCCTTTTTATTACGGATTGGTATTACCAAATGGGAATGGGTGTGGATATTTTGCTTCGCCCGGCCGGAACCTGGATTGGGCCGTCCGGAAGCGGCGGGGCCGGTCAGGGAGGTGGTGACGGACCCGGATCAGGGAGGGGGAACCCCGGTGGAGGGGTCTAGTTATCAACAGAGATCCCTGTCCTTTTGAGAGCCGCTTCCGCTTCCCGGCCCCGGATCCTGTCTCCTTACAGAGGTCACTTTTTTATCGAGGGCGAAAACCTGGGCTTGAGATATGATCGGTTACGGTTCGGGAGGGTCTGGGGGCGACCTTAAAAGGTGGAACGGTAAATTTTCAGGAAAGATGAGAAATGGACCGGGCTGGAAAATGGCCCGGTGTTTGCTATATATTCCAGATCGAGATAAGGTCGACTCCGCACGACAGGAGCTGGGATGAGGATGGAGCTGACATACGGGTTCCTCTATATCTGCTCCTTCTTCCTCCTGGCCTACCTGCTGGCCAAAACCTTCCGCTACCGGATAAAAAAAGGACTTTTCCTGAGCCTTCTGGGGCTGACCCTGGTCCTGTTCGTGGTCCTCTCGACCATCCCCTCCGACTCCCTGGCCACCCTCCTGGACTTCCTGATCGAGGCGGTTTTCTGGCTGACCACGGTTATTTACAACCTCTACTTCGGCCTCATGTCAGCCCTTGCCCCCGAGATAAGCCAGAGGCTTTTCTCCCTCTCCAAGGAGCTGAAGTTCTTTTACAGCTGCGTCCTGATCTTCATCGTCCCCCTTATCTACACCCTGACCGAACTCCTGATCAGGAGGATCAGGCTCAAGCTCAACCACGGGGACCAGGAGCTGTCCAGCGGCGGCCTGGCCCTTCTGGGGGGGATAACCGGGGCCGGTCTCGTGGGCGGGGTGCTCCTTTTTCTGAACCGGGGGCTGGCGGCCAACATCAACCGGATCTTCGGCGGCTACCTGATCGATCATCTCGGGCTGACGATGGTCATTATCTTCAGCGAGGTCTTGAGCGTGGTCTACGTCACGGCCACCTTGACCATGATCGATAACGAGCAGAAGGGCTACCTGAACCTGGTCTACATTGTCTTGATCGGCCTTTTCCTGGGCTACGCCATCCTTCTCCTGCCCTTCCTGGCCGTCTCCCTCCTGATCACCGTCGATCTCTTGATCAGCTTCATCATCCCGGCCTGGCCCTGGTGAGCCGCCCCCAACCCCGCCTTACCCGAAGCTCTTACCCTGCTCCTCCCTCTCCAGGGCCTCGATCAGCCGCTCTCCCGCCTTGAAGACGTGCTCCTCCACCTTTTTCTCCAGAAGCTCCGGCGATCCGGTCTTTATGGCCTCGTAGATGGCCTCGTCCTCCTTTTGGGCCGTCTCCAAATGGGCCGGGAAGCGGTTGCCAAAGGAGATGGTCCGGAAGAGGTGCTTCCGCAGCTTGCGGATGTCCTCCTTGAGGAGGTCGTTGTCGGCCTTGTCTACGAAGACCTAGTGGAGGCCGATATCGTTACTGCCCCAGGAGCTCAGGTCCCCCTGGCCAGGGCCGCCCCCACCTCGGCCAGGAGACGCTCCATCCGGAGGAGATCGTCGACCTGGTGTTCAAACGGGCCGTCACGGTGCTGGGCCGGATGGACATTCTCTTCACCGCGGCCGGGACAGCCCGCCGGGAGCCGGTTATCGATCAGGCCCTGGCCGACAGGCAGAAGGTGATGGATATCAACCTCAAGGTGGCCTTGCTGTGCTGCAAGGCCGCGGCCAGGGAGATGATCAAGACCGGCCGGGGCGGGAGCATCATCACCGTGGGCTCGGTGAGGGGCTTCCACGGCCACAAGGACGGATACACCAGCTACGGCACCTCCAAGGCGGAGACCCACTACCTGACCAAGACCCTGGCCTTTGAGTGGACCGAGCACAACATCCGGGTCAACAGCATCGCCCCGTGCATGTTCTGGTCGACCCTGACCGTGCCGGTCCTGAGCGACCCGAAGCTGGCCCAGAAGTACATCTCCCGCATCCCCCTGGGCCGGGCCGCGGTGCCGGAGGACTTCGTGGGGGCGTCATCTTCCTGGCCTCGGGGGCCGGCGCCATGGTCACGGCCCACGTCCTGGCCGTGGACGGGGGGACGCTAGGAGGTTAGCCCGGAAATTTCATGATCAATCTACTGCGAGAGCCATCTCCTGGTTACGACGCTTGAATTCGGCATTTTGGTCCTCGACATACGTTTCAGGTATGCCTGCGGGCCAAAATACCGAAATACTGCGCGTCTCACCGACGGATCTGGCTCCCTCGCCTGAAACGCTCATGAAATATCCGGGCTGGGTCAGGCTTGAGGCGTAATCCTCGAAATATTATCGTATATTACTCAGGTTACGCTTCTTCGCCTTCCTTGACCTCGAACCAGATTGAAAGTTTTGAGGCCACTTCAAAAAACAGATCACCTGCCCTCACTCAGACACGTGGTTTGCCCAAAACCGAATAGCGTGTTCTATCCACCCTTCTGCATCCGTGCCGACGCCGAGCCCAAAGCCATGGCCGGCGTTCTTATATTTGCGATACTCGACCTCTGCTCCGGCGCCTCTCAGGTTTTCGACGCGTCTATCTACAACTGATACATTTACAATCCCATCATCTTCGCTCACCGTAATGAAAGCTGGAGGATAGTCTTCAGAAAAGATCGTCTGACCGGTGTAGGCAATGACTACAATACCCGGCTTGGGGAGATCATCCCCCCCGAAGGAAGCGGTTCCCTTTAAGGCAATATTGCCCACCATTCTTGCGCCGGCCGAACCACCCCATAAGGAATAGTCATCAACGCTGACCGCAAACATCTTCGCCTTCTTGAAAACATAGGATATGGCCGCGGCCAGGTCTTCGGTGGCCTTCAGTTCGCTGCCCGTGCGGTATTTCAATACAAAGGCGTTGTACCCTTTTTTACTCAGCGCCATGGCGTGCGGAAAGCCTTCATGAATGGAACCGACATAGGCAAAGCCTCCTCCCGGGCAGACAACGGCAAACGGAGCCCCCGGTTTACCCCTGAAGAAGAAAAGGCCGGTGGACTCTTTGGCGGGATCCTCCTGCTTTTGCTGGTCGGTGTAGAAATCGTAGAATATGGTTTTCCCGGCGTTGATCTTGTCAATCATGTGATTGATTACGCCCACGGTTGTGTCAGGGTCCACATGATTGTGATACGGCAGGAGGGCATTAATATTGTTCAGCTTCATCCCTTTGTCGAATATGCCATTATCCGTCGGCAGGATGAACCGGCCAAAGCCTTCAAATGCCGGGTGGTTAATGATGTGGAAGATGGAATCATTGGCATTTACATGGACATGGCTTCTATTCTTTTTATTTGTGATTGCGTTCAAATTACCAACCCCGTTCAACGTAACCGTCTCACCATCAGGCATAATGTGACTGGAGGCATCTTTCTCCGTGCAGCCTGTAAGAAATATCATCAAAACCAATAGTAGTTCGATAATGAGGATTATTTTATTTTTTTTCATCTGTAAGCACCTCAGTCATGCAATTGATTCTCCTTAAAAAAATGAAAGAAAATGTTGTTTATATTAGCCGGAATTACCCCTCAAAACCATTTTCAATCGGGTTCGAGCTCAAGGAAGGTGAAATGGCGCAACCTAAATAATATATAACAATATTTCGAGGATTGCTCTTCAAGCCTGGCTCGGCCCGGATATTTCATGAGTGATCGTGTTGAGACCGTTTTTAGACCCTGGCCCCCACCAAAAACTCCTCGTTGCCCTTGGGGCCCAGGACCGGGGAGGGGCAGGTCCCCAGGACCGTGGCTCCGGCCTCTTCCAGAAAGCCGACGATCTTCTCCACGGCCTCGGCCTTGAGCTCCGGGTCTCGGACCACCCCGCCCTTGCCCACCCGGCCCTTGCCCACCTCGAACTGGGGCTTGATCAGGGCCGCCAGCCAGCCGCCGGGGACGATCAAAGCCAGGACCGCCGGGAGGATCAGGGTCAGGGAGATGAAGGAGACGTCGGCCACCGCCGCCTGAACCGGGCCGCCGATCCGCTCCTCGGTCAGGTAGCGGGCGTTGGTCCGCTCCAGGACCACGACCCGGGGGTCCTGCCTGAGCTCCCAGGCCAGCTGGCCGTAGCCCACGTCCACGGCGACCACCTGGGCCGCCCCCCGCTTCAGGAGACAGTCGGTGAAGCCGCCGCTGGAGGCGCCCACGTCCAGGCAGCGCAGCCCCCGGGGATCCAGGCTGAAAAAGTCCAAGCCGGCCGAAAGCTTGAGCCCGCCCCGGGAGGCGTAGGGGTGGTCCTTGGTTTTTTTGAGGGTGATCCGGGCCTCGGGGGGGAGGGGGAGGGCGGCCTTGGTGGCCGGGGCCCCGTCCACCAGGACCAGGCCGGCCAGGATCAGAGCCTGGGCCCGCCGCCGGGAGGGGGCCAGGCCCAGCTCCACCAGGCGGTTATCCAGCCGTTGCCTGGCGGGCCTTTGGTTCAAGCCGGAAGACCCAGTCCCTGACCGTCCCGGCTATCCCCTCCGCGTCCAGGCCGTACTTGGCCCGGAGGATCTCCTGGGCGCCGTGCTCGATGAACCTGTCCGGGAGGCCGACCAGCTTCACCGGCAGGCTTAAACCGCCCTGGGCCAGGGTTTCCAGGACGGCCGAGCCGAAGCCCCCCATGACCGCGTTCTCCTCCAGGGTGACCACCCGCCCGCAGTGGGCGGCCCAGGAGAGGATCAGCTCCCGGTCCAGGGGCTTGACGAACCTGGCGTCCACCACCGCGGCCGAGACCCCTTTCCCGGCCAACATCTCGGCCGCCTCCAGGGCCTGGTAGAGGATGGGGCCGACCCCCAGGAGAAGGACATCGTCCCCCTCCCTCAAGACCTCGCCGGTCCCGGTTGGAAGGGTCTTCAGCCGCTGGTCCATGGGAACCCCCAGCCCTGAGCCGCGGGGGTAGCGCAGGGCCGCCGGCCCCGGAAGGGAGGCGGCGGTCTTGAGCATGTGCTGGAGGAGGTTCTCGTCCCGGGGGACCATGATGGTCAGGTTGGGGACGGGCCTCAAGTAGGACAGATCAAAGGCCCCGTGGTGGGTGGGCCCGTCCTCGCCTACCAGCCCGCCCCGGTCCAGGGCCAGGATGACGTGGAGGTTCTGGAGGCCGATGTCGTGGATGATCTGGTCGTAGGCCCGCTGCATGAAGGTGGAGTAGATGGCCACCACCGGGGTGAAGCCCTCCAGGGCCAGCCCGGCGGCGAAGGTGACCGCGTGCTGCTCGGCAATGGCCACGTCAAAGGTCCGCTCCGGGAACTTGGCGGCAAAGGCCTTGAGACCCGTTCCCTCGGGCATGGCCGCGGTGATGGCCACCAGGCGCTGGTCCTGGTGGGCCAGGCGGCAGACGGTCCGGCCGAAGACGTCGGTGAAGGACCTGGCCCCGGGCTTGGCCGCGACCTTCAGGGCCGGGGGTTGGGGGGAGGCGGTCTCGGCCCCGGCCGGGCCCTCCTCCAGGCCGAAGCAGCCCACCCCGTGGAAGTGGGTCGGGTTCTCCTCGGCCGG
>Ga0068714_10002426_pt1 | contig 24118 bp, 24 predicted proteins | sample MTBNYHSulfiMetaG_FD_62988 | JGI IMG/M metagenome (GOLD analysis project Ga0068714, IMG submission 62988) | Enrichment culture microbial communities from rom New York Harbor, USA that are MTBE-degrading - MTBE-NYH (New York Harbor Sulfidogenic)... | ecosystem: Environmental > Aquatic > Marine >... | reverse complement strand
AATACTGGATCCACCAAGTTTTTCCTCTCTTGTAGATGCTTCCCATAAATCCCCCTTCCTTTCCCCCTGGAGTTGGCGCCATGGGCAGGGACCAGGGCTGTCCTTTTCCGCGCCAGCGCGCATCCCGTGAGCTTCTATTGTTGGAACCTGTAACCATGAACATATATATGTATATACGTATATCATCACACAAGCAAATACAAGAAAAAACCTTGTAGCAAAACAGCATTGAGTGTATGAAAAGGCGTTCATGAGAGGGACTTATGGCAGAACGAGAACGATTCACCACAACTATTGACGGCAAGTTGCTTGAAGAGATTAAGATCCTCGCAATTCGGAAGAGGTGTTCTACAAACGACCTTATAGAAGAGGCCATTACTGATTTGCTAAAGAAGTACGAAAAAAAGGTGGATAAAGGCAAAGTCGACTGATGCCTAGACTCTCACTCGCAAAGCTTGAACGCCATCTTTATGCCGCAGCCGACATCCTTCGCCGGGAGGGGATGGATGCCGCCACCTACAAGGACTTCATTTTCGGGATGCTCTTCCTGAAACGATGCTCCGACGTCTTTGAACCTGAGCGAGACGCAATTATTGAGCGGAAGGTCAACCAGGGGATACCCCATGGCTTAGGCAGCCGCAAGGTACGGAGAGAATCCCGATTTTTTCGACACGTTTTTCGTTCCGGAAAATGCCCGCTGGAGTTACCTGACCGCCCACCTCAATGATGCTTCAGAACTTTATGGGAGCGTCCTCGACAAGGCCCTCGTCGGCCTCGGAGAGGCCAACGAATCACTCCAGCATGTGCTCGACCACATCAGCTTCATGCGCACCCAGGGAAACAAGCGTATCGTTTCCGATGAGGCATGCAAAGACCTGGTGCGCCACTTCTCCCGATACAGACTCCGAAACGAGGACTTCCAGTTTACCGACCTTCTCGGTTCTGCCTACGAGTTCCTGATCAATATGTTTGCCGAATCCGCGGGCAAGAAGGGCGGCGATTTCTATACCCCCCGCGACGTGATCCGGCTCATGGTCCGCATGCTCAACCCCAAACCGGGCATGACGATCTACGATCCTTGCTGCAGCTCGGGCGGCATGCTCATCATCAGCCGGGAGTATATCGAACAGTCGGGCGGCGATCCCACGAACCTGCGGCTCTGCGGCCAGGTAAACGACGCCTCCGCCTGGTCAATCTGCAAGCTGAATACCGTGCTTCATGGGGTCCGAGGCGCGGATATCCGGCTGGAGGACACCCTCCTTCACCCCATGCACCGGGAGAGGGGCGAGCTGGAGCGTTTCGACAGGGTCATTGCCAACCCGCCCTTCAGCCAGAATTATACGAAGAGCAACATGGAGTACCCCGAGCGATTCCGCTGGGGGTGGTGCCCGACCTCGGGCAAGAAGGGTGACCTCATGTTCGCCCAGCATATGCTGGCTGTCTGCAAACCCAGAGGCATGGTGATCACCATCATGCCCCACGGCGTGCTTTTCAGGGGCGGCGCGGAGAAAGAGATTCGGAAGAAGATCCTTCAGCAGGACCTGATCGAAGCCATAATCGGTCTGCCGCCCAATCTCTTCTACGGCGCAGGCATCCCGGCCTGCATCCTCGTTATGCGGCCCAACCTCACAGGGGAGTCCCCCAATCCCAACAAGCTCGAAGCCCGCCGCGGCCGGATCCTTTTCATCAATGCCGATGCCGAGTATCACGCAGGCCGGGCGCAGAACTACCTGCGGGCCGAGCACATCGAGAAGATCGCATCCACGTTTGAGCGGTATGAGGACGTGCCGAGTTATGCCCGCCGGGTTTACCTGGAAGAGATCGCCGATCCGGCCAACGATTACAACCTCAACATCCGACGTTACGTGGACAACTCTCCGCCGCCTGAGCCGCACGATGTGCGCGCCGCAACCTCAACGCAGTCCGCTCCCAGTTTCTCAATTCATTTATTCAGGCCCTCATGCCACTAGGCGTGCTCGACCGCTTCAAGCTCGCGGGCGTGATCGCTTCGTGGTGGACCGAGACCCTTCCGGACTTCAAGACCCTCATCGAGAACGGCTTCTGCGGTGTGGTCGACGGCTGGATCGATGCCATCGCCGATGCCGTGGAGGATGAGGATGGCGTCGGCCCGGCATTCGACCCTTTTGCACACAAGCTCGTCCTTCGCACTATGGCCGACTATCTCCAGCAAATTGCCGACGCCAAGGCTGAAATCGCGCGGCTCAAGGGCGAGAAGGAGGCATTCGAGCAGAGCAACCCGCCGGAGGTTGCAGATGAAGAAGAACTGGATGTTTGGAACTATGCCAAAGACCTTGAACGGCAGATCAGGGAAAACAAGGCTGAAAACAAAGGCGCCCTGAAGGAACTGGCAAAACTCGAAAAAGCCGCTGGCAAGAACAACGCTTCCAAAAAGGTGCCTACTAGACGAGTTGCCCAAAAGAAACCCTCTATGTCTGGGAGAGGGGCAGAGGTGAGGGAGTTGAATGCGGAAATCGCAGCTCTTAATGGCGCGCTTCAGCCCGTGTTTGACCAGTTGGCTGTCCTGGAGGCCGCACTCGCTCCCTACGAGCATATCAAGATGGAACTTGCCGCGGCCCGCGCTCGCTACCGCGCTTTGACTGGTGCGTTTGTCAATGAACTCAAGACCCGGTGCTCTGCCATGAGTGATGAGGAAAAGCAAACACTAGTCCTTGAGCTCTTCGCTCAGGACGTGAAGGTCGCCCTCGAGGCTGCTGTGAATGAGAAGAGGCAGGAGTTGTTGCGGTTCCTGGAAAACTTTTTGAAGAAGTATGGGATGATGCTGCGTCAAATATCTCTTGAGCGCGAAAAACATTACACGACCTTGAATCACTTGATGCGAACGCTTGGTTACTCATGATCGTATGGGAACGGGAGCCACTAGGTAAGCATGCCTATATCCGTGCACGTATAGGATGGCGCGGCCTTTCGTCGGCGGAATATCTTGAGGAAGGTCCCTGCCTAATTGCAGGTCACCACATCAAGAAAGGCAGAGTCAGCTGGGATGAGTGCGACCATGTTTCAAGCGAGCGGTATGTCGAGTCACCTGAGATCGCTCTGAAGTCTGGCGACGTGATCATCTCCAAGGATGGCACAATCGGTCGCGTGGCGCGAATTGACAACCTGCCATCGCCTGCGACTCTCAATGGTACCATGATGTTGGTGCGTCCCAAGAAGTCACTGGACTACCGGTTCTTGTTTCATTTGTTGGGCGGCCACTCCTTTCAGAAGCTTATCTCAGATAAGATTTCCGGCAGTTCGATACCTCATTTATTTCAGAGAGACATCAGCGAACTTGCCGTCCATTTGCCACCTATTGAAGAGCAAGCCCGTATCGCAGCAGTACTGGACGTGATAGATGGTGCGATTGCGAAGACGGAGGCAGTGATTGTTAAGCTTAACCAGGTGCGCATGGGGCTGCTCCATGACCTGCTCACCCGCGGCCTAGATAAAAATGGCCAGCTCCGAGACCCCATCGTCCACCCGGAGCAATTTACGGACTCACCGATTGGGCGAATTCCACGGGCATGGGACGTGAAGCCCTTGGGGGCACTACTTACGAACCAACCCAATGCGATGCGTAGTGGCCCTTTTGGGAGTGCACTGCTTAAGCAGGAACTCAAGGAGTCCGGCATCCCGCTACTGGGGATCGACAATGTTCATGTGGAAGAGTTTATTCCGCACTTCACGCGATTTGTGACCGAAGATAAGTATCTTGAGCTGAAGCGTTACTCTGTTAGGCCTAAAGATGTGATGATAACTGTAATGGGAACTGTTGGTCGCTGTTGTGTGGTACCGGAAGGTATCGGGACTGCCCTTTCATCCAAACACGTCTGGACGATTTCCCTCGATCAGTCGCGTTACTCGTCAGATGTGGCATGCTGGCAGATTAACTATGCTACTTGGGTTTTGCGGCAATTTGGCCGGGATGAACAAGGAGGTGTCATGACAGCCATTCGTTCAGATACCCTTAGACAGCTCCTTTTGCCTGTCCCGGTGTTTGACGAAATGAAAGCTATAGAAAGAACTCTCTTCCAGTCTACCGGGCGTATACGAACTGAAGCTGCCTCACTGTCGAAACTCACTCTGATAAAGGCTGGCCTTATGTCCGACCTACTCGCCGGCAGGGTTCGCGTTCCGGAGGAGATGTGGGAGACAGATAAAGGCTGAAGTAGACCATCCAGGTTGCGTCTGCGGATGCCTCTCATGCCGGAGGCATCTCTGATGGCCCGAAGACTCCCGTTTTGATGTCATTTCGAGCGAAGCGAGAAATCTTAACCTTGTAGTGCAATCAAGACAGTAGATTTCTCCTTGCGATCGAAATGACAGATCCAGGCTGGAGGACTCTTCATGAGACCGTCCGCGTGGACACAAGAAGAAACCTCCTCCCTCTAATGTTGACAAAACGTATCAGTAACGCTATATTTGTCAACATACGGGTTGTGCCGCGAGGCAATCGTCACAGGGAGGTTTAGAGATGAAGAGCCAGGACCCCAAGGCTGTATTTGGCAAGCGTCTGGAGCAGGCGAGACGCATGCGCGGGCTTTCGCTTCGGGCCTTGTCTGAGGCGACGGGGGGCAAGGTTTCCTACAATGCCCTTCATCGCTACGAACGCGGCGAGATGATGCCGGGGGACGACGTGCTGATCCCACTGGCTGACGCGCTGGACAAGCCCCTCGACTTCTTTTTCAGACCTTTTTCAGCGAAACTCAAAGGAGTGGAATTCCGCAAGACCACGGGCTTGCGTATCAAGGCGGTGCCCTCCATTCAGGAACAGGCCACGGACTACTTCGAGCGCTACCTGGAGATAGAGCAGGCCCTGGGGCTGCCTCTTGAATTCCAAGACCCGCTCAGTGATTTCCGACTTCGTGGGCCGGAGGATGCCGAAGAGGCAGCCGGGATCGTGCGATCCAAGTGGGGCCTGGGTGCAGATCCCCTGCCCAACGTAGTGGAAACCCTTGAGACCAATGGCATCAAGGTATTCGAGGCCGAGGCCCCGGAGAGGCTGAATGGCTTCTCCGGCTGGGCCGATGGACATCCGGTGGTTGCGCTTGCCTTATGGCTCAACCGGGATCTGCCGCGAAAACGGTTCACCGCACTTCATGAAGCGGCCCACCTGCTCATCCATACTCACACCAATCTTACCGGCAAAGAGCTCGAGTCGTGTTGCCACCGGTTTGCCGGGGCCATGCTGATTCCACGGGAGGCGTTCGAAAGGGACTGGGGAGGATACCGCCGCCGCATAAGTCTAGAGGAACTCATCGCGCTCAAACGAAGGTACGGCATGTCCATCGGCGCGATCATGCACCGTGGCCTCGATTTGGGTCTCATCGATGCCGCTGTATATAAGAGATTTTTTATCTCCTACAAGACCCGGCGGTGGCATCAGAGGGAGCCGGGCGAGTATACCGGAGTCGAGGAGTCCAGGCGGTTTGAGCAACTGGTGTTCCGCGCAGCGGCAGAAGAGATCATCAGCCTGGCCAAGGGTGCGGCCCTGCTCAATAGGCCGGTCGAAGATTTCCGTCCCAACATGGACGGGTTTGCATGAAGACCATCGTGCATGATGCCTCGGTGCTCATCGATCTCATATCAGCCGGGCTCCTTGGACCATGGTTCAAGACCCGTCCTGCGGCAGTCACCACATCCCTGGTCTGGCGCGAGGTCAACAGGAAGTCTCAAAAAGCAAAGATTGCTCGATTTGTCGAAAGCGGGGATATGAAGGTTGTGTCCATCGGGGCCGAGGACATGACCCGAATCGTCCGCCTTCAGGCAGACCTCCCGGCGAGAGTGAGTTTGGAGGACGCATCCGTCCTCCTCCTGTCTTCTGCCCGGGAGGCGATCCTGCTCACGAGCGACAAGGTTCTCAGAAGGTGTGCAGCGGATCGGGGCATCGAGGTTCACGGGTTGCTTTGGTTGTTGGACCTGCTGGTTTCGCGGGGCAAGATCTCCCCTGGCGCGGCAGCCGAACGGCTGGAGCATATGGCCGCTCTCGGGACAGGCCGGCTTCCGGAAAAGGAGTGTCGGCAAAGAATCAGAAAATGGCGGACTGAATAGAGGGCATCATGAGCAAGGTCCAGTGGGAATACGATCTCGTTGAACGGCCTTTCTGCCTTCAACTCCAGGCATTGGGATGGACCTGGCTGGAGGGCGACGTGGATGTGCCTGAACTCACGGAACGCGCCGGCTTCCGGGAGGTGATTCTGAAGGAACGTCTTGGGGCGGCTTTGCGGAGGATCAACCTTCGCGACGCCAAGCCGTGGCTCGATGATACACGCGTGAACCGGGCCGTCCGCGATCTCGAACAGGCTCCCGGACACCAATTGATGGAGATCAACCAGTCTGCGAGATGCTGTTGAAGGGAACGGTTGTGGACGGGCTTCTGGATTGGGACCATGGCAGGCCGCAGCCCATACGCTTCATAGATTTCGAGTACCCCGAGAAAAATGACTTTCTGGTAATCAATCAGTTCAAGGTGGAACTCAGCAGCGGCCGGGGCCATGTAATTCCCGACGCCGTGCTATTTGTAAACGGCATCCCCCTCGTCGTGGCCGAGTTCAAGAGCCCGGGCATCGAGAACCCCCTACACGAGGCGGTCAACCAACTCCTGCGATACTCCAACCAGCGGAGAGAATTGTTCCCTACGCTTTACAGCGACAATGAAGGAGTGGAGCGGCTGTTTCACGCAAATCAATTGCTGATTGCCAGTGACTTTTTCGAGGCGAGGGTCTCAACGGCGGGAGCACCGCCCGAGGCCTACCTGGAGTGGTCCGATACGAGCCCCGTGTCCATGAGCACCGTCGCCGAAGAACTTGGGGCGCTACCGACCGAGAAGGAATATGACGAGGCGGCAGGAGGGCTTTCGGCGGTTGGGCCTGAGCACGGGGACCGGGCCGGGACCCCGCTTTTCTTCCGAAACCAGGCGGAGCGGCCGGAACCCCTGCAAACAGGCCTGGGCGTTAACCTCTACAGCCAGCAGATCCTGGTAGCAGGGATGCTGAGGCCTGCGCATCTTCTGGACCTTGTGCGTAGTTTCACGGTCTTTCAGCAGGTGGACGGCAAAACGCGAAAGGTGGTGGCTCGCTACCAGCAGTTCCGGGCCATTCACAAGGCGGTTACCCGGCTCCAGGAGGGTCGGACCAAGGCCCGGGGAGCGGAACGTGACGAGCGCGGCGGCATCATCTGGCACACCCAAGGCTCGGGCAAGAGCCTCAGTATGGTGTTCCTGGTGCGCAAGATGAGGACCCTGGAGCGGCTCAGGCGCTTCAAGATTGTGGCGGTCACAGACCGTACGGACCTGGAAGGGCAGTTGCGCGAGACGGCCAGGTTGAGCGGCGAGAGCCTTCGGCCCAATGAGCGGGATACGGCAAGGCGGGAGTCGCCTACGGCTAGAACGCAGCGTATCCTGGCCGAGACTACACCGGACATCGTGTTCGCCATGCTCCAGAAGTACCAGGATGTGGACAGACAGGCCAAGCCCGGCAAAAAAGTCTCCATGACCATTCTCCGGAAAGAAAAGAAGCCTGGCAGGGACCAGCCTGTGGTGGAAAGAAAGGTCACTTTCGAAGAAAACATCCATTTCGAAGAGTTCCCGGTTCTCAATGTTTCCGAAGAAATCCTGGTGCTGGTTGACGAGGCCCATCGATCCCATACCAGAACACTTCACCGCAACCTGGGAAGAGCCCTCCCCAATGCGGCAGTCATCGGCTTTACGGGCACGCCGATCCTGAGCCATGAGAAGACCGAGACGCGCGAGATCTTCGGCGAGTTCATTGATAAATATCTTCTGAAGGATGCGGAGCTGGACGGCGCTACGGTGCCGATCCTTTATGAGGGAAGGACCGCGGACGGGTTGGTGAAGGACGCACCCGGACTGGATCAACTCTTCGAGGACATGTTCCGCGACTACACTCCGGAGGAGCTCGCGGTGATAAAGGCAAAATATGGGACGGAGGGCGATGTCCTCGAAGCCCCCCTGATGATCGCGCCGAAGGCACGGGACATGCTGCGCCATTATGCGGGCGTGGTGCTCCCTGAAGGGTACAAAGCCCAGGTGGTAGCCACCAGCAGGAAGGCGGCCGTGACCTGTCAGCAGAAGCTGCTTCTGGCCCGGGACGAGCTGGTTGCCCAATTGGAGGCCCTGTCTCCTGAAATCCTAAACCTGCCGGAGCCGGAAGTGGCCAAGCTGGATAATGAGACCCATTTTCTGGTCCGGCTCCATCCTTTGCTGACTTTACTGAGGGCGCTTCATGTGGCGGTTGTCATCTCCGGCGACCACAATGACCCGGAAACCTGGTGGGACTGGTCCGACAAGAATAAGCAGGAGGAGTACATTGCCCGATTCAAGCGGAAGCTTGCATCCGGTAAGACGGAAAAGACCGATCCCCTCGCAATCCTGGTGGTCAATAACATGTTGCTGGTCGGGTTCGACGCGCCTGTCGAGCAAGTCATGTATCTGGACCGAAAAGTCATTGCCCATGACCTGCTGCAGGCCATTGCCAGGGTGAACCGCACTTACGGGCAGAAAAAATGCGGCTATGTGGTGGACTACATCGGTGTCGCCAGGCACCTGAACGAGGCTCTCAGAGAATATGACGGAAAAGACATCCAGGGCACTTTGATCGATATCGGCGTTGAGCTGCCAAAGCTCCTGGACAGACGCGACCGGGCCGTGGCCGTATTCGCCAGTCGAGGCGTTACAGACCTGCTGGGCCGTGTGGATGCGTGCGTGGCCCTCCTGGAAGATCTGAAGGTGCGCGCCGAATTCATCAACCGGCTTCGCATGTTCTACGAGGTGCTGAATATCCTGGAACACCGACCTGAAGTGCCTGCAGATGTGTTCCGCGACGCCAAGTTACTGGGGTTTATCAACAAGGTTGCTGCAAACCTTTACCGCGACCCGGCGCTGAACCTCCTGGGCGTGGCCGAGAAGGTGAAAGCGTTGATCGATGCCCATGTGTGGGCCAGGGGCGTTGACCCGAAGATTCCTCCCACCACCATTACGGATGCCGAATTCGAGAAGGTCCTGCAGGCACAGGTCAGTCCCCGAGCGCGTGCCGCACAAATGCAGCATGCCGCAAGATATCACATCACGGGCTTTTCCAACCAGAACCCGGTTTTCGCAAGAAAGATGAGCGAGAAACTGGAGGAGATTCTCAAACGTTTTAAAGATGATTGGGACGCCCTGGAGCGCGAATTGCGGGAGTTCATCCAGGAACTCCGCCGGGGTGACCGCAATGAATTCCCCGATCTCGATCCCGGCATACAGGTGCCTTTTGTCCGGATGGTACTGGAGTTGTGCTCGGATGGCAGGGAATTGGACCATGCACAAAGGACGACGGTCATCAACACCACCATTGAGATGGTGGAGCGCATCAGGCAAGAAATCAGGAAGGTTGGATTCTGGAAGAACCTGGATATGCGCGAATTGCTCACGAGGCAATTGGTCCGGGATCTGGATGGCTCCGGCGTATGCCCTGTCGGCAAAGACCGAGACCTCGCACAGCGACTGGTGGCCTTGGCAAAAGAGAACCACGAGGATCTGACTCGCTAATGAATGAAATACTGCTCCTAGACGATCTCAAGTTCGAAATAAGACGGAGCAAGCGTCGAAAGACTCTGGGTCTCACTGTTGATCGGGGCGGCGAGCTTGTGGTTCATGCGCCTGTAACTGCAAGCAAAGCTGAATTGGAGCGCTGGGTTCAACGCAAACTCCTATGGGTCCACCAAAAGATTGCACTCAAGAAAGAAATGGAGGGCTCCTCACATCAGCCTGAATTCGTCAGCGGGGAGACGATCTCCTATCTTGGCCGCAATTACCGACTTAAACTCGTAGACAATCAGAATAAACCTCTACGTTTCAACGGCCATTGGTTCTACCTCCGCAAAACTGATCGGCCATATGCCCCCAGCCATTTTCGAAAGTGGTATCTGGAGACCGGAACCCCCTGGCTGCGCAGGAGGGTCGGGTCTTGGGAACCGAAAGCCGGCGCAACTCCTTCCCTGATCTCTTTAAGAGATCTCGGTTTTAAGTGGGGGTCATGCGGCAAAAATCGAAACCTTTTCTTCAACTGGAGACTCCTTCAACTTCCCCTGCGTCTGGTCGATTACGTGATCGTCCATGAACTTGTCCATCTGCTTGAGCGCAATCACACCCCTGAGTTCCGGCGCATCATGGATCGGGTTCTCCCTGATTGGCGCGAACGAAAGGCTGAGTTGGAATTGGGCTGGAAACAATATTCCGCTTTCAGAACTTAGTTGCGGAAGTGAGATGATCTGACCGAGATTACACGCAGTTTTTTTCTGGAGGGAAACTGATGAGCTCACAAAGACCCTGCTTTTTCATGATCTGCACGAACAAAACAGAACAGGAATGTCTCGATAAAGGTCTGTTTGGTGATAGGGAATGGCGTCTCCCCTACATCAAATCAGTGCAAACAGGTGATCTCGGTTTCCTTCTCAATGTGTCCCAAGACAGTCTTCTTGGCATATTTGAAGCGGAGAGTTCTGCCAGCCTGAATATCGACCAAACTGCCTGGGGCGGTGGGTTCCCCGCTCAGATAAAGGTGAGACAGGTAGGCGATCTCCAGCGGATAAGGAGCGCCTCAGCCAGTCTTGCTGCCTTCATGACTCTAAAAGAGATTCGTAAGCATCCCAAAAGTTACAGCATCCCGTCGCAAAATGCTTATGGTCCCGATGTTACTCGACAAGTGCTGTCCCTGTTTAAGACTCCAAAGGAGGTTTCTGAACCCAAAAGAAGAGAAGAGCCAGTGGGCTTTATCCCTGAGACTGCGTTGAAGGATGTCGCCGGGCTGAAAGACATCAAGAATTTTGTCTATCAGAGGATCCTCGCACCTTTTGAAGACGACGAAACGGCTTTCTCTCTAAAGCTTAGGGTGGGCGGCGGCATGCTACTTTACGGACCGCCGGGAACTGGAAAAACTCTGATTGCCACGGCGATAGCCGCTGATATACAGGCAAGGTTCATCGATATTAGTCCATCCGTGATCGTCGGCTATCCTGGCGAAGCAGAAAGACGGCTTGAAACTATGTTCGCGGCATTGGAGAAGGAGCCGAGGGTCGTCGTATTTCTTGATGAAGCTGAATGGATTCTTTGCAAGCGAGGAGAGCAGACTTCATCCGTTATGCAGCGGATCACGCCTGTCCTGCTGGCACAGTTGAGCAGGATTTTTAAACAGAGGACAAGACCGATCGTGGTCATAGCCGCGACGAACAAACCTGAGATGATTGATCCTGCTTTTCTGAGACCAGGCAGATTTGACAAAGTTTTTCTAGTGGGACTGCCTGAAAGAGAAGCGAGAAACGACATACTCAAGTCCCAGTTGAGAAGTAGATCCCATCGCCTAGATGAAAAGGAACTGCGAGAATTGACAGATAAATTGGACGGCTACTCTGGAGCGGATATCGAGCACATTGTTGAGGAAGCCGCCTTTAAGGCTTTCGCCAGGAGAAACGAAGGTAAAGGGGTGGCTATCCTCGTTGCAGACATCCAGTCAGCCATTGAAAAGACTCCGAAATCTGTCAGCTCTGAAGAGAACAAGAGATTCCAGGAATGGGCGAAAAAGATAGGGAGATTGGCGTAGATACAACCATGACCCTTATATTGGACAGGAGATGTTTTGCAACTACAGAAGCCACATCAAACTTGAAGGCTCTCAAGAGATTTGCCGTTTTTTCGGTACGGCTAACCTACCTGCCTTGACAGGGCACTCTGTTTCATCCCTCCCGGTACCGGGAATTGTTTTCTTGAGTGATTTAAGGCCGACTTCGGGCTGGCCATTAGCACACCCTGTATTCAATTTCAAAGAACCAAATGTCAGGCCTTCCGCAATTCTTCACCAGGCAACGGAACTCGCCGCAATCAAGTTTTTCAAGATGAACAGAGAAGCGATCATGACCCGGCTGCCGACTTGAGCCACAGAGCCGCATCCACTTTTCTGTTGCCGGCAGACTGCTTCATTCCCTTCTCAATAACCCTCGACATCTTGTCTTTTTGCCCTCACCAATACTTTCCCTCGCGCAGGGGTGACTTTTTCAATCACTGATTAAAAATCTGCTTTTCAATAGAGGGTTTTTTCATCAAGAAAGAGCAGCAGCTCTGATCGTTCCTTCCTTTTCTGTATCTTCCAACAACTCAGATAGTAGAGGATCATTTTTGGCTGCATCCAAGAGCTCGGGGAATTCTCCTCCCATGCGCTGAAAATGGACCTGCTCTAAAATGGCCATGTACACACCGCAGTACCGGTCCGTCCAATATCTCGCCTGGTCGAGGCGGCTTTGCTCTGGTGGACGCGCGCAATCGCTGTTTACAAGTCTTTCTCCAAATAACCTGCACCCTGCTTCCCAGACTCGTTTCATGTATGCCAGTCGATTATCAGGCAGCCGGAGGAGAAACTGCTCTGTACTCTCCGTGGCATGGACGGCCACCTTTCTTTCAAGAGTCGAAATCCTTCTTTCTATGCTATTCATGCCGTTCCCTCTCTCCTTCTAGAAATGGCAGGGCTGTTCTCTGCAAGCTCAAGCAAGGGCTGCAAATCCGGTATTAGCCGGGCGCGCTGAATCATCTCCCTCTCTTTTCCTACGATCCGGTCCTGATGGAGTGCCAATATGAAACTGGTCAGAATGGTTGATGACTGCCTGGTCCAATGACGTGCCTTTTCCTGAATCGTAAGCGACTGCTCAGGCTCCTCGATCGGAGCCCCTCCGAATTCCTTGTGATAGGAAAGACAGGCATTCCTTTGAAAGGCAACCATGTTTGCGGCCTCTTCCTCAGAGAGAGAAGAAAAGGAGAAAGGCTTGTCTTGTATCGTTCTCAGCCTTCCTTCGATCTTTCCTATCCGTTTTTCAATCGTACTGGTGTTCATGCGCGTCCCCTCCTGTTCAAAATCGCCTTTTCAAGCTCTTCAATTCGGAATTCCAAAGTTTCGATTTCAGTTGCCCGTATAGCCAATTCCAGAATTGTCTTTGCCCCGCTTACCCGGGAACTGGCCGGCGCTTTCTCATCCTCCACGATCATGATGAGCGCGTTTATGGCTTTATCTGAAGCCCTCTGAAGGTGTGTTATCGCCTGATCTAAGATCCGCCGCTTCGCTTCCCGAAAGGACACCTTGAACTGATTGTTCTGCTGCCATCTCCACAAAGTGCTCTCCCCTACCCCAGCAGCTTTCGCGGCGTCGGCAAGAGAGTCGTGTTCGAGAAGAGCCTTGATTGCCCTCTCCTTCTTGCGAGTTAATTTTTCCCCGTGCCCTTTCATCTGCCTTCACCTGATTCCATCTGCTATCAAGCTCCGAGCACTTGCTTTTGAGATTCAATCCATGAATCTAAGTCGTTCAGGTCCAGCCACATTTTTGAGCATTCCCCTAACTGGATGACTGGGAGGGTCCCCGAGTAAATTAGTTCCCGAAGGCTGTCCTCGCTTCTGTCCAGGTACTCGGCCGCATGGCGTAGAGAAAGAAGCCTCTGGCGCACTGGATGTACGATCCCTTGCGCACAATTTTTGGCTTTTGTTTTAATCACTTTCCCGGCCATGTAATGGTCTTGTAGTGGTTTTGGAGTTTTGTAATTTCACCTGGCTGCCACTCCCTGCCAGGGACCCCAGTTTTCGCTCTTCCACAACATTTCCAATGTCAGAGTTCATCTTCGGTGGCTCTGCCAGTTGAAAGAGATCGTTGCTCCGCCGTTATCGCGCATCCTGTCCGCGACTCTCTCGTGGAAATGCTTGACCATCTCCTCTTGCGTGAGATTCCCCACAAGGATGGTTGGACGGGAGCACTCATATCTGCCACCTAAAACTTGATAAAAGAGGATCCCATCCGCGTCGCTGGAGAAGGAAACTCCAATCTCATCGATGATCAAGAGATCTGGTTGTATAAATTCCCTAGTCACTTCATCCTCTGAGCGTTCGGCGTCTTGCCCCCAAGTTAGCTTTATGGCCCTGGTCAATTTGTACTCGCTGATATATCGCACCGAATATCCGATCCGCATGAGCTCCCGTCCGATTGCACAGGCAAGGTGAGTCTTCCCGGTCCCTGGCTTGCCGCAGAAGTAGAGAGACGTTCCTCGTGAAAGGTGCTTTTCAAAGCCTCCTATATATCCTTTGGCCACATTTCGGGCGTGATCGATATCTTTTGAATCCCCGATCAGCCCCTCGATCGTACATTTTCGGAAACGAGGTGGGATTCCACTCTCCGTCATGAGGCGACTTATTTTCCTTTTCTGCTCCTCCATACGAGCCTTCACCGCCAATTCCTCTGCACAACGAGGGCACCCTCTGCTGAAAGGAATCTGTTCACCTTGGATCACGACAACCCGGCCCTCATATTCTCCGTGCCGTGGGCAGGTCTTGGGCAAGCCATTTGATTTGATCAGCAGGGGTTCCAGTCCCATAGTCTTTTTCGTTAAGTCGCTCATCTTCTTTCCCTCGCGTCTTCTTTTGACTACTCATTTTCAGGAAAAGCTGACTGAATTGATTCCGCAGGGTTTTGGCCGACCGGATGTTTGCTAGCCAGAACGAGTCTATCTGAGAAAACCGGATCACCCGCTCGACTTCATCCGGTGTTCGTTTGTCCAGCCGGATCAGTCGATCGATTTCTTTGGCCCACTTCTGAAAATCAGGTTCTTTGGACCTTGGATCATTCTTCTGCATCAACAAGAAAAGCAGTTTAGAAAGTCTCATTTCGTCGGAGTCCGATGGGAATAGAGAAGATGGAGTAGGATCAGGAGCAGGAGAAGGAATAGGAGAAGGAGAAGAGCATTGCTCCGAGCATTGTTTAGGATTGCCGATCGCATCATCAGGTAATGCCCATCTTGCCTGCGCTGCTTTTCTGGCTTTCTCGCTTCGCGCATCAGCGTAAGATGCATACTCATTGTGGTCCTTCCAATCATGGACCAGAAAACCAGTTTGTCCTTCGTCGAGGAACCGGAGATCCAGGAGAGTCTTCACGAAGAGTCCCGGTTCTCCCTGCCAATCCGCGGCAATCTCGATGTCCTCGACGCTGTAATGGCCCAGGGCGCCATCCGGACGATTTTGACTCACAAAGGCCCATAATCTGATGAGTGAATAGAATGCTCGGTCCCCGAGTCTTCTCATGAGCTTCACGGCCTTTGGGTGAGTTGGCAGTGATACTGAAACTCTGAAATCCTTGTTCATGTCTTCACCTGTATTAACACTCAGTACTCGTCACCGCTCCCGCCTCATCGGATTCTTGGCCTCCTGCTGATTCTTCAGCCACTCCATTACTTCTGAAATCCGAAACCGGAGATATTTGCCAACTCTAATGCAAGGTATTTGTCCGTTTCGGCTTCTGCTGTATATCCAACTTTTCTCAATCTTCAGATAATCAGCGAGTCCCGCCACATCCACTAATGGTTCCTGTGCTTCCATGTCTTTCCCCTCCTCAAAAATAAATGAGCCAAGGTCTCGTACTGAGTACCTTGGCTCACCAAGATAGATGATCCTCAAAAAATATCTAGAATGCTAACTCAGTTTTTTCCCTCCAGTTAGCTTCCTCTTTTTAAGGCGGTCAGCAGTCTATTAATTGTGACATCTTCACTCTCCTTCTCAACTAGAGGCCTGCAGGCTTTGATAAGTCTCAGGAAAGGTCCCGCCCCCTTCCCAGGATTTTTTCCGGTTACCTGCTTGTACCAATCGGCCATTTTCAAAATGTAACTATCAAGTAATGAATCAGGGATGGGCCCACCCTTTCTTCTTTTTCGTTGCCGGATACTTTTGATTATCTCCAGGGGGAGTCTGTCTGTCCGAGGGACAAAGCGCACCTTGTCTGAGTTCAAGTAGGCAAGGAGTTTTTCAGGGTCATTCATCATCTCTTGCATTTTGATCTCCATATCGCTGAGGCGAACTAGCTGCTCGACTTCCTTTATTGCATTAGGAAACACCATTTTGATTAGAAGTTGCCGATATGCGGGAGCCTTCCTAAAAACGTTTTCCCGGTCCTGCAAGCTAGCAAGCAACTTCTGAGCCCTGTTCCTGAGCTTCCGATAGAATTCGCAATATTCGCCTTTCGACAAGAAGCGCTGATCAGAGACATAAGGTTCGCGACTGTCCCTGTAAGCAAGGTACCCTTCATGAATGAGCGCCAACTCCTGAATTTGCTTCTGATTCAATTCGCGCTTCAACGCAACACTCGCAGCCTGGGTTAATTGTTCAATTATTTCCGATTCCATGCATTTCCTCCTGATGGCCCCTGGAGAGAAACCGGACAGATAGACTGGGTTCCCACTTTTTTCAATCAGCCCGACTTCAGCTATCTAACACGCGATCTCTGTCTTGAGTGCTGACACAATGACTTATTTTGATGGTGTATCATCCTGCTATCTCAAATACAATGAAAGTTGTGAACGAGCAGACAACACACCGTTCCCGCTTTGGTGAAATAAACGCACGTGAGAGGTCCCTCTTCATAGTCGTCCAGGCGTGGATTCGGTCTTACAAATAGGATCGAATTTTGAATTGATGATTCCTTCCAGAGAAAATACCCTTGATCTTGATTCCTTCGAAATCACAGTCTATCCCGGATAAGGGGATCCTGACCAAGGTGAAATCCTGTATGCGCGACCGTAAGGTGATCCACGCATCGGAAGACCGGCAAGCGGCTGTGGAGAAGGCAAATGAGGTTAAAAGCTGGCGACGACGCGGGTAAGCAGCCCTTGTTTTCGTACTTCACGCCTCCTGTGCGGACACTTGTCGAAAAATCTTCTGCACCAGGATAGGCTGGTAGTTGTTCAAACATAATCAAATGTCATTGGTTATCCGTTGATTTGACATCCCTCTGAGGTGCAGGCTGAAGATAGAGCAAATTAAGATAGTGTCTATTGGGGTCTAATGCCACTCACCTGAGGCGCTCTCGACGCTGGATTTTCGAGAATGGGCGCATGGAAGAAAAGATGTGCCCGCTTAGATTCTTGATACCTCGCAGAGCTGGGACTTGAACCCCGGGTAGCCAGAGATGGGATCCAGGTACCCCGGATCGATGAGAAGATTCGCATCCGCATCGGGCCATGCATGATAAAAATTCACCACACCCGGCGCTACTATGTCTGTGAGGTTGGCTCGAACCCGCAGAGCGGCCCGGGGAGTGGAAAGGGAAATCCAGTCTCCGTCAGATATTCCCCTTTCAGCTGCATCCTTGGGATTAATGTCCGCACTGGCCCCCGGCCGCAACCCCCTTGTCCAACCCAACCTGAAGGTTCTCGAATGCACGTACATTGGAAGCCGTGCCCCGGTGGTCAGGATTAGAGGGAATTTCTCAGCCACCTCTGGTGTAGACCGGGGGCTCAGCCGAGGCTCCTGATACTGGGGAAGCGGATTCAGCCCGAACTCCTTCAAAACCGTAGAGACGAACTCCATTTTTCCGGTTGGCGTTGGGAACCCCATTTTCTCGTATTTTCGGTATGGCGGCATTTTGAAGTTCTTCAGATGCAGGCCTGCAGAGTGTTTTTTTAGTTCCGCCACAGTGAGACCGGAGGGTTCCAGTAGCCAGTCGATTGAGGCCTCATACCCCTTCTGCATCAGAGTGTCATCAGGAAGCATCCTACGAGCAAGATCAAAAATAATGTCAGCATCGGAACGAGATTGCCAGAGAGGATCAATCACTGGCTGCGACCACATCACGAAATTTTCCATCCAGAAACGAAGCTCACTCCGCTCAAAGGTGGTGCAGGCGGGCAGTAGCAGATCGGAAAATTTTCCAGTCTCAGTCATAAAAAGGTCTACGTTTACCAGGAAGTCGAGTTTCTTCAGACTCTCCAGCATGAAGTCGGACCCAGGCCACATGCGATACCTTATGCCAAATGCCAGCATCGCCCGGATAGGATAAGGCTTGCCGCTGTGAATTTGAAAGGGAATATGCACGGCCTGCGCTTCCGGAATCAATCTACTCCATACGGGATAAAGATCCTCTCCCACCCTTGGAGGCATGTCATTCCAGGCGCGAACCTGCTTAAATTCATCTTCTCTTGAAGAGGCGGCGGTGGAGATATTAAGCCAAGTGGGGGGAACCACATAGTTCCCCCCCGGCTGGTCGAAGTTACCGGTGAGGCCTATGAGCGCGGTGAGCGCCCTATGATTCTGCACACCATTTGTGTGATGTACCGTCGGGCTTGCACTCGGTAGCAGAGCCGCCGGCTTGGTCGTGGCATAAAGCCTTGCCGCCTCGATGATAGAGTGGGAAGGAACCCCGGTGATGTCCTCTGCTACGGCGGGAGAAAATCCCCTCACGTAATCCCGATACTCTTCAAACCCGTGGGTCCACTTTTCTACGAACTCACGATCAAAGAGTGCTTCTTCAATGATTACATGCGCCATCCCCAGGGCCAGAGCCCCTGATGTGCCGGGCCTGATACGAAGATGGACCGCAGCATGGCGGGTCATGGGGGTGATGAGCGGCCCCACTTCGATGATCTTAAGTCCCTTCTCAATGGCATCCATTAGCTTCCGGGTGGTAGCGGTAGTCGAATAGAATGGATTTTGGCTCCACACGAGAAGACAGCGGGCATTCGGGAGGTCCGGCCCGCCGAAGCAACCGTAATTGAGTCTTGCGGCCAGAGCCGTGGCCCGGTGGCAAGTGCTGGACTCGGTGCAGAAGTTCGGAGATCCGAAGCTGTGGGCCAGCCGCTGTAGGAAGGGCCGGAACCACTTTGTATATCCCGCATAGAACACAACCGACTCTGGTCCAGTATCCTCCTTGATCCTAAGAAGTCGCTGGGCAATGGTGTCAAGGGCTTCTTCCCAAGATATGGCCACGAAATCTCCCGATCCCCTCTCCCCCCTTCGGAGAAGGGGTGTGCGGAGTCGATCCTCGTGGTAGATGTACTGTCGGCTGGCCGATCCCTTGGAACACAAGGCACCCTGGTTGTGAGGGTGATCATTGTTTCCTTCCACCTTGATAATGACCCCGTCTTTGATATACGCATTAATGCCGCAGTGCGTCAGAGCATTGCAGATGGAGCAAAATGTCTTACGGACTTGGATGCCATTGGCTCCAGGTACCTTGCCGTGCAAGGCCATTCCCTTATTCATGGGAGTTCAACCCCTCCTTGCGATACATTTTTCAGATCAGACCTACTCCGTTCGATGCGAGGGTTTTGTTCCTTTTTTCGCCTGAATCCTCCGTATGCGAGGAGTAGAAGTGCAATGAAGAGAATCGCTACGGTAATGGGACGCGTAGTGAATATCATAAAGCTCCCATTCGAAAGGATAAGAGATTGGCGGAACGAATTCTCCATGATTGGTCCTAGGACGAACGCCAGACACAAAGGTGCCACTTCATATTGGTTCTTTCGTAGGATATACCCAGCCAACCCCGCTATCATCATCACCAGAACATCTAAGACGTTGTTGTTCACGCTGTAGGATCCCAGGATGCAGAAAAGAATTATCAGGGGCGACAAAATCCTTTGCGGTATCCTCAGCAACTGGACCCATAATGGGATAAGAGGAAGATTCAGGATCAAGAGCATCAGATTGCCGATGTACATACTTGCCACAACACCCCAGAAGAGCTCACGATGAAGAGAGAGAAAGAGGGGACCGGGTTGGGCTCCATGGATCATTAGAGCACCTAACAGTAACGCCATAATCACTGTTGAGGGAATGCCCAGAGTGAAGAGAGGGATGAATCCTCCGCTGGAAGCGGCATTGTTGGCGCTCTCCGGTGCTGCGACTCCTTCAATGATGCCGGTGCCGAACTTTTCAGGATGCTTTGAGAACTTTTTTTCTAACGCATAGGAGATGAAAGATGCCAGAAGCACTCCACCGCCTGGAATCGTCCCGACCAGAAAGCCGACAACAGTTCCTCTCGAAATCGGCATGATGGAATCGCGCCAATCTTTAAGCGAGGGGAGATACCCCCTGATTTTCGATCCGATATTGGCAACGGACATCTTAACCGACTCTCCCATATTCATCAGAACTTCTGAAACCCCGAAGAGTCCGATGGCTATAGGGCCCAAATCCAATCCAGAGGTAAAGTGGACGATGCCGTAAGTAAATCTTTCTCTCCCTGCCATAGCGTCAATTCCGATCAGACTGAGGCCGAAGCCTACCACTGCCATGATCAAGCCCTTAATGATCGATCCTTTCGAAATGGATGTCAAAATGACGAGCCCCAGCACCATTAGGGCAAAAAACTCGGGAGGTCCAAATTTTAAGGCTATTTGAGTCAGAGGGTCAGCAATCAGCATTAGGCCTATGGTCCCTGCCGTCCCTGCGATAAAGGAACCGAATGCCGCAATACCAAGGGCTGCACCTGCTCTACCCTTTAAAGCCATTTGATGTCCGTCAAGACACGTCATGACGGAGGAAATCTCACCAGGAACATTCATCAGGATTGATGTCGTGGAACCCCCGTACTGGGTACCATAGTAGACACCAGCCAATAGAATGATCGCAGCGGTTGCATTCATTGAATAGGTAAGAGGCAGGAGCAATGCAATGCCACCCAGGGGACCAATCCCGGGCAGTACACCGAGCAAGGTCCCCAGAGTAACTCCCAAAAAGCAATAAGAAAGATTTACCGGCTGGAGAGCGATCTGCAGACCACCCAGCAGATTGCCGATCGTTTCCATACTATCCTATCAGACCCGAAGGAAGGTTTAAGTTTAAGATATAACCGAAAAAGAAATAGCTCAACAATGTGGAAACGAAAGCGCCGAACAGAACCCATCCCCACGGTTTTGTGCCCATCACTCGGAAAAGGAAGAGCATCAGAGGGAACGTGGCCAATAAGTAACCCAGTGTCTTGAACAATGGAATATAGAGCAGGAGGGGACAGAAAATGCAAAACACATCGGCCCCCAAACGCGGGCCTTCATGCCGGCTTTTTCGCCGCGAAAAAGTCTGGTAAATCAAGAGAGAAGACAGTGCAAAGAGGCACAGGGCCAATAGAAAAGGAATAAATCCTGAGCCCGGAGAAGCAGGCACGCCTAATCCTAGGCGAATGGATTCGACTCCCAAGAAGACGCTTAGTAAGAGCCAAAGCAGCCCGTCAGCATAAATCATCATCTTCGATTAAACCCCAGATGTTCTCTCTTCATTGTGCCAGAATTCCCAACTCCCTCATCAACGGAACGGCTGATTCCTCTGCTTTCAGAATAACTTCATCCACAGCCCGTGGCGGGAAGTACGCCCTTTTCAATCCCATTGTCTCAGCCAATTGGACAAACTCAGGATCTTCAACCGTCTTCTTGAAGGCATCATGCAGTACCTTCACCTTGTCGGGAGGGACATCCTTATGGATAGCCACATAGATGATGGGATTCTGACTGCTGACATCAGCATAGCCTCTTTCTTGAGCTGTCGGTATATCCGGCAATTCCTTTATCCTCTCACTCGTAAACACCACCACAGGCTTGAGTGTTCCTGCGTCAAGCAGTTTTTTGATTCCGGAAATCTCAGTTACTCCGGCTGGAACATGACCTCCAAGAACGCTGCTCACGCACTCGGCACTGCCTTTGAAAGGCACGTCGCTGAACTCAAGTTTGGCACTCTTGAAGAAGAGGACCCCCTGAATGTGAATCGATGTCCCTCTTCCTGAGTGGCTGAATTTCATCCACCCCGGGTTTTTCTTTCCATAAGCGATAAGATCATCCAGTTTTGCATAGGGCGAGTCGCCTTTCATGAATAGAAGTTGTCTGAATTCGCCAAATCCCAACAATGATTTTACATTCGCCGGGTCAAATGGAATTTTCTGTTGATGGGCAGCGAGGCTCTTAAAGGCGGTTGTTACGACTGCAATCGTGTGACCGTCCGGCGCTGACTTTGACAGCTCATTCATAGCAACCGACTGTCCGGCGCCCGCCATGTTCGTAACGACTAAGGGCTTGGAAAGGTATTTAGGGGCAATTTTTGCAACGGCTCTGGCAGCCAGATCCACAGAACTTCCAGCGACGAGCCCCACCAGGCATTGAATGGGTTTTTCTGGAAATTTCTTCTCTTCTGCCGTAGCCTTGGTTGGCCCCATGAAGTAAAATAAGGAGAGAGTGATAGCAGCTGCTGACAACCTAATCCATTTTTTCATGACGAACCTCCGTTTTATTTGTTTACGACGGTTACACAGACCGGCCCCCAAAGAGATTTTCTGCAAACTCTTTGAAAGAACCCGGCGCCGCATAGAACACTTTGGGTCTTGTTCGACAATTAGGCAAAAGTGTCTCAGTCCGTTCGGTGGCCAGAAGCTGCCGGATCCTGCTCTCGGGATCGTCCAGATCACCGAAAACCAAGGCTTCGGTGGGGCATGATTCGACACAGTGAGGGATCTTTCGATTGTTGAGGTCCGATGCACAGAAATCGCAACCGTCCGCTACCTTCAAGGTCTTATTCATTCTTCGCACCCCATATGGGCATGCGAAAACGCACAATTGACATCCGACACATCTGGCTGGATCAACGGCCACTATGCCATCGTCTGTCTTGTGGCAGGCCCCGAACCTGCATACTGCAACGCACGGCGGGTGTTCGCAATGCATGCAGGTGAGAGGAAATAGCCACCTCGACACGTCCGGGTACTCGCCGACAGTGGTATCCACGAGTCTGATCCTCTCCGGATCGCCGGGTTGGATCCTATGCCAGTTTTTACACCCCACCACACAACTGTAACAGCCGATACATCGGCTCACATCAACATAAAGGCCATAACGGGCCATTTATTCCACCTCCTGGATGGCTTTCTCGTTCTCAGGGGGCAGTCCCTTTTCTATTCTCACGAGCGTATTCTTTGTGATATCGCCCGTGATGCTGTCTTTCTGTCCCCAATCATAGAGCAAATTCGGATTAGCTCCTCCTTCAAGGGGGGAGGTTTCGCCTAAACCGAGGGCTTCGCACCCTTGCCACCATCCGTGCTGGCCCATCAACAGATTGGGGCGAATCGTTGGAACAAGAACAGCTACCGCCTTGGCCCTGCCATGTCGTGAGACGATATCCACCCAGTCTCCGTCCGATATTGACCACTTCTTCGCGGTTTCAGGATTTATCCTCACAACGGGATGCTTCTGGATCTCGCGAAGCCATGGAATATTCCTCATCCATGCGTGCTGGTTCATATAGTGAGAATGCTCGTCGGTGAACATAAGAGGGTACGCTTCGGCCCCTTCTCGATCGATCTGTGGATCTTCAGCCTCGCCAAGATAGGTAGGTAAGGGATCGAAACCTTTCTCCGCAAAGACCTTGCTGTAAAGCTGGATTTTTCCACCAGGGAGTTTTTCAAAGAGCGTTTCGAACCGCTCCCGGCGATCCATCCATTCAGTCCTCGGCAGGTAGATGCCCTTAAGACGATTTTCAATCAACTGCTCATAGGAGATGTTTGTGGGTCGAAGGTAATCATTCATCATTTGCTTGTACTCGCCGTTCCAGAAATCTTCCTTCATGCCGAGCCTGCAGGCGAGATCCAGGATAATCTCGATTTCATTCCGACTTTCCCCCAACGGTTCTATGACCTTGCTGGATGTGGCAAGGTGGTTCTGCCAGATGGCAGGCTGTCCCTCACATTCGTATCTCGTCGCAGCCGGAAGCACAAAATCGGCGAGTCTTGCGGTCGGTGTCATGGTTACGTCCACCACAACCAACAACTCCAGCCTCCTGAGGGCCTGATCGATCAGAACTGGATTGCGTGCCGTGCTGAGCGGATTGGACCCGAAAATCATCATGGCCCGTGGACGATAAGGTCGACCCGTCAAAAGTGCCTCAATAACACTAGGGAAGTGAGTGACGGTTTTCCCCCGGGAGGAGATGTAGAAATTTTCCCCGTCGAGGAGCTTTCCTTTGACCTTTTCCGAGAGTCTTGCGCGAAATGTGTCGAACCCAAGGTGGGCAGCGGAATCCATCCACACGTTTCCGCCTGGTCGGTCCAGATGACCAGTGATCGCCATCAGAATGGGAACAGCCATTCCAAAAGAGTGGAGGTCTCGTTTCTGCGGGGCCTCGGATACGCGGATACACGCGCGTTTTGTCGTTGCATACAGACGGGCAAGTTCTATGATCTCGCCCAAAGGGATGTCAGTGATCTTCTGCGCCCATTGCGGAGTATATTCCTTAATAAACGATTTGAGTTCCTCGAAGCCTTCGCACCAA
>Ga0068714_10002425_pt1 | contig 24129 bp, 16 predicted proteins | sample MTBNYHSulfiMetaG_FD_62988 | JGI IMG/M metagenome (GOLD analysis project Ga0068714, IMG submission 62988) | Enrichment culture microbial communities from rom New York Harbor, USA that are MTBE-degrading - MTBE-NYH (New York Harbor Sulfidogenic)... | ecosystem: Environmental > Aquatic > Marine >... | reverse complement strand
AGTGGCGGCGACAGGAGCCAGCGACAGGGCCAGGGTCAGCGGCAGGGGGCAGTGGACAGCGACGGTGAGCAGCGTCAGCGTCAGGGGCAGCGTCAGCAGACAGCGTCAGGGGCAGCAACAGCGACAGCTGCAGCGCCAGCGAGCGGGGGCGGGGCTGGCCGTGGCGGGGCGAAGGCATGGTCACCTCCGGGTCGTCCATGCCGCTCGATCGGGTAGCTGCCGGGGCGGCCGGCGTCAAGGGCGAGCCGGCCGAGATGCCTGTCAGGGTGGTGATTCGAAGGGACTCGGTGCCGAGGCGCGCCTGCCGCGCGACCAGGTGGCTGGAGCCCCCGCAGTGTCGCGCAGTCGGCAGAATTGTCCGTTGAATGCTGAAACACTATTGAAATTTCTTTGAGGGCAGTCATGATAAATGCCGTTAAAGGGCTGTAGGTTCGACAATCCAACAGACTGCTTGCAAACAACAATTGCGAGCATTATCTTGGTTTGCGGATGTCATGTTGGCGGCGAATGGAGGTGAAGATGAGTCGCAGGATGAGTGCTCTCTCTCTCTCTCTCTCTCTCTCTCGGTGCCACTGCTCCTGCTGGGTGTGACCGCCGCTGAGGCGGTCAAGGTCACCCTGGAGAAAGAGCCCGTCTTCAGTGACCGCGGGGGGCTCGTGGGCCACCGCGACGTCGACCCGGCGCTGCTCGCCGACCTCAGGGTGACGCTCCTCGCAGACTACCCGACCTACCTGGCCGGCGAGGTCGCCGAGGCCGACCTCGAGCGGTTCCAGCGCCTGGCGGTCGACCGGGCTCTTTTGACTTCGGTCCGGCGCGACTGGGACCTGGTCCGGGTTAACGGGTACGTCTTCACGTCGCAGGGCGAGCCCACGGGGGTCCCCCCCGAGCTGCTGGTCACCCGGTACGAGGGTGCGCTCGCGCTCTGCCTGGTGCAGCTCGAGGCGCCTTTGACCCCCGAGTGGCAGGCTGCCCTGGCCCGCGCCGGGACCGTCGTCGCCTACTTCCCCGAGAACACCTTCCTCGTGCGTAGTCCCAGCCAGGACATGGAGCGCCTGCGGGAGCTGAACGGGGTGCAGCACGTGAGCCTGTTCCAGCCGGCCTACAAGGTGCACCGATCGCTGCTGGACGCCGCCGAGGCGCTGCCGGTGAGCCTGGAGCTGGACGCCGGGCAGGACCTCGCGGTGGCGCAGGCGTTCGTTCAGACCCTGACGTCGCAGCCCCTCCAGGTGCGCGGCATCGGACGCTTCGCTTACGCTCACGCGAGCCTGAGCCGATCGCAGATCGTGGCGTTGGCCCGCCGGCCCGAGGTGCTGTGGCTTGAGCCGACGATGGTGGCTGAGCTGTCGGGCGAGCGCGAGGCCTGCGTGGTGGCCGGCCAGGTCGATCCCGCCGGGCTGCGGCCCCTGCGCTACCCAGGCGACCCCGGCGGGCACCAGGACTGGCTGCGCAGCAAGGGTTTCTGCACCCCGACCGTGGCCGACCCCGGGTGCATGGTCTACTGGACCAAGGTAGGGGTGGTGGACAGCGGTCTGGACCTGACGAAGTGCCTCGCGTACAACCCTGAGACCGGGGTCTGCAGCCAGTGGGACGCCAGCAACCGCCGGCACCCGGACCTTGACCACACCTCAAACATCGACGAGGGTGGGCCCTGTCCGCCCGAAGGTGTCGCCGGTATCGAAGGCGTCGAAGGTAACCCGGACTGCGTTGGGCCGGTCATCGTGAACCGGTTCTTCTGCGGCGGCTCGGCGGCCGGCTACCCGTGTTACGTCGTGCCGCAGGGGCCACCGTACCCGCCACCCGTCCCGTACTGGGACTTCTCTGACACCGCCTATGTGGGCTACGGGCATGGGACCGCGGTTGCCTCGATCATCGTGGGCAACCCGCTCCACGGGGAGCCGCAACCGCCTTCCACTGACAGCGAAGGGTTCCTCCGGGGCAGCGGGATCGCGCCCTCTGCTCAGGTGGTGGTGGCAAGGTTCGACGAGCTTGCGGTCGGTCCTGGCGGAGGCGTCGGCATGCGCGACAGCGACTATTCACACCTGGTGAGGAAGGTGACTGCTCGCGGGGCGAGGTTCCTGACCAACAGCTTTAACGTCTACGCCGAGTACGACGGGCGCCCGGGCACCCAGTACACCCTCTTCTCCAAGACCGCGGACCTCCTGGTGCGGGACGCGGACGGAGAGTGGGGCGGCGAGCTGACGCAGACTACCCTCGTGTTCTCAGCCGGAAACCTGAGGCGGGTGTACCCCAACCCCTGGCCCCAGGGTTGGACGCTCTCCCCGGCGAACGCCAAGAACGTGATTGCGGCCAGCGCCTCGCGAGGGTGGTTCGAGAGCGGTGGCGCCCCCCATCCCACGTGCCCGGTAGAGCCCACCGACCCCCACTACGTCCGCGACATCGTGGGCGGTGAGATTCTCAACATCGAGGAGGGGCACTCGTGGCACTCCCGTCGGGCCTACCCCGGTGAACCCGGAAGCGCTGGCAACCTTCCGCGCTTCAAACCCGACCTTGTTGCCCCGGGGACCTACGTGGCGGCAGCACGCACGCGATGGCACATACCCGTTCCCGACGAACCTTATCTGTGTTTCGGCGGGACCAGCGCTGCGGCGCCTGCGGTTGCGGGGGCGGCTATCCTCGCCGAGGCGTGGTACTACTACCAGATCGGGGGCGTTCTCCCCTCTCCAGCCATGGTGCGGGCGATGCTCGTGGCTCACGCCGAGGACCTGGCGGGAGGGACGGACCACTTCCCACCTGGAGCCACGCCGCCGTCACCGACGACCTTGCCCCACTCCCCGTCGATCGCGCAGGGTTGGGGGCGAGTCGACCTGGACGGGCTCCTCCAGGAGCAGGTGCCGGTCGTCGCGCTGGACCAGGACCACGGCAGCGCTGGGCGGCGGTTCACGGCCAGTGGGCAGTGGTGGTCCGCTCAGCTCCAGGTCGCCGACCCCGGGCAGGACGTCCTCGCGGTGATGGTCTTCACCGACGCGCCATCTGAGGTTCCGGCGGTGGACCTCAAGGTCAACGACCTCGACCTGAGGGTGTTCAAGATCAGCCTCGTGCCGGGTGGTGGACGCCAGTACTGGGGTAACCACTTCGCGACCAACTCATGGTACTCGCGCGACACGGCCGGCCAGATTCTCCCGTCCCTCCCGGAGGATCGGCACAACACGGTCGAGGTGATCCGGGTCCCAGCCGGAGAGCTCATCGGCACGTTTGTGGTGAGGGTCAAGGCGACCACCGTGGTTGCGAAGGCAGTGCCCGGCCTCGACGGTGGTCCTTCGATCCCCAACCAGGACTTCGCGCTCTACGTGTTCAACGCCTTCCCGGTTCAGGAGTGACTGGAGGTCACCATGCTGCGTGCGACGATTCTGCTCGTAGGAGCTGCGCTCTTGCCGTTCGTTGCATCGTCCCAGGAGCTGTTGGTGTTCCCGGCAGTGACCGATGAGGCGCCGGGGCTCCACGACAGTCTGTGGGTGACCGTGGTGAGGGTGGTCAAGCTGGATCCCCAGGACACGGTGACCCTACGGCGCAAGTGGGTCTGTTTGCCCGGCGGCGGGTTTGTCGACGATCTGAACACTGGTCCGGTGTGGCAGCTGCAGGGCAACTCGCAGCGGTTGGCGGTGATCTGGGGCGGGGACCTCCTGGTCGGGACTGACGCGTCGACCGGGGCGGTGGCGCTCGAAATCGAAGGGGGAGCGGTCCTCGCACACGCTCGGGTCGTTGACGTGCTCCGCGGCCTCTACGGTTCCGGGTCTGTCGCCTTTGGTCAGGGACAGCTCACGCCCGCGCTCAGAGATCCGCTCAGCGGAGCCTCGCACATCCCCTGGCTCGGAGGGTGCCTGAACAGCCCCTGCGCGCTGACCCCGCCGGTGGCCTGGAACTATCTGCGGAACAACATCGGCATGGTCAACCCTAACCCGGAGACCCTGACGCTACGGGGGACCGTCATCCCGATCGCGCCCCGCCTCTACCCCCCCCTCTGGCGATTCGACGAAGTGTGGGACGACCCACCGGAGACGTTCGAGGTGCGGGTGCCGCCCTATGGTTGGCTGCAGTTCCCGTGGTCAGCCTCACACCGCTATGAAGATCCAGCTTGGGGAGCCCTCATACCGACAGAAGGCTTCGTGGTCAGCCTGACCCCCGAACCGGACCTGCCGTACTACGCCTACGCGTCGGTGGTGTTCACGCCGGACCCGGAGTCGGGCGTACCGCTGTTCAGCGACCCCATGTACGTCCCCGCGGAGCCCGGCTACGTTGTTCCATTTGCGGAGGCAGCATTCCCGCAGTAGTGCGCGAGAGACCGGCGACGAGCAACGCTCGTCGGTGTGCGCCGTGGCTCACCTGCGATGGCGCCCCGCCCCGAGACGACCCAGGGCGACAAGACTCACTACTGCGCACACCACCCCCCACCAGTCGCCCCAGCGGCTTCGCGGGGTGAGCCCGGCCATGGGCTGGACCCGCTCCAGGAGAAACCCCGGCCGCCCCACGTCGAGGCGCTGGGTGACCCGGCCGGTGGGGTCGACGAAGCCGGAGATCCCGGTGAGGGCAGCCCGGGCCAGCCAGCGCCGGCTCTCGGCCGCCCGCAGCACGGCCTGGGCGAAGTGCTGCGCCGGCGCCGACGAGAAGCCGTACCAGCCGTCGTTGGTAACGGTGCCGAGGAGGCCGGCGCCGAGTCTCGCCTGCTTCGCCACCAGGTCTGCGAAGGTGATCTCGTAGCAGATGGCGACCCCGAGGGGGACCCGCGCCGGCAGCAGTCGGACCTCGTCGCCCGGGGTGAAGGAAGGGACCTCCCGCACCAGCGACCGGGTGAAGGCGAAGCGGCCCAGCAGCGGCACGTACTCGCCGAAAGGGACCAGCCTCACCTTGTCGTACCGCTCGGGGGACACCCCGGCGCCGCTCACCAGGTAGGCGGCGTTGGTGTAGCCGCCGTCGTCGGTCGCGCCGATGGAGTTGACCACCGCTTCGACCCCCAGTCGCCCGGTCAGCGCGGTGAGCGCGGACTCCAGCCCCGGGTCGAGGTCGAGCCGGGAGGGGACGGCGCTCTCCGGCCACAGCTCCAGCTCGGCGCCGGCTGCAGCGGCGTCGGCGGCGAGGCGGAAGACCCGGGCGTAGATCTGGTCCCACTGCTCCGGGTCCCACTTCTCCTCCAAGGTGGTCCCGGGCTGTAGCACCGCCACCGCCACCGGTTCCCCGACCGGCCGCGGCGGCGGGGACAGCGCCGTCGCCAGGGCCAGGAGCAACGCCACCGTGCCCAGGGAGGCGGCGCCGGACCGTCGGGTCTCGCCGCGCAGCAGCCCCCACAGGCCGGCGCCGCAGGCGGTAAGTGCCCACCCGAGCCCCGAGGCGCCCCACACCGGCAGGGAACCCAGCGCGGCGGGCCAGGCCGCCAGGCAGGCGGCGGTGGGGTTCCACGGGAACTGGTACGGCGGCCACTGGCGGAACGCCTCGAACGCGGTCCAGGCCAGCGGCAGCAGCCACACCCGCAGCGCGGGCCGGGCCAGCCAGGCCACGGTCGCGGTGGCCGCCCAGGTCAGCCCCAGCAGGCCCGCCATCACCAGCAGGGAGACCACCGCCAGGGGCAGCGGTAGCCCGCCGAAGACGTGCATCACCGACACCACCCAGCTGGTGGCCACCGCCCAGTGGACGGTTCCGGCCAGCTGGCCGAGAGCGATGGCTGTGCGGGCCCGCTCGGCGCGGTGCAGCGACTCGAGCAGCAGGCCCGGGAAGAGCAGCGCCAGCGGCGCCCAGCCCGGGCCGGGGAGGGCCAGGGCGAGGGCGAGCCCGGCGGCGGCGGCGAGCAGAGGGGCACGCAGTGGGGCGAACCGGGGGCGGCTCACGGCAGGTGTCACTCGCTGATGACGCGCGCCGGGCAGACGAAGGAGATCCCCTGCGACGAGTACACGCCGATCATCACCGTCTCCACCACCGGGACGTTGACCGTCCGGTCCGACCGCCACCGAACGATGAAGTTGGCGCCGGAGCCGCCGGTGGTGTCCTTCTCCTCGATGTAGTAGTCGACCGTCTCGAGGGGCCGCAGCACCACCGGCGCCTCGAGGTGGCTGCGGACGAACGAACCTGCCGTGTCGTAGTAGTCCACGCTGGTCACGGTGATCTCCGAGGCAAGGTCCGCGTTGCGGATGCTCAGGGTGCAGGCCAGGTCGAAGGGCCTGGCCTTGGGCCCCCAGTACACGTGGGAGTACACCGGGACGTAGAGGGTCTGACCGCGGGCGACCTGCGGCGCGGGCACTTCCGGCACGGGCGCCGGGTGGCGCAGGGCTCCGGGTGTCGGGACGAGCTCACTGCCGGCCCGAGGGTTGACCTCGGGCGGTGCGGCCGGTGGGGCGGCGGCGGGTCGAACGGTCCGGTCGCCGCCGCACGCGAGGAGCGTGGCAAGCACCACAGCGAGGAGGTGGAGGCGAACCATGGCAATCCCCCTGGCAGAGCATCGTATCAGGCGGGCGGGTGCTGGGTGACCGGCGCTGCCTCCCGGACCGGAACCGGGCGGCCCCCGGCGCATGGGCCCGACTCCCCGCGGTCCGGTGGGATCGGGATCACGAGAGGGAGCTGCCCCCTGTCCTCGAACCACGCCGACCCTTCGAGGACCAGGTCGAGCTTGAGGTCCGCGTCGTCGGGCCACCCGCCCGCCGGGGCCGGTACCCGCAGCTGGAGCTCGATCGTCGCGCCGGGATACACGTCGTGTGGCAGGTCCATCCGATGGTGGTCGCGGTCGAGGACGCCGCCGTTTCGCCGCCACAGCTGAGCACCCAGCCGGACGCACCCGGCGTCGAGCTCGCCGAGGCCGACCTCGCGAGCGCTACGCCAGCGGTTCTCGCCGGCGTTGGTGAGCCGGAGCCTGACGCTGAGTGCCCGGTCAGGCTCCCAGGTGGGTGGGTCGACAAGGGCCATGACGCAGTCAACCGAGGAGATGTCCGGCCCGCTTCCGTCCGGGTCCCGGAGCGTCAACCGGAGCGGAGGTTGACCGCGCTGCTCGAACCAGCAGACCCCCTCGCACACCAGGTCCACCTTCAACTGGCAGGGTGAGGGCCAGCCCGAGGCGGGTGGCGCGACCGACAGCGACAGGGGCACGGTCTGCCCGGGCGGGACGTTCTGGGGCAGGTCGAGGCGGAAGTGGTCCCGCTGCAGCACGAGACCGTCCGCGCTCAAGAGCTGTGCGCCCAGCCGTACGAGCCCGGTCGGGACGCCCTCCGCGAGGGGGGAGTGGGCGGAGTACCACACGGTGTCACCGGCATTGGTCACCGAGAGCTCGAGGCGAACCACCCCGGAGCCCACCTCCCGTTCGAGGCGGAGGACCTCGAGACGGTAGGCCAGCCGATTGGGGTATCCGCTGGTGAAGTGCAGCCTCCTGCCGTCAGCCCGCAGGCGGACCCCGTCCAGGAAGGGGCGCCTGATGCCGCAGCGGGTCGGGTGGCATTGGGGAGAGGGCGTCGCCGTGTTGACCTGGCGCCGGAGTCGGTTGTACCCCTCGCCAAACCAGATCTCCTCGAACGTCTGCTGCTCGAGGTTCCCCAGGTGCACGTTCTCGGCGAGGAGACAGCAGTAGGCGACGTTGCCGTCCGGCTTGACGACGACGTCCTTCCAGGGAACGCCGCAGGAGTAGGTGGTGTCGGGTCCGTAGGGCTCGGGAAGGTGGGGACCCATGCGGTCCGGTGGGAGCCTCGACCGGAGCTCACCGGCATGGGCGGCAAGGCCAGGATCCGTGCCGCTCAGCTCCGGGCCGACGAGGAACACTCCCCGCGTCACCGCGCGCTCCAGCGCCCGGACGAGGGCGCGGTCGACCTCCCGGGGAGAGTCCAGGAGCGACAGGTTCTTGAGCGGGATGTTGTCGGTGTAGAGGTGGTGGACGAAGACCTGCTCCGCGCCGACGTCCGCGGCCAGGTCGACGATGTCTGCCAGCTCGTGGAGGTTGCGCCGGTGGATGGTGGTGTCGAAGCGGAGGCAGAAGCGGGGATTGCCGCGTGATCGCGCAAGCTCCACGACGGCTCTGACAGCCCTCATTACCTGGCCGAAGTGCGCACCGACTCGAATCGCCTCGAACACCGCCGGGCTGGCGCCGTCGACGGAGATCCGGAGGTACGCACCGATGTCGACCAGCACGTCGCGGACCTCGGGGCGGAGGAGCGTGCCGTTGTGGATGAGCATCGGCAGGAAAGTGTGGCGCGACGCCGAGGCGAGCACCTCCAGGGCGCGGGGGTGGAGGAGCGACTCGCCGCTGCACGAGAACGTCACCGCCTTGGCGTGGGGGAAGACCGAGCCCTCCAGACGGTCCAGTACCCGGTCGCTCATCAGGGGGTGGCGGCTCACCGGGCCCTCTTCGTACGCGTGGGGGCAGATCACGCAGCGCAGGTTGCAGCGGCCGGTCAGGTCGACGTAGGCGTGCTCCGGGTAGCAAAGCGGCGGCTCCTCCGGCGGCGGCTTCACCGTCGTCACGAACCGCACCAGTGGTTCGGCGACCCGCGGCCGGGGCTGGGGCTGACACTCGCCGCGCCGACGGAGGAGGTGGCTGCAGACCTCGACCAGGTTGCGGGGGACCAGCCACATCGGGTACTCCTCCCGCTGGTCCACGAGGTTGAACGCATCCGGGATGCGCCGCGGTACGTCGGCGTCGCGGGCCCGCATCTGGTCAACCGTGGCGACGACGCCCTCGGCCACCGCGACCAGCGAGCCGTCCCGCCGAAGCTGGTCGAGCTCGAGCAGCGACTGGGCGAGCTCGAGCCCCACCCACGGGCAGGCGATTCCCCACCAGGCCTGCCGATCGCCCGAGGGGATGCCGAGCCACTCCTCGCCGCCGGTGGCGTCTCGCGTGACCCCGAACGCCGGCAGGGTGGCGTAGGCCATGATCGGCCGGTCCGGGTCCTGACGCAGGACGAGGAACGGCAGGCTGGTCAACGCCCACTCCTCGGCGGCAGCGAGGAGCGTCTCGTCACCGAGCAGGACCGCGGCGCGGACAAACGCCCGCGAGAGCAGCGCTGAAGCCAGCAGGTCGGGCACGTGCGGGTCGATCTCCCACGTCTGCCCGCCCCGGGGAAGACGGGGAATCCGGCCGAGAAAGTCGAGCGCACGAGCCAGCTGAGGGTCGAAGCTCCGATCCCCGGTTGCCGTGGCGTAGTCGACGACCTCGAGCAGCCGGGCCGCCATCTGGCCAGGAGCGACTGTGGGCTGTGCGCGTTCCAGCTTGCCGTCGGGCGGTTCGTAGGGCAGCGATCCGTCCGCTCGTTGGGAGGCGAGGTGCTGGCGCAGCTCGTCACGCTTCCAGGCTCCCCATTGGTGCTGACATCCGAGCCGGGTCGCGAGGCGACCGGAGAGACAGCGCCATGCGCCGGAGGCGAGGTGGTGGTCGAGACCGTTCCGGATCCCCTCCCCGAGCCCCCACTCCAGGAGGGTCGAGGCGAGCCGGGCGTCGAAGTAGACCTCCTTCCAGATCCGGTAGTGCTGGTGGTGGAAGCCGATCAGGGACGGGCTCCAGGAGCGGGAGATCAGCTCGAGGGTCTCGGTGATGATCGAGCGCAGCTGGGCCGCGGCGAGCTGGGCCGGCCGTGGCGCGGTGTCCAGAAGCGACCGGAACGCAACCGAAGGACAGGGGTGGACGCGGAGTCGGGGCGCGAGCCGGCGGCCAGTCCGGGACCAGCTGAGCTCGACCCAGCGGCGTTCGCCGCCGACGATGACGGTCGGTCCGACCGTGTGCCGGTTCCGGCCGAGGAGGCGAAGGGGCGCGAAGCCGGTGCCCGGCCCACCGGAGGAGCCGCGACGTCTCGCCCACAGCAGCCCCGGTACCACGACCGTTTCGGGGAGGACGTTCGCGAGGGCCCGCATCGATGGCGAGTATATGGTCGGTCGGGTCTTTCCGCCGAAGCCTTGAGCCCTGGGCCGCTCAGCCCGCCGGGTCGACCCGGAGGACGAGGCTCGCGCGGCATGCGGCCCGCCCGCAGCATGCCGTTGAAGGCCGCCTGCGCCGGGTCCTCGGCCGCCGCATGGCTCCCGGTCAGGGCGAGCGCATCGCCGAACAGCCCTTCGCGGTGGGCCAGGCAGGCGTCCCGGACCTGGTTGTGGAAGTCTGAGGTCATTCCCGATCGCGGCCTGCTCATGGTAACCACGCCGAAGGGGGGCGGTGTCGTGCACCCAGCGACCGCGTGGGTCGCCGTGACGCTTGGGTGACACCGGCGTCATTGGTTCCCGTGCCCTTGCCCTTGCCCTTGCCCTTGCCCTTGCCCGTGCCCGTGCCCGAACTGTCCCCTCGGGATCGGGATCGGGAACGGGATAGGGTGGAGCGGGTATCCTGGGGCGAGAGGTGCACGCGATGGCTTCCAGCGACCCTTCCTCCCGACGCGTGGTGGTGGTGGACGGCTGCCGGACCCCCTTCTGCCGCTCCGGAACGGCGTTCGCCGACCTGGCCCCCTTCGAGCTCGGCTGCACGGCGGTGTCCGGCCTGCTCCACCGCACCCGGGTCGACCCGGAGGCGGTGGGGCTGCTGGTGATGGGCACCGTCATCCAGGAGCCGGCCACCTCGAACCTGGGGCGCGAGGTGGTGCTGGGCTCGGGCCTGCCGCCGTCGTGCCCGTCGCACACCGTGACCATGGCCTGCGTGTCGTCGCTGCAGGCGTTCCTGACCGCGGCCCACGCCGTCGCCGCCGGCGAGGTCGAGGTGGGGATTGCGGCCGGGGCCGAGACCCTGTCCGACGCCCCCATCCGCTTCCGCCGGCCGGTGCGCAAGCGGCTGATCGCGGCCCAGAAGGTGCGCGGGCTCGGCGGCTACCTCGGGCTCCTCAAGGGCCTCAAGCTCGCGGACCTGGCCCCGGAGCCGATGGCGCTCGCCGAGTTCACCACCGGCGAGATCATGGGGCAGAACTGCGAGCGGCTGGCCAAGCGGCTCGGGATCACGCGCGAGGCGCAGGACGAGTACGCCCTCATGTCGCACCACCGGGCCGCCGCCGCCACCGCCGACGGGTCGCTGGGCCGCCAGATCGTGCCCACCCGGGTGCCGCCGCGGATGGGGGTGGTGGAGGCCGACAACGGGGTGCGGGGGGACACCACGCTCGAGAGGCTCGCCGCCCTGAAGCCGGCCTTCGACCGCCGGCTCGGCACCGTCACCGCCGGCAACAGCTCGTATCTCACGGACGGCGCCGCGGCGGTGCTGCTGGCGAGCGAGGAGGCGGCCGAGCGGCTCGGGCTCGAGCCGCTGGCGGTGCTCAAGGCGTCCGCCACCGCCGCCCTCGACCCCCTCGAGGGGCTGCTGCTCGGCCCGGCGCTGACGGTCCCCCGCGCCCTCGACCGCGCGGGCCTCTCGCTCGACCAGGTCGAGGTCGTCGAGCTGCACGAGGCCTTCGCCGCCCAGGTGCTGTCGGTGCTGAAGCTGCTCGCCGACGACGGCTGGGCGCGGGAGCGCCTCGGCCGTGACCGCGCGGTCGGCGGGGTGGACCGCGAGCGCCTCAACGCCTGGGGGGGGTCGCTGTCGGTGGGCCACCCGTTCGGCGCCACCGGCGCCCGGCTGATCACCACCTGCGTTCACCGGATGCGAGCGGAGAACGCCCGCTACGGCCTGGTCTCGGCCTGCGCCGCCGGCGCCCTCGGCATCGCCCTGGTGCTCGAGCGCGTGTGAGGGGAGGGCAAGCATGAACGCCATTCGCGTCGAGCGGCAGGGTCAGGGGATCGCGGTGGTGGTGCTCGACCACCCCGAGAAGCCGGTCAACACGCTGTCCGAAGGGCTGGTGGACGAGTTCGAGGCGGTGGTGGCGCCGCTGCTTGCAGACCCGGAGGTGAGGGGCCTGGTGCTGGCCTCGGCCAAGCCGGACACCTTCGTTGCCGGCGCCGACCTGGAGCGGCTCGACGAGTACGAGCGCGCCGCCGACGCGTCGCAGCTGTCCCGCCGCGGCCACGCGCTGCTCGACCGGGTGGCGGGGTGCCCCAAGCCGGTGGTGGCGGCGGTCCACGGTGCCGCCTTGGGGGGCGGCCTCGAGGTGGCACTGGCCTGCCACTACATCCTAGCCTCCGACGACCCGGCGACGGTGCTCGGCCTGCCCGAGGTCATGCTCGGGCTGCTGCCGGCTGGCGGCGGGACGTTCCGGCTGGTGGACCGGGTCGGGTTCACCACCGCATTGCCGATGATGCTCACCGGCCGGCGGGTGCGGGCGCGGCAGGCGCTCAAGATGGGGCTGGTGGACGCGCTCACGACTCCGGGCGGCATCGCGACGACCGCGGTCCGGGTGGCGGAGCGGATGGCCGACGGTCGCCTGCGGCGCACGCCGCGGCAGCGGTCGTTCGTCGACCGGGTGGCGTCGCTGCCGCTGGCACGGTCGTTCGTCCTCGCCCAGGCCCGCCAGCAGGTCGACCGCCAGACCCGCGGCAACTACCCGGCGCCGGGGGAGATCCTGACCTCGGTCAGAGCGGGCCTGGCGGGCGGCCCGAAGGCCGGCCAGGCGCGGGAGGTGGAGGGGTTCGGGCGGCTGGTGGTGAGCCCGGAGAGCCGCAGCCTGCGGTGGCTCTTCCTGGCCTCGACGGCGATGAAGAAGGACCCGCCGCCGGCAGAGCCCCGGCCGGTCCGTCGCCTGGCGGTGCTCGGCGCGGGTCTGATGGGCTGCGGGATCGCGTCGGTGTCGGTGGGGGAGTGGGCGGTGGTGGTGCGCGACCTGGACGAGAAGACCCTCGCCCGCGCCGCCCGCGAGGTCCGCACCGGTCTCGACAAGCAGGTCCGGTCCGGCTCGATCCGGCGGGCCGAGGCGCAGCGGCGGTGGTCGCGGCTCCTGATGACCCGAAACGTCGAGGACCTGGCCGGCGCCGACCTGGTGGTGGAGGCGGTGTTCGAGGACCTCGAGCTCAAGCGGCGGGTCCTGGTGGAGGTGGAGGACCTCGTCGCCCCCGAGGCGGTCATCGCCTCCAACACCTCGGCCTTGCCGATCGCGGACATCGCCGCCGGCGCCCGCCACCCGGAGCGGGTGCTCGGCATGCACTACTTCTCGCCGGTGCCGAAGATGCCGCTGCTCGAGATCGTGGTCTCAGACCGCACCGCACCGTGGGCCCTCGCCACGGCGCTGGCGGTGGGTCGGGCCCAGGGCAAGACCTGCATCGTGGTCCGGGACCGGCCCGGTTTCTACACCACCCGCATCCTCGCCCCCTACCTCAACGAGGCGATGCTGCTGCTGGAGGAGGGGGCGCGGCTCGAGGAGCTGGACCGGGCGCTCAAGGACTGGGGGTTCCCGGTGGGGCCGGTGGCGCTGGTGGACGAGGTGGGGGTCGACGTCGGCGCCCACGTCGGCGAGACCCTCGGCCGCGCGTTTTCCGAGCGCGGCCTCGGCGCCAGCCCGGCGCTGCCGAAGCTGGTGGCGGACGGCCTGCTGGGTCGCAAGAGCCGCCGCGGCTTCTACCTGTACCCGCCGAAGGGTCGCAAGCGCCCCAACGACGCGGTCTACGCGTTTCTCGGCGGCGCCCCGCGGCGGGCCCTGAGGCGGGTGGAGGCGCAGGACCGGCTCGCTCTGCTGATGGTCAACGAGGCGGCCTGGTGCCTCGCCGAGGGGGTGGTGGCCAGCCCCCGCGACGCCGACATCGGCGCGGTGATGGGGCTCGGGTTCCCGCCCTTCCGCGGCGGCCCCTTCCACCACGTGGACGCGGCCGGCGCGGCCGCGGTGGTGGCGAGGCTCGAGGAGCTCGCCGGCCGGCACGGCCCCCGCTTCGCGCCGGCGCCCCTGCTGGTGGAGGCGGCGCGCTCGGGGCGGAGGTTTCACCCGTAGCTACACGCGGTCGGCGAGGGCCACCAGCGGCGGCACCACCAGGGCGGCGACCGCCGCCACAACCAGCAGCGGGACGCCGAGGAGCAGCGGCGCCGCGGCGACCCGCAGGACGGTGTCGACGAGCACGTCCGCGGAGGTAGGGCCAAGGGCGAGACCCACCGCCGCCAGGGCGCCGGCGAGCAGCGTCGCCGCCGCGACCTGGACCACGCCGATCACACGGGTCGCGCGCCGCGCGGCGCGAGCGCGGGCCTCCCGCTGGGCCCGCAGCCACAGGACGCGGGGGTCCGGCAGGGGCGCGCCGTCGTCGACCGCGGCGGCGAGGGCGGCCGCCACCAGCAGTGCGTCCTGGCAGACGGGACAGACCGCGACGTGATCCTCGAGCGCGTGTTCGAAGGCGCTTCCGCCGGCGCTCGCGTGTCGCTCGGCAATGGGACAGGGGTCGGTGCTCATGGTGCCCCTCCGGTCGGGCAGAAGCCCACCTGGCGCAGGAGCCCGGCCAGGCGCTGGCGGGCCCGGTGCAGCATGGAGCGGACGCTGGCCGGCTGGAGCCCCATGCAGCGGGCGATCTCGGTGTGGCTGGACCCTTCGACGTGCGCCAGCCACAGCATGAGGCGGTCCCGCTCGCCGAGGTGGCCGAGCGCCCTGCCGACGTCCGCTCGCCGCTCGACCGCGTCCCCAGGGCCCGCGGTCGGCAGGTGCTCCGGCTCCAGCTCGGCGTCCGGCCGCCGCCGGCGGTAGTGGTCCCGCACCAGGTTGGTGGCGATCCGGTAGAGGTAGTTGCGGCGGTGGGCCGGGTCGTCGGTGACGAAGCCCGAGCGCAGCAGGCGCAGGAAGCTCTCCTGGAGGAGGTCGTCGGCCAGGGTCGGGTCGCCGACCGAGCCGCGGATGTACGCTCGCAGCGGTCGCGCGGTGGCCGCGTAGAAGGCCTGGAACTCCTGCTCCGTGAGGGGCGCGGCGGCGGTGCGCGACCGCGTCACGCCCGCCTCCTCCAGGCGCAGGGCCAGCTCGGCGACCACACCGGCACCTCGCACCATTGTCGCTCAGTCTGCGGTCGCGTCGGGAACGTCCCGGCCGTTCAGCAATCCCCACGCGCGGGACAGGCGGTAGGCGACCGCCGCCGAGATCACGAACGCCACGCCCACCGCCAGGCCGAGGCCGCCCACGAACGCCAGGCCGGCCTGGGCGTCGGGTTCCGAGAAGCTGCCCTTGAGGAGCAGGAACGCGAGACCGGCGAGGGCGATCACGATGCCGGCCTGGAGCGAGCCGAGGATGCGGGCGTGCGGCGTTCCCCGCTCGAAGGCGGCCGCGTCCAGCAGCTTGAGACCGGAGCCGCTCTTCAGGTACTCCAGCGCGTCAGGCCCGGTGCCGACCCGGTCGAGGAGCTTGCCGTGCATGTCCGACTGGGTCAGCAGCAGCCGGGTCCGGAAGCGGTGGTCGAGGGTGATGCGGATGATGGCGTAGGTGAAGTAGGAGAAAATCACCATGCCGATCATCGGGGCGATGGATTCCATGGCGTTCATGTCGGTTCCCTCCCGCAGGGTTCTCGTCACACACCGGGTACTACGCGGGGGGCTGTCGCGGGGTTAGCAGCGAGGAAGCTCTCAGCGTTCAGCTCTCAGCTTCCCCCTCCCGACCACGGCACCCGACGAACGGGGTGGGCTGGGGGAGCTGAAAGCTGATTGCTGAAAGCTGAAAGCTCCGTCAGTACCGGTAGTAGTCCGGCTTGAACGGCCCGTCGGTCGGGATGCCCAGGTAGTCCGCCTGGGCCGGGGTGAGACGGGTCAGGCTGGCCCCGAGCTTGGCGAGGTGCAGCCGCGCCACCTCCTCGTCAAGGCTCTTGGGCAAGGTGGTGACGCCGACCTCGTGGGGCCTGGTCCACAGGTCGATCTGAGCCAGGGTCTGGTTGGTGAACGAGCTCGACATCACGAAGGAGGGGTGGCCGGTGGCGCAGCCGAGGTTGACCAGCCGCCCTTCGGCGAGGAGGTAGACGGAGTGCCCGTCAGGGAACGTGTACCGGTCGAGCTGGGGCTTGATGGTCTCCTTGCGGACGCCGGGCCAGGCGTTCAAGCGGTCGACCTGGATCTCGGAGTCGAAGTGGCCGATGTTGCAGACGATGGCCTGGTCCTTCATGCGGCTCATGTGGTCCGCCGTGATGACGTCGCAGCAGCCGGTGGCGGTGACCCAGATGTCGCCGTGGGGGATCGCCTCCTCCACCGTCACCACCCGGTAGCCGGCCATGCAGGCTTGCAGGGCGCAGATGGGGTCGACTTCGGTCACCCAGACCCGGGCGCGGTGGGCGGCGAGGACCTCGGCCGAGCCCTTGCCCACGTCGCCGAACCCGCACACCACCGCCACCTTGCCGGCCACCATCACGTCGGTGGCCCGCTTGATCCCGTCCACCAGCGACTCGCGGCAGCCGTAGACGTTGTCGAACTTGGACTTGGTCACCGAGTCGTTGACGTTGATCGCCGGCACCAGGAGCTCGCCGCGCTCGGCCAGCTGGTAGAGGCGGTGGACGCCGGTGGTTGTCTCCTCGGAGATGCCCCTGAGGCCTGGCACCACCCGGTGCCAGAAACCCGGCTCCTCGGCCAGAGTACGCCGCAGCAGCGCGTTGACGACCTCCAGCTCCCTGTTGGCGGCCGGGCGGTCGAGGACGGTCGGGTCGGTCTCGGCCGCGTGGCCCATGTGCACCAGCAGCGTCGCGTCGCCGCCGTCGTCGACGATCAGGGTGGGGCCGTTGCCGTCGGGCCAGGTCAGGGCCCGCTTGGTGCACCACCAGTACTCCTCCAGGGTCTCCCCCTTCCAGGCAAACACCGGGACCCCCCGCGCCGCAATGGCGGCGGCGGCGTGGTCCTGGGTGGAGAAGATGTTGCACGAGGCCCAGCGGACGTCGGCCCCGAGGTCGAGGAGGGTCTCGATCAAGACCGCGGTCTGGATGGTCATGTGCAGCGAGCCGGTCACCCGGGCGCCCGCGAGCGGCTTGCGCGGGCCATACTTCGCCCGGGTCGCCATCAGGCCGGGCATCTCCCGCTCGGCCATCTCGATCTCCCGCCGGCCCCAGTCGGCCAGGGCGAGGTCCTTCACCTTGAAATCGGCAGCGGTGGTCACGCTCATGGCAGGGTCCTTTCGTCGTGACCGCCCGGCGGCCACGGGGGGAGTCTACCAGGGACCTCGTCACCTCGGGTGGCGAAGCCGCGCGCAGACGAGTCGAGGTCCAGGTCCAGGTCCAGGTTGGGGCAGTGGTTGCCGGGACGACCTGTGCGCGTCCGCGAGGAAGTTGACCGCTGTGCCGGGCTGTGCCACCTTAGGCGGCGCTGTCGTGTCATGGCCGCTCGAGGCACGCGCACGGGGACATGTCGTGGACCACGCCACCCTGGTCGAGGCTCTTCAGGACACTGGCTTCTACCCCCATCCCGTGGGTCGTGTGGAGCTGGTGCAGACCCACATCTCGTCGGTGCTGCTGACCGGAGACGTTGCGTACAAGCTGAAGAAGCCGGTGAACTTCGGCTTCCTCGACTTCAGCACCGTCGAGCTCCGGGAGCAATTCTGTCGGGCCGAGGTGGAGCTCAACCGGCGGCTGGCGCCCTCGGTGTACCGCGGCGTCGTCTCGATCACCCGTGATGGTGGCCGGCTGGTCCTCGGCGGGTCTGGCGAGGTCGTGGACTGGCTGGTCGAGATGCGGCAGATGGATCGCGATCTCCTCGGCCCGGAGGTGCTCGGCCGGGGCGAGCTCGACGCGGCGCGGGTCGACCGACTGGTGGACCTGCTGGTCCCGTTCTACCGCGAGGCCGCGACCGGCCCTGGCGTGGACGAGCTCGGTACGGTGGAGTCCATCCGAGTGAACACCGACGAGAACTTCGCCCAGACCGAGCCGTTCGTGGGCTCGGCGCTGTCCCGCCGGCGCTTCGAGGAGATCGCGGATTTCACCGACCGCTTTCTCGACGAGCGGGAGGGGCTCGTCCGGCGGCGGATCGGCGAGGGCCGGGTCCGCGAGTGTCACGGCGACCTCCACCTGGGCAACATCGTGTTCGAGGAGCCGCCGGTCATTTTCGACTGCATAGAGTTCAACCGGCGCTTCCGGTGCTCGGACGTGGCCTTCGACCTCGGCTTCCTGGTCATGGACCTGGAGTTCCGTGGCCGGCCGGAGCTGGCCCGACGGCTGGTGGAGCGGTACGTGGAGCTGTCGGGGGACCGCGACCTGCCCGAGCTGCTGCCGCTGACATGCTGCTACCGGGCCTACGTGCGGGGCAAGATCTCGTGTTTCACGGCGGCGGACACGGGGCTCGGCGACGAGCTTCGCAACCAGCAGCTCGGGCTCGCCCGCCACTACTTCGAGCTCGCCCACCGCTACGCCGGCGGCACCAGCCGGCCGGCGGTCGTGGTGCTGTACGGTCTCATGGGCACCGGTAAGACGACCCTGGCCCGGTACCTGCGCGAGAGCATGGGGTGGCCGGTGCTGTCCACCGATGCGGTGCGCAAGCAGCTGGCCGGGATCGGCGAGACCACCAAGGTCCTGGTGCCCTACAACCAGGGGCTGTACTCCCCCGAGATGTCGAGCCGGACGTACGCCGAGGTCTGCCGGCGGGGCCGGGAGCTGTGCGCCGCCGGCGAGACGGTGGTGGTGGACGGCGCCTTCAAGGTCAACGGGGAGCGGGACCAGGTCGTGGAGATGGCGCGCCAGGCCGGTGTCGACGTGGTCTTCGTCAACACCGTGTGCAGCGTCGAGGAGCAGCGACGGCGCCTGGAGGAGCGGCAGCGGCGACCGGACGTGTCAGACGGACGGCCCGAGCTGATCCTGGACCAGCGCAGGGACTTCGAGCCCCCTCGGCCGGAGAGCGCTCACCTGTTCGAGGACCTCGACACCAACGGGTCCATCGAGGAGACCCGCGCCGCGCTCCACGCGCTGCTCGAGCGGCGCGGTGTGAGGGGGTGAAGCTCTCAGCTCCGCCACCCACCCAGAACGCCAAGGCGCCAGGAAGACGACAAGACGCAACATCCTTCCTCCTGGGTTTTCCGATTGCGTCTTTGCATGCCTTGGCGTCTTTGCGTTCTTCCCAGGTGGGAGGAGACGGAAGCCTGAGAGCCGAGCTGGGGTCACCCGCCGACGACGCCCGGGACCGCTGCGCGCTCGCTTCAGGGCTGGGCCGCCGACCACGCCGAGAGGTTGCCGCTCTCGAACGCGTCGCGGAACAGCAGACCGCTCTCGGCGCCGGTCATCTCGCCCAGCGCGGCGACGTTCATGCGCAGGATCTGGCGGCCCATCTCGAGGGTGATGTTGGCCGGCAGGTCGGTGGTCCGGTGGTAGTCGGGGTAGGAGTCCCAGTCGTTCTCGATGGTGAGCAGGGCGGGCATGTCCCGGTCGAGGTACGGGACGTGGTCGGAGCCGAAGGCGTAGGTCGAGGTGGAAATCACCAGTGTCGTGACCTGAGCCGCCGCGGCGACGAAGGGCCAGAGCAGGTCCTGGGCCCAGGCGTCGGTCTCCAGCAGGCAGTCGAGCTCGGCGTCGCCGGTGTAGCCGATCATGTCCATGTTGAGCATGGCGCGCACCTTGCCGGCGTCGCCGGAGGCGACCAGGTCGCCGGCGTGGTCCGCGGAGCCGCGCAGGCCCTGCTCCTCCCCGGAGTAGCAGATGAACAGCAGGGTGGTCGGGGGCGGGCTGGCGGTGAAGATGCGGGCCATCTCGAGCACCCCGGCGCAGCCCGAGGCGTTGTCCTCGGCGCCGGGGGCGGCGGTGTAGGGCGCCTGGGAGGTCGAGTCATAGTGGCCGCCGACGATGTACCAGTCGTCGGCCTGGGTCGTCCCGGGCAGTGTTCCCACCACGTTGTAGGCGGTTGTGCCGCCGACGCCGAAGCTCGGGGTGGTGACGGTGATCCCGGGCAGTGCCGCGAGCTGCTGGGCGATCCAGTCGCGGGCGGTGAGAATCTCTGACCCGTGAGTGTAACGGTTGGTCGAAGCCAGCGTGACCACGTCGTCGAACCAGCGCTGGGCGTTGACCTCGTCGGCGAGGGAGCGGGTGGCGGCCGAGATCGGCGCGATCGGCCGTGGCGGGGCGTTGGCGACCTGCCGTGCCAGGACCAGGTCGTGCGGGAGGTCCAGCAGTGCCCGAAAGTCCCGCTCGCCGGGCGGCGCTTCGACCACCGGCGGCGGCAGGAGGCCCTCGAAGAGGAGGACAGCGCTGGACCCGGCGCCGACCAGGACCCGCGCCTCGAGGTCCCGCACCGAGCCGGGGTCGAGGCCGCGGCCGAGCCGCAACCGGTCCGCCTCGACCCGCGGGTGGACGGCAACGACGGTGAAGCCGTCGTTGCCGAGGGCGTTCGCCACGCCGGGGGTCCCGCAGGCCAGCAGCTCGTCGCCGGCCTCTACCCACCAGCTCACTGCGGGGTGAGACGCGGCCTCGGTCACGCGCTCCCAGCCGACCCGGGCGACGTCCACCACCGCGCACTCCTCCGGCGCGGGGGCCTGGGCGAGGACAACGCCGGCAAGGGCAAGGAGGATCGGCGTCAGGCGGGCGCAACGAATGCAGAGCTTCCCGTTCACTCAGGCATGATAGCGCAACGGTCGGGAAGCCCACCGGTAGCAGGTGGAGGTCGTTGCGATGTGGAGCGGTCGAGCGGCCGATGCCCGAGGGAGCGGTCCGCATGGCACGATCAGGCGTGACAGGGACGGGGGCCTCGTCAGCGACAGCGTCGGCGTCAGGGGCAGCGGCAGGATCAGGGGCAGCGGCAGCTCTCAGCGACAGGTGCAGCGACAGCGGCAGGGATCAGCAATAGCGTCAGCCGCCAGCGTCAGGGGCGGCGTCGTTGGGGCCGCGTTCGGGGGGGGCCGCTCACGCCCGCGGATGCAGCAGCCGCCAGGTCATGGTGCGCACCTGGTCGAAGAGGTCAAGGGTCGCTCGAGTGACCGCCCGGAGGGCGGCTTGCCCTTGACGCCGGCCGCCCCGGCAGCTACTCGCAAAGCGGCATGGACGACCCGGAGGTGACCATGCCGACCGCCACGGTCAGCCCCACCGCTGCCCCTGCCGGCTGTCGCTGCCGCTGCCGCTGTCGCTGCCGCTGCCCCTGCCGGCTGCCGCTGTCGCTGCCGGCTGTCGCTGCCGGCTGTCGCTGCCGCTGACCCTGTCGCTGGCTCCTGTTGCCAGCGTTGGGGTGAGATCACTCGAGCCCCTCCCTTGGCCCCACTGCCGTCCCATTCACCGCTGCCTCCGCGTGGAGTGGGAACCCGCCTCCACCCCTCGCAGGCCCCTCTGCGGCGACGGCTTCTCGACATCGCACCAGCCTCAGGTGGGAGGTGGAGCTGCACGCTGGACGCTCCTCCGCTATCCTGACCCGTGGAGGGTGAGATGAGCGAGCGAACCAACGAGCCTCGGGACTACCGCACCATCGGCCGCCGGGAACTGCTCCGGCAGTGGGGGCCGGCGGCGCTCGTCGGGGCCGCGCTGGCGGGGTCGGGCGTGCTGCTTCACGGCCGCGAGGGGCGACACCGGCCCCCCAGCCCGGACCGGGCCGCACTGCCGCCCGACTGGCGCCTCGACACCGGCGAAGCCGGGCGCATCGCCGTCACTGGGGGCGAGGGCCCGGCGGCAAACCTTCGCCGCGCGCTGGCGCCGCTCGGGGGGATCGAGCGCTTCGTGCGCCGCGGCGAGAAGGTGGCCATCAAGCCCAACTGCGCCTGGGACCGGACCCCGGAGCAGGCCGCCAACACCGACCCCGAGCTGGTGGCGGAGCTGGTCCGGCTGTGCCTGGCCGCGGGCGCCGCGTCGGTGGTGGTGGTCGACAACTCCTGCAACGACCCGGAACGGACCTTCGCCCGGTCGGGCATCGGGGGGGCGGCCCGCGCTGCCGGCGCAACCGTTCTCCACCAGGGCAACGCCGGCACGGTGACGCTCGACCTCGGCGGCTCGGAGCTCGGCGAGTGGCAGGTGCTGGAGCCGCTGGTGGAGGCGGACCGGGTGGTCAACGTCCCGATCGTCAAGCACCACTCCCTGTCCCGGGCCACACTCGGCATGAAGAACTGGATGGGCGCCGTGGTCGGCCGTCGCAACGCCATGCACCAGCGGATCGAGCAGTGCTCGGCCGAGCTGGGCGCGGCCTTCCGGCCGACCCTGACCGTGGTGGACGCGACCCGGGTGCTGACCGGCGGCGGGCCCACGGGCGGCTCCCTCGACCTGGTCCGCACGCTTGACCAGGTCGCGGTCAGCACCGACCCGGTGGCGGCGGACGCGTGGGGTGCCTCGCTGCTCGAGCTGGGGCCCCACGAGCTTCCCCATCTGGAGATCGCCGCACGACTCGGCCTCGGTACCGCCGACTGGGCCTCGGTCCGGGTGGAGGCCTGAGTGGCGGCGCCGGTCCGCGCTCGCCACCTGCGGGTTCTGTCCCAGGCGCTGCTGCTGGTCGCTTTCCTCGGCCTGTTCTGGGTCCTGGGCTGGAGCCCGGTGCCGGGGGAGGTGGCGTCGCTCCTGCTCGCCCTCGACCCGCTCACCGCCGTCGGGACCGCCCTCGCCGACTGGACGGTTCCCCGCTGGACCTGGGTCGGCCTGGTGGTGCTGGCGCTGACGGCGCTCCTCGGGCGGTTCTTCTGCGGCTGGATCTGCCCGCTGGGGACCCTCCAGCACCTGGTCTCGTGGGTGGCCGGCCCGCGCAAGCCGAAGCGCCGCCTCGAGCTCAACCGGTATCGCCGGTGGTTCGCGCTCAAGTACGTGGTGCTGGCGGTGCTGCTGACGTGGGCCGCTCTGGGGGCGAACCACCTCGGGTGGCTCGACCCGATCCCCCTGCTCCACCGGGGGGTGGCCTCCGGGGTCCGACCGCTGTGGCACGGCGGCCTGGTGCCGGCGGGGTGGGTGTCGTTCGGGATGCTGGCCGCGATCCTGCTCCTGTCGGCGTGGATGCCCCGCCTGTTCTGCCGCGCGCTGTGCCCCCTCGGCGCCCTGCTCGGCCTCTTCGCCCGTCTGGCGCCGCTGCGGATCCGTCGCGACGGCGCCACGTGCACCGGCTGCACCCTGTGCGCGATCCCCTGCCAGGGGGCCGACGAGCCGTTGGGCGAGCACCGGGTGAGCGAGTGCCACGTGTGCCTCAACTGCCTGGCGGTGTGCGGGGAGAGCTCGCTGCGTTACGGGCTCGAGACGGCGGCGGCGCCGCTCGCCACCCCGGGCCTCGACGTGGGGCGGCGGCGAGCGCTGATCGCGGTCCTCGGCGCGGCGGCGGTGGCGCCGGCGCTGCGCGCCTCGGGGTCGGGCCTCGGCGCGCGCGGGCACGACGCCGTCCGGCCGCCGGGGGCGCTGGACGAGGAGGCGTTCCTCGCTCGCTGCATCACCTGCGGCGCCTGCTCCGCCTCCTGTCCCACCGGGGTGATCGTCGCCGACGTCGGCACCACCGGCGTCGAGGGCCTGTTCACCCCGGTCATGCGCATGCGCCGGGGCTGGTGCGAGCCCTCCTGCGTGCGCTGCGGAGAGGTGTGTCCGACCGGCGCGCTCACCCCCCTGGACCCGAAGGCCAAGCAGGCCATCGGCGGGCCGGCACAGGTGAAGGTCGGCACCGCGTTCCTCGACCTGGGGCGGTGCCTGCCCTGGGCCATGGCAACGCCCTGCATCGTCTGCGAGGAGATGTGCCCCACCTCCCCCAAGGCGATCTGGCTGGAGACGGTGGAGGTGCCGAGCCGCACCGGTGGCCGGGTCACGGTCCAGCAGCCCCACGTGGAGCCGGAGCTGTGCACCGGCTGCGGGCTGTGCGAGAACCGCTGCCCGGTGGGGGAGCAGGCCGCGATCCGGGTCTCCGCCGTCGGCGAGACCCGCGACCCGCGAAACTGGATGCTGCAGCGGAGGGGGGTCGTGGGGTAGCCGTCCAGGGCTGCGAGGTTCACCACAGCCGGGTCGAGCCCCGAGGGACGGCATGCGCCACCTCGTCCTGGACCTGGACCTGAACACGGTCCGTCGCTCCTTCCAATCAAACGACCTCTTCCCACGTCTTCGCGAAAAGCCCAAGCGACGCCGAAGCCGCGAGGGCCCGAAGGGCCCGTGGCGGGATCCCCCGAGCGAAGGAACACCGTGGGGGTTTGCTTCGCACCTTCGGGGCTCCCTACTGACATGGAGCGCGCTCCAACCCCGGTTGACCTGGTTGTCGCGGCGGAAATCTCGTATCAGCAAGTTCTCACTGACGCTGCCGGGTCCGGGCTCGATGGAGATCCGGGGTTCGGGGCCGGGGTGCGGGCGGCTGGCGGCGGGACTGGGAACGGGAGCGCGACGACCCCGTTCCCCGGCTCCTGCCGCCTGCAGCCCGCCGCCCGTCATACGGGATCGGGCGGCCGGCGGCAGGCAGCGGGGGGGCGGGACCGGGATCGGGGGCGAGCATGCCGCTGTCGGGGGCGTCTGGGCGGGGAGCGTGCTGGCTCATGAGGA